>Ga0163147_10001713_pt1 | contig 32672 bp, 23 predicted proteins | sample OliLakLV19MP6G1_FD_148597 | JGI IMG/M metagenome (GOLD analysis project Ga0163147, IMG submission 148597) | Freshwater microbial mat bacterial communities from Lake Vanda, McMurdo Dry Valleys, Antarctica- Oligotrophic Lake LV.19.MP6.G1 | ecosystem: Environmental > Aquatic > Freshwater > Lake >...
ACGATCGCGTCGGTGCACACGGCTTGCCCGTCGGGTGCGGTCTCCAACCAGCTGACGCCGACGGCGTCGAGCTGCAACAACGACGGCGGAGTCGGCTGCACGCCGGGCTCGTCGGTGACCGTGGCCGTGGTCGGCGGCTCGACGTATCTCGTCCGTGTCGCTACGGCGGGTGCGCAAACGACGGCAGCGGGCGGCGGACAGCCGTACACGCTGACGTGGAGCTTGCCGCTCGTGGATACGGACTCCGACGGTACGGCGGACTGCCTCGACGGCTGCCCGCTCGATCCGTTGAAGATCGCGCCCGGTATCTGCGGTTGCGGCGTCTCCGACGTCGACACCGACGGTGACGGCACGGCGGATTGCATCGATGGTTGCCCGGCCGATCCGTTGAAGATCGCGCCCGGTATCTGCGGATGCGGCGTCTCCGACGTCGACACCGACGGTGACGGCACCGCGGATTGCATCGACGGTTGCCCGGCCGATCCGCTGAAGATCGCGCCCGGTATCTGCGGTTGCGGCGTCTCCGACGTCGACACCGACGGTGACGGCACCGCGGACTGCCTCGACGGCTGCCCGGCGGATCCGCTGAAGATCGCGCCCGGTATCTGCGGATGCGGCGTCTCCGACGTCGACACCGACGGTGACGGCACCGCGAATTGCATCGACGGTTGCCCGGCCGATCCGTTGAAGATCGCGCCCGGTATCTGCGGATGCGGCGTCTCCGACGTCGACTCCGACGGTGACGGCACGGCGGACTGCCTCGACGGCTGCCCGGCGGATCCGTTGAAGATCGCGCCCGGTATCTGCGGTTGCGGCGTCTCCGACGTCGACACCGACGGTGACGGCAGCGCGGACTGCATCGACGGCTGCCCGGCCGATCCGTTGAAGACGGCCCCGGGTCAGTGTGGATGCGGTGTGGCGGACGTCGACACGGACGGTGACTCGGTCGCCAACTGCATCGACAACTGCGACACGATCGCGAACCTTGGCCAGGCCGACCTCGACGGAGATGCCGTGGGCGATGCCTGCGACAACTGCGTCAACGTGTCGAACCCGACTCAGGGCGACTGCAACGGTGACCTGATCGGCGACGCCTGCGAGATCTTCTTCGGCGTCCCGGATTGCAACCTGAACGGCATCCCGGATACGTGCGACATCGCCAACGCGACCAGCGCGGATCTGAACGCCAACAACATCCCGGACGAGTGCGAAGTGAACGGCGGAACGCCGTACTGCTTCGGCTACGCGGCCTGCCCGTGCGGCAACAACTCGCTCCCGGGCTCTGGCCAGGGTTGCATGAACTCGACCGGTCAGGGCGCGATGCTGCTCGGTTCCGGCCTCACCTCGCTCAGCGCGGACGGTCTCGTGCTGAACGTGTCGAACCTTCCGATCCCGGGCTCCGGCACGGGCTTCGCATTGTTCTTCCAGGGTGATGCGGCGACGAACGTGCCGTTCCAAGACGGCCGCCGTTGCGTCTCGGGTGCGCAAGTCCGCCTCGCGACGAAGTCGCACACGGGCGGAATGACGAGCTTCCCGCAGGGCGGAGACAACTCCGTCAGCGTCGAAGGCTTCGTCGGTGGCCCCGGTGCGCGGTACTACCAAGTCTGGTACCGCAACGTGATCGGTCCCTGCGGCACGGGTTCGAACGTGTCGAACGGCCTGTCCGTGATCTGGGTCCCGTGATCTGACGGAGTGAGTTCGCGGCGATCCTAGGGATCGCCGCGACTCGAACAACCGACGGGCGGCAGCGCGAAGAGCGCTGCCGCCCGTCGGCCTTTTCGGTGAGCCGTGCTGCGGGAGGACAGCGCGCTCATGCCGTGACGATCACTCGGGCGCTGTGAGCACGCTCGCACGTCGACTCCGCGTCGGCGCGAACCTCACGTCGTGGGCGTCTCGCCCTCGCGCTTCTCGGTGAGAGCGCGCGCCAACTCCTCGTAGGCGCGTCGCTCGACCTCACTCGGCTGGGCAGGCACGACGACCTCGACGTCGAGCAAGAGGTCACCGCGCGAACCACCCGGCATGGGAACTCCGCGACCGCGCAATCGCAGCGATCGACCGCTCGAGGATCCAGCGGGCACGGTGATGAGACCCTCGACGCCATCGGGCCCACGGACGAGGACGCGTGCGCCGAGCACGGCTTGGTACGGCGCGATGCGCAACTTCCCGCGCAGTTCGCCCTCCTCCGCGCCGAGCTCGAAGCCCGGTGGCAGTTCGACGGCGAGGCGCAGCAAGAGGTCGCCATCCGAACCCGATCCGTGTGCGTTGCGACCTTGGCCGCGCAAACGCAGCACGGTGCCGCTGAACGAACTCGCGGGGATGCGCACTTCGATCTCGCGCGGGGAGCCCGACCCATCGTCGAGTTGGAAGGCGCGCTTGCCGCCGACGAGCGCGACCTCGAACGGCACGGCCAGTTCGGCCTCGACGTCGCGACTGACGCGCTCTTGCGCGGATCGCGCGCGGCGACCGCGGCGCGCGAGGTCTTCGTCGGCGCCGTCGAACCCGCCACCGCTGAACAAGCTCTCGAAGAACGAGCTGAAGTCGCCGGCCGACGTTCCCGATCCCGCCGCGCGCGATGCCCCGCTCGGACGCCAACCCGGCGGCGGCGTGAAGGTCTGGCCTTCTTTCCAATCGGCGCCGAGCGTGTCGAACCGCTGGCGCGTCTTCGGATCCTTGAGAACCTCGTAGGCCTCCGTGATCTGCTGGAAGCGCTGCGTGGAGCCGGCGCTCTTGTCGACGTCGGGGTGATGCTTCCGCGCGAGGAGACGGTAGGCGCGGCGCACCTCGTCCTGGGTGGCCGTGCGCGGGACGCCGAGCACGGCGTAGTAGTCCTGGTAGCGGATGCTCATCGAGGGGGGGGGTCGCTCTGAAGGCTCTCCGACCCAGGCGACGCCTACAACAGCCATTCCAGAGACTGACCCACTTGGCTGTCCGTGGCCTCGGAGTGACCACAGGATGGGGGTCGAACCGGCTGCAGGCGGGCCGTGACGGCGACGGACAGCCAACTGGGTCAGCTTAGGGCTTCGACGGGCGGTCGCGTGAGCTGGAGACCCGTGCGTGAGACTGCCGCCATTTCGACTGGCCGCATGCCGTTTTGGCGCTAGAACCGGCTCGTGCAGGTCTGTAGGGCCGTTCCCGGACAGCCTGCAAGGCTTCCACGACCTGGCATCGAGATTGCATTTCGGCCTCCCGACCCAGGCATAGTGCCGGTCACACGAGGACCGAAAAGCATGTACGGCATCCGACACTCGAGCCTCCGGAACCCGAGTTCCTGGAGCCCCTTCGAAGAGTTCGAGCGACTGCAAGCGCGCCGGGAACGCGGCGGCGTGTCGTTTCCGAGCGGACCCCCCGCGCCGACGATTCACATCTGGACCGAGGGCGACGGCTTGCGCCTCGCCGCGCTGGTACCGGGCATGAAGCCCGAGGAGTTGGAGATCACGATTCAGAGCGAGGCTCTGACGATCCGCGGCACTCGCCCATCGTCCGGACCCGAGGGTGACGAGCGTTGGCTACGCCACGAGCGCGGCACCGGCGCCTTCGCGCACTCGCTCCTGTTGCCGTTCGCGATCGACGCGGACGGCGTGAAGGCGCGCCTCGCGAACGGTGTGCTCGAGATGGAACTTCCGCGGTCGGCGGCCGAAGCGCCGCGCCGCATTGCCGTCCAAGACAGTTGAAGGAACCCGCGAACATGAATTGCACGACGAATAACACTGGCGCCCCGACGACAGACAGTGCGGTCGCTGAACCCGCCCTCGCGCGCGCGATACCGGCCTGTGATGTGTGGGAAGCCGGCGACGGCGTTCACATCGTGGCCGAGATGCCCGGTGTCGAGCCCGGTGCGGTCGAGGTCACGATCGAACGCGATGTCCTCACCCTGCGCGGCAAGGCCGCGCGCTTCCGCGCGACGGTGGCGTCGCCGGCGCAGATGGTCGAATACGTCCGCAGGTTCCGACTTTCGGACACGGTCGAGGCAGACGCTACTCGGGCGTCGTGCAAGAACGGGCTCGTGAGCGTGCTCGTGCCGAAGAAGCAGCCGACACAGCGCAAGATCGCGGTGTCGGCGGGTTGAGCGGGCGGGGCTGGTTCCACGCGAACCGAGGCGCGCGGGATCAGGCTCGCAAGCGTGACAGCAAGTCGGGACCGAGAGCGTCGTTCGTCTCGTCGAGTCGCGGGACGACGACGCTCTCGCCGTTCTTCAGGTTCTTCACTTGGCACATGCCCGATTGCCATTCGTCGCTGCCGATGACGATCGCGAAGGTGAATCCGCGGCGGTCGGCGTACTGCAACTGAGTCTTCAACTTCTTCGCGTCGGGGTAGAGCTCGACGCCGAGTCCGCTCGCCCGGAGCTTCGCCGCGAATGCGACGTATTCGTTGAAGCGCGCTTCGTCGAAGTACGCGACGAAGATCGGGGCGGTGGCACGCGACGTCGGGAGCAACTTCAACTCCTCCATCGCCGAGAGGAGTCGATCGAGTCCGAGCGACGCACCGATGCCGGGCAGACGCTCCTTCGTGTAGAGGTTCGCGAGGTCGTCGTAGCGACCACCCGAGCACACGCTGCCGATGCCCGGCAACTCGGCCAGCGAGGTCTCGAGAACCGTGCCCGTGTAGTAGTCGAGGCCGCGCGCGATGGCGACGTCGATCTGCACTGCGTTCTCACGAAGACCCGCGGCGCGCGCACCTTCGAGGACGCGCGCGAGTTCGCCGTGACCGGCACGACCGCGTTCACTGGCGCGGGCCACGACCTCGAGTCGCGCGAGTACGGCGTCACTCGAACCTTGGACCTGCGCCAAGGAGAGGATCGCGGCGCACTGGCTCGGACTCGCCGATGCCGTTCGTGCCATTTCCTCGGCCACTTTCTCCGGACCGATCTTGTCGATCTTGTCGAGCGCACGCAGCACCTGTGTCGCGTTGTGGCTGAGTTCCAGCGACTCGAGTAGCCCCGTGAGGAGCTTGCGGTTGTTCACCCGGACGACCGAGGTCTCGAAACCGATCGCCCGCATCAAGTCGTGCACGACGAGCACCGTCTCGACGTCCGCCGCGATGCTCTCCGTGCCGATCGTGTCGAAGTCGCACTGCATGAACTCGCGATAACGACCGCGCTGCGTGTTCTCGCCGCGCCACACCGTCGCGACGTGATACCGCTTGAACGGCATCCCGAGCACGTTCGAGTGCTGCGCCACGAAGCGCGCGAGCGGCACCGTGAGATCGAACCGCAAAGCCACGCGGCGACCGCCGTGGTCCTCGAAGCGGTACATCTGCTTGTCGCTCTCCTCACCGCCCTTCCCGGCGAGGATTTCCTCGTACTCCAAGGCCGGCGTATCGATCGGCAGGAATCCGTACGAGCGATAGACGCGCTTCGCCGTGTCGATCAACCATTCGCGCGGGATCTGAGCCTCGGGCAAGTAGTCGCGGAAGCCCTTCAGCGTACGTGGTTCGATGAGAGCCATCCCGGCATCGTACGGAGCACCTGTCCGTGCGTCGACGCAGACGAACGGCACGGATATCCTCCCGTGGATGTCGTCGAGCCTTTGGATCCTGGCGCTGGGCCTGGTGTCGGTGCTGGTCCATGCCGGATGCGGGAACGACGAGAACTCGAGCGTCGTGAGCACGCACGGGTTCCGACCGAACGTCCTCGTCCTGACGCTCGACACGACGCGGCCGGACCACTTGGGTTGTTACGGACACGCAGCGGCGGTCACGCCCGTCATCGACGCGCTCGCGAAGCGCGGCACACGCTTCGAGCACGCCTACGCGCCGGTCCCGCTCACGCTGCCTTCGCACGCGACGATCTGGACCGGACTCCAACCGCCCGAGCACGGGATTCACGACAACGGACGCAATGCGTTGGCCGCGGACGTGCCGCACGCCGCCGAGATCCTGCGATCGGCGGGTTGGAGCACGGGCGCATTCCTCTCGACAGCGGTTCTCGACACGACGTTCGGGCTCGCGCGCGGCTTCGACGTCTACGACGACCGCATGTCCGCCGTCGACGCGGATGGCGACGAAGCTCCGCCGCAACGGCGTGGCGACGCGACGACAGATGCGGCCGTCGCGTGGATCCGCACGGCGCGCGAACCACTTCTCGGTTGGGTCCACTTCTACGATCCGCACTCGACCTACGACCCGCCCGAGCCGTGGCGCAGCCGCACGCCGGATCCCTACGACGGCGAGATCGCGTTCGTGGACTCGCAGATCGGTCGGATCCTCGCGGTGCTGGAGGAGCGGGGCGCGCTCGAGCGCACGATCGTCGTCGTGACGGCAGACCACGGGGAGTCGTTCGGCGAGCACGGCGAGGCGACGCACGGACTCTTCGTGTACGACGCGACGATGCGCGTTCCGCTCGTCTTCGCCGGACCGGGATGTGACGCGCGCGTCGCGCGGACGCCGGCCGAACTCGCTGACATCGCGCCGACGATCCTCGACCTGTGCGGTGTTCGCCACGAGCTCGCGCGGCCGAGCCTCGCGAGCGTGCTGCGCGGGGCCGAACTGGGGCCGCGTCCCGTCTACGGCGAGAGCGAGTACGGCTGGCTGTCCTTCGGCTGGAGCCCGCTGCGAACGACGGTCGTCGACGGTTGGCGGTACGTGGATTCGAGCGATCCCGAGCTCTACGACCAGCGCGCGGATCCGCGTGAACTCGTCGATCTCGCGGATCAGGACGACGAGCGCGTCGCGCGACTCGACCGCGAGCTCGAGGCCCTGCGCGCCGGATTCACGCCGCGCGGTTCCTCCGCGGCGAAGATCGACGAAGCCCTCGCGAGTCGGCTGTCCAGTTTGGGCTATGCGCAATCGGTCACAGCACCCGGCGAGGTACCGCTCGATGCGCCGTCGCCTCGCGCAATGACGACAATCCACGAGGAATTCTTGCGTGCCGTGGGTTTCGCGCAACACGGGCACGCGGATCGCGCGATACCACTTCTCGAGAGCGCGGCGAAGTCCTGGCCCCGCGGCGTGTTGATCCACTTGCATCTGGCACAAGCTCTGCTCTCCGCGGGTCGGCCGGTCGATGCGCGCGTCGCCGCGGCGCGTGCTGTCGAGCTCGACCCGAATCTCGAGGGTGCGCACTACTGTCTGGGCCTGGCCAGCGCCATGTCGGACGACCCGGCCGGCGCGATCGCGCACTATGATCGCGCTCTGGCCTTACAACCGACGGGGTATCTGACGCGCCTCGCGAAGATGCGTGCGTTGGTCCGCTTGGGGCGCGACGCCGAAGCCGCAGAGGTCCTCGAGCAGATCGTGGCGATGAAACCGCTCGACACGGCCAGCGCCGCGAAACTCGCGCGAATCCAGCGCACGTTGGGTCGCCACGTCGAGGCGGTGCGCGTTCTGCGTGCAGCTAACCGCGCGCGACCCGAGGATCAGGGACTTGCCCTCTATCTGGCTTGGGAACTCGCGACGAACCCCGAGGACGCGGCGCGGGACGGCAAGACAGCCGTCGAACTGGCTGAACATGCGCTGAAAGCGCGCGGTCGATCCCTGCCCGACGAACTCGACACGCTGGCCGCGGCCTACGCCGAGGCCGGCCGATTCGAAGACGCGGTCGCGACGATCGACAAGGCCTTGCGCGCAGGCGGCGAGGACGCGGACGCGACCCTTGTGGCGGAATGGAACGCTCGGCGCACTCTGTACCTCGCGCAGCGCGCGTTCCGTGATGGTTGAGGTCGCACCGCGACCGACTTGGCGCGCGCTCGCGCTGCTGCTCGTCTTCCTCGTACTCGTGCGCGGGTTTCTAGTGCTCTCGTGCGCCGAGGTCTTCTTCTACGGCGAGGAACTCGCGAAGGGTGGTGCGGCGAAAGCGATCCTCGATTCGCCGCCGATCCCCTACCACCAACTGGTCTACGCGTACCACGAGGGCGGTGGGTTCGTGATCGCTCACGCGCGAGCGCTCTCCTTCCTCCTCGTCGGCGAGAGCCTACTCGCCACGAAGCTCGTCGCCATCGCGACCAGCGCCCTGGTCCTCGTCGTCGGGGTGACATTCGCGCGTGAATCGTTCGGACGCCGTGCATCCATCGTGTTCGGAGTGCTGTTCGTCCTGTGCCCGGATGCGTGGTTGCGCTTCTCGTTGCTCTCGATCGGCACGCACTTCGAGGCCCTATTCTTCGAGTGCGCGATCCTGCTCCTCGCGTTCCGCATCCTGCGATCTGCTCCGGGTCGCGCACGCGACTGGATCCTCCTCGGCCTCGCATCCGGCTTCGGGATCTACTTTTCGCTGGTCATCGCGGCGGCGATCGCCGCGGCCGGAGCGATGCTCCTCGTCGGCTTGCGTGCGCGAATTCTCGGCCGTGGACTGGCGCTCGCAACCGCAGCGGCAATCGTCGGCGCATCCCCGCTCCTGTGGATGCTCGGTCGCGTCGGGATCGATGCGCTGCGCGTGCGCGGCCAGTCTCTGGCGGGTGGCGAGCGCAGTGGTCCCATCGGCACGCTCGGCGATCTCTTCGCTCCCCTCGTCGCGAACGGTCGCGTGGACGATTGGCTCCAATTCGCAATCCTCGGTTCGGCCGCGCTCTCGTCCGCGTGGATCCTGCGCGAACGCGGCTCCCGCCTCGCGGCCCTTTGGATCCTTGGCTTCTTGGGCGTCTACTTCGCGCTGTACCTCGGATCCGGTCTGGCCACGTCGATGAACGGGCTGTGGCTTCTCTGGTGGCGCATGTCGCCGACCTGGTTCTTCGCGACCCTCCTCGCCGCAGCGGTGATCGACGCGCTGCTCACGCGTCGTCGCGCGGTCGCCGGCGCTCTCATCGCCGTGCTCGTCGCTGCCGGGCTGATGGACGTCGTGCGTCTCGCACGGACCGGACGGCCCGATCTCATCCCCGCCAACGCAGCGTTCCTCGCGCGAGCGAAGGGTTACGACTTCGCCGAGTACTTCGACCAGATCGTCCACCACCTCGATGGCGACGAGCGCGAACGCATCCGCGTGCTGCTCGCACTCCGTGACGACACGCATCTCCTGCCGTCGGCGATCGCGCACAACGTGTTCGAGGAGAGCGAGCTGCCGTTCGAGCGTGTGTTGGACATCTCACGCGCGGAATTCGGTCAGCGATTCGACGATGCGCTGCTCGGTCTCGGTCATCACCTCCACCCGCGGCCCGGTTACGACATCCCGGCCGCATTCGAACGCCTTGCGGAGAGTCCCGCGGACTTGCGCACGCAGCTCGCCCGCGCGCTCGGCCGAACGGGGCTCGGGCAACGCTTTCGGCGCGATCGATTGGTGGAGCAGATCGAGACTCCGCTGCCGCCCGAGTTCCGAGACGCATTCCTCGAGGGAGTCGGATGGCGCATCTGGCGCGCCTACCTTTTGGATCCTGCGGGCGGCTTGGCGTTCGTCGAGTCGCGGCCGGTCGAGGAACGCGCGGCGCTCATGCGCGGGCTCGCGCTGGAACGCGCCGCGTGGACGTTGCCCTGATCGTCGCCATCAGCGCGGCGCGATCACGGAAGGCACGCGCGGCGCGGTGACGATTCCCACGCTCCACACGATCGGGATCGTTGGTCGCGCGCCGGAAAACGTCGTCGGCAATTCACGCGGGATGAGCCGTTCGGCGCCGGGCAGTGGAATCTCGCCGTTCCAAGTCACCTCGCGTCCGACCCAGCCGAGCAGTCCACCCTGTGTGTGCGACGCGACGCCGAGCCGGAGGCCGTGCACGCGCATGCGCTCCACGATCACGACCCCCGTGGCCTCCCGCGCGAGCCGGCGTGCTTCGACGAACGACTCCGGGTTGGAGAACGCCGCGGCGCTCGAGGCGAGCACGGGACGACGCGCGTGATAGGCGACGAGCTCGCCCTCGGCCGGATCCGCGAGGATCCCCCAGGCGGACTTCGCACTCGAACTGTTGAACGGCCCACCGGCGGGCACGTTGTCGCGAATCCAGCGCAACGCGGCGAAGCGATCCACGGTTTCGGAGGGGAACGACGCGCGGGCATTCGCGGCGAGCTTCCCGTGAACGAGGGCGACGACGGCCAACATCGCGCCGACGATCCCGAGCCACCAGCGCTGTGCGCGCATGGAGCCGAGACTTGCGATCCCGCCCGCGAGTGCGACCGCCGAAGCGGCGACGCACAACGGTGAAGTTCGGTGCTCGACGAGCGCGAGCACTGTCGAGACGAAGACGAGCAGAGCCAAGTGCAAGGACGCCGCGTCACGCTCGCGGACGAGCCGGAGAGTCGCGACGAGAGCGGCGCACGGCATCAACACCGACGACGTCAGGGCGAGTGCCGAATCGAACGCGGACGCGATTCCCAGCAGGTGCCGCGCGTTCCACCAAGCCTCGATCGGCGCGGACGCGGCGCTCCAAGCGCGTGGCATCTCGAACACGAGCAGCGCGAGCACACCTGCGAGCATCATGATCCGCGCGAGAGTACGTCCCTTGCGCGCTTCGTCGCGTGGGGCCGTGAGGAGCAGCAGGGCGAAAGGCGCAGCCGACACGAGCAGCAGGTCCGAGGCTGCGAACGTCCAACGCTCGACGAGTCCACCGGGCAAGCTCTCCCACGGCCCGTCGGCCAGCGGCAACCGCGCCGTGAACGCGGCTACGAGCGAGAAAAGCAGGCCGGCACGCACCGTCATCGGCCTCAAGGCAATCGGTCCGCGCAGCGCTCGCAACAGGAACGCTGCCGCGGTCGGCAACGCCAAGAACGGTCCGGCGGCGGACATCGAAGCCAGAAGTCCCGCGACGACTCCGGCGAGCAGCGCCTCGAGAATCGTGGACAACGCGTCCTCGGCGTAGAGCGCCACTTGCGTGCTGCGAACGAGCAGCGCGAACAACACGAGTGCGAGGGCGGCCGCGTCGAGGCGACCCACGACGCCGGCTGTGACCGCAGCCGGTGCGAGCGCGAAACCGAGGGCCGCGAGGAGGACCGCGAACGGTGCGCCGCGGGTCGCGATCCAAGCGGTCCATGCGAGCGCCGCGAAAGCGAAGACGAACGCGACGGGTCCGACCCAAGCCGCGAACGCTTCGAGATCCTCCTCGTCGACTCCACCGAGCGACGGGTCACCACTGGGGCTCGCAAGCCAGCGCTCCGCGAGCCCAGCGAGCAAAGCGTCGAAGACCGGCAACGCCGGGATTTCGGGCAGGACTCCGTGAGCTTGGAAGGGGTCGTGCTGCGGAACACGTCCTTCGGCGAGTGCGAGCTCGATGCGCCGCAAATGCAAGGCCGTGCCCGGGTCGTCCACGATCCAGCGCGACGCGCCGAGCTCGTTCGCACCTTCGTCCAGGCGCCGCTCCGAGATCGGCCCGATTCGCGCGGCGAGACCGAGCAATAGGGCGACGACGAGAAGAGCGGCGAAGACGTTGCGTCCCAAGGATCGTCGCTACTTCGTCGGATAGGTCTGCAAGACCCACGACTTCCACTGCGATTCGAAGTCGAGGACCGAGAAGCCGTAGATCTCCTTGAAGGCGTCCCGCGTCGGCACCTTCTCCTTCAGCTTCTTCACGAGCGCATTGAACTTCTCGGCGTCCTTGTTCAGCAGGAACTCGACGTAGCTGAAAGACACCGCGTGCATCGGCAAGGTGAGCGTGTCGACGTTCTGCTGCAGGACTTCGGCGACCGGGGGCGTCTTGCCCTCGTCGATCATCTTGCGTACGGCGAGTCGGAAACGACCGCCCTTGAAGTCGACGTTCGAGTTCGCCTCCTGATAGCAATAAGTGTCCGCGATCTGCCAGTACCGGTCCTCGAAGAAGTGCGCGAGGCCCTCGTCCATCCAGCCCGCCTTGATGTTGCCGATCCACGCGACAGGTCGCTGCGCCGAGAGCATCAAGTGTACGACGCAATGAACGATGTTGCGGTGGAGCTTCTCGTCGTCCTGGAAGTTCTGCTTGTTCCCGCACACGGAATAGCTGGGCGTTTGGCCCATCAGCTTCACTCCGCCCTTCGCGCTCTGCCGGCAGAAGCGCAGGCCCGCGTCGTGGTGGTCTTGCGGTAGTTGCCACACGAAGACGCGGAACTTCTCGACGAACTCCTTGTCCGTGATCTGTAGGCGCGCGCAGTAGTCGGCATAGAGGGTCTCGAGTCGCTTCAGATAGAGGTGGACCAGCTCGTGCGCGTCGAGCCACTTCTTCTCGACCTTCAGGCGATCCATTTCCCACACGAGCACGAAGTGCTGCGACTCGGCCTTGCGGATCGGCCGGTTCATCGTGGTGTCGATGTACGCGAGGCCGACCTTGCGCACCGCCACCGCGGCCTTCTTGGCCTCGATCGCCTCGCGAGCGGGCTTGTTCTCACAGTCGGGACACGCGGTGAAGCCCACGCCCGCGCACACGGCGCATTCGGCGATCGCGCTGCAGAAAAGCACGGCATCCTCCAGCAGGCACGCGTCTCTCTCGTGTTCGGTGCACGGTTGGCGGCCGGTAGACTGGCACTTCTTGCACTCGGGCGTTTCGTCCTCGATCGCGAGGCCGCGCGTGACGCCGTGCGATCCGGCCGTGATCGCCATGACCTCGTGGCCCATGGTGCCGAAACACGCGGCCGAGGTGCACAGGATCGCGACGAGGAGGGCGAGCGTCCGTGTCATCCGCCGATCAGCTCCTCGACGACTTGCCTCTTCGGATCGAAGTCACGCAAGCGGATCCGCGCGGCCAATCCCGGCGGAATAGCCTTGCGCGGCGCGAGGCCGACGAGCTCGCTCTCGCGGATCGCGACGCCACGCTCCGCCGACAGCGTCTCGATCTCGCGGTACACGCGCTCGAGCCCCGTCGACTCGAAATCACAGACGTTCATGCTGACCTGAGCGCACTGGAGATCCTCGAGCCAGAAGCCCATCGCCTTGATGCCCTTCAAACCGCCATCCTTCTCGCGGATCTTCTTGGCGATCTCCTTCGCGACAGCGACGTCCTTCGTCTCGAGGTTCACGTTGTAGGCGATGAGGAACGCGCGCGCGCCGATCACGACCGCGCCCGCGGTCGGGTGCAGTTGATCCTGCGGTCCTTCGTCCGGGACGCGCGTCGGATCCGTCGCAACGGCCTCACGCAGTTTCTCGAACCCGATGTTGCGCACGTCGGGCAAGTTCTTGCGGGCGGGGATGCGCGCGGCCGACTCGTAGAAGTAAACGGGGATCTCGAGTTCGCGCCCGACGCGACGGCCGAGTTCGTGCGCTAGTCGCACGCAGTGAGTCATGTCCGTTCCTTCGAGCGGCACGAACGGGACGACGTCCGTCGCGCCGACGCGCGGGTGCTCGCCCTGATGGCGCGTGAGGTCGATCAGCTCCTTCGCCTTCGCGATGCCGCGGAACGCCGCTTCGACCGCGACCGCGGGCGGCGCGACGAACGTCACGACGGCGCGATTGTGGTTCGCATCGAGGCTCTGATCGATGCGGCGCGCGCCGGGCACCGACGTGATCGCTGCGACGATGGCGTCGACGACTGCGGGGCGACGACCTTCACTGAAGTTGGGGACGCACTCGACGAGGGACATGCTCTAGAGAATCGCTTTCGCTCAGGACCTTTTCCCATTGGAACCGCGAGCGGCGCGATCGCCAAGGACGGATGCAGGCGGTTCGCGTTCGAGGACGACGCATCCGCGCTTCACGACGGCACACACGGCGTTGCGGCCGTGCTCGTAGACGAGGTGGAGGTGGTTCGGGACGTCGAGGACGACGAGATCCGCATCCTTCCCCTCCTCGATCGTCCCGAGGCGCGTGCCGCGACCGAGCGAACAGGCGGCGTTCAACGTCGCTGCGGTGAGCGCTTCGGCCGCGCTCATCCGATATCGCAAGGCGGCCCACGCCAGAACTTGCGGCATGCTCTGCAAGTAGCACGAGCCCGGGTTGAAGTCGGTCGAGAGCGCGACGGGCACGCCGCGATCGATCAATCGCCGGGCGGGAGCCTCGCGATCCTGCCGCAGGTAGAGCGGCACGACCGGACACAGGACCGCCGTCACACCGGCTTCGGCGAGCGCGTCGGCACCCGCGTCGTCGACGAACTCCAAGTGATCCGCGCTCCGTGCGCCGAGTTCCGCCGCGAGGCGCGCGCCACCGAGGAGCGAGAGTTGGTCGGCGTGTAGACGCAGCGAGAATCCGAGCGATCGCGCGCGTTCGAGGATGCGCCGCGACGCGTCGATACCGAACGTGTGACCTTCGACGAACACGTCACACGCCTCGGCCAAGCCGGACGCGGCGACGCGCGGGAGCATCTCGTGTTCGACGAGGTCGACGTACGCCCCGGGCGCCGCGCGATGCTCGGCCGGGACGTCGTGCGCACCGAGAAACGTCGGCGCGATTTCGACCGCGTGGACTGCGCGCGCCGCGGCCATGACCTCGAGGGACAAGAGTTCGTGCTCGGTCGTGAGCCCGTACCCGCTCTTGGCCTCGATCGTGGTCGTGCCGAGTTCGAGGAATCGGTCGAGCCGCACGAGCAAGCGCGCGAGCAGTTCCTCGCGCGGCGCTGCGCGCAAGCCGCGGACGCTCTCGAGGATGCCACCGCCCTGCGCTGCGATGTCGAGGTAGGTCGCACCGCGTGTGCGCATCTCGAACTCGTCCTCGCGCGTGCCGGCGAAGACGGGATGCGTGTGCGCATCGACGAAGCCCGGCACGACGGTTCCTCCGCGCGCATCGAGTTCGCGGCTCGCGCGGAATCGGGCCCGTATCGAAGCCTCGTCCCCGACGGCCACGATCCGCCCGTCGCGTACGGCGATCGCCGCGGATCGGTGGACCCGGACCTCCGCGAGGGCCGGGCCGGTGCGCGGCGTCGAGCCCGTGGGCGTCGCGACCTCGGCTGCGCCGTGGACGAGGAGATCGGCGGGCTCGCGTTCGGGGACGGGGCTCATGGAGATCGTGAGCGCGAACTCTAACGGTCGCGGTAGGTCCCTTCAGGCCCAGATCGAGAGTATCCTCGGGCACGAGTGCGAAGTCGCGGCCCTTTGCAGTGGACGATCGACGCGACCTTCGTGGTCGCGATCGGCGCGGCGTGGCATTTCGGACGCGCGCCCGAGGTCGTGCGAACGAATCCGTTCGGCTTTCGGATGCTCGAGACGGCGCGCGCAGCCGGCGTGGTGTTCACGCACCAAAAGCCGTCGTTCGATGCGCGTATCGCGCACGTGGAGCCGCACGTGGCCGGCATGGGTGCAGCCGTTTCCGTGGTCGACGTCGACCAGGACGGTTGGCCGGATTTCTACGCCGCGAACGGCGCGGCGGGCTCTCGCAGCGCGCTGTTCATGAATCGCCGCGACGGCACGTTCGAGGATCGCGCGGAAGCCGCCGGCCTCGCGGACATGAACCGCGCGGGTGACGGATGCACGAATGGGTCCGTGTGGGCCGACTACGACGGCGACGGCGACGTGGACGCGTTCCTGTACCGGTTCGGGCGTCAGATCCTCGTGCGCAACGAGGGCGACGCGCGGTTCGTGGACGTGTCGAAGAGCGCGGGCCTCGACCTGTTCATGAATTCGATGGGCGCCACGTGGTTCGACATGGATCGCGACGGCGATCTCGACCTCTACGTCACGGCGTATTACCGCTCGGACATCGATCTGTGGCATCTCGCGACGACGCGAATCATGCAGGAGAGTTTCGAGTTCGCGAACAACGGCGGCGCGAACCGGCTTTTCGAGAATCGCGGTGACGGCACCTTCGCGGACGTGACGGACCGAGCGGGTGTGGGCAGCACGCGTTGGACCTTGGCCGTGGTCGCCGCGGATCTCGACGGCGACGGATGGCAGGACCTCTACCTCGCGAACGACTACGGTCCCGAGGAATTCTTCCGGAACGCGCGCGACGGCACGTTCGTCCTGGCCGAGGGCGTTGGGCTCGAGGAATCGAGCAAGAGCGGCATGTCGGCCGCCTTGGGCGACTTCACCGGTGAAGGCACGCTGGGCGTCTTCGTGACGAACATCTCGCAGCGCGGATACCTGTTCCAAGGCAACAACCTGCGCGTGAACCGGCTCGCATCCGGGGGAACTCTGCGCAACGTCGCGCAAGGTCCCGAGGTCGATTGCGGTTGGGCCTGGGGCGCGCAGTTCGGCGACTTGAACAACGACGCACTGCCCGACCTCTTCGTGGTGAACGGATTCATTTCGGCCTCGCCGGACCGCGACTACTGGTTCGGCATGTCGAAGATCGCGATCGGCGCGGGAGCGCTGGCCGAGGACGCTCAGTTCTGGCCGCCGATGGAGGACCGCAGCCTCTCGGGATACCAGCCTTCGTGCGTGCTCGTGAACCAGGGACGAATGCGCTTCGTGAACGGCGCGCTGGGGATCGGCGTCACGGACCTCCTCGACGGACGCGCGGTGGCGCTGGCGGATTTTTCGAACCGCGGCGTGCTCGACGCCGTCGTGGCGAATCAGGGCGGACCGCTGCTCCTCTATCGCAACGAGGTCGACGCGGGGCGCAACTGGATCCAGCTCGACCTCGTCGGCACGCGCGCGAATCGCGAGGCGTACGGCGCGATCGTCCGCCTCGAGACGCAGGGCAGCGCCGGAACGCCCGGGCGCGTGCAATGCCAGGTGGTCACGGCCGCGAGCGGTTTCGCGGCGCAGAACGACCGCCGGTTGCACTTCGGATTGGGTGCTGCGACGAGTGCAGCGCACATCGAGGTCCGTTGGCCGTCGGGAGCGGTCAGCACGCTCCAGGACGAGCGCGGCGGCCGGCGCGTGCGCGTCCAGGAGCCGACGCCGTGAGGTCCCGGAGCGCATGGTCTCGATGCGTGCGCTTCCAGTTCGCGCACCACGGAATCGAAGCGAGGAAACTCGCTGAAACGGCGCGAGCGACTCCCACGAACATGTTGCGAGGAAGGCCCTTGAATCGAGCGCCATGACGACCAACACCGCGACCGCGAGCTTCGGAACGCCGCCCGAGACGAAACCGTTCTTCCAACGCATCGACCCGCGTTGGTACAGCTCGACGCTCCTCTCGACGTTCCTCGTGATCGGTCAGTGGCGCTTCCAGATCCTGGGCGACAGCTACCTGCCGTGGGCGCTCGCGCTCGGCACTGCGATCGTGACCGAACTCGTCCTCGGCCGCGCGACGCAAGGGAAGTGGGTCAACCTGCTCTCGGCCTACATCAGCGGGAACAGCGTCGCGATCCTGCTCAAGCCGGCCGGGTCGCTCCTGTGGCCGTTCGTCGTGTGCGCGTTCCTCTCGATCGCGTCCAAGTACGTGCTCGCTTGGCGCGGAAAACACCTGTGGAACCCGACGAATTTCGGCGTGTGCTTCATGCTCGTCGCCGCATCGTCCGTCGTGTCCATGCTGAGTCACCAGTGGGGCAACGAGCTGTGGACGGTCGGCGTCCTGTGGTGCCTCGGCGGATTGACCGTCTACCGTGCCAAGGTCTGGCACGTCACGCTGTCATGGCTCGCCGCGTTCGTCGCCTTCGCGGCATTGCGCTCGTTCTTGATCGACGGCGGACGGTTCCTGTCCGAGCTCGCGCCGATCACGGGGCCCATGTACACGATGTTCATGTTCTTCATGGTCACGGACCCGAAGACGATCGTGCGCGGGAAGTCGCTGCAAGTCGGGATCGCGGTGCTCGTGGCCGCTGTCGAGTGCGTGATCCGTCTCCTGGCCGAGTGGGACGTGATCGGGGCGGGCAATGCGCTCGCGATCGCGCCGCCGATGTTCGCGCTGTTCTTGGTCGGACCGCCGCTCCTCGCGCTGCAACTGTGGCGGGATCCGCCGAAGCCCGTGAAGCGCTGAGAGCCCGTGAAGAAATCGAGTCTACGGGCTCTCAGACACCATCTGCGCCGCTGCGCGGCGCGTCGCCCGTGAATTCTTCACGGGGACGGAGAGCCCGTGAAGAAATCGAGCGTACGGGCTCTCAGATTCATGCGGCGCCGCTTCGCGTCGCGAGAGCGTGTGATTTCCTCACACGCTCTGAGAACCGCGTTCACTTCCGTCGCGCGACCGCGACGATGGACGTCCCGTGCCACGGCAGAAGTGGATCCATGCGGCGGATCAACCACACGGTCGAGTTCATGATCTTCAACTGGACGCGGCCGAAGTGACGCCGCTTCAGCACGCGCCCGTTCCACCACCACGCCGGAGTCGTGGCGCGGTTGAAGTCGAAGAGCGTCTCGACCTCGAAACCCGCATCGACGAGTGCTTTCGTGAGCGACGCGCGTGTGTAACGGCGCACGTGACCAAGGACCTCGTCGAGCGATCCGTAGAGGCCCGGCCCTTGCGGCACGAGCACGACGAACTTGCCGCCCGGCGCCAACGCAGTGCGAACGTTCGCGAGCGACCCCGCTTCGTCGGGCACGTGCTCGAGCACGTTCAGGCACACGACCGTGTCGTAGCGCCCGGAAACAGGCTCGAAATCAGCTCGATTCGCCAAGTCGCAGTGCCGCACGTCGAGGTACGGCCGCCCTTGGAACGCGCCGCGCAAGTACTCGAGGTACAGCGGGTTCACGTCCGTCGCCGTGTACACGTCGCGCGGACACAGGTTGCGCGTCATGTTCCCGATCCCAGCCCCGATCTCGAGCACGCGGTCGCCGCAGTGCGGCCGGATCGCGTCCCCCATCCAGCGGTTGAAATTCGGCACGTCCGACATCGAGACGAGGATGTTCGAGCCGTGCTCGTCGGGCTTGTACAGGTCGTCGACGAGCCAGTACCGGAGCATGGCGACGAGCGCGAGGAACCCGTCCCTCGCACGCACCTTCTTGCCTTCCTCGTAAGTGCGACCCGCATAGCGGATGGGCACTTCGAAGATGCGTGCGCCGCGCTTCTCGAGCTTGAAGATCAGCTCGATTTCGACGCGGAAATCCGTGCTACGGATCGGGATCGAGCGCAGCAGGCTCGTCCGCACCGCCTTGTAGCAGGTCTCGACGTCGGACAAGTTCAGGTCCGTCAGCACGTTCACGAGACCGGTCAAGGTCTTGTTCGCCAGCGTGTGACGGAAGTACAGGACGCGCCGATACTCGCCGACGAGAAAGCGCGAGCCGAACACCGCGTCCGCTTCGCCGGACAAGAACGGTTCGAGGATCCGCGGGATGTCGCGCGGGTCGTACTCGAGATCCGCGTCCTGCACGATCGTCACGTCGCCGGTCGCCAGCGCGATACCGGACACGACGGCCGCGCCCTTACCGCGATTGCGCTCGTGTTCGACGAGCCGCATCCGCGCGGGGTTTTCGGCGGCGAGGCGTCGCAGGATGTCGCGCGTGCCATCCGTGGAACCGTCGTCGACCGCGATGAGCTCGAGTCGCGCGATCCGCGAGTCTTCGAGTGCGAGCACGCGGCGCACGGCTTCCGCCACGAGATGCCGCTCGTCGAACGCCGGCAGGATCACGGAAAGCGAGAGGCTCTTCTGCATCGACTGCGCCGCCGCTCGCGAAGAGCGGGATCGGCAGGATGGCACCGCGACTCGCGGCTCGCCAGCATCGCGACCCGCGGGCGCGCGGAGATCGCGGCAACGGAATCGAGTTTCAGCTCGCGCGCCGAGGCGCCGTGCGCGCCGTGACCGGCAGCTCGAGGAAGTCGGCCGAGATCGCCGCGCGGATGCGACGGCGCGCTCGGAACAGAATCATCTTGAGGTTCGAGAGCCCGACTCCGAGCGTCACGCACGCATCCTGGTAGCTCGCATTCTCGACTTCGACGAGGACCAGGGCGCGCTGGTCCCGCGGCGAGAGCTGCTCGTACGCGGCCGCGTACCGCGAGAGGAGGAGGATCCACGCGCGCTCCAGGAGTCGGCGGTCCTCGGCGTCGAGGAGAGCGGTCGCCGGGGTGGGTTGGCGATCCGTCGGCTCCTGCAGACCCTCGGGCATGTCCTGGAACGAGCGGCGGCGCTCGAAGCGCGAGCGCCGCACGAGGTTCCCCGCAATCGTCCGCGACCAGACGCGAAAGCTACGCGGGCCGCTGGCGCGGAAGCTCCGGGCGTAGCGGTAGACGTTCACGAACGTATCCTGGAGGAGTTCGGCCGGCTCGATGCCGCACCGACGTCCGCTCGCGAGGGAACCGATCCACAGGAGCAGGGGTCCGCGCGCTTGGTCGTAGAGCGCCTCGAAGTCCGCGCTCGAACCGTTCTCCTGGAACGCGCGCATGAGCTCGGTCTCGAGGCGCGCGGCATGCTCGTCCACACTTTCCCCGGCGCCGGCCTCGAGCGCGACTCCTCGCTGGCAGAGCCGCTGGAGCGCGGACAGGTGCTTCGGGAGGCGGACAGGCAGGACTTCGGTGAGGGGGCGCGTGACCACGCCGCCCGGCAAGCGAGGCTCGTGCCCGCGTCGACGTCGCGCACGGGGCGCCCGGGCAGAGCGGCCCAAACCTAACGTGGGAAAGGACTTCCGACGGGGTCTTGCCCGAGTGTGGGACCGGACGCCCGGGCCATCCGCCTGACTGGCGGCCGCACGCCGTTCCGAGTCCGTAACGGCCACGTCGAGGTCCGGTCCCTCCTCGGAAGGTACGATCTCCTTCCGGACAGGTCGCTCGACGATCCGGCCGACGTTCCTCGCCTTGTACGCCACGAGTCCACCGCCCGACGTGCTGCCCGCCCTCGTCGAGGCCGCGGGTCGAGCGCTGCCGCTGCTGCCCTTCCTCGTCGGGGCGTGCGCTTTCGCGACCCTACGCGTCGCGCTCCAGCGGTCGACCCCGTCGCGGTTATTGGCGGACCTTCCCGCCGCGCGGCGCGCGCGCCTCGAGCCGCTGGTCGAGCGGGCGGACACGCTGGCAACGAGCGCGGGCGTCTTCGAGGTCAGTTGCCGCGCCGCGATCCCGATCCTCGTCTACCGCGCCCTGTCCGGTGACGACGTCGGGACGTGGGTCCAGGCACTCCTCGCGCTGCTTCTGTCGGTGCCCGCGATTCTGGTCTTCTGCGACGCCATCCCGGCCGCCGTCGCCGCGCGGCGCGGCGACGCGGTGATCCGCGCGGTCCTGCCGACCTTCCACTTCTTCCAACTCCCGCTGCGGCTCGTCGTGCGCGCGTTCGAGGGCGTTCGAGCCGGCCTGCAACGCGCCGTGGGACTGGATCAGAACCCCGCCGCGACGCGGCAGATCGTCGAGGGCCTGCGCGAAGTCATCGAGGACTCCGAGATCTCGGGCGACCTCGATGCGACAGAGCGCGAGATCATCGGCAACGTGATCGAGACGCGCGACGTCCAAGTGTCGACGCTCATGACGCCGCGGACGGAGATCTTCGCGGTCGAGGTGCGCGAGGGGCTCGTCGGCGCGGCGCGCGTGCTCGCCGAATGCGGACACAGCCGAATTCCGGTCTACGACGGTTCGCTCGACACGATCCTCGGCATGGTCAGCGCGCGCGACGTCGTGCTGGTCGCCGCGGAACAGAGGCTGGCGAACGAGAGCCTGCGCGCGATCGTCTCGCCGGCGCACTTCATCCCGGAGACGAAGAGCGTGCGCGAACTCTTGGCCGAGTTCCGTCGCGAGAAGAAGAAGGTCGCGATCGTGCTCGACGAGTACGGCGGCACTGCGGGGCTCGTGACGCTCGGCGACATCGTGATCGAACTCGTCGGCAACATCGCCAGCGAGCGCGACGAGGACACGACGATCCCGATCAAGTTGCTCCCGGATGGTTCGTCGGACGTCGACGCGTCGCTGCACGTGTCGGACGTCAACGAAGCACTCGGGACGGATATCCCCGAGGCCGAGGGCTACGAAACGTTGGCGGGATTCGTGCTGTCCGAGCTCGGACACGTGCCGCAAAAGGGCGAAATCGTGCACGCCGGCACGGCCGAGTTCCGCGTGCTCGAAGCCAGCGATCGACGCATCCTGCGGATCGGTGTGCGGGCGCTGCAGCCGAGCCGTGAGATCCCGTGAGGAAATCGGGGGGCTTCGGGAAGTCGTGTGGGCAGCCAGCAACGGCGCGGGTGCTCGCCACCGAAGCGCGACCCCCGCGAGTACGCGTCCGCGCTGGGTCGAGCTCACGTCGCCTGCGCCGGCAATCTTCGGAGTCAGTCTGGCCTCGTGGCCTGCACTGCGAACCGACGCTCGAGTGGAGGCTCGGGATGGACGGAGGAGGGACCGGCAGGGGGGGCGCTTACAGCTAGGGGTGCTCGCGGCGCCTGCGAAGTCCGGGTGAGCAGGTCGAAGTCTCCGTGAACGGCTGGAAGTCTCGGTGAGCAGCTCGCAATCTCTGTAAGCGGCTGGAAGTCTCCGTGAGCAGCTCGAAGTCTCGGTCAGCAGCTCAAGGTCTCGGTGAGCGGCTGGAAGTCTCCGTGAGAAGCTCGCAATCTCCGTAAGCGGCTGGAAGTCTCCGTGAGCAGCTCGAAGTCTCGGTCAGCAGCTCAAGGTCTCGGTGAGCGGCTGGAAGTCTCCGTGAGCGGCTCGCAATCTCCGTAAGCGGCTGGAAGTCTCCGTCAACGGCTCAAGGTCTCGGTGAGCGGCTCGAAGTCTCCTTGAACAGCTCGCAATCTCCATAAGCGGCTGGAAGTCTCGGTCAGCAGCTCAAGGTCTCGGTGAGCGGCTCGAAGTCTCTTTGAACAGCTGGAAGTCTCCGTAAGCAGCTGAAAGTCTCGGTAAGCAGCTGGAAGTCTCGGTGAGCAGCTCAAGGTCTCGGTGAGCGGCTCGAAGTCTCCTTGAACAGCTCGAAGTCTCCGTAAGCAGCTGGAAGTCTTGGTGAGCAGCTCAAGGTCTCCGAGAGCAGCTCGAAGTTTCCGTGGGCAGGGATCCGGGTGTTCCGAACGCCCGTCCTGCCCGCGTTCGGCTGCGGGGCGATAAGTGGGGCGGATGTCTGCGGAATCATCGGCGCGACTCAACGGTGCGACGCGCACAGAACCTCTCGAGGTCGGTTGCGGCGTCCTCGGCCGCTCGCTCGAGACGAACTGGTGTCGACGTGTTTCCGTCGATCCGACGGTGCGATGGCCGAGGCGGACTGCGAGGCGGACTGCGAGGCAGACTGCGAGGCAGACTGCGAGGCAGACTGCGAGGCAGAGTGCGAGGCAGAGTGCGAGGCGGACTGCGAGGCGGACGCGGCGGGTGCTGCACCAGACCCAGCTCGTCCTCGCGATCGACGCGGGCAGCCAGCGAACGAACGTTGATCGTCGGACGAACCGCCGACCTCACGGACACTCTCACAGAATGTGCGCGGAATCATCGCGCGGTCTCGCGGGTGCTCGAGCCGAGCCCTCCGACCTCGACTCCTCGCACTCGACCACGTCGGTCGGGCCGCGACGTGTGGCGCACAGCGCGTCGAATGTCCGTGGAATCGAATCCCGCGTCGGGGACAGCCCTCGATCGATGCTTGTTTTCTCGTGATTTTCGACGACCCGAGCATTCGCCGTGCGTTCTATCTGAAGGAGGGAGTCGATGGAGAACTCGCACTCGCTCATGCAGTCTCGCTGATGCAGTCTCGGTCGCAGTCAAGTACACATGCCGTCGCAGTTTCAATCCGTTCGCCAGATCGACCTGTTCCGTCACGGCGGCAAGCGAGCCGGCGCGGGCCGCAAGCGGAAGGGCGACCGCGCCCTCGTTCCGCACGACACGCGAGCGCGTGTGACGCGGCACACGCCGGTCCTCGTCACGACGAGGCTCCTCGCGGGACTGCCCAACCTGCGGAGCGAACGCACTCTCGCGCTCTTGCGCGCGACGCTCGCCGCGGGCGCGAACCGATTCGGCTTCCGGCTCATCGAGTATTCGATTCAGTCGAACCATCTGCACTTCGTTGTCGAGGCGCCGGACGAGATCGCGCTGGCGCGCGGCATGAAAGGGCTGCTCGTGCGCGTCGCGAAGGCGCTGAATCGCGCGTGGGAACGGACGGGTCGCGTCCTCGGCGATCGCTACCACGCGCGTGTCCTGAAGTCGCCGCGCGAGGTGCGCAACGCGCTCGTCTACGTGTTGCAGAACGCGCGCAAGCACGGAGCGCGCATCTTCGGCATCGATGCGCATTCGTCGGGCCCGTGGTTCAGCGGGTGGATGGATCGGACGCCGAGGAGCGATCGTGCGTTGCCCAAAGCGAGTTCGTGGCTGCTCCTGTTCGGATGGCTGAAGGGCGGACGCATTGCGACGAGCGAGGCACCGCGGCCGGATCCAAGTGCGGGGGGCCGAGCGGAGTGCAGAACCTGATCCGACGGCGGCGCACGCCGAAGCGCACGCCGAAGCGCTCGCCGACCCGCTCACCGACGCGCTCACCGACGCGCTCACGGACGCGCATGCCGACGCGCATGCCGCCACGTCCGCCACGTCCGCCACGCCCACTGCGCCCATCGCTGCGCCCATCGCTGCGCCCATCACTGCGCCCATCACTGCACACAAGAAGAGTGACAAGAGCGGAGTTGGCCAGTCAAGCATCGCTGCGCCCATCACTGCGCCCACCGCTGCACACGGTGTGAATGCGCGCCCCACGCGGGTCGTGGATCCGGACACCGCGCGTACGCCCTGGATCCACAGGGCTCACCGGCGCCCGAGTCGAGGTCCGTCAACGCGGGCCCTGCGGACCAGCACGGGCGCACTGACCCACACGAAAGCCGGATGCGCCGAAAATCGAGCCTACGGGCTCTCGGATCCCAAGGTCGCCGCTCCGCGACGGCCTCGAGCGTGTGAATTCTCCACACGCTCGCGCGTCGTCGGGCTGACGTCTTTCCGTTACCACTGCACCGCGAACCCGTTCGTGAGGTGGAACGTGCTGCTCCTGCAGAATGCGGCCGAGTTCCGGTACCCGAGCTGGTAGCAGCACAGCGCTCCAGCCGATACCGCGCCGCGTACCGAGATAGCGGGTAGGTTGGCGCGCATGCCGTTGCGCACCGACCGCGCGCTCGTCCTCGAGCGCCATCCGTGGAGCGAGTCGTCGCTCGTCGCGCACGTCGTGACGGCGGCGCACGGTCGCGTCCACTTGCTCGCGCGCGGCGCGTATCGGACCACGTCGCGCTTCTACTGCGTGCTCGACCTGTTCGACACGCTCGCTATCGAGTGGAACCAAGTCCCGGGCCGCGAACTCTTCGACCTGCGCGCGGGTGACATCGCTCGGAGACGGTCGCGCATCGCGACATCGCTCGACACGTATCGAGCGGGCCTCACGGTGCTCGAACTCCTATCGATCGCGTCGCGCTTCGGGCCGCCGGACGCGGCGCTCTTCGCGCGGGCGGAGCAGGCGCTCGATGCGCTCGACCGGTGGGCGGCGGATGAGGCGACGACCGAGGCCACGGATCCACAATTCGAGCAGGTCCGCTTCGAACTCGACTACCTCGCGCACCTCGGGTTCGCGCCGGCGCTCGAAGTCTGTGCCGCGTGCAGTGGGCCGGCGCCCGCATCGAAGGGCCGCGTGCACTTCTCGGCCGGCGCGGGCGGCCGTCTGTGCGCCCAGCACGCCGAGGAAGGCCGGGTACGCGGCTTGCGCGTCGGCACGCTCCCCCTGGCCGTGCTCGACGACGCGCGCCGACTCCAAGAAGGCGCCTGGCCCGCCGACGCGAAACCCGAACGGATCGTCCGCGTCCGCGACTGGATCGAGCGCTTCCTCGACTACCATCTCGAAGCGCGGCCGCGCTCGCACCGCGCGTTCCTCGCCGCGCCGAACCGCAACGCGCCCACAGTGCGCTCCGATCGCTCCGAATCGTGATTTCCATCCACCGCGCACTCCACGCCGCCGCTGCGGCCCTTCTCGTCTTCCTCGCCGCGAGTTGCTCGTCGACCGGCGGGCTGTTCTCGTCCGACGCACTCGATCCCGAGGAAGTCCCGGCGGCTCTCGCGGACGCGACCGCGGCGCGCGCGCGCGGCGACGCGCAGGCTGCGCTCGAGATCCTGGCGCCGGCTTCGCGCGCCGTCGGGCTCACCCCGGAACTGCGCGACCGCGTGCAAATCGAGCTCGAATCGAGCGCTCAAGTCCGCATCGCCGAACTCGCCGGACCCGATGCGGACCCGGACGATCTCGCGGACCTCGTCGATCTGGGTTTGCCGCGCCAGATCGCCGTGCAGGCGGGACTCGCGGGCGCGCGGCGGTACGTCGAGATCGGCGAGCCGGTGGACGCGTACGAGCTCTTGAAACGCCTCGACGACAAATTTCCGCTGCACCACGAGCGCGTCGCGTCGGGGAATCTCATGGCCGACATCGGTCTGGCGTTGTCCGACGACACCCCGACCCTTTTCGGGATGTTCGACACGCTCGGCGAGTCGGCCGAGGTCCTCGAGTACGTGATCCTGAAGGCGCCTTGGTCGCGGCGCTGCGACGAGGCGTACCTGGCGCTATCGAGGATTTACGAGGAAGATCAGGAGTGGGAGCTCGCGATCGCGCGCGCGGAGGGGCTCGTCCTCAACCACCCCGGAAGCCCGCTCGCCGTGGAAGCCGAGGCGCGAGTCCCAAAGCTGCGCCTGACGATGCTCGCGAGCCCCGAGTACGACCGCGAGGAACTCGAGCGCGCGCGCCAGGAATTGCAGCAGTGGCTCGTCACGCACACAGCGAGCGACCTCCAGGAGCGCGTGCGGCTGGACCTCGCCGATTGCTTGTCACGCCTCGCCGAGAGCGACCTCCTGATTTCGCGCTTCTACGACACAGTCGGCAACCCGTTCGGCGCCCAGCGCCACGCGCGGCGTGCGATCGAGGAGGCGCGCGATGCGGGTGACGCGGCGCGTCTCGCGCGTGCCGAGGAATGGCAGCGCGAGCTGCCTCCGGCCGTCAACCCGATCACGGGGTCGGAGACCTTGCCGTGACTCGCGGATTGCTCGTCGCGGCCCTCGCACTCGGAGCGGGAATGATCGCTTCATGCGGGTATTCCACCGGAATCCGCGTAGCCGATCGGATGAGTAGCGTCGGCGTGCCCTTCTTCGGGAACTCGACTCTGGAGCGCGACATCGAGCGCCCGATGCAGGACGCGTTGACGTCGGCGATTCGTTCCTTGACCGACGTGCCGATCGGGGAACCGGCCACTTCGGCGGTCGTCCTGCGGGGCGTCATCCTCGAGTACCACCGGCGCGGCGGGATTCGCAGCACGGACAACGAACTCCTCGAGACGGGCCTCTACATCCAGGCGGAGGCGGGGCTGTACGACAACGCGACGGATCGGCCTCTCGGGCCCCAGCGACGCGCCCAGGTCTGGATCGGCTACGTCCTCGACGATCCGACTGCGTCTTCCGACGCCCAGGACCGGGCCATCCGTTACGTCGCCGAAGAACTCGTCCTCGACCTCTTCGCGCCGCTCGAATGAGCGCTGAACCCGAGGAAAAGACCGCCGACACCCGCGAGACTGGGCGAACCGCGGCATTTGCCGCTGCCCGCACCCATCGAAGGCCGGCGGTCCCTACGCTATGGGTGGCGCGCCGCGCAGCTCCCGCTGGAGCCTCGGGCCCTCTCCGTCGATAGAGCTTCCATGCCTGAACCGAAGAACAAAGAGACTCAGGACAAGGCGCGCAAGACGCGTTCGTTCGGCTCGTTCGCCCTGATCCTGTTCGTGCTCGTCGCGATCTTCCTCCTGTGGGGAGGTCAGAGGATGCGCCCGCGCATGGATCTGACCCAGGATCTCTACGAGTGGTACCTGTACGGCGGCGACGTCGCGTCGCAGGAGATCGTCGGCGGGAACGTCGTCGAGGGCACGCTCGAGGACGGCCGACTCTTCGCGGTGCGCTTCGCCGACGTCGGTCGGCGCGAGTCGCTCTACCGCGAGCTCAAGGCGGCCCAGAACATTCAATCGATCCGTCCGGCGGAGTTGCAGCGCGCGCTCGAAGGCGGCTGGTACCAACCGGTTTCGGCGCGGCACCTCACCGCCTACGGTGAGAGCGCGCAGGACGCCGCCGCGGCCGTGACGGAGGACGCGAAGCCCGGTGACGCCGCCCTGCCGAAACCGCCGCGCGTGCATCCGCAGACGGATCGCATGCTGGTCCAGGCGACCGCGCGTCCGCTCGCCGCCTGGAAGGCCGTCGAGACGAACGATCCACCGTTCCACCTGCCGCAGGCATCGGGCGCGGTGTGGCTCGAGGTCACGGACGTCGAGGACTTCGGCGCGCTGACGTCGATGCTGCGCGCGCGATCGGTGCCGATCGAGTCGCTGGCCTTCGACATCTCGAAGACGAACGGGACGAAGGCGACCGAGTCGAGTTCGATGCTCACGCAGGCCCTCTTCATGTGGGGGCCGCTGATCCTCGTCTTCGTGATCATCCTGTTCTTCATGCGCCAGATGAGGAACCAAGGCGGCGCCGGCGGAGTGATGAACTTCGGTCGCTCGCGCGCTCAGCTCTACAGCAAGGAGAACCACGTCAACGTCACGTTCGACGACGTGGCCGGGGCGGACGAGGCCAAGGAAGAGGTCAAGGAGATCGTCGAGTTCCTGAAGAACCCGGGTCGCTTCACGCGCCTCGGCGGACGGATCCCGCGCGGCGTGCTGCTCGTCGGTTCACCGGGTTGCGGCAAGACGCTGCTCGCGAAGGCGATCGCCGGCGAAGCCGAGGTCCCCTTCTTCTCGATCAGCGGTTCCGACTTCGTCGAGATGTTCGTGGGCGTGGGCGCCTCCCGCGTGCGCGACCTCTTCAAGCAAGCGCGAGAAAATAGCCCGTGCATCATCTTCCTCGACGAGATCGATGCCGTCGGTCGCCGTCGCGGTTCGGGCATGGGCGGCGGTCACGACGAGCGCGAGCAGACGCTCAACGCGATCCTGGTCGAGATGGACGGCTTCGGCACCGACGATGGCATCATCGTCATCGCTGCGACGAACCGTCCGGACGTGCTCGACCCGGCGCTCCTGCGCCCCGGTCGATTCGACCGCGAGGTCACGATCGACCTGCCCGACCTGAACGGCCGCGAGCAGATCCTGAGGGTCCACCTCAAGAAGGTGAAGGTCGGCGGCGACGTCGACGTCACGCGGCTCGCGCGCGGAACGCCCGGTTATTCCGGCGCGGATCTGGCCGCGATCATCAACGAGGCCGCGATCATGGCCGCGTTGCAGCGTCGCGACGAGATCTACATGGAGCACCTCGAGGAGGCGCGCGAGAAGGTCATGTTCGGCCGCCAGAAGCGCTCGCGCGAGATGGAAGAGGCCGACCGCAAGATCACCGCCTACCACGAGGCCGGTCACGCCGTCGTCGGCGCGATGATCCCCGAGGTCGATCCGCCGACGAAGGTCACGATCGTGCCGCGCGGCCGCGCGCTGGGCCTGACGACGTTCATGCCCGAGAAGGAGCAGTACCACATGCAGCGCCGCCGATTGGTCGGCCAGCTCGCGGTGGGTTACGGCGGTCGCATCGCGGAAGCCGAGTTCTGTGGCGACATCTCGGCCGGTGCGTCGAGCGACATCAAGCAGAACACGGAGCTCGCGCGGCGGATGGTCGCCGAGCTCGGGATGAGCGACAAGGTCGGCCCGGTGAACTACGCCGAGCGACAAGGCAGCGAGTTCCTCGGCACCGAGTTGATGAGCTCGAAGTGGCACAGCGAGGAGACCGCGCGCGAGATCGACCAGGAGATCCAGCGCTTCCTGCGCGAGGCCTACGAACGCGCCGAGGTGCTGATCCGCGCGAATCGCAACGCCGTCGAGCTGCTCGCCACCGCGTTGATGCGCTACGAGACGATCACCGGCGAAGAGGTGAAGGAGATCCTGCGCGGGGCGTCGCTCGACTCCTTGCGTCCGGGTGTTCCGCACGTCGTGCCGCGCACCGCGAGCGCACGCGCGGAAGCGGCGAAGAACGCGCCGAAGCCGGTGACCGGCGGCGAATTGCCCGGCACGCCGGGTCTGTCGCCGGCTTGATCGGCGCTCGAACACGTCGATGACCGATCTGGCGCGCGACCCCGTCTTCGGCGAGGTCGCGCGTCGGCTTTCACCGCGTTGTCTCGGCGTGATCCGGGCGACGAGCGGGGACGAGAGAGACGACATCGTCCGCCTTGCGCTGTGCACGGCCGGCATCACTGCGGAGACGTTCGAGTACTACGAGTGGAAAGAGGCGGACGGCCGCGATGCGAGATTGACGGTCGTCCCCGCATCGAGAGGGAGAGCCGAGCTCTTGTACAGCCGAGGTCGCCTCGAGTCCGATGGGCTGTTCTTCCCGTTCACCGCGGGCGAAGCGCTGATGGAGGCGCACCTCAACCTTGAGCGTGATTCGGGTCCGACGCGGATCATGGGCATCGTCAACGTGACGCCCGACAGCTTCTCGGACGGCGGCGACCACCTCGATCCTTCGCGCGCGGTCGAGCACGCGCTCGCGCAGATCGCGGCGGGCGCCGACTTGATCGACGTCGGCGGCGAGTCGACGCGCCCGCGCTCCGAACCCGTCACGGTCGAGGAAGAGCTGCGACGCGTCGTGCCGGTGATCACGGCACTCGCGAAGCGGACGCGCGTTCCGATCAGCATCGACACGATGAAGAGCGCGGTCGCTCGCGCCGCGCTCGACGCCGGCGCGACGATCGTGAACGACGTGTCCGCCGGCCTCGCCGACCCCGCGATGTTCGCGGTCGTCGCCAGCCGCGGTGCCGGCTACGTCGCCATGCACATGCAAGGCGATCCGCGCACGATGCAAACTGCGCCGCATTACGAGGACGTCGCGGCCGAAGTGACTGATTTCCTGCGCGAACGCTGCTTCCGCGCGCTCGAGGCCGGCGTCGATCGAACGAAGCTCTGGATCGACCCCGGCATCGGGTTCGGGAAGACCCTCGAGCACAACCTCGAACTGCTGCGTCGACTGCGCGAACTGCGCTCGCTCGGCCTGCCGATCCTGCTCGGCGTCTCGCGCAAATCGTTCATCACGAAGATCACCGGCGCCGAGACTCCGCCCGAGCAACGCATCGGCGGCACGGCGGCCGCGGTGACGCTCGGCGTGCTCGGCGGCGCCGAGATCCTGCGCGTCCACGACGTCGCGGTGATGCGCGAGGCGGCCCTCGTCGCGCGCGCGATCGGCATTCCTAGCTGAACCGCGCTCTTCCTTCGGATGCGGGCGAGTAGCAGAATCGCCGCGGACTCGGTGGCCCCCCTGGCGCAGTCACGCATCTTCGGAACGGATGGTATTCGCGGTCGCGCAGGCGACGGATGGCTCTCCGTGCCCGCGGTGACGAGCCTCGGCGCCGCGATCGGCGAAGTGCTCGGTGCGCGGATCCCGCGCGAGAACGGAGCGCGCCTGCGCGTCCTCCTCGGACACGACGGCCGCCGTTCCGGTCCCGAACTCGAAGCTGCGCTGTCGCGCGGGCTGGCGCAGGCCGGCTTCGAAACGACGAGCGCCGGCCTCATCACGACGCCCGGCCTCGCGCTGCTGACGAAGCTCGATCACTTCGTCATGGGCGTGATGGTCAGCGCGTCCCACAACCCGGCCGAGGACAACGGCATCAAGGTGTTCTCCGGCGAGGGCGACAAGCTCTCGGACGAGATCGAGATCGAGATCGAAGAGAAGCTGCGCGCTCGGCCGAAGCTCGAACTGCGCGGCGCGGGACCGAAGCACGACCCCGCGCTCGAGGAGCAGTACCTCGATCTGCTCCTCGCGGGTCCGGGCGCGAACTTGCGCCTCGACGGGCTCGTCATCGCGCTCGACTGCGCGCACGGTGGCGGCAGTCGCATAGCGCCGCGCGTGTTCGGTCGTCTCGGCGCACAAGTGATCTCGATCGCGGCCGAACCCGACGGCGACAACATCAACCGCGGCGTGGGCGCGACGCACATGGACGCGCTCCAAGCGGCGGTGCGCGCGCACAAGCCGGATCTCGGGATCGCGCTCGACGGCGACGGCGATCGCTGTCTGCTCGTCGACGAGCGCGGCGACATCGTGCACGGCGACGGGATCCTGACGCTGCTCGCGATCGAAGCGATGCGCAAGAAGGCCTGGAAGGATCCGCGTCTCGTCGCGACGGTGATGAGCAACAAGGGCCTGCACCGCGCGCTGCGCGGCGTCGGCGTCTCGGTCGTGACGACCGACGTCGGCGATCGTCGCGTGGTCGAGGCCTTGAAGCGCGAAGGCCTCGAGCTCGGCGGCGAGCAATCGGGTCACGTCGTTTTCGGCGCGGATCATCACTACATCGGCGACGGGATCTACACGGCGCTGCGCGTGTTGCGCGTGCTGCGTGAAGCGAAGAAGCCGCTGTCCGTGCTCGCATCGGCGTACCAGCCGTTCCCGCAAGTACTCTTGAACGTGAACGTGTCACGCAAGCCGGCGCTGAACGACATCGCGAGCATCGCGAACGCGCGGCTGCGCTTCGAGAACGAGCTGGGCGAGGACGGCCGCATTCTCCTGCGCTATTCCGGCACGGAACCGCTCGCGCGTGTGATGGTCGAGGGTCCCGACGCCGATCGCATTCGCGAGCAGGCGCAAACGCTCGCTGACTTGATCTCGGCCGAAATCGGCACGTCGAGCTAGACTCGGGGACGAGCACGATTCCCCGAACTTCGGTGCGGCTTTCACCGACTCTCCCCCACGGACGCGATGGAACGCCCCGACGAACGTGAAGGCCTGGACCTGCACCTGCCGCCGGATCTGTCGGAGTTCGTCAACGAGGAAGTGCGCCGCGGCGACTACGCGTCACCCGACGAGGTGGTGCGCGAGGCGCTGCATCGCATGGCCGAGGATCGTCGCGCGCGCCAGGAGCTCAGCGACGCCATCGACGTCGGCTGGGCACAGAGCGAAGCGGGCCTGATGCTCGATCCCGACGAGGTCTTCGCCGAGATCCGGCTCGCATCGAAGCGCACCGCAAGAACGGGATCTGAATCCCTATCGGTTGTCGCGGGCCGCCAAGCAGGACTTGGCGGACCTCAGCGATTTCGTCGAGCGCGAAGGAGGAACACGCGCAGCGGACCGCGTCGTCTTTGCGATCGAGGCGGCGCTCGAGCGCATCTCGGGCTCACCCCGGATCGGCCATCGGCGCGACGACGTCACGCCGAGTCGATTCGCGTCTGGCGCGTCTTCGACTACTTGGTGATCTACCGGCCGGAGA
>Ga0163147_10001714_pt1 | contig 32670 bp, 26 predicted proteins | sample OliLakLV19MP6G1_FD_148597 | JGI IMG/M metagenome (GOLD analysis project Ga0163147, IMG submission 148597) | Freshwater microbial mat bacterial communities from Lake Vanda, McMurdo Dry Valleys, Antarctica- Oligotrophic Lake LV.19.MP6.G1 | ecosystem: Environmental > Aquatic > Freshwater > Lake >...
ATTCAGCAAACCGGAAGCGAGGGCTAGAATGGAAATGGAAGGGAGGATTTTCGGGAACACGCAAGCAGCATCACCCAAGCGGCGCGGGAGGTAAACCTGCGGGCGCTTGTAACGTAAATAAACTAACAAATGCCTCTACTGAGTTTTACACTACAAGACTGAGTGTATTGGACTCCCGTCGCACCGGAACCAGTGTGACGGTAATGAAAAAGACGGTCATTACGCGGCGGGCCTGCCTCAGGGCAATGATTGCGGGAGCGGCCACTATGGGCTTTGCTCGTGGGATGGACAGCCAACCAGCCCGTGCGCGGAATGTGATCTTTCTGATTGTCGATGATCTGCGTCCGCTTTTGGGCTGCTATGGATACGCCCACATGCGGACCCCGAATCTCGATGCCTTGGCGGCAAAGGGCACGCGGCTTGGAGCGTCGTATTGCCAGATCCCGGTCTGCGGAGCGTCGCGGGCCAGCCTGCTGACTGGAGTGCGTCCGAAGCCGGATACCATGCTCGACTACGACACATGGAAGGACCGCGAACTTCCCAATGTAGCCAGCCTGCCCATGCACCTGAAGAACCAGGGCTTTACCACGGTGACGAACAGCAAGGTTTACCATCATTCCGGCGATGATGCGGGAGCGTGGACGGGTGTGTCTGATTGGCGGCCACGGGGAACATGGTCGGGGATTTCGTATTTTAACCCGGATAACCGCCGCGCGGCGGAGGCGTCGAAACAAGGTGGGCGCGCTTCGTATTTCGAGCGGGGACCGGATGATGAGAGACTATACCCCGACGCTCTCACGGCGGACAAAACGATCGAAGACCTGCGACAGCTCGCCGAGTCGAAGACTCCATTTTTTCTTGCCTCCGGCTTTATCCGCCCGCATCTCCCATTCGCTGTCCCCGAGCGCTATTGGAAGATGTATGACCCGCAGACGCTTCCTTTTCCTCCTGTGAACCCGCCTCCCGGCGGTGTGCCGGAGGAGCAGGCCATGAAAGGAGTGTCGGGCGAATTGCGGGCCTATTTGGAGATTCCGCCGGAAGGGCCGTTCGATGAAGCCACCGCCCGGAATATCATTCACGGGTATCACGCTTCCGTGAGTTTTATTGATACGCAGGTTGGTCGGGTTCTCGATGAAATCGAACGGCTCGGTTTGCAAGAAAACACATTGGTCGTGGTCACGGCCGACCACGGCTGGAACCTTGCCGAGCACGGGCTTTTCTGCAAACACACACTGTTCGAGCCCTCCCTGCGCGTGCCGACGATTTTTTCGGGCCCCGGCATCCCCGCAGGTGCGGAAATCCGGGAAGTGACCGAGCATGTGGATCTCTATCCGACGATCTGCGAAGCACTGGGCATCCGTCCGCCTGGCCATGTGGAAGGATCCAGCCTTTGGACGGCCCTTACCCGTGGGACGCCCCCTGAAAAGCAGCACGCCATCAGCCGCTGGAAAGACGGATGGAGCGTAAAGACGGCGACCCACCGGTATTCGCGATGGAAGGATGCGGACGGGAAGTTGGTCGCCGAGATGCTCTACGACCACTCGGCGGACCCCGGGGAGACCGTCAATGTGGTTTCGGACCCGCGGCAGGAATCTCACCGGGTGAAGCTGGCCTTGCTGTTGGATGCCGAGGCCGCGCGATGGAAGTAGTCAAGTGCTGCGGTTGAACACCTCGCGAGTCACCTTATGCTTCCAGGGGTCGCCCGGAGAGCTAAGCTTGGAGGTTCCGGTCCTTTTCCGTCGAAAAGGACCGTTCGATATCGCGGTTGAGTTGTGAGGATTCTGAGATTGTTGCGGTGGTCATTGGCTGATGAGGAGCTGCGGGCGTTGCTCGGAGGTGTTGATTCCGCCGGATCCGGAGTAAAAGGCAACGAATTCTGTCACCCCATTATTATTCGTCGCGGGCGAGGTTTGCACGCGGATCACGAAGCGGTTGCCGGCGCGGGCGGCGGCCTTGGCTGCGGTGGTGACGTCGAACGTGAGCACTTGGCTGGCGGCGAGATTGGCAGCTAACGGAGCGGAATAGATAATGGTGCCGGCAGCCGCGTAGTCGTCAATCGAGATGGAGTCGGCACCCGGATCGGGGAGCGTTACTATTTGCAGGGTGAAAGTTGGCAGCGTGCTCGCTCCGACGACTTGGGCTATAGTGAGGCGGAGCGTGACGTTTTGGGCGGCGAGCACGGCCGTGATGTCGTCGTAGGCAAAGGGGAAAACGTAAACCGAGCGCCAAGCGGCGTTGTTCGCAACATCGCCGGTTTGGAGACGGTCGGTGGTGTCCGCATCGAGTAAGTCGGCGGTGCCATCCCCGTTGTCATCGCGCAGGCGGATGTCGGTCGAGGGTGTTAAAGTGACGGTGGAGGCAAAGGTTTGCCACCCGCCGATGCGCAGGCGGAGGAATCGCCGACCGTTGGGCGCGGAGGCCAAGGGCGTAAGATCACGGGAGACGACCTGCTCAAGCCCGTTGGATAACGGGGTGACTTGCTCGGTCGCGAAGACCGTGCCGCCGGAAGTCCACGAGCCGGCGAGGTTGGAGGTGGCCTCCGGCGTATAGGTGAGACCGGAGTTTGAGAAACGAGTGTAAGTCAGGGCGAGCGCACCGGAATTCACGCTGCCAACGGGCTGGCTGCTTGATGCGGCGGAACGCGGATTGAGCGCGAGGGCTTTTTCGAGAATGTTCACGAGGCCGTCGCCGTCGGGGTCGGCGAGCGGTCCGGAGATGTGTGCGTCAAGCAGCTCGGCGGCGGTAAAGTTCACCGCAATCCAGTTCGCCAAGGCCGACAGCGTGGTGGCGCCGAAGCTGGCGGAAGGCATTGAGGAGGAGCCCTGCGTAACGGTGCGGTAGCGATAGAGGTAAGCGGTGGAGAAGGTGAGGCCGGTGTCGTCGAAGGTGGTGACGCTGGCGGACTGGTCGGGAAGCGCCTGCCATGAGGAGCCGGCGTTGGCGCTGCGTTCCCAAGTGGTGGCGACCAGTCCGGCGGGTAATGCGGTTTCGGAGCGACTGACGCGCAGGGATGTGCCGGTGAGGATCGTAACCGAGCCGGCGGTAGGGGTCGCGAGCGGAGTGTAAATGGAGGCGGGGTTGCTTGGCCCCGAATTCGCAGGAGTCCCAAGCGCGCGCACGCGGTAGGCGAGCCATACACCGGCGGAAGCGTTGGTGTCGGTGTAGGTGATGGTGTTGGCCGCAAGCGACGAAGTGACCGTAGTCCACGCGCCACCCGGCGTGCTCTGGCGTTCGACTTGGTAGCCGGATTCGCCCGTGGCGGTATCAGTCCAATCGAGGCGCACGCCCGCAGGTGTGGCCGGCGTGCAGGTGAGCCCGGTGGGCGCCGAAAGGGCGCTGACGGTGAACAGCAGCGGCAGGGAGAGCGTCTCCGATCCATCGGTGCGGGCGAAGGGCAGGTCGTAGGCAAAGGATTCGCCAGCACCCGCATTCAAGGCGGAGGCCTGGATGGTCAATGAGGCGGTGCCGCCGTTGGCGGCGGCGGTGGCTTGGACTGGTGTGACCGAGAGCCAGTTGCGCACGGGGGTGAAGCGCACGGAGAAGTTATTGGCGAGAAACGGAGCGGTCGAAGCAGGGCGGAAACTCGCGGAATAGCCGTCCCGACCGGTGCTATCCTGAATACCGATCCCGTAGGAAAAATTACTACCTAACGCGGCGAGCGAGCTGGAGAGGTAATGGAATTGGATGTCGCCGGATTTGCGCAAAACAACTTGGGCGGTGAGGCGATTGGTGCTGAAGATGGCGTCGGCGAGATTTTGAAACTGGATGGTGAAGGCGGTGCCATCCGTGGAAGTCTGCGTGTATATGCGGCTGTTGGCATCGAGACGCAGATCCTGCCACGCAAAGGCGATCAGATTTTTGAATACAGACGTATTGGGCAGGCGACTACTGGCCGAGACCGGGAAGCCGGGCGCGGTGAACGTGATGAAGCCGTTCGTCGTGAGGTGGGCGGTGGAGAAATTCTGGCCATAGAAGGGGAACGCGAAGGGCAGGCTGATTGGCGTTACGGCGTCGTCTTGGTTGTCCAGGGCGGTTACGCGAGTCCCGGTGGAGGAGATGTCGCTCCACACAAAAGTCGTGGCACCCGAAGCGGAGGTTTTCGGCGCGGAGTAATAAGGGATACCGATGGGGCGGAAACGCAGCGCCGTGTTGGCGGCGGGGTTGATGTTGAGGAAGGCGTAGAGCGCGGAGCGCAGGCCGTCGGCGTCTTGCAGGCCTATCGTTTGCTCGGGGTTGGCGAGGGTGTTGGACTGGTAATAGAAACGAATCTCTCCGGAGGCGGTGAACACCGCCTGGGCGGTGATGCGCTGCGTGCTGGAGGAAGGGGTGCGCAGGCCGTCGAATTGCACGACAACGGTGTCGGCAGCGGTGGCCCGCCAGGTGATGCGGCTGGAGGCATCGAGTGAGAGGTCGCGCATGGCCAGGGCGATCAAGGCGCGCGGTGCCTGGGGCGTGGGCAGTTGGGGCGTGGCTGCGGTGACGGGAATCGCCGGCGGCACGAGACCGATCCAGCCGTTGGTCGTCACGTAAAGGGTCGAGTAGAACCGGCCGTAAAATGGGAACGCGAAGGGCAGCGTGACGGCGGCAAAATCATCGTTGGTGTTGTCGAGCGCGGTGAGGCGGGTGCCGGTGGCGGCGATGTCGTTCCACACATAGGCGGGGCCGCCGGCGTCGGCTGAGGTTTCGGGCAACAGGTAGCCATCGGAAACGAGCGCGTAGTCGGCGGTCGCGGTGGTGGGATTGGTGGCGACGACGGCGCGGGAACTCGAGCCGCCGGGTGCGGCGGTGAGGTTCAGGGCGGCGGGCGCAAGCAGGTCGTTGTCGCGGAGGGTCACCGTCGCAGTGCCATCGCCCGCGAGAAGCTGTCCGCCGGAAGTAAGCACGGTGAGGAGGACGGTTTTGTTGATCTCGGGAAGGGCATCATCAATCGGAATAACCGCGATGCTGACACTGGTGGCTCCCGCCGGGATGGTGACGCTACCGGTGAGCGAGCGGGTGTCATAATCGCCGTTGCCATTGATGCCGCCAGTGGCGGTGCCACCCAGCGAGTAGGTAAACGTGAGCGGGGAGCCGGTAGAGATGGCGGATCGTGAAAAAATGAACGCTGCGGGAATCGCGCCTTCCTCACGGGCCTCGGCGGGTGAGGCCGCGACCGAGACTTGCGGGGGTATCGTCCAAGTGGCACCGGAAGAGCTGCTGGCCGCAATGCGGAGTGCTGAAGGTGCCGCTGTGGCGGCGGTGGCCACGCCCTCGTCCGCGCCGGGCCAAGGCGGGGCGGCGCGGGTGGCGCCGTCGAAATCGCTGGCGACGCTCAAGCCGGTGGCGAGCGTGGAGCCGAGGCCGGCGAGCGCGGCGGTGCCGGGGCGCCAGAGGCCCTCGGCGGCGGTGAGCAAGCCGGGGTTGATGTTGGTCGTCATGCCGCCGCTGGAGCCGCCGACGTTGCCGAGACTCGCCGAGCCGGTGAGCCAGAAATAGTTCCCCGCATAGGTCATACTCAACGAGCTGTTGGTCCAGCGCTCGATGGCAACGGAAGAGGCGGACTGGGCCCAAACGTTGTTTTCCACAATGGTGCCGCTGGGGGCGGTGGACGGGACGCTCTGGCCGAGGCGCATGACGTTGCCGCGCTGGTAGGCGAAGGTATTGTGGGCGATGCGGGTGCCGATGACCTGCTGGCGGTCGCTCTGGCCGTTTCTGTCGTAGAGCTGGATGGCAAACTTGTTGAGGCCGGAAAAATAGTTGTTGGCTACGACATTACCTGTGCCGCTGACGACGTTGATACCGCCGGCGTTGGCCAGTGAGGCATCCGAGTTGATGAAGAAATTGCCAAGGGCTGCGTTGTTGTTGCCGTTGCGCAGGGAGAAGGCTGAGTTGCAGTTGATGACGGTGTTTTCTGAAACGGTATTCCCTGAGGTTTTAATGCTGATGATTTCGTTGCCGTCGCCAGTCACATTTTCGAAGCGGTTGCGGCGGATTTGGGTGGAGAATACATAGTTGACGGAAGCATCACCGGAGGCGCTCACCCCTTGTCCGACCTGCACGCATTCGAGTCCGTTGGACTGGCCGGCGAAAATTTCACCGACCGGGCGGATGTTGAGGAACCGGTTGTTTTCGATGATGTTTCCGGCGTTGTTGGTAGTGTTGTTTCCAGTGGATGCGGAGGCGACGATACCGATGCTCATCGAGGTGCTGCCCTCGAACGTATTCCAGGCGATGGTGTTGTTGGCGGAGAGATATTCCAATCGCACCACGTGCCCGAATGACGTGTCGGTGCGACCGCACTCGAAGAAGCGGTTGTTGAGCAACTGGCAGTTGGATGCCTGATAGAACGTGACGGCGTTGGAGAGCGACTCCGTGCTCAAGTAACGGCACTGGTAGAATAAAAAATCGCGCAGCACGAGATAACTGCCCGTGAGTCGGAAGCCGCTTTTACCACGAAGGATGGCGAGGCCCGGAGTGGCGGCGCGAATGATGACGGGCTGTGCCAAGGTACCGGCCGAGGATGTGAGTTGAAGGAGCCCGGTGTTGTTGTAAGTGCCATTGGCCAATACGATCTCGTCGCCCGCTGCGGCTCCGGCAACCGCTGCAGCTAATCCTGAAGGGCTTGACACATTGATCACCGCCGCCCGAAGACTGCCTGCGCCCAACGCACCCAGCACCATCAAAATGGTTAGCCGCACAAGCCCCCTTGAAAAGGGAGGAAAGGACTTCTGAAAAATGCGGGGGAAAGAACTCACTCCCGGAATTTCCCACTAAAAGCGCCTATTTTAGAGCAAGGAATAATTGTAACGTAAAAATATTTTAAATAGAATGCCCCGTTCGACGTTGAGTCTGATTCATGCGACGCATCCTGAAAATGCCTTGTGCATATCGTTTCGCTAGCGCAGGTTGCTCTGGATATCTGAAGTTTTTACATTAAAAGCAGGCGGACAATGACATGCATCTTGGCAGGTAGGAAGCTTCTCTGCCGCTTGATATTTGAAGTATCCCGGAGGCAACCACCAGTCGGGCCGATGAATGTCTTCTCCAAAACCACCCCATGAACACTTCGATTTTCGACACGCGAATGCTGCAAGATGCGGTTGATGCGGCACACCAGGCGGGCGGCGGGACAGTGACCGTCCCCCCCGGACGTCACGAGATGGGCACGCTGGTCCTCCGCAGCCGTGTTACGCTACGGCTGGAACCCGGAGCCGTGATCGTCGGCAGCTCACGTTTGCAGGACTATCGCAGCGACGTTTCCCTTTTTGTCTGTGGATCCGGCCAGGAACGCGGGCGGGCGTTGATTTATGCGGAGGATGCGGAAGACCTCGCCATCGAGGGGATGGGCGTGATCGACGGTTGTGGGGACGCTTTTCGGAAGGATGATCCGCTCTGGGGGCAGAGGCCGTTCCTGTGCCGGTTCCTAAGGTGCCGGCGGCTGCGCCTGCGAGACGTCACGCTTCGCAACGCGGCAGCCTGGAGCGCGCAGTTTTCGATCTGCGAGGATGTGTCGATCAGCGGTCTCACCATCCACGCACATGCGAACAACAACAATGACGGGCTCGACCTGGACTCTTGCCAGCGCGTGCGCGTCTCCGGCTGCGACCTTGACACGGAGGATGATGCCATCTGCCTTAAGGCAACCCACGGCGCGCCCTGCGAGGACATTACCATCACCGGCTGCACGATCCGCAGTCAATGCGGGGCGATCAAACTGGGCACGGAAAGCTACGGAGACATGCGGAATATCGTGATCGGCCAGTGCTCGATCCGCGACACCCCCGGCGCTCCCATTAAGCTGCTCTGCGTGGATGGGGGAATTATGGAAAACATCATCCTGAGCGACTTGGTGGTGAGGGGCAGCACCGGACCGGTATTCATCCGGCTTGGCGACCGAGGCCGCACGTACCACGCTGGCGATGCGATCAAGCCGGCGGGACGCCTCCGCCGGGTGATTATTTCCAACCTGATCCACACCGCTCCGGAGGGAGGAACGCCCCGGCACCATGGTATCTCTTTGAGCGGATTGCCCGGTGCAATGATTGAGGACGTGACTCTGAGCCGGTGCTGCGTGGAGGTGCCGGGTGGAATTCCCCTCGACCAAGTCGCGGCAGAAATTCCCGAAAAGCCGGATTCGTTTCCCGACATCGCGATGTTCGGCGTCCGGCCAGCACATGCGGTTTGGGCGCGCCATGTGAAGGGGCTGATCCTTGACGATGTGCGGGTTACTCCACTGCTTCAAGACGCACGGCCTCGCTTTGTTTTTGAAGATGTGCATGACTTGCGCATGAGCCCTGAAACGGAAAATCTATGATCCCCAAGTCTACCCTCCCGACAATATCAGGCAATCGTGCGGTTCTGGCCGATGCACGCATACCGGCACATTCGGCCAAAACCGATGCCTGGCCTCGACTCGTCGCCGACAACAACGATTTCGCCCGGATCCGTTCTCAACTCGATTCCGATCCTTTGTTCCGCAAACGGTATCTTCCCGCGGAGGATCATCCCGATCTCCACGTCACGCGCACGGACTCAGCTTTTAAACCCGGCGGACGAATGAACGCCTACGAAATCATTGGTGGCACCTGGATGGCTTTCCTTCATCGGGTAACCGGGGAGCCGAAATATATGGAAGCGGCCCGCCGCTATTTGCCGCTGATTGCGGCGGCAGAGAAAACTCCACTCAGACCGGCGATTGACGCCACATCGTCCGACCTGATGCAGGGGCACTGGTTTCTGGCCGTAACGCTTATTTATGATTTTCTGAGAGACACCCTCGCGGAGGCTGATGTCCTAACGCTGCGCAGCGCGCTGTGTGTCCAGGCGAGGAGCGCATATCGGTATTTTCTGGAGCTGGAGGATTGGCGCTACGAACAAAACCATACCTACATTCCCATGGCGGGTCTTGGTCTGGCCGGATTGGTTCTTTTGGGTGAGGAACCGGAAGCTGAGGCCTGGGCCGGGCTGGCACGGGAGTCCATGCGCCGGACCGGAAACGTGCTTTGCCCGGACGGTTATTACTACGAGGGGATTTCGTATTATGCGTATGCCTACCATTGGAATGTGATTTTTGCGGGTGCCCTTCTCCGCGTTACCGGTGAAAACTGGTTCAGTCGTCCGCCGTTTCAGAATGTGGAGACCTTCGTCCTGCACCACTTGCTACCCGGCGGTGATCGCGTTTTTGACTGGGGCGACTGGGGGCCGCGCCAAGGACAGCAGGGGTATGAGGCTCAATGGCACACGCATCCGTCCTATCTCAATGTCTGGTCGCTTCTGGGCTTGCGGGCCTTTAGAGGAACCAGCCCGGCGCTGGAAGCGGCACTGCGTTGGACCCAAACCGGCCCGGAGCAAATGCTCGACTTGCCGCTCTTTTCCATGCTCTGGGAGAACGGTTTTCCCGTTGAAAAGCCAACCCCTCCCACCGATGGCGATGAGGCTTTACCGACCCATCACTATTTTCCCGATCACGATGCGGTCTTTTGGCGCACCAGCTGGAGCGACCCAGACGCCACGGCTCTGATGGTAAAATGCGGGCCACCGGAGGGGCATGCTGCCACGGAGCATCTCCGCCAATTGCCGGAATGGGTCATGAATTCCGGACACACGCACCCGGATGCTGGACAGTTTTTGCTCTGGTCCCGTGGAGTCTGGCTTGCGGGAGACACCGGTTACACCTGCACGAAATGGACACGTGATCACAACAGCATCCTGATCGATGGACAGGGACAGTTTCGCGACGGGCGCTACCACGCCTACGACGGTGTCGATTACCGGCAGTTGGATAAAATCCGCATGGAAGACGTCAGGCTTTCCGACCGTGAAGTGGAGTTGACCTGCGTTTTGGAGGCCGCCTATGACACTGCCCTCTGGGTGCAGCGTCTGCGGCGCCATGTGCGCTTTGTGGAGAGTCGCTATCTCATCATTCAGGATGAGGCCACGGGCCGTGATCCGCATGCGTTCCATTTCCTCTGGCATGCCGATCACGAGCCGATCGCATTGGACCATAATCGCTGGCTGATCAGGAACGGACGCGCCTCCGTAGTCTTGCAGGCTTTCGGCGAAGGAGTCGAAACCAAGGTCGAACAAGCCGTCGTCCCCGCCTACACCGGATTTCCCGACATTGACCCCGATTTTCGTCCGCGCGGCTGGCGGCTCGAGTTTGTGAGTGAGCCGACCCGCAATTACAAACTTGCCATTGCTGCCGTCGTGAATCCGGATGATCCCGCAGTTGTCCGGATGGAAATGATTAACGGGGCCCGCATCAGTTTCGCCGATGAAACCGATCGTGTTCGGATTGTTGGATGAAGACATTTTCCAATCCCATCCTGCCCGGCTTTTATCCGGACCCCAGCATCTGTCGTTTGGGGGAGGATTACTACCTCGCCAACAGCTCCTTTGCTTACTTTCCTGGCGTCCCTTTGTTTCACAGCCGCGACCTGATCCACTGGCGACAGATCGGGCATGCACTGACGCGAAAATCCCAACTATCCCTCGACCGGGTGGACAAGACCTTCGGATTTCTGGACGAATGCCGAAACTCACTCGGCATCTGGGCGCCGACTTTGCGTTACCACGACAGCACTTTTTATCTGGTGACGACCAATATGAGCCACGGCGGACATTTTGTCGTCACCGCCCGAGATCCCGAAGGAGAATGGTCCGATCCCATCTGGCTCGACCAGCCGGGCATCGATCCCTCTCCGTTTTGGGATGAGGACGGGCGCGGATATCTTCTCAGCAATTTGTGGCCGGGCCGTCCGCTCGGCATCGTCATGTCGGAAATGGATTTCACCACGGGGAAACGCCTCACCGAGATCCGTTTGATTTGGGAGGGGATGGGTGCGCAATCCCCCGAGGGTCCGCACCTCTACAAACGAGGCGACTTTTTCTATCTAATCGCCGCGGAGGGTGGCACGGGGCCGGGACATCTGGTCAGCCTCGCGCGATCCACTTCGATCTGGGGGCCTTACGAATCCTGCCCTCACAACCCGATCCTCACCCATCGCAGCCTGTCCCATCCGATTCAATACACTGGCCATGCCGACCTGATTGAAGCCCATGACGGCTCATGGTGGATGGTCTTTCTGGGAACACGACCGAAAGGTCATCCGGCCACCCACCATCTCGGTCGCGAAACCTTTTTGGCGCCGCTGGAATGGACCGATGACGGCTGGCCTGTGGTGAACGGAGGGAACCCGGTTCAAAGTGTCATGCAGGCTCCCGGATTTGCTTCGGAAGAACCGGTGGACGCATCACTGAACCGCTTTACCGGATTCGAGTGGAATTTTCTACGCAACCCCGACCCCTCTCGTTACGAAATCAGAGAGGCGGAACTCCGCCTGCAGGGCACGGACATTCCAATCGATGAGGGCACGCGCTCGCCGGTGTGGATGGGGCAGAGGCAGACGAGCTTTGATGCCGAGGTGTCGGTCCACCTGCACTTCGATCCCGCCGGGCCGGACGACCACGCGGGACTCTGCGTTTACATGAACGAATCTCATTTTTACGCCCTGTCCATCACGAAAGAAAACGGGGTGGCCAAGGCCCGCCTACATCGCATAGTCGGCCCCCTCAAGGACACGACATCGGTGATCGTCCTGCCTGGGGATCGGGAAATCGGCATGAAAATAACGGCCACAGCGCAAGGATATGCCTTTTTTGTGAAGAGCGGGGAGTGGCAAACCGTGGGCGATGCCCCTTGCTGCTATCTTTCGACTGAGGTGGCCGGAGGATTCACCGGGGTCTATTTTGCGCTCCATGCAGTCGGGGACCGGGCGGTTGCCACGTTCAGCAACTGGTCCCACACACTCCGGCTGAGGGAATCCTCGTAGCACTTTGGATATGCAGCAGAAAACGTCAGAAACCATCAAATGAAAGAATCCATGAAACCACTGCCTAAATTCACCATCGGAATGGGAGACCGTTTTGGTGCGGAGGGGGAGGCCCAATTGGCCGCCATCATATCCGCCCGCGCTGAGGGCATTGACATTCATCCTGTTTGGAACAAATCCAACCGCGAGCATGGAATTGTCGGCACAGAGCCGCAGAGTCTCCGGGAGGAGGCGGATGCCGCCGTGCGGACGGCGGGATTCAGCGCCCCCTATTTTGTCGATGCCGACCACATCACGCTCGCGACGGCGGACCGCTTTGTCGCATGCTCGGATTTTTTCACCCTGGATGTGGCCGATTTTGTCGGAAAACCTGCGGACGCGGCTGACCTCGCCGCCTTTATTGAAAGGCATCGGAAATACATCGGGGCACTTCCTGTTGAGGGGGGCGGATTGGTTTTGGAGGAGGGGGAAATGGAATCGGCAGCCGCGAAGTTTCTTCTGGCGATTCGCGAAGCCGGAGCCATCTACCGCCGCATTGCATCGCTCAAAGGCCGCGAAGCATTCGCGACGGAAGTCTCAATTGATGAAACCGACATGGCGCAGTCGCCTGGAGAACTCTTTTGCATCCTGGCCATGATCGCCCAGGAGGGTATCCCGGCGCAGACCGTTGCCCCGAAATTCACCGGACGTTTCAACAAGGGAGTCGATTACGTGGGTGACCTAAAACAATTCGAGCGAGAGTTTGACCAGGATCTGCAGGTCATTCGTCTGGCGGTGAAGGAATTCGGCCTGCCGACCTCGCTGAAGCTCAGCGTCCACTCGGGCAGCGACAAATTCTCCCTTTACCCGATCATCCGCCGCCTGACGCAAGAGCACCAATGTGGACTGCATCTCAAGACCGCCGGAACCACCTGGTTGGAGGAGGTCATCGGACTCGCGGAAGCCGGTGGTGCCGGCCTCCAACTGGCCCAAGAAATCTACTGCGACTCCTTTGCGCATCGTGATGAACTGGTGGCACCTTACCGCACGGTGGTAGATATCCGCCCTGAGAAACTGCCATTGCCTGAAACGGTGTTTAAATGGGACAGCGCAACCTTTGTCAGCTCCCTCCGTCACGATCCGGGCAACCTGGGTTACAACAAGGATCTCCGCCAGTTGCTCCATGTCGGCTTCAAAGTCGCGGCAAAGCGGGGCTCAGAGTTCCTCGATGCCTTGCAGTCACACCGGGAGACTATCGCCCGCAATGTCACCACCAACTTGCTGGATCGTCATATCCGCCCCGTGTTTGGACGGCGGGGTTGAAATCCGCATCCCGCCCGCAATGAATACGACATTTCAAGTCCCGCCCGCTGAACACGAGGATGTCGAGTGGTCCGACATTAGACATTTCGATTGCAACCGCCGGGATCTTCCCCGTATTCTGCTGATCGGGGATTCGATCGTTAAAGGTTACCGCGAAACCGTGCGTGACGTGCTTTCGAACGAATTTCTCGTGAGCGCGTTTTCCTCTTCGCGATGTGTGGGCGATTCAGCCTTAACCACGGAATTAGAGCTGGCCGTTGCCGCATTTCCTCCGGCGATTGTGCATTTCAACAACGGGCTGCACGGATGGTTCACGAATGAGTCCGCTTACGAAGCGGGTTTACGCAACACCCTTGGCATGATTCGCAGGATGATTCCAGAAGTGCTTTTGTTGCTTGCCACCACCACTCCCATGAGGGTTCGAGGGGAGCTCGCGCAATTTGATGGTGCCCACCATCAGCGTATCATGGCCCGCAACACGGCGATGGGTCGGGTTTCCTTGGAAGAGGGATATCGTGTGAACGATCTTCATGCGCTTGTTGCCAACCAGTTCTTTATGATCCCGACGCTATCCATTTCACTGGAGAGGGATATGGCGACCCCTGCCTGTGGCACGAAGGCGGCAAGTATCACCTCATCATGAAGGACATGACTGGTGGCATCGCCGGTGAGAAACACGCCGCGATCTACGCGACCAGCGAGGACGCTGAACACTGGGAATTTGCCAAGCCCGCCAAAGCCTATTCGCGAGAGGTGCGCTGGGACGACGGCACCACCGTGCTGCAAGGCTCCCTCCAGCGGCCGCAGCTACTCATGCAAAACGGCGTCCCCACGCATCTCTTCGCCGCGACCGCCGACGAGCCCGGTGGCTTCCACGGCATGACCAAGTCTTGGAACATGGTGCTGCCCTTAGCCTGATCCAAAAAGCTTCCCTCGATTCCATGAAGACCAAAAGCCCGGAACCCCGTCATTCCCACACCGATTTCAAACTCGGTGCAACCGTCGCGCGCTATGTTCGCGATGACACCACCGGCACCGTCGGACTGACTCTTTTCCCGTGGTCCAAGCGCGCACTCCTGTCTCCACGCCGTGAATACATCTCCGGCGTCGAGGTGGATGCGTATGCCACCGCCAATCACAAGCGCTTCGCCGCCGCGAATGTTGAGTCTCTCGTGCAACTCAAAGCGATCGGCGAAGACTATGCGCCCGCTTTCGCCCAAGGCCGCACTCTGCGCAACAGCCAGTCCGTCGAGCGGCTACGCTTCGAAAAACAATCCGTCGTAAAAGAAAAAAACCGAACCGCGATTCGCACCACGCTCCGCCATGAATCGGGTTGGTGTGTGCACCACGATCTCGCCTGGTTACGCGGCGCGAGCTGGCTGGAAAGCACCACCACCGTGGACAACACCTCCGGCGCGCCCGTGACACTGGAATTGCTCGCCAGTTTTTCGCTCTTCGGAATCACCCCCTTTGCCAGCGACGACGCTCCCGGGCGCCTGCGCCTGCATCGCTTCCGCACGACTTGGAGCATGGAAGGCCGGCTCGAAACCATCCCGCTTGAAAACCTGCAACTCGAACGCTCCTGGGTCGGCTGGGGCGCGCGCTGCGAACGCTTCGGGGCCGTCGGCTCGATGCCCTGCAACGGCTTTTTCCCCTGCACCGCCGTGGAAGATACGGGTGCCGGTGTGGTCTGGTGCGCACAGCTCTCCCAGCCCGGTTCTTGGCAATTCGAAATCTACCGCCGCGACGACGGCGTATCCCTTTCAGGAGGACTTGCCGACCGCGAATTCGGCCATTGGCACAAAACCCTCCAGCCCGGCGAAAGTCTGGTCTCCCCGTCCGCCTTTATCGCCTGTGTGGCGGGCACGCTGGACGATTGTTGCGCCGCCCTCGTCGCGGCGCAGGAGCCGCCCCTCAAAGCCCTGCCAGCCACCGAACGCACCTTGCCCATCATTTTTAACGAGTGGGCGACCACGTGGGGAAAACCTTCCCACGCCAACATGGTCGCCCTTGCAGAAACCCTGCGCGGCGTCGGCGTAAAATATCTGGTGATGGACGCCGGCTGGTTCGCACCCAAAACCGGTTCCTGGAATTCTGCCCACGGCGACTGGATCGCCAATGCCGAACTATATCCCCAAGGCCTGTCAGCGACCGCCGAGGTCATCCGCAACGCAGGCATGATTCCCGGCCTGTGGTTTGAAATGGAAACCACCGGCTGCGACTCGGCGCTCTTCCATCACAAGCAGTTCTTGCTGAAACGTGACGGGATCACCCTCAACGCTGGCAAACGCAGGTTCCTCGACCTGCGCAAACCCGCCGTCCACGCCTACCTCGCCAAACGGGTGATCGATACCCTCCGCGATGCCGGTTTCGGCTACCTGAAGGTGGACTACAACGAAACGATCGGCATCGGAGCCGACGGGGCCGAATCGCTCGGAGAAGGCCTCCGTCAGCATCTCGATGGCAGCCTCGCTTTCTTTGATCGCATTCGCTCGGAGTTACCCGACTTGGTCATCGAAAACTGCTCTTCGGGCGGACACCGCCTCGTGCCTCCATTCTTTGCCCGCACCGCGATGAGCAGCTTCTCCGATGCGCACGAATCCCCCGAGATTCCCATCATCGCCGCCAACCTCCACCGACTCATGCTGCCCTGCCAGAGTCAGATCTGGGCGGTTCTGCGCTCCGGAGAGGATTATCACCGCACGATCTACAGTCTGACCGCCGGATTTCTTGGGCGTCTCTGTCTTTCCGGAGATTTTCTGCACCTCGATTCCACCCAAGCCAGCGCGGTCCGCACCGCGTGTGCGCTTTATCGCCGCTGCGCAGCCACGATCAAGCGGGGCCACAGTCGGCGCCACGGCCCCGAAGTCATGAGCTATCGCCACGCCACCGGCTGGCAGGCGGTGCTCCGACTCCGCCATGACAACCGCGAAGCCATCGTGGTCGCCCACACCTTCGGCGGGGACAGCCCGCGGGAAATCTCCCTGTCGCTCCCTTCGGGGGCCTGGGCCATCGCCGACGTGTTAACCTCCGAACCCAAACGTCGCCCGCGCCTGCGCGCTCGTCGCTTGGTGATTCCCTCCGGCACACCGTGGCGCGGCCTCGTCATCCGCCTCGTTCGTCAAAGTTAAACATTTCGATTTCACCATGAAAAACCCTCCCGCCTCACCTTCTCGCCCCCTGGCCTTTCGCCAGATACACCTCGATTTTCATACCCAAGGAGACATCGCCGGCGTCGCCCGCGCGTTTTCCAAACGAGCGTTTCAAGACGCGCTCAAACGAGGTCACGTGGACTCGGTCACGCTGTTCTCCAAATGCCACCACGGCTGGAGCTATCACCCGACGAAGGCTGGGGTCATGCACCCGCACCTCAAGACCGACCTGCTTTCCCGCCAGATCGAAGCCTGCGAGGAAATCGGCGTGCGCTACCGCATCTACGTGAGCGCCGGCGTGGACGAGCGCCTGGCTGTGGCGCACCCCGAGTGGGTCGTCAAACAGCGCGACGGATCCACCTACGATCCGCTCTCCGCCGTCTGGTTTAAATTCCTTCGCTTCAACTCGCCTTACCTCGACGTGCTCTGCGCCCAGATCGAGGAGGTCGTGCGCCGCTGGCCCGGCTCCGAAGGCGTATTCCTCGACATCATCTCGCCTCAGTTGGACTACGCCGAACCCACGCTTCGCGATATGCTCGCTGCCGGGCTCGATCCTGAAAAACCCGCCGATGTCGCCACCCACGCGCAACGCGTGCTCGCCCACTACCACGAACGAACCAACGCCGCCGCGCTCGTCGGCCCCAACAAGAAACAGCTCGTCTTCCACAACGCCGGCCATGTGCCCGTCGGTGCCGAGAAATTCATCCGCTACAACGGCCACCTCGAACTCGAGTCGCTACCCACCGGCGGCTGGGGCTACGACCACTTCGCCGTTTCCGCCCGCTACGCCATCACCACCGGCATGGACTATCTCGGCATGACCGGGAAATTCCACACCACCTGGGGCGAGTTCGGCGGCTTCAAACGACCCGCCGCCCTTCGCTACGAGTGCGCCGCGATGCTCGCCTACGGGGCCAAGTGCTCCATCGGTGACCAACTCCACCCCGACGGCGCGATGAACCCCGACACTTATGATCTCATCGGCGCTGCCTACGCCGAGGTCGAGTCGAAGGAGCCTTGGGCTCACCACGTGACACCCGTTGCCCGCATCGCGTTGGTCAGCGCCGAGCGCGACCAGGCTCGCGCCCGCGGTCACCTCACTGTCAGCCGCGCCGACGAAGGTGCCGCCCGCATGTTGATGGAAGCCCATCTGCCCTTTGTCGTGCTCGACGAAAACACCGACTGGCGCGGCTACGACCTCGTTGTTCTGCCCGAAGGCTTCGCGCTCACGCCCGGCGCGCTCAAAAAAGCGCGCGCCCACCTTAAACGCGGCGGTCGCTTGCTGGCTGCGGGCGACGCCTTGTTCACCGCCGATCACTCCGCCTTCGCCGTGGATTTTGGGGCGACTCTGCTCGGCCGCTCACCCGCCGAGCCCGACTATCTGCTCGCCACTCCGCTCTCCGCTTCCGTCCCCGTGCGCACGCCCATCGTCATCCACGGCGGCGCTTGGGAAGCCGAGCCGAAGGGAGCAAAGATTTTCGCCGAACGCCGCGTGCCGTATTTCAACCGCACATGGAAACACTTCTGCTCGCATCAACACGCTCCCGACTCGCCCAAACCGGCCACGCCCGCCGCCCTCGCGGGCAACGGCGTCGTCTGGTTCGCGCATGATATTTTCACGCGTTACGCGACTTATGGCCAACCGCTCTACCGCGATTTCGTCATCTCCGCCGTGCGCCACCTGCTCGACCAAAAGTTACCCGTGGAAACCACGCTGCCCACCGACGGTCGTTTCAACCTGTTGGAACAAACCGCCGAAAAGCGCTACGTGGCGCATCTGCTCTACGCGCCAAAATCCCTGCGCGGCAGCACGATGATTGCCGGGCAGGGGACCTTGCGGCCCATTGAGATTATTGAAGACCTCGTGCCGCTGCGCGACGTGACGGTAAAACTGCGCGTGCCCCGTCACATCCGCTCCGCGAAGCTCGTGCCCGGCGGCACCACGCTGCCTTTCACCCAAACCAATGGGCAAGTGAGCTTCACGGTCTCCGAATTCACCGCGCACCAAATGGTCGAGCTCGCCTGGTGAGTTTATATGCGATTATTCGCCGGGTTTCGTCCCATCCGTCACCAAGCCGACGTCGTGGGTGCGTGACGCTGTTTTCAATGTCCCCGCGCGGCCTCACGATGATCGCGGGGCAGGGGACCTTGCGGCCCATTGAGATTATTGAAGACCTCGTGCCGCTGCGCGACGTGACGGTAAAACTGCGCGTGTCCCGCCACATCCGCTCCGCGAAGCGCATGCCCGGCGGCATCACGCTGCGCGTTGGAGGAAGGGACGGTGTTCGGAATCGCGGAGGGCAATGATGAGGTCGGCTGCTGCGAGATCGTCGGCACTGACTTGTTTTTTATCGATGGCTGTGTGGTGAACGCAGACGCCGCGCTCGGCGAGGGCGGCGATGGTGTGAGGTGATAACGGGGCGTCGGGGGCCATGTGGGTGGCGAGTCCGCGTGAGGTGGCGCGCCAAGGGAGGTGGACGGCTTCGGCAGCGTGATTGAAGACAGCTTCGGCGAAGCGGCTGCGGTAGAAGTTGCCGGTGCAGAGGAAGAGGATGTGTTTCATCGAGAGATGGGTTTTATTTGCGATTCGCGACGAGGGCCATGATTTCTGCGGGTGCGCGGCGGGCGTTGAGAAGGGCGGTCATTTGCTTCATGTAGGGATCAACGTGGGTGAAGAAGCGTTTGTACGCGGGGCAGAGATAGTTGAGTCCGTCCTCGCCGTCGGGCGTTTGGATGAACCGGTGTTTTGGGCATTCGCCGTTGCAGGCAAAACGCACGTCGCACTCGCGGCAGTATTTGGGAAGGGTTGAAGATTTTGCGCGACCGAACGCCTCCTGGCGCTCGGAGTTGACCATGGCACCGATCGATTCGTTCATCACGTTGCCAAGTTGGTATTTCGGGTAAACGAAGTGGTCGCACGAAAAAACATCGCCGTTGTGCTCAATAGCGACGGCGCGTCCGCAGTCTTCGAGAAACACGCAGAGTCCGGCACCCGCTCCCGACCAGATGCCGAGTGAGACGTCGAAGATTTGCACAAAAACTTTACCGACGTCGCGGCGCACCCATTGATCAAAAATCTGGACAAGAAACTCGCCATAGGCCTCTGCCGGAACGCTCCAGCGGGTGACGGGAGAGGCTGGTTGGCCGGGCTCTGGCGGCTCGGCGAAGTCGAGTCCAAGGGTCGAGGGGGCATCGGCAGCGAGGCGCTCGACGAGCGGGATGAATTGGATGAACCCGGAGCCGATTTCGCGCAGGAAATCATACACTTTGATCGGGTGTTTGACATTGCTCGCGCTGACGACCGTGAGGGTATTGAACTCGACGCCGTGTTTTTTAAGAAGGTCGAGGCCGTGCATGACACGGTCGAAGGTTGGCTTCTGACTTTTATCGACACGGTAGGTATCGTGGAGCGCGCGCGGGCCGTCGATGCTGAGTCCGATGAGGAATCCGTTCTGTTTCAAAAAGTGACACCATTCGCGATCGAGCCTGGTGCCGTTGGTTTGCAGCGCGTTATGGACGGTGCGTCCGCCGGCGTATTTTTTTTCGAGTTCGACAATTTTGCGGAAGTAATCGACGCCGAGGAGGGTGGGTTCGCCGCCCTGCCAGGCGAACGTGATCTCCGGGGTGTGCTGGGCCTCGATGTATTGGCGGATGTAGGCCTCGAGGACATCGGGCTTCATCCTAAAGTTCTCGCCCTTCGGGAAAAGTTTTTCCTTTTCGAGGTAGTAACAATACGTGCAATCGAGGTTGCAGATCGGGCCAATCGGCTTGGCCATGACATGGAAGGGCGTGCTCAATGGGGGCGTAGGGTGATGCGCTTGAGACGCGCATCATCTTGCGGGCTCCATGTGGCCACTTCGGGATCGTCTTTGAAGGCGTTGTGGACGATGCGGCGGTCGTAGGAGTTGAGGGAATCTGTCTGGATGGGGCGGCGTGTCGAGCGAACGGCCTGGGCGAGATGCTGGACTTTTTCGAGAAGCGCATCGTCGCGCATGGCGCGGTGGTGCTCAACATCGACGATCACGCGCGGACCTGGCGGGATCTGTGCGGCGAGCACGCGGTTGACAAGATACTGGAGGTCGTCCATGACCTCATCGCGACGGCCGATGAGACGCTCAGGCTCGTGGCTGAGAATTTGCAGAATATGATTTCCGTCGCGGATCTGCTCCTGAATTTCGACAACAAAACCGAGGTATCCGAGAATGGTATCGAGAACTTCGGTTGGCGTCTGGCTCATGGGATGTTGCGTTTTTGTTTCTTCTTTTTCGTGACCGCCGCCTCACGTTTCGCGATGACGCTCTTTTTTTCAAGCGTCGGAAGCGGGGTGTTGCGTGTCAGGTAGAGCTGAACAATAGAGAAAATATTCTGCGTTGTCCAATAGAGCGCGAGTCCGCTGGCGTAATTGTAGCAGAAAACCAGGAAGATGATCGGCATGAAGTAGAAGATGCGCTGCTGCATGGCGTCGCCGCTCTTCGGCGTAATGGCCATTTGCCAGACCATGGTGCCGGCCATGACGATGGGGAGCAGGCGAATTGACTCAAATGAAATGACACCGGGGAGATAGTCGGAGTGAGGGCGAGATTGATACGTTGCCTCATAACTGATGACACCGGGGGAGAATGTCATATAAAATGAGCGATCAGAGCCGTCGGGAAGTGATTTTAAAGATGCAAGAACGCTACGCAGGGCTGGGACGGGAGGGTCGAAGTCGACTACTCGATGAGATCTGCGAGCTGTGCGGATATGATCGAAAGTACGCGATCAAGTTGTTGAGGAGGAAGGTGCCGGTAGGGGACGGCAAGGCGAGAAGAGGAGGCCCCCGCTCTCGCTATGGAGAGGCGGAAAGGAGGGTGATAAAGGACATTTGGCTCGGGGCCGAACAGCCATGCGGGAAGCGCTTGAAAGCAGCTGTTCCACTGTGGCTGCCGCACTACGAAGGGGAGAAAGGGGTTCTTGAAGAAGGGCACAGAAAACGGGTGTTAGCCATGAGTGCAGCGACGCTTGACCGGTTATTGATACCGTGCCGGGTCGCGCTGGGAAGCCGGGGTCGTTGTGGCACACGTCCTGGCACATTATTGCGCAAAGAGATCCCAGTGCGCACAGAGCATTGGGATGTGGACGGGCCGGGGTGGATTGAGGCTGACACGGTGGCGCATTGCGGGGAATCGATGAGCGGAGACTTCTGCTGGACCCTCACAATGACCGATGTGCACACGCAGTGGACAGAGACGCGAGCGGTCTGGAACAAAGGCCAGCACGGTGTGAGAGGGCGCATTGTCGAAGTGGAAAAGGCGCTGCCTTTCGCGATCTTTGGGTTCGATAGCGACAATGGCGGCGAGTTCCTCAACTGGCACTTGGCCGACTATTTTCTTGGTCGCAAAGAGCCCGTGGCATTTACGCGTTCGCGTCCTTACCGCAAAAACGACAATGCCCGGGTGGAGCAGAAAAACTGGACGCAGGTTCGTCAACTTGTGGGTTACGACCGTCTAGGAGATCCGTCCCAGGCAGAACTGCTCAATGCGCTCTAAACCGAGGAGTCGAACGCCTTTCGCAACTTCTTCTGTCCGGCGATGAAGCACTTGCGCACCGAAATCGAAGGCAGCCATAAGAAGCGTAATTACGACAAGCCACAGACGCCTTTTGAGCGGCTGAAGGCCTGCGGAAAGATAGACGCTGGGAAGATCTCGGAACTGGAAGAGATCAAAGCCAAGCTCAATCCCTTCGCGCTGAAAAGGCGGATCGAGAAAAAGCTACGAAAGGTGCTGCAAGTCTGGACAAACGGAACGATGAGAGCGGCGGCGTAAAGCTCCCCGGAAATCGCGAGCGCAAAAATGGCTCTCCTCCAGTCGCCCTACGGGCTCCTTCCAGAGAGCCATTTTTGCGCATCCTCCGGTGTCATCAGTTATGAGTCAACGTATCGCCCACTTTTTTACTCCCGGGTGTCTTTTTTGCTTGAGGCAACACGCACCGGAAAGGGGCCGAGAAATGCATGGAGGCTCCCGCATTCGTTGGGCAAAGTCGCGACCATGGCCGTTCTGTCGGCTTGTCCGTCGGCCGGCTGCCTCGCGATGGTAAAAAAGTTCGTCACATTGACGGCGTCACCTGCGTCGGGAAACTCAATGACGGCCAAGTCGTAGATCGCGGCGGTCCCCGGGGATTCGAGAGCGGCGGCGTCGCGGGTCGTTGCGGCGCGTTGGGCGGCGGCGGCGGTGCTTTCGACGGGCACGAGCCGGGCGCGCGGATGCCGCTTTTTGAGCCATGCCGCGTGATGTTTGATCTGTGTGAAATGAGAGAACACCGTGCGAATGGCTCCGCCGGGTCTCCCGAGGAGGGCGATGCGAATATCCAACGACAACTCCTCGCGAACGAAAATGGCACCGGCATTTCGAATCAATAAATCCACCGTGTCGTAAACCGTCCCTCCGGAGGAATTCTCGACCGGCACTAAACCTAAATCCGTCTCGCCGGCACCGACTTTTCGAACACAGACTCGATTGTTGGACAGGAAACCAACTCCGACCGCTTTCCAAATCGCTTCCGAGCGAGGATGCCTGAGAAGGTTCCCTCCGGGCCAAGAAATGCGACGCTACTCATCGCTCATGGCTAAGGGAACCTTTGCGCGCTGTCAATCGGTCACCCCTTCACTGCGCCGGCGGAAAGGCCGCGGACGAAGAGTTTCATTGTGAAAAGGAAGATGATGAGCAGGGGCAGGCTGGCGACGAAAAACGCGGCCATGACGCTGCCCCATTGCTTGACGTATTCGCCGTCGAGGTAGATCAACCCGACGCCGATGGTAAAAAGTTGCGGGTCGCGGAGGATGACAAGCGGCATGAGGAAGTCGTTCCACGAGCCGAGAAATTGCAAGATGGCGAGTGTGCCAATGATGGGCCCGCTCATGGGAATGACGACGTGGATGAGTTGTTTGAGGTGAGAGGCACCGTCCATTTCGGCGGCTTCGAAAAGATCTTTAGGCAGCTCTTCGATGAAGTTGCGCAGAACGTAAATGCAGAAAACCTGGCCGCCGGAGATGCCGAGGATGATGAGTGCCCAGAGCGTATTGAGGAGGTTGAGAGATTGCAGGAGAGCAAACAGCGTGACGATGTTTGCCACGCCGGGCAGGAGCATGAGGAGGAGAAACGCAGCCCACAGCGCGTTGCCGCCGGGCATTTTGTAACGCGCGAAAAAGTACGCGCCGAGCAGGGAAAAAAACAGTGCGCCGACGGTCGCAGTCACAGAAACCACAACGCTGTTGGCGACAAACGGCATGATGAGATGGAAGGCATCGACGTAGTTTTTCCAGACCCAGTCCTGTGGAAGTGCGGGGAGCCAAGTGTTCTCGTAGAACATCTTGTTCGTCTTCAAGCTGATCTGGATCATCATGTAAAACGGCAGGAGCTCGAGCGCGAGGATCGCCCAGATCATGATGTGCTTGGAGAGGTCGCCGGTTTTTCGTCGGACAGTGGCTGGAGGCGTGTTCATTTATCGACCTTCACAAATTTGTTGTTGATCCAAGTGAGCCCGAGGATGAAGACAAAAAGGAAAAGCCCGAGTGCACAGGCGTAGCCGAATTCTCCGGCAATAAAGGCGCGATTGAACATCCACAGTCCGGGGACCATTCCGCGTCCACCCGCTCCACCGTCGGGCCCGAGAAGCAAAAATTGCAGCCCGAAACCTTGCAGCGTCCCGATGATCATCAGCACCATGCTCAGGCGGACTTGGGTCATGATGAGCGGCAGCTCGATGTGCAGGAATTTCTGAAAAGGCGTGACGCCGTCCAAGTCGGCGGCTTCGTAAACCTCGGTGCCGATGGATTGCAAACCCGCAAGGAAGATGAGCACGCCGACGGCACCAATCCATGGAAAACCCCAAATGATCAGTGCGGGGATGATGAGTGCGGGTTCGCCGAGCCAGGCGGTCGGCACCCCTTCATAAAAGACGCCCCAGCCGAAAAATTGATCCATGTGGACGAGGAGGGTTTTGAGGTGGGAGGCATCGAGGGCGGCATTCAGGACACCGAGGTTGGGGTCGAAGAAAAACTTCCAGATGAAGAGGGTGACAAGGCCTGGGACGATCATCGGAATAACGACCATTACCCGATACCAATACTGCCAACGGTCGCTTTTGAGCCGGTGGATGAGCACGGCGAGAAAAATCGACGGGATCATGCGGAAGACGTTCGCGATGACAAGAATTCCGATCGTAATAAACGAGGTCCAGAAGACCTTGTCGCCCAGAATATCGGTGAAATTTTTGAGGCCGATGAATTCTTTGGTATCCCCGCCGCCCCACATGAAAAAGCTGTGATAGATGGCACTGATCGTCGGGTAGTAGGAAAAAATCGCAATCAACAGCACCGATGGGACGATGAATAAATACAGCTTCCACTCGAGCAGGGCTTTGGTTTTGGAGATCGGAAGCGGCATGGCTGAAAATTACGGTTTTGCCAGGGCCGTCTCTGTGGCGCGCAGGGCGGCTTTGTTTAAGTAGTATCCGCGCTCGATCGAGGAGATCGATTGCAGCGCCTCGTCGAGCTTTTCATCGAGCTTGGCGTCTCCGGGATCCTTTGCACGCTGAACGGCGAGTGCGGCGACGACGGTATCGCGCCTTTTGGAGTTCATACTCGTCGAGCGGATGAGACGAGTGAGATCACTTTTCTGTGCTTCCAGATAACCGACGGAGAGGCGGTCTGCAAACTTTTGGGGCGAACCCTCCGGACCAAAGAGATCGTTGATGTTGGTGTTATAGATTCGCGCGGCGTCGGGCTGATTCGGGAGCGGAAATCCCGGGGCGTAACCATCCATGAGCGGCTGAAAGGGAGCGGCATCGGGGTGAGGCTCTACTCCGACAACAGCGGGAATCCACCGGCTGACGTTTGTCCACACCCGGTTCGCGGGCTGGCTGCCGAGGAAGAGTAAAAAATCTTGGGCGATGGCGGGATTTTCGGATGAGCGCGTGAGGCCGAGACTCACTGCGGACACCGCTCCGGCTTCGGAGATGCGGCCTTTGGTGAAGGGGCCAAACTCGGGATCATCGGGCGTCGGGAACGGGATGCGACCGACGCCCACGGTAAAGGGTGATTGCGAGCGGATGCTGGTAGAGTCCCAACTCCCGGAGCAAATCATCAGCGAGCGGCCCTGCACAAAATAAAATGTCGCGTCGTCGCGCTGGAGCTGCATAAAGCCGGGTTGAAGAAACTCAGAGACCTCGCGCATGAGGGTGAGGCCGGACAGAACCTCAGGGGAGTTTGGCGACCATTTGTTCTGTGCGAGCCACTCCATCGTGAGTGTGGGATCCGTGACGAGCGTTCCCGTGGGCGAAAGTTGATCCATGAGCTTCTGGGTTTGCGAAGCGAAGAGAGCATTCATGAGCAGAGGACCGTTGTATTTCGAGCCGGCGATTGGCACGATGGTGCGGTTGTTAGCCTTGGCAAACGCCAAGGTCGCCTTGCAGAGATCAATAAACTCACGGTAGCTCGCCGGCAATTTGTCTGATCCGGTGATCTCTTTCAGGAGGCCGAGATTGTAATAAACGCGAATCGATGTGCCGCTGAGAGGAACACCATAATACTCGAGCAGGTTCTCCTGATAGCCGCCCTGCATTCCGTCGAAAAACGTATTGAGCATGGGCACTTTTTCCAATTCGGTTCCCTTGTTGTAGGGATTGGGCAGTTCGACCAACTCGGTGATGGGCACAAAAAACCGGGCGATGCGTTCCTCTGTAATGCCAATACCGATTTGAATGATATCGGGAGCGGTGCCGCCGATGAGCTGTGTGATAAGCCAGTTCGGATAAATGCGTTCCGGGATGGGAATCTGCTGAATGCGTACGTCGGGGTGCAGTTTTTCGTATTCGCGGCCGATGGCGTCGAGCGCCTCGCGCACGCCGGATTCGAGTTGCCAGTGCGCGATGCGAATGGTCACGACGTCTGCGCCCGTGCTGCCTCGCTCCGTTGGCCAGAGGATTCGGCCAAGGGCAACGGCAAAGCAAACCGCTAGCAAACCGATGCCGATCCCATTGAGAATTCGTTCTCTCATGGCTGGGGTGTCTCCAACTCCTTCAAGCGCAACTCGACCGTAAAAGAACGCGTGTCACGCCCGTATTTTTCGAGAAACTTCCGGTAATATTTTGCGGCGATTTCTTTCTTGTCTGTGACGCGGGCTGCTTCGGCGATGGCGACCCAGGCACCGCGTTCGCTCAACGGGCGCGTAATCCCCTCGGCGTCCCCTGCAAGCAATTCTTCGAGCCCTGTATCGAGGTCGCCAGCTTTGAGGAGCGCCCGGCCGAGATTGAGATGAAAATCGCGGCGACCCTCTCGAGTGAGGAGATTTTGTGCGAGAGGTCTTGTGGCAAGAAGTGCTTCCCGTAGCGATTCGGGGTTGGATGCAGAGAGCTCGGCCATCAGCGCGAGACGCACGGCGCCGCTCTCCACGAGAGGATTTCCTGTCCGACGTTGCAGTAGTTCCAGATAAGCCGCCTTCGCACGTTCGGGTTCGGGCGGGGTAAGGTAATCCTCGTCAATTCTCGCGAGATAAAATCCCGCCAATTGAGCATACATATCCTCCCCGGACGTCAGCGTTTTGAGGAGTTCCTGCGCGCGCGCGATGTTCTGTGGCGTGCGCGGTTGAACATTCAGATAAGTCACCGCTTCGCCAAAAGCCCGCTCGCGTTCATCAATTCCCGGCTGGCCTTTAAGGTCGCGAAAAACCTTGTTCGAATCATTGAAGAGATTTGCCTCGGCAAGGTTCCAAGCGGATTGCAGGGACACCTCCTTCGCGATAGCGGATGCGGCGAAAACAAAAAAAGCGAATGCGGCAAGGAGCCGGAGAGTGGGGGTAAACGGCATGCGGCGGAACGGATTCAGGAGACCACGATTGCGACGCCAAGCGTCGACTCGCCAGTTCTCGTTGCGAGGCGAGGGGATGCGAAAATCGCATCTGAGACAAATCGGCGGTCGTTACTTTTCATCTTTAACTAAACTAGAGATTTGTTCGCGGGTGATGCAAGAACTCCCGACACAAAAACAATGAATCGTGAGAGCATTGCAAATTCCACCAAAGCATTGCATCCCGGCGAGGTTGCCTCATGTTGCGGCTTTGCGAGATGATTCGAATGAAGGAAAATCGGGAGAGGCTGAGTCATACGCTGTGAAGTTCCGGTTGGCACTGCGAGCAGCGGGAGCGGCTGCCCGTGCGAATTTGCTCCCGGGCCTGCTCTTGCAGTGTCTGATGCTGGTATTTCTGTCTTTGTATGTGTCGCACGAAGGGACGCGGGCGGTTTTGGCGGAGGTGGCGCGAGTGAAGGGCGAGGTCGGGTATTGGTTTGCGTTGGTCTCGTATATTATTGCAGCGGCGTTGTTGCCAGAGGCGTTAAAAGTGGCGTTTTTCCAAGGCGGGCGAGTGACGCGTGAGAATGCGCGCTCGCTGGCGGCTGCGGTGCCGATCTGGGGCACGATGGGGGTGCTCGTGGATTTGTTTTACCGTTTGCAGGTCGTGTGGTTCGGTGCGGGGTCGGATTTTTTGACGATTACAAAAAAAGTCGTTGTCGATCAGTCTGATAGGAAATTGCTTTCGGCCCACCGGGACGTTCGCCCGGAGTTTGAAGCTGGAAGCGGGTTTTTCCATAGCTGGATGCTGGCAGATCGGGGTTTGAGCGTCAAGCGCCCGTCATTGCGTGATGCGGGGCGCGCCCCGCATCACGTAATGACGGGTCCGGCGGGCTGATAGGCGGAAAAGGCGAGCCTTCAGGGCGCACCTCGCCGCTGCCGGGGTTGTCAATTTTCCGCAAACACCGGTTCGTGGTCATAGTCGGGGAACGGATCGTCGAGCCAGGGTTCGATGACTGGCCCGACCGGTTCGGGCGGGTCGCGGGCGGCATCCACCCGCACACCCGCTTCCCACAACCCAAGGTGGCGCAGGATGCGCTCGATGACGTCGGCCTCGTCGATGAAGGCGACGATCCTCATTTCGTGATGGCAATGGGGGCACAGGAGCGGGTCGGCTTCCCAGACTTTCTTGATGAGTTCGCGCCAGTTGCCACTGCGCTTCGCTCCGTTCCTGCCCTGCGGTCAGGCTGTCTCCCTGCGGTCGGCTCTTGGACGGGATCCGGCGGGGTTTGAACGCGGAAACGTCGATGACATCACCCTCGGCCACGGCCACGGCTTCGGGGTCCGCCTGTTTGAGCCGCTGGCCACGCATCTTGTTGGAGTACCAGCCGTAGTAGCGGACGAGCTGGAAGCTTTTGTCCGGGATGTGCTGGGTGATGCGGGCGATGAAGTCGCACGGGCTGAACACTTCAAAATTGCGCTGGATCTTCGGGTTCATCCCCGAGCGGTAAATGATCGAGTCGCCGGATCTGTTGGGCTGCATTTTCTCCACCGAGAACGGGTTGCGGATGATGTATTGGGCGAGCCGCTCCATGTCCTCGCGGTTGTCGGGCGGCACGCGCTGGCTGCGGTGGATGTTGAACCCGGAGTGCCTCCAACCGCGCAGCATCCGGGCGCGTTCGGGAGGCAAGAGCCCCTTCTTGACCAGAAACGTGATGACCCGTGCGCGGAAGAGTTCCTCCAGCGGGGCGAGGCTCACGTCGGGCATCACGTGAAAAAGTCCGCTGTCCACGAAGAGCCCGTCGGCGACCAGCGCGTGGAGGTGGGGGTGGAAGTCGAGGTATTCGCCGAAGGTATGAATGGCCATGACGACGCCCGTCGTGCCTTCGGGCAGACCGAGCGTGGTGCGCTGGAACTCGGCCAGGCAGCGGTGGGCGATGCGGCAGAGTTCCTTGATGAGCCCGCGGTGGAACCGGAAGTAGGGGCGGAGCATCTTGGGGATCGTGAACGTGAAATGCCGATGTGGCACCGGCGCGAGGATGGTCTCGGCCAGCAACGCGCCGAAGAGTCACACCAAGCGGGCTCTCGCCGGATTCAGGTGAATGTAATCACTCACGATCCGTCCATAGGTCGGGTCGTCTTCCTGAATGGGTATGGCCTTGTAACGTCCCGCAAACACATGTCCACACTGACGATGCCTCGCATTGAACCTCGCCGTGTATGTGCTCTGCAGCCATTGCATGGTGGCCACCAAATTGCCCTGCGGCGTTCCGAGCAACAGATGGTAATGGTTTCCCATCAACACGTAGCTGTAAACCACCGCCCCGCTTCGCTCACATGCCTCCCCAAGCGTGAGAAAAAATCGCCCCGCGCCGATTCCCACGCGCCATCACATGATAATATGCCCCCGCAAAACTCCATTCGAATGCTCCGTGCCACTCCCTCATCTCGTCAAGGATTGCTCCTCAAGTCAAGTGCGTTTGCAAGCTTTTGCACACTGACCCCTAGTTTCATCGCCAAGCAGGGCGCATGACAGGCCGCAATTTCGTATTGCTTTCCGGAGCAAGCGCGAGGGTAGTTTGTCAAGATTTGATTGCACTGAAAAAAACCTGTTTTCAACTTAGGCTGAGATAATATTTTCTGGTAGCGCCGCTTAGTGGGTCGATGTCATGTTTTTAGCTGACACCTTGGGCGTTGTGGTTTTCGGGTCCGAAGCTGGCAGTAAGGGATGTTTCGTCACTTTTCTGCCCTCTGGAGTGTCCCGTTCCGGTGTTTTTAGCAGCCGAGCTCGGCAGGGCCACTTAGCGCAGAGGCTAGAATTATTGTTAACGATCTTTATTTCTTAAAGAAGCTGCCCCTGCAATCGTCAGAATGAGGGTTCCAAGAATAATTATTGCATTAAAAACGGGACTGTCGCTGAACCATACTAAACCAACAATAAGTGCAATGCTTCCAATTATTGTTATTACTACTACTTGTGTTTTCATCTTGCCGGGAAACTAGGGGTCAGTGGAACTAGGGGTCAGTGTGCAAATCATTTCTTTTTCCTCTCGCGATGAATACACAGACTCACATTGGCCCCGCTCTTCATCTCCAACTCCCGCGCGATCCATGCCTGCGACACCGTTGTGCCTCCATAGCCTCGTCGCGATCTTCACCTTCCGCGCATCGTTGCCGCGAAGTGTTTTAAGATCTTCGCGTTCTAACCCCGCCTCCCGCAGGCCCTCTTCGACGGCCTCCCTCGCTCGCGCCTCGCCGTCCCATAGTCTCTCAGAAGCGTGGCTCATTGCCCGAGAGTTCCTCCTCCTCCCCATCGCCGCCGACAATTTGATCGCTTTCTCCGCAAACACCTGCGTCCCCCAATACCATCCTCGACTCAAATGGCTCATCCTCGCATCCATTCCCGGCGTCCTCTCGATTCGACCGCTCTCCTTCCCCTCTGCTCGGCCCCTCGCATCCAGCGCCTCCACCATCTCCCGACGCCCCTTCGCCGAATCCTCATACCCAAGAATGCCAAACACCTCCGCCGCCGCCAACCACTTCGGCCTCTGGCTCGGCCACAACGCGAAGCCCCCCGCCAAACTGCTCCAAGCATAGTCCAAAACACTCCCCCCTTCCTTGATCAATCCCGCCCGCCACGGATTCAAATGCAGGTAGTCCCACAAACTCACATAATACGCCTCCGATTCCCCTTCCACCAACACCGCCTTGTAGCGATCCCCAAAAAGCCTCCCCCACTCCCGGTGCCGGACATTAAACCTCCGCGTCACCGTGTTTTGCAGCCATTTCATCCCCTCCACCAAATTCGCCCCCGGCGTCTCGATAAAGAGATGGTAGTGATTGCCCATCAACACCCACCCATGAACCCTCCAACCCGTTTTCTCACACACCTCCGACAGACACTGAAGAAAAAACCGCCGATCATCGTCATCCAAAAAAATCGCCCCGCGCCGATTCCCACGCGCCATCACATGATAATACGCCCCCGCAAACTCCACTCGAATGCTCCGTGCCACTCCCTCATCTCGTCAAGGATTGCTCCTCAAGTCAAGTGCGTTTGCAAGCGTTTGCACACTGACCCCTAGTTTCCCTGGCGCGATGCCTGCGGGGCGATTTGATTTCATCGGCGAAGCCGCTCGATTCGCCCCATCAGCAGGCAGCGTGACAGTGCGGGGCATCGGAGTTTACGCAAGGGTTGGCGTTCGTCGCTACTCGCGAAAGCGGATCGGCCTGGATTGGCTACCTGCGTCGGATTTTAAGGAGGACTACGCCAACAACAGCTAGCAGAAGAAGTGCTCCGATGATCCACGGCCACGGGAAGTTTCTGGAGGACTCACCGGTGACTTTCTCAGCCATAGGCCGATCTGGTGATGGAGTAGATTTGGCAGGGCCAACCGTTGGACTCGACGGTGTCCGCGTTGGATCATCTGGCGTGGCAGTCGGCGATGGGGTGGCTTCTGCTAATGCCGGTTCCAAGGAGACCTGCTCGTAGCCAGCCGGAGGCTGTATCTTAGTTTTAAGGCGTCCGGCATTCATTGCTTCTGCCGATTTAAGCGATACAGACAACCGCTCAAGCATTGGCTTGTCCCTGCTATTTGCGGAATGAAAATCGTAAAACATGGATACATCACCACTCTTTGCGTGATTAACAGCGTTCTTGTCGTCAACCACCCGGGTTATCTCAGGCGGGTTAATTGCTCTCCCACTATAATTAACAGTGTTTGTTACCTCGAACCAGCCAATCTCGGCCTTACGAGTCACCTTACCGTCAAACATGCGCCAAAATATTCGGCTTTTTTCCTCCACCTCAGCTACCGACCTATACTCACGTCCGTAAAACGAAAGCAAATGAAGCAGGTGCCCTTCCCGCAACGAAAATTCCACATCTCCAATTCCTAGATCTAAAACCTCCGCACCTATGGAAGACTTTAGTTTTACGTGAACATTGAGTTGGCGACACTTGTCGAGACCGTCTCTAACATGGGTAGGCCTAAATCCAGCATCGAAAGCACATTTCCAAGTAAGCGGTTCATCGACATTAAGTATAGCTTCACCCGCAACGGAACGCGTGACCATCAACACCAAAAGGAACAACAAGAACGCAATAATTCTCATGGCACATCTTGGTGGTCACGAATGAAGAGCGGCGAGCCTGACAACTGGAAGACAATCGAAAAGCGTTTCCCGTCTTCAAGGATCGTATTCGAGACAAGCGGACGTTGGAAACTAGGGGTCAATGTGCAAATCATTTCTTTTTCCTCTCGCGATGGATACACAGACTCACATTGGCCCCGCTCTTCATCTCTAACTCCCGCGCGATCCATGCCTGCGACACCGTTGTTTGCCTCCAGAGCCTCGTCGCGATCTTCACCTTCCGCGCATCGTTGCCGCGAAGTGTTTTAAGATCCTCGCGTTCTAACCCCGCCTCCCGCAGTCCCTCTTCGACGGCCTCCCTCGCTCGCGCCTCGCCGTCCCATAGTCTCTCAGAAGCGCGGCTCATTGCCCGAGAGTTTCTCCTCCGCCCCATCGCCGCCGACAATTTGATCGCTTTCTCCGCAAACACCTGCGTCCCCCAATACCATCC
>Ga0163147_10001720_pt1 | contig 32606 bp, 42 predicted proteins | sample OliLakLV19MP6G1_FD_148597 | JGI IMG/M metagenome (GOLD analysis project Ga0163147, IMG submission 148597) | Freshwater microbial mat bacterial communities from Lake Vanda, McMurdo Dry Valleys, Antarctica- Oligotrophic Lake LV.19.MP6.G1 | ecosystem: Environmental > Aquatic > Freshwater > Lake >...
CTAATGGACTTGTAAAAGAATTGCTAGCACCCGATCTTAAAATACGTACTGGTAATGAACAGAAATCAGTAGGCTACGACCACGATCTATTAAACGATGATTTTAAAATTCATGTCAAAAGCTGTAGAGATTCATCATTTCCAGAGTCATGGCTGTTTGATAAGCACGATCCGGTGACTCATTCCAGGACCTTTGATGATTCTGAATTTGTAGTCTTTATGGTCCAATCTAAAGCATCATTCGCTATTAGAGCAATACTACCAGCAAGATTCTTAATCGAAGAGTCACTCTACGGACCGTGCTTAAAACCAGAATTCGCTAAAACCAAAAGATGCGTCTATTACAGCTGGATCCAGGATCGATTAGCAACAAAAACACAGGAGTCAAAATGAGCGAAACTAAATTTCCGGAAGAGCTAAAAGCGATTGAATGGTTTTTTGAGAATAACGAAAGCCACACCATGAGCAGCAATTTTATGAGCATGACGGAGCGTTTGATGAGAGGTAATTCGAATATTAGCCAAACTGATCGCATGGGCTCGTATGACCAAAGTGCTGCCGTTTCAATGTTAAAAAAAACCGGGAAACTTCGGGCTGTTAGAAAAGCGTTAATTGCTCTTCCAAGAAATGAACTTGAGATAATTCTGATCTACAATAGCGATGAAATGAATGCGGTTAGAAAAAATGGTGAACGGTTAAAGCTTCAAAAAGATCACCCTAGATTAGTTCAACTTTTTTATAAGTACGAAAAATATCTAGCAAACCCTCTTTCGATTTTGGACGAAACTCTGAAACTTCGCGGTGAAACTAAGAATGCTAATGAACTGCTAGAACAGGCGCTTTATCATTATTCGCAAAATCGAAAGGCAATGTGAAGCCAGAGCTATCAATTACAGAATATAAAGAACTCACCAAATCAACTGCTAAAGCCAAAGTGATCCGAAGGCAAATGATTGAATTAACCAAGATTCACCAAGGGCTAACAAGGTTCAAAACAGCCGGGAAAATGTATATCAACACTAGCGTTTTACTAGCAGCTTTTCCTATACTTGCTCCCAAAATGCAGCTTCATTCGCGAGAGTATTTGGAGCTGAATCAGAGAGTATTACGGCTAGAAGATGAAGTGTTATGAAGGGTGCTCATAAATGGGGTAAATCACAATACACGACTATCGTTCAGTGTAGCCATTGCGGACTCTGCCGTTATCGCCTCAATAAAGCGATGAAAGACCAAATAGGTAAGAAGTTCCTATATTCGTACACATTTAGGACCCGTAATATTCAAGGTTCAGATTGGAAGCGCGAGTTTATCGATTGTCTAACTACCGAAGAACGACTTATTAAAGAGGTCATATGCTGAATCAACACAAGTGGTTCGAGCCCTTAATTTGGCGAGCAGGATGTCATAGCAAGATCGGCTATACCACCTGTATTTGCGGAGCGATTCTTGAAACTCGCGGCAGAAGGCTAGCTTATCTAGCATGTATAAAATCACATGCTTATTGGTTCGATCACATAAATCAGATACCAGATTGCCCACTTAGCGATGATGATAAGTTGATTAAGGAAATCATATGTTGAATCAACACAACTGGTTCGAGCCATTTTTGAGCGAAGCCACTAAAGTTTGCATTTGTGGCGCTATGCTCGGTAAATTTTATGACGACATCTTATATAAGGCAAATGAAAAAGAATGTGTTATTTTTTATAATCACATAAACAAAATTCCCAGCTGCCCACTTAGCGATGACGAGAAAAAAATAAAAATAATAATTGAATAAAGGAAAACATGAATTATAAATGGTCCAAAACAAGCATCAACAAACTCGCGCTAGTAAATCGTCAATTAGTAATGGTTGTGAATCTAGCTCTATCAAGATCACCATTTGATTTAACGATTGTCGAAGGCTTAAGAACAAAAGAATTGCAGCTTCACTACTTTACTACTAAAAAATCAAAAACATTAAATAGCCGTCATTTAGCAGACCCTGTAACGAGTCTTTCAAACGCTATCGATATTGGTGTTTTTGAAAGTGGCAAAATCAATTGGAAGAATATTTCTAACTACAAGCGATTAGCTGTTTTGATGTTTGAAGCGGCTGATGAATTAAATGTTTTGATTCGGTGGGGAGGGGACTGGAACGCTGATGGATCGATAAACGATGAGACATTCTTAGATCTTGTGCATTACGAAATACCAGCTGCAAACCATAAGCAAGCGGCGTTAAGAGGAGTGGATCGAAGGACTGGACTGAGAGCCAGCTTTGAACCTAACAATTTCATCATTTAAATATCGAGTGTGAGGTTTTTGGGCGATAGAGACGTATGGTTAGTAAATTTAAAATAAGGAGAGATAGATGACAGAATCCGAATCAGAATACATACACGAACACACGTGGAAAATCGATGTAAATTACAATAATAATAATAAATATAATCAAGTGGAAAGTGACGTATACAAATGTGCCTGCAACTCAAATTTATATTTCGAAAATAATAAGATCTATTACGAGAGCACTGATTATCCCGGTCAAACTTTATTTTTAGATCGCGTTGAACAGATACCAAAATGCCGATTAAACGAAAACGAAAAAATTGTTTTTAAAATTTTAGATTAAAGGAGAGAATTATGAGAGTTAGTAAAGCATTAGAAAAGCAATTGAAAAAATATCGGCTTAGTGATTGTAAAAAATATTGGGTACTTGATATCGAGAAGGAAAACGGTGAAAAATTTCATGTAAAACTGCTAGAGCATCATTTAGCGATCTGTCAGAATTATTGCTGGTGTCTTCAGAATCATAATTACGCCGTTACCAATATTCCATTAATTGACCAAACTAATGGATTTAAAACTTGGAAAACTTTACTAATGCACAACCTCATCGCTAACCCTCAATCTGGCAAGGAAACCGATCATGTCAATCACAATAAGATCGATAATAGATATGACCCGAATGATAAAAATATATCGAACCTTCAAAACAAATTTCACTGGCAAAATCAACAAAACAGATTGAATGACAAAGGATCCTCATCAAAATTCGTGGGCGTTAGTAAATTTAAACGCGATAATAAGTGGCAAGCATCAATCACATTAAAGAAACACATTTTTCTAGGTTATTACGATCTTGAAGAGGATGCTGCACTCGCTTTCAACTATGCCGCAATACTCTCAAACGAACTGACCGAACACCTACATGAGGATAAGCGCAACATGTTCATTTTAAATGGAGCAAATGTTGAACTAAACACTGCTATGCGCTTCGGCATGGTAAAGAATCTTCCGCAAGAAAAGCTCGATATTATTAAAAATAAGGTTTCAGCTAATTTATAAAATATCCAAAACCTTCCATTTTTAGCTACTAAAACACTATAGTATAAGGGCAGAATAAAAGTAAGTTCGAGACAAGATTCCAAAAGTTCAATTCAACAGACCCGCAAAAGTCCTTATATTTTTTCCCGAATGCTGAAAGAAATAAAAATCAAGAAAGCAATTGGGTCAAATCTAATACCAGAAATGACATGTAGTAATACATCCTAGCTTTAACCAGCTTATAGACAATCACTCTGTATCAGACGAACATCAGCCAGCATCAGAGAAGCCAGCTAGAGAAGCCAGCCCTAGAGAAGCTAGAGAAGCCAGCCATAGAGAAGCCGAGCACCTAGATAAGCTGAGAGAGAGAGAGAGCCAGCCCTAGAGAAGCACCTAGAGAGAGCCACTCTGAGAACCAGCCTTCGAATGACTCATCTGAGAATCAGCCTTCGAATACATCTGATAACCAGCCTTCGAATACGTCTGAGAATCAGCTTTTAAGACAGTTGATAACCAGCCTTCGAATACATCTAACCACATCAACCTAAGCATTGATTTACGATATCAAATGCTTTAATGTTAATAATAACTTTTATCATATAAACACCGCGTAGAAAGCAAATTCCAATTTTACTGTAATTTGCCTCTAATCCTGGAATTTAAAAACTCAATTCCACGCACACTACACGCAAAAATTGCATAGTAACCTCAAATTTTTTTTTACAGTCTGATATTCAAATATACGCTGATACTGTAATCGCTCGTTCCGCTCCGCTTCACTCCCTCTTTAAAGGCTGATTACAATTTTCCGATATCAGTGGAAATTGGGCATCGAATCGGTATCGAATCTCCCGGGGTTTGTTTGATTGCAAAAAGGTGAATGATTATAAGCCGTTAGATGTATGGTCAAAAAGGGATCCGGGATCAGATACAGTGGCAGCAGATATTGATAGTGTCACTGTAATATCAAGTTAGGAATTTAAATGAGAGTGGAATAGAGTGGGAATGGAACGGTTATGATGAGAGCGGAATTAGGGTTGGCACGGTTCTTGATCAATAAAATGGGCGTCCAATTCACGCGCTCCGCTTTCTGACGAGACACCCTTTTCAGAACTTATTCACCCCTTTCGAACCCTCAAGTCTTACCCGCTCACAAGCCCACATTCGCCGCCTAAGCCACTCCAATATGACTACCCACACAACCCCGCCCGATCAGCTCCAAGAGGCTGATTCTCAATCCTCACAAGAAGCTGATTCTCAATCGTCTTTAACAGCTGATTCTCAATCATATCAAAAAGCTAACATTGCAAACGATTGGGCTAACAGCAAAAAGTACCCTGATCAGAAGCTAACAGAAGGTCAAATCCTACAAGTAAGCCATTGGATCACTGATAATATGAGTGTTAAGGAAGCATCTAATCAATGCCTAACATGTTTTGGAATTTCAATTTCGATGGTTTCTCTACGGAAAAAGCCAGCAATAAAAGAGGCTCTAAAACGCAAGAGGAGTTTGGATAGAATCGAAGCGAGCGAAAGTCTGCAAAGGGAATTAGGTCCTGTTATGCAAATCATAACAACTCGGATGAAGTCGAACGCTAAAGAGGCTCATGTTTTGGAGAGGAATCTTAGCAAATACGATATTGGATCTCGAGAGTACAGAGCGGCAACACAACGCATAAAAGACATTGATAGTTGTTTACCAAAATATATCGGGGTTTTTAACACGGTTTATAACGCAATAAGCAAACCAGATGATGTGGTAGGACAGGAGGAATCTATCGAGGGAACACTAGATGATTTCGCAAAAGATTTATTCAAAACAGCTAATAAATCTAAGGATAAAGTCTCGGACAAATCATCTGATGAAACCATAAAGCACTAACAAGGATATGATATCGAAGCCACAAGTGAAGCCACAAGTGAAGCCACAAATAAGACCATAAGTAATTCTCAATTTGATTGTCAATCTGACTTAGCACGGCTCTATCAGACGCGTGATCATTTCATCGCTTATTGTTTAGAATTAGAGGCTCAAGGCGATCATGAGCTATCTAAAAAGCTATTGTTAGGTGTTTCTAAGAATTGGAATTTCTATTTTCAGCTCGCAAAACTACCTTACGAAAAGCAAGTTCAAGCCTTAAAACATATGCCTAAAGCGCATATGAGAGAGCTAGAAAAAGCATGGAAGTGGATAAGTCGACCGGAGCAAATCCCTCCCGACGATTTCAATATTTGGGTATTTCGAGGCGGTCGAGGAAGTGGGAAAACGTTCTCAGCTTCGAATTGGTTTGCTAACGAAGCTCTAATGATTCCTGGAGATTATGCGGTAGTCGGACAGGTAATGGACAACGTTAGAGGGACCATAATGTTTGGTCGTGAAAGCGGTTTGAAGCGTGCATTATTGGAAATGGATCCTAATTGCATCGAAACTGAGAGCACGAGAGAGTGCAATATTCACCTTAAAAACGGTTCAAAAATACTAGGTTTTGGAGCTGGCAAACCTGAGAGTCTCCGCGGTTACAATTGGTCCGGTATTTGGTTCGATGAGTTAGCGTTTTATAGCAACGCGGATTCGACATTTTTCGACACCATGCCTTCGGTTCGGCAGGGCAGGGCGAGAGCATTAGTTACAACTTCACCGAGCAAGCAAAATAAGGCATTACTTCGCAAGATTGAATCAATGCCAGGCACGGTAACAGCTACATCGATTAGCTATAAAAACTTATCAAATGTGCATCAAAACCAACTAGGAATTTGGAAAAGTTTCGAGGGCACTTCTCGATATAATGAGGAAGTGTTAGGTGAATTTGATAACTCTGACGGTGGCTTATTTAGAGCTGAAAACTTCCGACGATTAGCTCAAGTTGATTTCAACGCGACGGATTATCACACCAATGCAAAACTAGAATTTAATCGAATAGTTGTAGCCATAGATCCTAACAATTCGAACACTAGCAATAGCGGTGAATCAGGAATCATAGTTGTAGGTAAGCGATGGTTCAAAAATGAGCTAACAGGAATCGATGAACCAACGGCACATATTTTAGCTGATTACTCTATGAGGGGTGACAGAAATGAGACGATTTTAACGGCAATTCAAGCCTATAAAAATTGGGGTGCTGATGAGATCGTTATTGAGGTAAATTCGGGTGGCGACTGGCTCAAAGAAGCATTTCAAAAAACCGATTCGAGCGTAAACGTCAAAACGGTTTGCGCGAGCGCTAGGAAAGGGAAGGGCGCAAGAGCAGAACCGGTAGCGGTATGTTATCAGCAACGCAAAGTATATCATCGAGGATATTTCGCAAAATTAGAGCAACAAATGCTAGATTTTGTCGATGCTCCGAGGATGGCAAAAGGACTATCGCCAGATCGTATGGATGCTCTGGTTTGGGGAGTTCAAACATTAATTTTAGACGGTCAAAGGACAGGATTTGCTAGAGGATTAACATCCCAGGACTTCCCCCTTTGGTACTGATAAAACGAGGAACACAATCGAAAAAATAACTCATAAAGATCTAACTAAACGAAAGCTTAACAGAGAGCTAACACGCATCTTGGATCGTAACGCTCTGTATGCTGGGGGCGAGTTATTCAATAATCGTATCTCAAGATTTGTTACTAAAACACCTGCGGATTCCGAGAAAACATATCATCGCAAACGTTCATGTGCGGCGGATCAGCATGTTAATTATTTGGCAAATGCTGTAAATTATTTCGTGAGTTATCTGTTTAGCCATCCTATGAATTTCGTTCCTCGTGAAGCAGTAGCTGATGAGATTTATAACGATTTCAAAAACGATTGTGATGGATCTGGTAGAGACTTTGAGAAGCTAATGGAACTAGCTTTCCAAGAGAGTTTATTAAATAAAGTTAGCGCTTTGGTAGTTAGTTTTCCAGAATTAGATAAACTGCCTGAAAGTCTCAAAGAATGGGAAGATTCAGGAGCTGGACGACCAGTTTTACAGCTTTATAAATCGGCTGAAATAGTGGACTGGGAGTACGACGAGACAGGTGATTTACAGTGGATAACTCTTGCTAAAAGAGCAGTTCATAGGGTTTCACCATTTAGCGCTGAAACCAAAAATGTCGAAAAGATATCGGTTTACACGCGAACGACATTAACAGTATTTCACTTCGAATCTAAGAACGAAGTATTGCCTGATAGTGAGCCAAATTTAATAGAAACTATCGAGCACGGGTTTCATGTTGTACCGGTTACAATGTTAGATCTTGGTGATAGGTTTATTGGTGATTTGTTATTCGCTCCGCAAGTTGCAAATTTAATTGCTCGATTCAAACGAGCTTGGTTAACGCAAACACACTCTCATTCAATGCCTGTTTTTATGACAGATGTTGACTTAAGCGACGCATTCAAATCTGCTGAAGTTGGCATTCAATTAGATTCAAAATCAAGCATCGATTTTATGAAACCTCCGAGTGAGAGTTTTACGGCTTTGCAACATGAGATAAGCGACACTTCTTTAGAGTTATTCCGATCTGTAAACCTTCAATTTCTAGGTGAAAACAGTTCTAAACAGCCATGGCGAAGCGGTTCATCGAAGATGGTAGATCAAGATGCTGGGACTCTAACGGTTCGCCAATATGGGAAATGGATTAGAGAAACAGCTCAAAGAATATTCAATTTAATCGCTACATATCGACAAGATGATTATCGATTTGATGTTCGTGGATTCGAGCATTTGCAAACCGACGATCTTAGTGAATTGGTAGACATAAAAAGCAAATTAGGGATCGGCTCACCGACGCTAATTGCAGAGTTTGATAAAAAGATAGTGTCTCAGTTGTTAAAAGACATGACCGAAGAAACTAAAGCGAAAGTATTTAAAGAGATTGAGGAAGCATCAATCCAAAAGACCGCACTAGATCCAGTTAATCCTGATCTAGCATCCGACGATAAATCTAATGTCATTGATTTGTTAGAGGAATAAATAAAACCCTTAATTTAAGGACAAAATGACAGATACTGATGCAAACGCAAATGTAAACGCAAGTGTAGACCAACCAATAGACGAAGCGCCTCAATACCTAACAATCGAAACGTTTCGTGCCGAATTAAACCGCGCAGTAACCGCAAGATTTAAAGATTTTGAGAGGAAAAACGTAAAGTCTGATCCTGTTTTAGCTGATAAAGAAATGTCAGCTGCTGAAAGCAAAGATCCTCAGATCCAAATGCTATATCGGCAAGTAAAAGAGCTACAACAAGACAAAGAAATCTCGACCAAAAAAATGCAAACTTCTGAACTTCATAATTCGCTAACAAATGAGTTAAAAGGTCGAGTAAATGATGATTGGATTGATTTAGCTGTAAAAGAGCTAGCTTCAAGAGCCGATTTTTCCGGAGGAAATGCATATATCAAATTTAATGATGAAACTCTAAGTGTTAGTGACGGAGTTAAGTCGTGGTTATCAGAACCAAGCAATAAGCGTTTTTTGCCAGCCGGACAAGTTGTTAAAAAACAATCACAAATCACTAACAATTCAGTCAATTCAGTAAATCACGAAACCGATAGAGCCCAAGCAAAAGCTGACGCGTTAAATCTGTTTTTATCACCAAAATACTAATAATATAGGAGCCTAAAAATGGCAGACGTTCCAGTTACTACTACAACTCAAATCCTCAGTGAAATCCTAGCTCCCGAGCTAGCCCTAGCATTTAATCGCGAGACACGTCTTGCGCAGATCCTTCCTGTGCGTGCAGCCTCAAATGCTAACGGTCCGACATGGGTTGTTAACACCGGCGGTTCAATTGCTCGCACACATGGCGACGGTGCAGCTATCGTCGACTTTAATAGCGATGTTGACGCAAAAGCTAGCCTTAGCTGGGGTAACTACGAATCTCCTTTCCATGTGACCGATGCCGCTCTTTCAGATGCTGCTTTGTCAGCAAATCCTCGGGCAACAAATGACCAGTTTGCACGATTAGTTAGTGAATCAGTAGCTACTTTAGCTAAAAAAATCGAAACTGATTTGTTCTCTGGTTCAGGTTCAAATTCGATCATCGGCTTAGATTCAGCTCTTGATAATGCTAACACCTATGCGGGCATCGACAGAGCTTCAGCTGCTTATTTCCGAGCATCAGAATTCGGTAGCGGTTCACTTACTACTTTAACAAAAGCGCAAATCCGTAGTGATTTAGGTGTCATTACTACAGCTTCTGGCGAACGTCCCAACGTCGCTATATGTGCTCCAGCGGTGTTTTGCAAAGTTGCTGATTTATTCGAGGCTCAACGTCAGTTTACTCGTATCGATACCGGTACAGGCGTAGCTAATTTTGGTGATTCAGGGTTACCAACTGTGATGATCGACGGTTGTAAATTCGTTGAATCAGCAGGTGATGGTTATCTTGCAAATAACAACGGCGCAATTTACTACCTAAACACTAACTACGTTCATCTCGAAGTTGTGCCTTATGTGTCAAGCGCTATGGGTCAAGCTGTTCCAAGCGTTGTAGGCGGAATAGATATCAAAAATCTTGCTACAACCTCACATAGCCGTAAAGCCGTTTCAAGAATTAGACTACAACTAGTGGTAACAAATCCGCTGAAATTTGGTCGTCGAGTTGACATTAACGCCAGCTAAATTTGAGAACTTCATTCCGTGAAAATCATTTAGTAAAACAGTGATTTTCACGGGATATTTCTTACGTTATGAATTTATGAGTGCATACAAAAATATAACAAATGAGACCATTTCTATCAGCATAAATGACAGGATCTGTATTTGGCAACCTAACAGTTGGCTCATGATCGAAGACATTTACGACTACAAATTAGCGCGTTATGACAATCTTGAAATCTTCTCGGGAATGGTTCTTAGCGCAGACGAATAAACCAAAAAGGGTGAATGGCTTTTTCAACTTTAGAAGCTTCGAAAATAAGACAATTTCTCGGCTATTCTGAGATTTATCTTAATTCCATATCGGCAGTTCAAGATGCGATTAATTTAGTCGGTCTTTTACCTGAAGCAGTTACGATAGTTCAAACGTACATTACTCGATTAGATTTGATCGATGTAGCATTAGATTTAGATGCGCCCGACATTACTGGTTTCTCTAGCGTTGGTACCGGCGATCCGGAATTTTATGAAGGCGCCAAGCTCAAAGAACTTCGATCAATTGGTCGAGGCATTTGCTATAAACTCTCAATAAAAATGGGAATAGAAATTAACGCTGATTATTTTTCGACCGGCGGAACTGTTAAAAACTTACCATATTCGTTCTCGGGATAATAATGACGTTACGCGATAAACTACTCCCAACCGTCGATAAAGTGCGTAAATTGCCAGGTAAACTAGGCTTTCGTTTATTCGCTGTAACACTCGTGCGTCAAACTGGCGGCGACTGGTCAAAAGGCATAGCTCCGACGCTAACAACTCTCGAAAACATAACAGTGTTTGAAGGTTATAATCCGAAGGTGCGATGGATGAATCAAGGCGATTATGCGAGAGGAACTCCAGCTGATGTAGTTTTGGAAGTTGGTCCAATCACTCCTGCTTATGATGGCGGCGGATATACTTACGAGGATTTAGAAGATCTTTCAGCGCCAAAAAACTCCACAATTCTCTATAGAATTACCGGTCCTGGAATGCTAACAAATGGCTCACTATTTGCCAAAACTTCATTTTCTGGAAATCGAGCTTTAGGATTTTTTATTCAACTTAGACGAGTAAATACGGCGGCAGATAATGGTTAATCAAGGCTCGATAGGTAATGCAATATTGCCTTTTACAGTTCCTACTAATTCAATTTCCGAAGTCGCAGATCCTCTAAAACAGCAATTAGTAACACTATTTACTACTGCTATTCGAACCGAAATTGAAACAGCATGGGCGGCAATATCACCGAGCATGACTATTAGCGGATCGGTAGTTAAAACAGCAATTGGTTTTGATCCAGTGCCTGCTTTATCGCTCGAAATTAACTTTGGTTTTCCTTTACTAGCAGTGTTTGAGGAATCATCAAAAATGGAAAGTTTATCACTAGAAACTGATACTTTAATTCGAAAATGGAAACTAACTTACGTGCTTCCTCCGCTTACAGCTTTAGGAGTTGGTAAATTAGAAGATGTTCGTTCAGCTGTTAGCAAAGTAATAGCTCATGTGTTTATGAGAGGATCTCATCGGGCATATAATGATGGTTATTCCCTGTCAGATCTTGGAATAATAAGCCTCGATAATTACAAATCCGAAAATGGAAGATGGGAGATTCAAAACGAAGAGTCTCTAACAATTCAATCAGTTTTAAATGTTACATTTGAAACGACTGAAATTATCAACCTAGGAAATGATATCGGAGACTTGTTCGACGGAGTCGATTTTAAAGTTTACAACGAAGATACTGATCTGCCATTTGCGGTAGTGAAATTGGAAACATAACATGCTTTACATTGATAATTTAGAGTCTTTTTTAGAGCATCAAAGAGAGTACGTTTTACAGTTAGAAGAAGTCGTTCAAGATTCGCTAAAAGATCTTGGTTATCAGGTACTTCTGAACTGCTCTAATGATCGGAGTTTTAACGGAGTAAGACTCAAAAATTCTGTTACGTTTTCTAAAAAATCCAAGAACTCGATTCAGACGAAAACTAACTTAAAACACGCTAGTTATTTGAACGACGGAACAGCTCCACATATAATAAAACCTAGACGTAAAAAAGCGTTAAGATTTGTTTCATCTTCCGGAAATATCGTATTTGCAAAAAAAGTAAACCATCCCGGAACCAAAGCAACTCATTGGTTCGACAATGCAAATAAGAATGCTTTTAATCAGATTACAGCAGAATTAGCAGGCAAAATAGACGAGATAAAATTCTAACAATTTACTAATAAAGAAGAGACCAAAATGGATAAACAACTATTAAAATTCGTGCCATTAGAAAATCACTGGATCGGAACAGATGAGCCAGGGACCAATATGAGCCCAGGACAATTTCATCAAGTTTTAGGGCATAGATTTAATCCGAAAACTAACTCATACATACCAACTGGCGAAGCTTTAGAAGTAGATCCAGATTCAAGACTTGCGCGCAAACTTATAAAACTTTCCAGGAAAAAAGAGTGCGGGCTATTACCATTCGATGCTTTTACAGCCGCTAAATGCGGACTCAATTATGAACCTGTCAAATACGATGCAAAATCGTCAAGCTGGTTAAAGGTAAAAGCGGAAATCACACTAATCAAACAATAACGGAGCAAAATTGGCATTTATAATCGGCTTTTCTCAAGATTTCATCCTCCCCGGAACTTTTATCAAAACATCATTTGCTCAGGGACCTTCACTCGCTGGGAGTGGTTTCCGCGATGAGTTATTTGTTATGCCCAGATCAACTGCCGGCACATGGCAAGTTAATCAAATTCGCCAGGTCAAAAGCGTCGCTGAAGCTGTTGGCGGAGCAGCAGAGGGTTCACCACTTCATCGCGCGATTGAAGCTAGATTCAAGGCTAGCAAAAAAGGTCGCGTTTATGTGCTGCCCTATCTGCCCACTAGTGGAGCAGGCGCTGTAGTAGCAGATGGTTATATCGATATCAACGGAACAGCAACAAGTCAGGGCTCAATCCTGATATCAGTCGCTGGAGAATCGTTAGTGGTTGGTTACCCAAATGGATCAACTGCTACAGCTATTGGTGAACTGGTCGAAGCCAGGTTAAACGCGTTAACTTCACTCCCTTGCACGTCAAATAACGATGCTGGAGAAGTCAAATTAACTGCTAAAATTGCGGGAGCATCACAAAATGCTGTTATCCGTTTTCGAGCATCTATTGCGTCAGGTACAGGTGTTAGCGTTGTGTTAAGTGGTGAGACTCTAGGTACTGGTTTCGGCGTAGTCGGAGCCGAGGGAGCGACTACGGAACAGGTTAATTTTGCCGCTGCTTTAGCCATAGTTACTGACCGTAAATATTACATCGTATCTTATCTTGCTACTACAGCTGCTCTCGCATCGCTGAAACTAAAACTAGTAGACGACGCTGATTTCTTGGTTGGTAAACGTCAAGTCGGAATTGCTGCCACAGTCGAAGCACATACAGCCGCAATAACCAAATCAGTTGCTCTAAATTACGAACGTTTGAGTTTGGTAAATGAACCTTCTAGCGAACATACTCCCGAGGTTTTAGCCGCTCAATATTCTGCACTAAAAGCAGTTAAAGAAAATGCTGATTCTCGCTCATGTTTCTCAGGGTTTCGTGGTGATGCTGATGTAAATTGGATCTTGATTCCGGTCGAAGATCAAACCGATAAACTCGACTCAAACGATCTAAATGATTGTTTGATAAACGGTGTTACTCCAATCGCAAGCGACGCTGTAGGTAGCTATCTTGTCAAATCTGTAACCACACGATCTAAAGCTCCAAGCGGCGCAACAAATGATCGTCGAGCATTAGAGCCTCATCGCGTCTCAGTAATTGATGATTTCGCTGATTCGTTAGCTAATAAACATAATGCAACTTATGTCGCTCAAGGTTACATCTTGACCAACGACGTAAAAGACAGCGACGGAAACATCGATTCACTCGCCAAATATCCCGCTAAAACAGTGACTCCAGATCGTTGGAAGAGCCTACCTTTGCAACTCATAAAAGAGTTTGGATTAGCTGGCAAAATCAAAAATGTGGCAGTAGCAGTAGCGAGTTGTGAGTGCCAGATTTCGGCAACAAATCCAGCGCGTTTAGAGAATGGTCAAAGCCTCGAAGTAGTCGATCCATTCGATCAAGTAAGTGTCAATATCGATGAAGTTTCGGCAGGCTAATTAACTCTCTATCTAAATCTTATAAAGGCTAAAATCTTATGGCATCAGTCAAAAAAACATTTCCAATTTTAAAAATCTCAATCAACGGAAACATCCCAACGCTGTTAACAAATGTTAGCGTAACTTGGGATCCTGCCCTAAATCCTGTCATGACTCAAAATGGCTGGGAAGGCATGTCTCAAGGCGCAGCTACTATGCAAATTGAAGGTACCATGGTTATTCCAACTTCAGGACCCCAATTTAATCCGACCGTCGCTATGGATAAGAGCGAACAAATTGATGTTAGCGGTATGGTAGCTAATCTAAGATTTACTACAGTAGGCGTATTTACGTCTGCTAGTTTAAGCAGCTCGACGGATTCAGCGACCGAATTTAGTTTCGGTTTAATGTGTGATTTCGCGCCAATGGAATAACGAATAAAACTTATCTGGCTCAAATTATTTAGTGGGTTTGGTCTCTCCCTAGATAGTTTGAGTCGGGTTTTAATTAACAAGTAAAAGAGACCATAAATAGCAGGCATATCGAGATTTGACGCTTCATATGCTAGCCTCATTAGCATCAGCTTTTGGGGCTTTTGCTTTATCTACTAGGAGACCAAATGAGCAATCTAAATCTATCAAAAATACTCGCCAATAAAACACAACCTAATCTTATCGCAGATCTTAAAAGTAATCCATCGGAGCTTTTCAAATATCTTTCAAAAAAAGCAACAGAAAATGCTGAAATAGTCGATTGGGAAGTTCGAGGACAAATTCAAAAAATTCGCGTCAAAATGCTAACATATGTTGAGGAGGAGTATTGTTATTCGCAAGCTCTTCAAAGCTGCAAAGATAGCAAATTTCGAGTTGAAGAATTAGGAGCTGAACAATGGGATTTGAAAGTTAAAGATGCTATAATTTGTGAGATAGTTGCTCTATCAATTACTGATGTTGAGCCTACAGCAAGTGGAAATTACAACCTAACATTTCCTGACGCAAAAGCTCTTAAATCAATACTATATGGGAACGAATTAGCCGAGTTAGTTAGCATTCATAATCACATAAAATCCAAGTTTGCTAAAGAAATAAACGAGCGAGAAATTTACGAAAACATCGACAAATACGTATCACTAATAGCTAATGGGGCTAAGGTCGGTTCAAATTTTTTATCGCATATGCCATCCTCGATTGTGGCAGTGATAACAGAAGCTTTGGCGATGGTTCTCGTGATTTTAAGGACTTCCCAGCCAGCGCTTTATCAAGATTGTTTGGAGAATCTCCTCTCGATACAGCCCATAGTATTGAACGATTCATCCTATATCGAGGATGCGTCAAATTCTATCAGCAACTCACTAAGCGATAACACAACATCAACAGATTAAGGGTAATATCTCAGGTCTTAATTATAATCTTTCAATCACTGGAGCGGGTCGAGTCGATCAGACTCTAGGACAGATCGCGCGTAAAGTTGCTAAAGCTGAAAAGGATAAACTAAAAGAAGCTGAAAGAGTAGCTAAACGCATAGCCGCGACTCAGATTAAAGAAGCTCAAAAAGCGCATGATTTAAAACAAAGATTAGCCGTAAAAGAACTCGCGGAAATAGCACGAACCGCAAAAGCTGGAGAAAGAGCAAGATCCAAAGCTGAGAGTGATGCTGCTAGACATGCGATAAGAGAAGCTGAGAGAGTTGCACGTGAACGAAAACGACTGGCTGAAAGAGCATCGCGAAACGAAATAGCTACTGCGAAAGCTACCGCTCGCGCAGTAGCTCGCGAGACAGAAAGCAAGCGTCGCCGTGGTCGTCATGTCGGCGGAGTTGTTAGCGGAGCAGTAGTAGGGTCTCTTGGTACAGCCGCTAGATTTGGCGCAGCTGGTGTTGCCTTAATGGGCGGAGCTTCGATTGCTAGTGGTGTCTCCAAGCGCTTAGCTACAGGCACGTTGGCGACCGGTTTAGCTAACAGAACTATGCTCACAGACACATCACGAACAAGACAACAAGTCAAAACCGATCTGCTAGGCACGTCGGAAAGAATTTCAAAAGATTCAGGTAGAGATCAAAGTGCAATTCTCGGCGGTATTGATCAGTTTTCTGAGATTAGCGGTGAAACTAAAGTCGGAGAAAATCTTATCGGTTCACTAACTCGCATTGCAGATGCCGTAGGAGCGACGGACGACGAATTAACAGAAATGGGTAAAGCCGCTGGAACAACGTTTGCCGCATTTAGAACTGGCGGAATGGATCTGGAAGAAGCTCAAAAATCAACAGAGGAAGCGTTTTTAAGCTTTGCAAAAATGTCGGCAATTGGCGCAATATCACTTGGAGATTTAGCGGATCAATTACCAGCACTCATTGCAGCTTCATCACGAATGGGCGGCAATAAAGAAGAGAATCTTAACAACGTAATTGCTATGGCAAACATAGCCGTTAGTACAGCAGCTAAAGGTCCAGCTGAAGCAGCAGAAGCAGCTAAATCAATTATGTCGGACGTCGTAAAACACGAGAAAGAATTTAAAAAACTTGGCGTCGAGACTTTAAACAAGGATGGATCTATTAGAGATATCCGAAAAATTATTACGGAAACCGCTGTTAAATCAAAAGGTCATTTAGGAAAAACTACTAAATTATACGGTGAAACTGGCGGAAAAATGTCTGATTTCGCAATGGAAATAGCGCGAAAAGGAAATGCAGAAGGTAAAAGCGACGACGAAATTACAAAAGATATCGAAGATCAAATGAACCGATTTGTTAAGCAAAAGCTAACAGACAAAGAAGTTGAAGATGCTGTAAAATTCGCGAGAGAAGATGAAGCTCGTAAATTCCAAAAAGCGTTACAAGATCTTGAAAGAGTAGTTTCCGAGCAAGTTTTGCCTGTTTTAGTTAACAATCTACTACCAGCATTTGTAGAAATGACTCCGCAAATTGCTATGATAACCAAAGAGGTTGCTAAATTCGTATCGTGGTTTGCAGCTAATCCGATTAGTGGGTTAGGTGCAATTGTGTTAGCATCAGTTGTAAAAGATCTTGCTGCCGCTGCAATTGGTAAAGGTGTAAGCACAGCGTTAGAAACGATGCTAACAGGTGGCACAGGTGGCGGTCTAGCTAAAGCCGGAACAGTAGCAGCGGGCGGTGTCGGCGTCCTGGGAACCGTTGGAGTAGCAGCTATAGGATTAGCTGTTGGTGTAGCTATTGGTAAGGCGATTACAGATTATTTGGATTCCGAGACGAAAGACAGGGAAAATAAAAGACAAGTGGCTTCTAGCGGCGCTTTAAGCACTGGATCCGGAACTTCGTTGGAAGAAAAGAAGAAAGCGTTAGCAGTTACAGAGCAGTCGATAAGAGATCAGGAAGAATATCAATCATCAACACTTGATAATGGTACAGATAACTTGCGACGTGTTTTTAATTTTTTCCGCAAGAATAATGACCAATTAGATGATACGTCAGAACAAGCATTAGTTGATAGTAAAGAGGAACGTCAAATCATTCTGGAGCGTATTAACCGTCAAGAAATCGAAATCATGCAAGAGAAGATCAAAGCAACAGAAGCGCATACAGCGGAAATAATTGCCCAAACTGAGAAACTTAAATCTAATACTACTACCGGCAAAAATCCACGCCCACCCGGATCTGGATCTCACTAACTGCTAATTAAAGGAACCAAATAGATTCGATTAAAACACTCAATAACCTTAGTTTTCGTGGCTTAGAACTGCCGTATACTAATCGTCAAGTTGGTTTTTCTCAGGAGAACGCCGAGCATAAATTTATCTTTCAAGATCAAGCTTTAGTGCAACGTTTAGGCAAAAAGAACACTACTTATCGTTACACCATTCCTTACCTCGACGGGCTAAAATCATTCGCTAAAGGGAATCTTTTCAAAGATACTTTTGAGGCTTTTTATGACGCTTGCAAAGATGGTGATCCGGGTGAATTGATAGATCCAATTTATGGGTCTATCCGAGCTTCTGTCGTTAGTTTTTCTGAGAACATACAGCCTGGCAATATACGAAATGGAACAACTGTAGAAGTAGAGTTTATCGAAAGTCCGGAGTCATTACCAACAGAGAAAAAAGCATATTCGCTACCTCAATTAAAACGCGAAGAGCAGAAAGTTGTTAGTGAAGCAGTAGAGTTTCCGGAGGTTAAAGAGTTTACCAAATCACTAACAGATCCTTTTGATTTTCCCACCGGTTTACTCGATCAAATATCAGCAAGTCGAGATCGTATTCTTAGCCAAATTGACGCTAAAACTGCTCAAGTTCAGCGCATGAGTGAGTCGATTGATAAGGTGACAGATCCTGAAGCTTGGCGAGTGAGAGAAGCAATCCGAGATTTCAATTTATCACTTATTCGAACTTCTAAAAACGCGGTTAACAGATCTAATTTTATCACTCAAAAAGTGATCTCAAATCCCATTCCAATTGCGAACTTAGCGAGTGATCTAAAAATGCAATTTAACGAATTTCTTGCTTTAAATGAAGAGCTAATAAACTCCCCAATAGTACCAGCCGGATCAGTTGTTAAATTCAAAAAAATAAAATGACCGAAAAACAACCTAATATAAATCTCATAAATGAAAGCGCAAATCAGGCTATTCCAAAAAATCAGATCATAGGTTTCACGCTTCAAAGCAAATTTATTAACAGAGCTTTTGACACGCTAAGCATCGATCTTTTTGGTGGTTCGGAAGATGTTGATTTGGAAGAGATTCGAAGGATTACTCGACCAGGATCTTTAATGCGTTTTCAGATCAACGAATCAGATCAATTCCTTGGACGAATCACCGATCGAGACACTTCAGATCAAGGCGTAATCCAAATTAGTTGTGCTGATTATCGAGCTGAACTCTTAAACTCTTACGTCGATCCTAGTGTGATTGTTAATCAAGGAGAAAATCTCGAAAAAGCAGCTCTCAGAATTTGCCAACCTTGGATCTCATCAATCGATAACGATGGTTTTAATGCTCAAAGACAGCGCTTAACAGGTGGATTTTCTGAAATTGTAAAACCAGAATTTGACGCGATAAAACTAAAGGTTCCTGAGAGACCCGCTAAAGGAAACGAATCAGTTTGGCAGATGTTAATGAAGTTTTGCGAGAGAAGCGGATGTTTAATTTTACCAAGTAATGATATTAGAGTTCTCGTTCTAGCTAAGCCAGAATATAACCAAGAGCCATTGTTTAAACTTGTCAGAAATCTAAACGGCTATGGAAACAATGTTGTTAGTGGATCCATGAAAGAAAGCTACGGTGAAATCCCAACTGTCTATATTGAACTAACAAGATTTAGCGGTCAAACACGTGGTTTACCCATAAAAGGCTCCGGAACACAATATAATGTATTTGGTAGTAAGAGCATTATTCCAGCTGGTCAAACTCAAAAAGTTAGAGAAGTAATTTACGGCAATGGATCCGATGAAGAACAGCTGATTTGGGAAGGTCGACGAAATTCAAAATCAGCGCCTCTAGGTAATAAATTGTACCGACCTAGATATGTTGAAACAAATGAGTCTAAGACCGCACTTGAAGCGGAAAAATTGATGCTAAAAGAACTATCTTCTGATTTACAAAACACACTTCAGTTGACCTATAAAATTGCAGGTTTTACTCAAAATAACGTCATTTGGTCGATCGATACTATAGCTGATGTTTATGATGAATTACTTGACATAAAAGAACAGATGTATATTGAAGGACGTACATTTAGCTATAGCGGTTCTGGTGCTACAACAACTTTAAATCTCATTCAAAAAAACACATTCTTTTTATAAAGGAAAAATTGCTACTTAGAAATATCTCGTCCGTAGAAATAGAACCTACAACGAATCAAATAGTGCTCGTTACTAAAGGCTTGAATTTAAGTGATGATGATACGGATTCGTCAAGAAGTAAAGGGGAGCAAATGTGTGCTCTGGGAGTTACAGCTTTTCCATATATAGCCGATGAAAATGGCTCAGTTGAAGCGATGATAGATGAGCGAAGCGGTATTGTGGTTGGTATGAGAGATCCGCGTGTTGGTAAGCTATATGGGGCTTTGATAAGCGGCGATACTGCTTTACACGACACTCATTCAAATCAAGCTACGCGACTTTTGATGAAGGGCGAAGCTCGACAAGCTGCTATAATCGTGGACAAAGAAAATGGTAAACAAATGATCTTTTCGATCGACGGGTCTGCTAAAAAAGTCCAAATAAGTGCTAATGGTGCTATGTTCCAAATTGACGATCAAGGAAATGTTCAGCTAACAAATAAAAATGGCTTTGGTCTAATAATTGATAGCAGCGGAGTTTGGGTTAAGGGTTCATGTGTTAAATTGGGCGCAAATCCTTCAATGTCTTTAGCGCAAATAATGCTACCTCCACAAAATGTGCTAGCTACGCCAGGACCAACGACTCCGATGCCACTGGGGACGGGTGCTTCAGTGATCATAACTCCATGATTTTAACTTTAGGATTTTTATTAGCTGTATTTTTGAACTCCCATTTCTCAGCCTTGATTTTGCCATATTTGCTCCTGTTTTGCCTGATCTTCCTAGATTTTCGTTAACAATTCTAGGCTTAGAGCTAGACCTTGAGCTTCCAGAAATCTCGCTTGATTTCCCGATACCAAGTCTAACACTTCCCTCACTGCCGATTTTTTTGCTCGCAATTCCAGGCTTAGATTTGAATCTTGAACTTCCGAATATCTCAATCGATTTTCCAATTCCGTCGCTTTCTTTTCCGTCGATTCCTAACTTTTCGCTAACGTGTCCACTCTAATTTAAAGGCAAATTATTTCAGCTCCTACTAACGGTTTTGGTACATCAAATTACGGCTTAACTCCCTTCGGCTTCTGGCGCGTCGATTTAGCGCCGAGTCGGACAGGCGGAGCTGTAGAAGCACGTTTAATCAACGCTTCAAATGGGGAGTACTCAGTTTTAGACGGCAAATTTATCGGCATGGATCGCATCAACCAAAAAGTTATTTTGGCGATCAAAACAGTCCGTGGGTCGATACCTGGCTATGAGAGTTTCGGATCTGATTTTTCTGCCATCAAATTTAAAGATGAAAATTTCACGACTAAAATTAGAAATACGATCTCATTAGCTCTTAAAGACCTAATTGACCTTGAAGAAATCAGTTTGGAATCTGTTGAGGTATCAGAAGACAGAGCCACTGAAATTTCAATTACTTACAAAAATCTCACCACGCTTCAAAATCAAACTTTAAGGATTTAATTGACAGATTACTATCTCCCTAATCCAGATGAACTAAGGTCTAAGTTTCTACGCGACATTGAATTAGGCTTAAACGCTCAAGGTATCGACAATCCCGCAGTCGAAGAAGGCACCGATTACTACATTTCCGGAACAGCCTATGCATCAGGTACGTCTATTCTCGTCGCGCAGCTCGCCCGACTAATAAAAAACTCATCAGAGCTAACAGCGACTGGTTTAGAACTCGACCAAATAAGATCTGCAATCGGGCTCCCTATTGTACCAGCTATCGGCGCAACCGGACGAATCTTTCCAGTTATCTCGGGAAATAATCTAATCACATTTCCAGCTGGTATTCAATTCACCTTGGATCGAAATGGAAAAAGGGGCGAAATTGCTGGTGCTCAAACAATATTAGCTGGCGGTTCACTAGCTGTTAGAATGATAGATACTGGTTTTGATTCTGATGCGGCAGCTGAAGAGAAATTAACTTTTACGAACCCTCCAGTCAACGTGAGTGTTAGCGCAATAGTGGACGCCGATGGTTTGACCGGAGGCACTGATGATGAAAATGATGAACGCAAACGTCAACGCATCTTGAATCGTCGCCGCAACGTACCTGGTGGCGGAAACCCCGGGCAGCTAATAGAACTCGCAGAGTCGTCAACTGGGAGCGTTCAAAAGGCATTCGTTTATCCAGCTATTCTTGGTCCGTCGTACGCAAAAGTGGTCGTTACGAAATCGTTCCAACTTGATAAATCCAAGATTAGAGATTTTAGTCGTGAACTCGGCGACTCATCACTTGCAATTATTGCTTCAGCTGTTTTGGCAGAACTCCCTAGCGGTATCGAAATAACCGTTGAATCAGCGCAAGATCAATTATTTTCATGCTCAATCGGTCTAACATTACCCGATGCGCAAGATGGCGGTTTCAAAGATTCAATTCCATTTCCAGCGCTTATTCCTGCCGATAATGGGCGAGTTACAGCAACGGTAATAACGTCTACTAACGAGATAACAGTTAGCGCTTTAGGAGCAGCTCCTGTCGTAGGGAATAAAATACTTTGGTGGTCGCCTGTCAAAAAAGAATTTCTTGAAGCGCAGATTGTTAGTTTTACAGGATCAGCAGGTTCTTACGCTTTAACACTAGACCGACCGCTAGCTATTGCTGATGAGATAGTCGCGATTGGTGATTACATTTCTCCAGCCGCTTCAAACTCACAAAATTACGGCGAGTCATTTTTGAGAGAATGTAACAAATTGGGACCGGGTGAAAACACATCTAGTTCTGATCGTCTACCAAGAGCTAAACGTCGACCATTTATCACTGAGGACTGGGACAGTGGTTTAAAATCAAATCAACTAAAAGCAATGTCTTTATCAAATCCAGAAATTCAAGATTTTGCTTGGATTTATAGGTCATTAAATGCTCCAACGGTTCCAGCTTTAGCCTCGACATCACCCAATGTTTTAGTGCCTCTACACTTCGCAATTTATAACTTATAATAAAGGACTTTTATCGCAAACGCAAATCCTAACTCATTACCCAGCTGGACCAAAGCAGCAGGCATCACTGATATCGACGGACATTTACAAAAAGCAAATCGCAATGGTTTAGGCGCCATAAATGTCAAAACAGATCTCTCAGCAGAAGGGCAAAGTCGACTAGTTGAACTCGTGCAAGCTTGCAATTGGGCTTCGCCATTCGCTACGATTAGACTTCAGCTGAATGATACTGTTCCAGCTGCTCCAACCGTACTCATGTATACATCACAACATGGCGTAGGCATTTCTAAAGCACCAACTGTCGCTCGATCCGGAACAGGCGGGGCACAAGTTACTTGGAACTCGGCTTACACTGATTTCTTCGGGGTTTCTGGACCATTAGTGATTACCGCTGCTCAAGTTTCAACACAAGATGTGTCTGGTACTGTCAGATATACATTAACCTCTAGCCAAATAATAACGATAGTATCAGCAGCAGAAGCTATCGTTACGCTAACAGTTTGGACAGGTGGTATTTGAGCGGTTTAGGTTCATTATCTTACAGTCTTGGAGCTGGATCCAAAGTACATGAGCAATATATTAGAGCTATAAAAGCGAGTTATGGAACATCTATCGATACAGATCAACCAGTTCGCGAAGTTGAAATTATAGCTCTGGCAAAAATGGTTGGAGATGTCGACCAGATTTTTCGTCGACAGCAAAACGAAACTGTGCCAGATACAAGTGTTATAGGTTTGGTAGATTGGGCAAAAAGACTAGGTGTAAAAGTACTTCCTGACGATTCAGCTCAAGATACTCGTAACGCTTGTGCTGCAAAATATCGAGCAAGTGCTGGTAATAATTTAACTGCAATTTACAACGCTTTAGACTCACTTCTTGGAGAGTATTTAATCGAACTAAATATCGTCGACGGTGTATTAGCTCAAGCTGAAACATTTTGGGCAGGGGTAAATCCTGGAAATCCTTTAATCGATCTTGGTGGCGATGCGTTAGGTCAATGGTCGAGTCAACGTTCTCACTTGCTTATTGTCGTTTCGCCGATTCCCGGAAAAAGCATCGAACAACTTCAACAAGTTCTAGATACCAAAATGTTTAATATTTTGGACGTAATGTTACCATCTTGGGTAACCTGGGATTATCAGATATCGCTAACCAATTATCACGGATTTGATCTTGATGATGATTCACTAGACATAACAAGTTTATAACAAAATAGGAATACATGAGTTTTTCAAGAGCAAAAAATGGCGGATGGTTAACGCGAGAGAAGTTAACAAGCACACAAATGAATGCAATCGACATTAATCAGTCGCAAGCATTAGACGGTTATAATGGCGGAGTTTATTCGACTTCTACACTGCTAAATGTCGGCGGTTCTGGACTTATCTGCCCACAAATAACAGCGCTAAATGTTGCGGCAGATGGTTATAGAACTGAAACTTGCAGATACAGCTTAGCTGATGCGGCAACAAATGTGGGCACTGTCGTAACGCTAACACAAGTCATAAATCAAACCGGATTTTTTCTAACGGCTAATACAATCCAGGTTCCAATAGCTGGTTTTTATCATATTTCAGTTTCTGCAAGAGTATCAAATGCCTCAGTAACTGCCGATAGACTTGCAGGTTTGAATTTACGAATTGGTGCTGTTTCTGTTTTAGATATTTTTGCAACTCGTAAAGTGACAGCTGATACTATCTATATTTCAGGTTCCGGTGTTTATCATATTGCGACTCCAGCAAGTAGTGTTATTGACGTGCTAAAATCGGGAGCTGGTTTTGACTCAATATCTCTTGGCGGTGGTAACATTTCAATTTTCCGAGTCGCATAAATGATAACGATCACGACCCAACCTACTAACGCGATCCCCACGATCGAACACCGCGTAATAGTCGCTGGAGCAGCTGGAGACACTCAAAGAGCACGAGTCAAAAGTGCTCCAGAAGCTTCCTCATTTTACCGCGAAGACGGCGCCGAAATACCAGTCCCGACCACAAAAACATTTGCTGGATCCGTCGGCAAAGAAGTAATTGTTTTTACTCCAGACGTTAGCGGTTTATGGGTTCTGATCATTGAGGATCTAAACTCTCACGCGGCAAGAAGCGCGTCATATGATCAAAGTCCAAATGCCAACTTTGCTGAAGCGATAATTTCGAGAACACAAATTGATGTTTATGTTGCTTCCAAAATGACAGGAGTTATCGGAGCTGGAAATGATAAAGCAACTCTGATTTTTTATATGCTCGACGAAAATTGTATTGCCACAAATAAAGCTGATTATGGCGATAAAATTGGTGACACTCCAAGATTCGAAAAACCAACTTCTCTTAAAGCTGAAAATGCAATGCTAAACACTTCTGTTAGTCAAATAGTAGGTGATGGTTATCAGGAAATGGTAACCGATTATGGAGTACTAATAAATAACTGGAGCGATCAGATGGCAACTCATATGGGTTCAGTAGCAGCAGGTGCCCATGTAGTAATAGATTTTCGAAATCGCAGAGAAGTCAGATTAGCCGAAGGTTCTGCTTATCAAAAACCTGGTTTATATGATGGTCTAAATTTGCTCAGAACAGGATATGTTAACCACGCAAAAAACTTATATTCGTCGCCTCTAGACGGATATATACCGGCAGAAGAAGCTGTAATGAACGCGAATTGGCATAACGAAAACGATCTAAAAAATATCCCGATTGTCGGAGGAGCGCATGATGAGTTAAGTGCACTAATGTTAGCGGCTGATTTATATCGCTGTTACAACAAACACTATACCGAAATAAATGGTCGTCCAGCTTCGCATACGGATGGTACTCCAGTAGGTGCTCCCTCTGTTCCTGGCTCACTCGTTTTGCTCGTCGCAGATTTCTTGGCAAACCTAGTTCCTAGCTATCAAACACCTTCACCGACCGCAAATTATGGCGCTGTTTACGTTCATAGTTCAGCTGGTTTCACTTCAGATTTTTCGTCAAAAACTACCAAAATATAAGGATCTATATTGGCTAACGCTCAATTTACAATTAACGGTTTTACACCACCTTTTTATACATCGCATAACACTGTTCTAACATTCCAATTGCTAGAAGTTAAAAACATAAAATCGATCGCGTGGACAGTGATCGGTTATTGGAATGGTCCTAACAATGCTCCTGCCGCAATTACTCGAAGTGGTGTACCGCTTGGCGTTACTGCTTCGCTAACACTTCCAGCTGGAGACGGTTATGGTGCCGCCTATGGTATCGAATGCACCGTCGTTGATAACAACTCTGAAACCGCTGTATTTCGAGCAGGTGTAGGAGTTTTAAATGCAGCGACTGGAACTCTCGTCGGTTTCCCAAATGAGACGACCGAGTTCAACTCGGTTGCTGGCTGGGCAGATCGTCTAAATCGTTATCTGGGAGCTGAAACTACTGTAGCGCTAATGACCTTTCCAACCGGTCGATCTGTTGCCGGTAAAGTCGCAACTGGGGCTGGTCCAGGCGTAGAGATTGTCGCGACGAATGACACTGCTCTCGTCGCGGATGGGGCTGGAGCATTAGCGTTCGGTCAAATCAAAACCGCTATGATTACCGACGGCAACGTCACATTACCAAAACTTGCCACTCAAGCAGCTCTATCCGTCGTCACCAATGCAACCAACGGCGTTGCTTCACCTACAGCCGTAACAGCCGCAACAGACGGACATGTATTTAGAAGATCTGGAACTGCTCTCGGTTTTGGAACGATCGTTACAGCTGGTATCGCAGACGCTTCAGTTACACTTGCAAAAATGGCTGCAAACTCAATTCAAACTAGCAATATAAATGATGCAAACGTTACATTACCAAAAATTGCTACTCAAGCTGCTTTATCAGTTGTAGCTAATGCGACTAACAGCGTTGCTTCACCGACCGCTGTAACAGTTGCAATAGATGGTCATGTATTTAGACGCTCTGGATCAACTCTTGGGTTTGGAACGCTCGATACAGGGGCGTTTAATGATCAAACAATTACACTGCCAAAACTTACCACTCAGGCTGCTTTAACCGTCGTCACCAACGCAACCAATGGCACTGCTTCACCGACAGCTGTAGCAGCTGCAACAGACGGACATGTATTTAGAAGATCTGGAACTGCTCTTGGTTTTGGAACAATTGTTACAGCTGGTATCGCAGATCAAACAATCACACTGCCGAAATTAGCAAACGGCTCAGCGCGCGGTCAAAGCTTTACCTGGGACGGATCTGCTTGGACGTTACAAGGCATAGTTACAGCCACCAATTTGACGAACTCAGATTTATCAAGATCGATATCGGATGGTTCAAGATTTGTTCTGCCAAATGCAACTTTAACAGCTCCGCGAATACTAACATTAGCAGCAACTGGAAGTCCTATTCTCGGCGAAACAATTTACGTCGAGCGCTATGATACGACTGCCAATATTTATACTGTAGTTGATGCCGTTTCTGCGCTAACAATATTCGTTTTTCCAGTTACTATTAGACGTTCAGCTTCGTTCAGGTGGAATGGAACAAATTGGACTAATACCGAATCATCAATAAGGTTAAATTAATGCTTAGAAATATTCAATCAAGCGGTCTCGGTTTACGTGGAATTGGAGTATTTAATCCTCTAAGTATCACAAGCTCGACTCCGTTCCTTTGGTGCGAAGTTGATAGAGGAACCATCTTTAGTGGTGATGCTTTATCAGCTGGAACAACTCCGCCAGTGGTAACAATAACTGGCACTAACTCTGTAGCTTTTCCAACCGTCAAAGTAAGAATAGCGGTTGGCGGAGCTAGAGGAACGGCTACTTACGAAACCAGTCACGACAACATAACTTGGGCAGCTCCTACAGCTACCGTGGCTTCAGTTAACGTCGGTCCTTTTACGATCAATTTCCCAACCGGCACTTATAACATAAACAACACATATGATGCTAATCCGCAAACATTAAATGATATGACAACGCAAGCAAATCATATGACAGCTAACAGTTTAACTGGACCATTGATTACACCAAATTCTCTTGGTGGGCGCGCTGGATTTACGGGAGCTGCGTCGCGGTATTTTCAGCGCTCTGTGTTGACGAACGCGCGCGTTGTATCTGGACCCATGACGATAATTGTGATGGGAGTGAGTGACGTAACTCCTGCCGCAGCTATTCTTGCTGGCGGCATCGATTTTATGAGAGATTTGCGTTGTGACGGGAGCGGCAATATTGCGCTAGTCGCGTCAGTCTCAGCAGCGCTATCGCCCACTGCGGCGCTTAGCGCCAGCAAGGCTTTCATGACATCTGGCAGTTGGAATGGAGCAAGTTCCGGTGGGCACCTGCGGCAGCAAGGCGTGCCGACGGTGAACGGCACGTGCAACCCATCGGATCCAGCGCCGATCCTGTTGTCGTCGATGGGATTTGGAGCGAATGGGCAAGGCACGTGGGCATGCGTCGGCTATCAGATGTGCTCCGTTTTCGCTTGTGATGGGCTGATCTCAGATACTGATTTAAAGTATCTCCTCGACGGTTTTGCTTATCGATATTCCATAACTTCATAAACGACTAAGGACCTAATTGAACGATCTCGAAAATATACAATTTAAAATGCAAAAAATAATTGATCAGAATGAAAGAGTGATCAGTCAAAATGACGCGATGATGGGGCTTTTATCGAATTACATCAAAGCCACGGGTTATGACTTAAGAGCTTTATCTAAACGTATTGATTTGTTAGAAGACGCTCCCTTAAGGGCGATGAATGGTGGGAGTCATTAGCATCTCGCTTAAACCGGAAAGTAAATTCAGCCTAAGTTTGAATCAGTTAATTTTGGCGGTTATATTTATTGTAACTAGCACTTTTTCAGCCAGTCTGATCTTCGCGAAAATATCTCAATCGTCAAAAGAAGCTGATGAGACAAAAGAGCAAGTTAAGAAGCTAACCAATGCCACCGAAAAAATATCGAATGTTTTAGAAATAATTTCGAAGGATCAATCACAGCAGAAACAGGATATTATTTCAGTTAAAGAAGATGTTTCAAAAATCAAGATAGAATCGGTGTTAACAAATTCTTACATTCAGGACTTAAAGGGAAGGCGCAAATGACAGAATTTTTTGCTATGATATTTTCGATTGAGACGCTACTATTCGTTCTCACTATTCAAATTCTCGTCTACACAATTCGAGGCTCTCTTGAGTTTTTATTTCCGAAGCTAATAAATGATGCGCGGCTTAAAAAGTTCTGGAGTATGTTCGTTCTGAAATCAATGCCCAGCCTGATCGCATTAGCATTCGGGTGTTTCGGACAGATACAAATAGCCGAAAACGTCAACTGGATCCTCTACTGTATTTCTGTTGGCGCTATGAGCAATTTGATTTACGACGGAATAAAGAAAATTGTGAAAAATAAGCTCGAAAAATTCAAGGAGTGATCTCGTATAAGTGTCTGTTCGCTTCAAGTTCTAGATTTGGGAACTTTAAAACGAAACCATTTGCTAGAGCTACTTGGTTATATGCGAGTGCTGCTAATTCTTCGTTAGGATAAATCCCTATATAGTGAAATTTACAATTGAAGCCGATTAGAGCTTTGAATGGATTATTTTTACTGTCGGCTTCATAGACGCCTTTATAGATAGAGAAAGTATTCGATTGTTTTAAAGCGCTTCTTGCATTTTCAGAGTAAGTATTTTCTTCTAAATTAAATCTTCGATTATCTAATTTCTCACTATTTCTATGATTTGTTATTAGAGGGGCTCGTGGCTTTAGGATTAGAGCGTGCATTTTCACATTTTTTGTTTCATATAAATGAAGAAGTGCTTTTGGCACATGAGCTTGAGCGTAGCCTCTAACCAAGCGCCACCGAAACTTCTCTACCAGCGCCAAATCACCTACATCTAATAGACATAAATGTTTTTTTCCTTTGCTCGTAATCGTTAATTCATAATATTTCCCGCACGCACTTATTTTAAATATTTGTTTTTTCATACCTCCTGTTTTACTATTTTCTCAATCACACTCGACAATTTACTTTCAGCGCGGCATCTCTAACAGGTGCCGCCTTTTCTGTTTCAATTTTCTGCTCTCACTAGAAAACCATTTTTTCAGCTAAAAATTAGGCTTTTTAGCAATTAAAAAATTAATTGATCGATTTTAGTTGGCAGGTGACCAAATTCCGTGCTCTAGTGATTTGAGAAGGAATCGAAAAAATGAATTACCAAACCCGGGGCGTGTTGGCTGGAGCTTATCGTGGCGGTCGAGCAAGTTTGAAAGTGCTACTCACACACACTGTAGACGAGACAGATATGCCTCTCTGCGCGGTGAACCCTGACTCGATCGCAGACGAGTACTCTTGCCCAGAAGGCGCCGACACTGCTCCCACCTGCAAAAAGTGTCTCAGTAAAGACCCACGTTTTAAGCTCTTGACAGTAACTAGCGCGAAGCTTAAATAAGACTCCCGACCGAAAAAAGGACCAATTACCATGGCAAAATTCAAATCATCCGCTGTATCTGCTGTTTACGATGCTCCCGTAGATGCTCCCGAAGCCGCTACAGAGACTGCTCCAGCCGCTCCCGAACACGCTGCTAGCACCAAGCTACACAGTGAAATCGCGAAGCTGCTCAAGTCATTCAGCGCGGTAGATCTTAAGAAAGCTCTAGATCAGGATCTGCAAGCGGCGGCTCTCAAATCTGCGACTGATACCGCTGCTCAAATCCTCATTTTGCGAACGACGCTGAACGCGGAAATGGATAATTGTGGCTTGTTTCTTGCTGATCTTGCTCTGTCAGAAATCGACCAGGATCTCTTGGGGCTTGGGATTCCAGTTGCCGCCGAGGTCGAAGTTGGCAATCGCAAGAAGCGTCCAGTCGAAGGCAAGGGAACTCGGACTAGAAGTACCAAGGAGCAAATGGCTATCCAAAATCAAGAGCTGCTAGCGTTCAGAGAGGTTGTGTTTGCCGCGTTGTCGACGGAGCCGATTGGAGCAGGCGACCTAGCCGAACGACTGAGCTGCCCTACAGCTAAGGTAGCTGGAGCAATGGCACTGCTCCTATCCGAGCAGCGAGTCACCAAAGTAGGACAAAAGCGAGCGACCAAGTATCTTTTGGCTTGAGTGATCCCAAAGCTTACAGCCAACTCAAAAAAGTCTGAAAATCGAGAAAAGGGATCCAGAGCAGTTTTTCGGCTAGAAAGCCCGGTAAATCCGGGTTTTCTAAAATCCCCGTAGATTTGTTGGGATCCCTGTAATTTCAAACACTTAGGTCTCCGGATCCCTTTTGGATCCCTTTTCCAGATTGTTGCTGTTTTTAATCTTTTATTTTTACAGGGTATTGCGGATGGCTGCGCAGCCATTATAGTGACAGGACAAGATCATGAGACTCCAAAGTTATAACGTGTATTTGCGCAATGGTTCGCTCGAAGCTCGATTCAAGTTCAAGTCTAACTCCGATCAATTGGTCGAGCGACGAAAGCAGGTTCCAAGTACCATCGCTGGAGCTGGAGCCGACGCTGTTCTGCTATGGGCTAAGGCTGAAGCGGACAGACTTTGCACTGAGATTCCGGACAAGAGCAAAGCGGCTCGATCGGCTAAGCCACTGGATCTGCAAGTTGTTAGTTGGTCTGATTTCGAGCAAAGCCTGTCAGACTACCTTTTAACTCGTGTTTCCGACGATACCATAGTCGAGTATCTCTCTATTTACCGTCGCGAGATCGTTCCTGGGTTCGGCGCAAACACTCCCCTACGGCTAGTTTCTCAGCCTCAAATTAACGCATTTATGGCGCGCGTGATTTCTGGCAAAAATAGCAATTCGAAAATCAAGCAAATTGCAAATGTGCTCCGATGCTCTCTTCGATGTGCTCGGCTTTGCGACGTTGTAAAACTGCAATTCGAGATCAATTGTCCGAAGTCCCAAGCACCGCGAGTTGGAGTCCTTACGCCAGAGCAATACGAGACTTCCCTTCAGCTGGCTTCTGACATTGGCGGTCTAGTCGAGCTTGCCGTTTGGATCGCTGGAGAAACTGGGATGCGAGCGGGCGAAATTGGTGCTCTTACTTGGAGTGACATTGATTTCGAAAATAGGAAAATTAGCGTTTCGAAGCAGGCGGATCGTAAGCACGGAAATGTAATCAAGCAGCACACCAAATCTAAAAAGGCGCGGACGATTAGTTACACGAAGCGGCTTCACAATTTGCTTACCCAAACGCCTGTACAGGAACGGCGAGGAAGGCTTTTCCCGGGTTTTAGTAGCTCCCGCATGGTCGAACTTGGAGCACGCATCCTGCTTCGCCTGGGACGTGTTTATGATCTTCCTGCCGAGTGCCGATCTGGGCTTCACATTTACAGGCATTGCTTAGCCACAAGGATCGTTACCGCCGGTCTACCTTTGAGCCACGTACAAGCGCAGCTCGGGCACTCCTCAATTCAAACCACTGAAATTTACCTACATCAAAACAAGAGTGTGGAAGCGGCTATTGCAATTAATGCTCTAGATGCTCTCGACCAAAATAATTATTCGAGTAATTCGGGTGATAACGTAATTCAATTGAGGAGAAAATAATAATGAAAAATATGAAGTGTTTTGGAGTGGCAATTGCTCTGCTCGCGGTGGCTTGCGGTGAGGCTGGTACGGGCGAAGGCATAGGTGGCGAGGGAGGGGCTTCGGAGACTGCCAGCGGCGGCACTGCAAGCGGCGGAGCAGCCAGTGGAGGAGCAGCGGCAGTGGATTGCCGCGTGTCTCAGGTTGGAAAGGTTGGAAGCCAGTGTGCGACTGTCCCTCGCGGTGTTTGGTTCACCACGGAGCCGAGTAACATTCTTGAGAATGGTTGTGCACTTAATCTACACGTTTCAAACAATGATCTTGAACTGTCAAAGTCTGGTATTGCTTGGGTCCGAG
>Ga0163147_10001729_pt1 | contig 32525 bp, 29 predicted proteins | sample OliLakLV19MP6G1_FD_148597 | JGI IMG/M metagenome (GOLD analysis project Ga0163147, IMG submission 148597) | Freshwater microbial mat bacterial communities from Lake Vanda, McMurdo Dry Valleys, Antarctica- Oligotrophic Lake LV.19.MP6.G1 | ecosystem: Environmental > Aquatic > Freshwater > Lake >...
CACAACCTGCAGTAGCATATGGCGAACCCGTACGTGACTGGCTTCAACAAAACTTTTCATCCCAAATATCCGGGACACTCGCTGTGCTGTCCACCTTTGAGCTCCGCCTTTGGGACAAAGAGGTCACCACCCCGGTCCTCTGCGCCAACCATCCGAGTAAGTATCTCTATTACACGGATGAATCCGATCCCACTCATTTTGCAGATAAGAAAGAAATCATGACGCAGGACCTGATCGCTGCAGGATGGCAAGCCCGGATGGCTTATCACCCCAGTAGTTCAACCCATCAGACCCTCGAGGATATGAAACGACACTGGACGGACAATCCTCGCATACTGCAGATTATGCGGCAGGAGAACTTATCATACGGATATAAGTTCTGACGATGCTGACCTATTTCGGCTACGGCTCCAATATCAACTTAGTATCTCTAAAAGCAAAAGGTGTAGAGCCCATTTCTTCCACTCGGGGCATTCTCCATGGTCGGCGTCTGCGGTTTAATGTGCAGCATTGGTTTCGGCATGAGGGAGGTGTCGGAAATATTGCCCTATCGGATGATCCCCGTGATACGGTAGAGGGCATGGTGCACCTCATCCGCGATGAACACCTGGCCTTGCTCGATGCAGTGGAAGCCTATGGCAAAGGGTATGACCGGATCGAAGTACAAATCGAAACAGAAGTGGGGTCGGTCAAGGCATTAACCTACATAGGGCTTCCGGAATATATCAATGACAGTTGCCTTCCGACACAGCGATATCTCAATATCATCATCCAAGGTGCTGAAGCTGCCGGGCTGAGCCAACCGTACATCGACAGGCTCCGTCAACATCCCATCCATATAGCAGACGAGTATCCTGATTTTGAATACCCTTCCGATACGGAGACGCTATACAATGCAAAAACACTTGCTACGCATCCACATCTTACTGCATTAGGCGGTGCTGTATTTGATATGAGTGGCCGGAGGCGCCAACTGGAATGCCTCGGCGATCTTTTCGGTGGCAAGGATATGACGCTGTTTCATCTGCGTCGTCTCGATACCAGCGATGGAAGCGAAACAATCACTGATATCCTTACCAGGACCATGTCCGCCTATGCCAAACAATATCTGAATGCCTACCTGCATGAATACGCCAGGGAATTCAAATACGCTGGACGATATGACTATAGTGAATCGTAAATGAATTTCTATTATCTTACAGATCATTCATAACCCACCCAACAACGAATATGTCCAACTATCACCATGCCATGGCCCACGGGCACATCAAGGAGGTCCTCCCGGATGTCTTTTTTGTAACCGGTACGATGCGAAACGAATTCTTTGGTTCTATGTGGCAGTTCAGCCGCAATATGACCATCGTGCGCGAAAACGGTAATCTCACGATCATTAATTCTGTGCGACTCAATGATGAAGGTCTGGCAGAACTTGACCGCCTTGGAAAAGTAGTCAACGTCGTCAGGATCGGAGATATGCATGGTGTCGATGATCCGTTTTATATAGACCGTTACAAAGCAACCTTCTGGGCCCTGCCCAACATGATAGTGCAGGAAGGATTACATATCGATAAGCCGCTCGTGGAAGGCGGAGAAATGCCTTTTAGCGGATGTGCTTTGTTTGAATTCAAGTCCGTCAAACGTCCTGAAAGTATTCTTCGCCTCGATCGCGAAGGGGGCATCATGATAGCATGTGACTCCCTCCAAAACTGGGTCGAGCCGGACGAGTTCTTTGATGATGAGACGGTCAGCACCATGACCAAAATGGACTTTTTCAAAACCGCCAATCTCGGCCCCGCCTGGATATACGAAAGCCAGCCTCAAGCCGAAGACTTTGTACGACTGAAAGAAGTACCATTCAAACATGCCCTTTGCGGCCACGGATATCCCCTCATCCACCATGCCGGGGAAGCCTTTCATGCAAGATTCAACCAAATATTTGATCTTTAATGAGTGAAACCCATCCAAGAGATTGAGATAGCCACTGTTATTTCAGGATATACCCTCCTGGAAAAAGTCCATGAAGCCAAACCCCATATTATCTACCGGGCTACTCGAAAGGAAGACGGACAGGAGGTCATCATCAAAACCTTCGCCGACAAATATCCCAAGAAGGAAGACCTCGCCGGTATTCAAAGGGAATACAGGATCACTCACCAACTAGACACGGATGGCGTCATCCGGTTGTACGACCTCGTGCCCCACAGCAATGGAAACCTGGCCATCGTGATGGAACGCTTTGGCGTTTCCTTAATCGAATACCTGTCCGGATTTGAAAACAGAATCCTGCCGCTCGACCTGTTTTTTCCATTGGCTATCCGGCTTGTACAGGTATGCGGTCACGTGCATGACAAAAGAATCGTACACAAAAACCTGGAGCCCACCAATATTCTGATTGATCCCGCGACAGGAGATATCCGCCTGATCGATTTTGGTTCAGCATCAGAGCTGTCGAGAGAACATCTGGAGACGGTCTCTCTCTCGAAATGGATCGAGGGATCGCTGCCATATATATCGCCTGAACAAACCGGGCGAATCAACCGCGATGTCGATTACCGGTCAGACTTCTATTCACTCGGTGTCACCTTCTACCAGATGATCACGGGCCAGCTCCCCTTCAGTGCCAATGATCCGCTCGAATGGGTGCATTGTACCATCAGCCGTCAGCCGCCACCGCCTGACAGGCTCAATCTTAAGATACCCGCCATCTTGTCGGGCATCATCCTCAAGCTCCTGTCCAAAAATGCAGAGAATCGCTATCAAAGCAGCTATGGCCTCGCTGTCGATCTTGAAAAATGCAGGGACTATTGGAAAAAAGGATCGGTCGATGATGCATTCCAACTGGCCCAGTCCGATATCTCCCGACAATTTCAAATTCCACAAAAACTATATGGCCGCAAGCGCGAAGTCAAAAAACTGGAATCGTATTTTGAAAACACCTCCCATGGAGCAGTGGAATTTTGCCTGGTCTCAGGATACTCCGGTGTCGGAAAGACGGTACTTGTCCGAGAACTCGGTCGGTCCATTGTCAAAAACAAGGGCTATCTCATCCATGGAAAATTTGAACAATACCGACAAAACGCTGCATACGTAGCCCTTGGCAATGCATTCCGCGATCTCATACGCCAGCTCCTGGGTGAACCGAAAAAGCGGCTTGAAAACTGGGATGAAAAAATAACCCAGGCGCTCGGCTCCAATGCGCAGCTGATGGTAGATGTGATACCGGAGCTTACGTTTATCATCGGCAAGCAGCCACCGGTGCAGGATCTGTCCCCTGCAGAAACCCAAAACCGCTTCCTGATTCTCTTTATCAACTTCGTCAAAGTATTTGCTACTGAAGCGCATCCCCTGGTGATATTTCTCGATGATCTGCAATGGAGCGATCTGCCGACATTGAACCTGATCCATCGCCTGGTGACCACTCATGAGTTAAGTCACTTGTTTCTCATCGGCGCATACCGTGACAATGAAGTCGATGCGACTCATCCGTTAAGCCTCACCCTGCGGGAAATTCAAAGCAAACGTCTCGTTGAAAATCTGTCCCTTCAACCTCTGACGCCTGAAGCCACGGACCAGCTCACGATGGATACACTTAAGTGTGAGCCGGAACGATCAAGGGCACTCAGTGCTATTTTCTACGAAAAAACTGGAGGCAACCCGTTTTTCACGATCGAGTTGCTCAAGAATCTTAAGGACAGAGGGGTGATCTTTTTCAATACCACCAAAAGTGGGTGGGATTGGGATATTCATGCGGTCAGGAGCGTCAACTATAGTGACAACGTCATCGATATCCTGGTGGCAAGCCAGGGCCGCCTCCATCCGGCTACACAACACGTGCTGCAACTGGCAGCCTGCATCGGAGCCACTTTTGATCTTCGTACACTTTCGATCATCCGGGACAGCACGATGGAAAATACAGGCGCTGAACTTCATGATGCCCTCAAGGCCAATATGGTCGTGCCATTGAATGACAGCTATAAATATGTCAGCCCGGAAGTGTCCGGCCAATCAGGTATAGATATCGGATTGTCCGTAGACTTAAATCCGGCTTACACGTTCCAGCATGACAGAGTGCAGCAAGCAGCCTATTCACAAATACCTGTGGTGAAACGGCAGGCACTACATCTCTCGATCGGTCAGTTGATGCTGAGCCATACACCACCAGGTGTCGTGGATGAAAAGCTGATGGATATCGTGGGCCATTTCAACGAAGGCCGCGCGCTCGTAACGGATCTGAAGGATCGTCGAGAACTAGCGAGCTTGAATCTGGCGGCAGGCATCAAAGCCAAACAATCCTCCGCGTATGAATCAGCCCTTGGGTATCTGCGGATCGGAGCTGAAATGCTGGGTGATACCGCCTGGCAAATAGATTATCGCCTGGCCTGGCAACTGCACAATGAATTACAACATTCCTTCTACCTCACAGGCGACTGGAAAAATGCTGATGCACTTACGGATACTCTGCTGGAACATTCACATACGGCTGTGGAAAAAGGATTGGTACTGTCAGCCAGAACCCGACAGTATGCGACGACACAACGAATGCAGGATTCCATTCATGCAGCATACGATGGTCTTGCAATCCTTGGATTCCCGTTTATACAAAACCCAACATCTGATGATGTTGCGACTGAAGTCACACTGATCCATGAAAACCTTCATGGCCGTTCCATCTCCAGTCTCATCGATCTGCCGGAGATCACTGACGAGAAAGCCAAAATCGCGAGCCAGCTGATCATGGAAATTTTTCCCGCTGCCTTTTTATCCGGCAGTGGCGAGATGTTTCCCTACCTGGTTTTGAAATCTGTAAACATTTCACTCCGTTACGGCAATAGTCCCGAAAGCGCTTTTGCTTATGTTGCATATGGCATGCTGCTGTGCGGACTTTTTGATGATACCGCTCAAGGGTATGCCTATGGCAAGCTGGGCGTGGATATGGTTGAAAAACTGGAAGACATCTCCCTCAAAGCAAGGATCATCTATGTCTATGCCATGTTTGTACATCACTGGAGCAATCACTGGTCCAGTATGACCCCGTGGTTTCGCAAAGGCATCGAAGCAGGCCACCAGTCTGGCGATCTGCTCTACCTCGCGTACAGTGCCCAGGACTGCATCATATGGGACCCAAAGCTTGATCTGGAGACCGCTTCACAAGAACACCGCAGGCTGCTGGACATCGTCAAAGAATGCGATTATCAGGACTCTTATGATTCCGGGACGTTGTTCCTGCAGATGCAACTCAACTTTCAGGGCCTCACAAGTAGCAAATATTCCATGACGGATGATGTGTTTGATGAAGCGCAATGTATGGAAGGGATGTACCAGCGTCACTTCATGACGGGTATCAGCAACTACCATATCTACAAAGCAGAAATCCATCTCTTGTACAATGATGCGGCAGGTGCCCTGGGGCATGTGCTGGAACAGGAAAAACGAATGGCTTCCGTCATGGCTTTGCCCCAGGTGGTTCGTTTTCATATCGTATCCTTTCTGGTGCGCTCTATGCTCCTGCCGACCCTTGCACTGGAAGAACAGGAAGATTATTTTGGCAAGATGCAGGATAGCCTCAGGACGATGACCGTATGGGCAAGAAACTGCCAGGAAAACTTTGAACACCTGCGCCTGCTGATGGAAGCGGAGCTGGCGCATTTTAACGGCAACGTGCAGGAGGCCCTCTCTTTATATGAGCAGTCCATCGTAATGACCCGCCGGCAGGGCTTCCTCAGAGATGAAGCGATGGCCAATGAGATGACGGCCCGCCTGATGCTGCGCCTGGGCCTTCCTAAAGCAGCCGAAGGTTATCTCCAGGAAGCGCATTATCTCTACTATCGTTGGGGCGCACACCGGAAGGTAACAGAAATGGAAAAGGAATACCACCTTTCTCAAAACGCTGGCGTGATAAAACAAAATAAACCGCTCGGCTCTGTACAATCGAAACCCGGCTCTCTCGATTCGGATACGATCCATGGCGATATGCTGGATATCAACTCTGTGCTGAAAGCTTCGCAAACAATTTCCGGAGAACTTGTCCTTGAAAAATTATTGAAAGCTACCTTGCAGGTCTTGATCGAAAATGCCGGAGCGCAGAAAGGATTCCTGGTAGAGCACAGGGAAGGACATATCATCATACAAGCACAAAGCCGGACTGATGGTGATCCGGCCCATCAGCATTTACATCTTAAAGATGCACAGGGGGAGGTCGTATTGCCCATCACGCTGATCAATACAGCGATCCGTACAAGCGAACCTGTTGTCATCAACAATGCTTCCGAATTAAATCCCTTTTCATCCGATCCCTACATCAGAAAAAATAAACCCCTGTCTGTGATGTGTGTACCTCTGCCGCTACACGGTCAATGGCCATCGGCTGTCTATCTCGAAAACAATCTTACGCTTAGTGCCTTTACCGGAGAGCGCGTCAAAATCATCAAGTTGCTGGCCAGCCAGGCTTCCATCTCAATGGAAAATGCAAGAATCTATGAAATGCAGGAACGATTGCTCAAAGCACAGCAGCGTTTTGTACCCATACAATTTCTCAAACACCTCGGGCATAATGATATCACCAAAGTAGAACTGGGGGAATCCGTCTCCATGGAGATGAGTGTGCTGTTTTCGGATATACGCAATTTCACCCCGCTGGTGGAACGGCTGTCTCCCAAAGAAGTGATTGAATTACTCAACCGTTTATATAGTAAAATGGGCACACCCATTACGGATGCCGGCGGATTTATTGACTCGTATGCCGGCGATGGCATCATGGCCCTTTTTGCTGTGCCGGCTAGGCAGTCCATCGATGCAGGCATCCAGATGAGCCGCGCCCTGGAGGAATTTAACAGGACTTCGAAAGACAAAGGCCTGCCGCCTATCAAACTAGGCGTCGGCATCAATACAGGTCCGCTGGTCCTTGGCACCATGGGCGCCAATGAACGCATGCAATGCTCTGTATTGGGAGATACGGTAAACCTGGCTTCCAGAATAGAACAATTGACAAGGACCTATGAAGCCCAATGCCTGATCAGCGAGCACACCTATGCTTCGTTGGAACATAAGGAGGCGTATTCGATTCGCATGGTAGACCGTGTGGCGGTAAAAGGAAAAGGCGTGGCCGTCAGGCTATATGAAATACTGGATGCCGAAACAGATGATCGCCGTGCAGCCAAAGAAGCCACAAGGGACATATTACAACAAGCTATGGACGCCTACTTTTCCCTTCATTTTGCAGATGCCTGCAGATTCTTTACAGATGCCATGCACAGGGATCCCTCAGATCCGGTGTTTTCCCTATTCGCTGCGAGATCGAAGCGATATATCGACCAACCCCCGGCGGATGACTGGCAGGGCTTTGAGCAACTGCAACAGAAATAAGTCTGACGTGGCCTTTGTCTTGTGCATTCCATTCAAATGATATGGATGTTTATCTTGTGATATGACATCCTATACCCGGAACCAAATTTTCGACCGGTCAAGAATGATAAAGCCGCCTGTATGAGTCGTATACGAATTGGAATAGTGATGGACCCCATCGAAACCATCAACCCTAAAAAAGACAGCACCTTAGCCTTCATGGTAGAGGCTCAGTCCCGCGGCTGGCAGATAGCCTATATGACGATGGGTGATCTGTATTTAAACAGTGGCCGTGCAGAAGGACTAATGCGGCATGTGAAAGTATTTCATGATCCGGACCATTGGTTTGAATTGGAAGGAGAGGAATACTGTCCCCTCAGTACACTAGATGTGATACTGATGCGAAAGGACCCACCTTTTGATATTGAATTTATCATATCTACCTATATTCTCGAGCGTGCCGAACTGGAAGGTGTCACCGTGATCAATAGCCCGAGGTCACTGCGTGATGTCAATGAAAAAGTTTTTACCGCCTGGTTCCCTCAATGTTGTCCGCCGGGCTTATTCACCCGTTCTAAAGATGCCATAAAGAAGTTTATCGATGTACATCATAAGATCGTCATCAAGCCCACCGGTAAAATGGGCGGGCGATCTGTCTTTGTGATTGCCAAAGACGATCCCAATACGAATGTGATCATTGAAGAAGTGACGCAATACGGCACGTGCTATGTGCAGGCCCAGGCCTACATCCCCGAAATAGTAAAAGGCGGTGACAAACGAATATTGCTGATTGATGGTGTACCTGTCGATCATGGCATCGCCAGAATCCCATCCGGTGGCGATCATCGCGGCAACCTTGCTGCCGGTGCGCAGGCATCAGGATTTGACCTGACCGCCAGGGATCGCTGGATATGCGATCAGATCGGCCCGGTGCTCAGGGAACGCGGGCTATTTTTTGTGGGGATCGATATCATAGGCGATTATATGACAGAGATCAATGTCACAAGCCCGACCGGGATCCGTGAGATTGACAAAATATTTCATATCGATATCTCTTCTTTATTTTTTGATGCCCTGACAGCATTGCTCCAATCCAAACGAAAATAATCTACGCCCTCCATCTCCATGCCGGAACCCAAACTCACACTGGACATCTGTCGAAGCTATATTGAAAATCTATTGTTCGAACCCGGAGATGTGTCCACCCAGAATTCTATCCACGGCACTGTGGGTTCCGTGGGTGTTGAACTGGAAGTATTTCCATACAGGTCGGATGTACTGAGCGATGCAGGTGTTTCCCCAGTAGCCTTATATGAAGGAGAAGATGCTTTGATCCATAAGCTTATCGCTGCTTCCGAACCCTATGGAGGCGTAGCGAAATATTGGTATCCTGCACCGCATCAAAAAAGCTATGTACCCCAAATTGATAAAATCGAATTTGCCAACGGCGACCGCTTTCTCTTTGAGCCCGGCGGACAGGTAGAGATCAGCACGGCTCCCTGCCAAAGCATGGACGCCCTACAGGAACATCTGGAATCCAGACAGCACATTTTAAAACGTATCACACAACTAAGCAATATCCATTTCGCGCAGACCGGCACCAACCCATGGTTTGGCGAAGACCAGATAGGCAATCAGCTTCATAAACCCCGCTATAAGGCGCTGGAGCAATACTTTGATACCATCGGTCCCTATGGAAGGCAAATGATGCAGCTGACCTGCTCACTGCATATCAATTTTGATTTAGGTCCGGATGAAACAACCCGCATTAAACGTATAGTTGCAGCAAACCTTTTAGTACCATTTGTGACAGCCCTCTTTGCCAATTCGCCACGGATCGCCGGAAAAACAAGCGGGCATAAGGCTTACCGGAGTTATATATGGCAGCATCTCGATAGAGCACGTACAGGGATTTTGCCCGGGCTCAGCGATCCGGATATGTTGTCTAAGGAGGACCTCATCGGAATGTATCTTGCTCTCGCATTAAAAGCGCCGCTCATCTATATTGATGCATTGGGCGATCAGGCCCTTCCCCGCGACTATACCATGGAATACTGGTTAGACCATCCGATACAAGGCCTCTGGCCTGACAGATCACATTTCGAAACGCATGTATCGCTCCTATTCCCGGAAGTGCGGCTCAAAGGCTACCTCGAACTGAGATCCATCGATGCTCCGCCGGTCGAATGGCAGATGGTCCCGGTATGTTTTTATGCCGGATTATTATACAGTGACCAGCATTTAGACAAAATGCTGGAATTGCTTTTACCCCTCGCGGCGCACATCGATGAGCTCTTTGAAGCATCGACCTTTGGACTCGTCCTGGATGAAGTATTCGTCACGTCCAAAAAACTGATGGTATTGGCTATTGACGGCTTCTCCGGATTGCCGGATTCGTTTAAAGGGGATGGCCATGTGCTTTTGTTGAAAAAGTTTTACGAAATCTTTACCGCGCATCGAAAAACCTTTGCAGATGGAAATGCGGGCACTAAAATTTTGTAAATAAATAACCAAAACAGCGGTGCTTTCCTATTTTTTCTTAATTTCCTGTCCCGATTGTTGAAGTAAAATGTCCGGAAAAGTATTTTTCACTTCACTCTATTTTCATTACAATTGACATCACTGTCATATCCGTCCCCATCCGGAAGGGTATCACCAATTTAAAAACCAACTTATGCCATCACACCATTACACCCTGGGTCCCGTCGCCCAAATAGAACATCTCTACCCTGCTGCGGATTTAGCCGAAAAGGATCTAAAATTTCACAATTACTTTGATGTGATCAGCCATTATACGCAGAGCTCGTTGCGAGCTGATGGAATAAAGGGGATTGATAAGGTAGAGGTAACCCACTCAGGTGGGCACTACCATGTGAAACTGGAAGGAAATGCATCTCTGGAAACGATGGTAACCTTTGGAGAACGACACGCACAAATCTTTGATAAGCATCATGCGCAAAAGGCCATCAGGGGCATGGAATTGCTGAAAGAATTTCGTGTTTGGAACCCCATGGAAAATTATCATGTCAACCGCAGCAAGACGGACGGCACTTCCAAATGGGCTTTATATCCACCATTGGGACTTAACGTTATGGGCCAGAAAGGCCTGTTGATGATGCACTACCCACCCTGGGCCTGTCTCCAGATGGCCACCTTTGACAATGCGATCACCATGTTTCGCTGGGAACAATTACTGGTCGCTTCCGGTATTCCCAAGGAGGATGTCCGTTTCTTCAAAACGATAGTCGATATCAATCCTATAGCTGCTCCGGGATCGGGGGAGAGTGAATACCCCAATGATTATTTTCCTGTCATGATGGCTTCCGGATTTTTTGACGGTCCGCCCGACCGCGATTATCTCCGCTCGATGCTGGAGTTATATCTGACGCCACCGGGATGGCCTCAAGAGAGGAAGTATACCCTCCCCTTGCTGATCTGTGGCTCGCCTCTATATGATCCACAGGCACCTGCATGGTTTAGAGTTTCTTACACAGACATACTTCCCAGGGACCAGGATGACATTCCTCAGGTCAATGTGCTTCAGACCGGCACATTCCGTGTCCGCCCCGATTCAAAACGGGAAACCCCATATATGATCTGCAACCACATGATCGCAGCCGGAGTGACTGGGAGATGCACCGATCATCCTGAGACTATTCCTGATATCCGGCAGTACGAAGCGCAGGACCTGGTCGCCGCTACCTTTCTCAAACTCTACGCAGACGATCCGGATCTCACACCACAAGAAGCCAAAAAACAAGCTTGTGAGCGCTGGTATGGAAATGAAGAGGGTACCGGAGCGCCTATACCCAAAGCGGAAGATGACAGGCGTACCATTTGTGCATTGGCCCAGATGGATTTATTTTTTGAACCTAAGCCTTGGCCACATCCGAAATACACTTTTGAAGAAGCCTGGGAACGATGCAAAGACGCGACACAAATAGATAACCCCTGCTATGGGAAGATCAAGCCCACAGCCGAAAATGGATAGTAGCTGCTTTCTAAATCAAACAACATGAGTCCATCTAACTTTCAATATTTTATCACCCGGGATTCCGGCAATGATGCCTACCAGGTCTGGGCCATGGATCCGGACAGCCCTTCCCTCCTCAAAAAAATCGCCGGTAAAAGCGGGAATACCATTCCTAAAGATTTTCACTTGGTACAGGTGGGTAATTATATGCTGCAATGGAGTCCGCTGAATAAAGACAATCAATATGCCTATCGCCTGCTGCAGTTCAATCCCGAGGAGGCCAGTCCATTGGGCAGTTATGATGCAACCGGTAAATGGACTGAAAGTGCTATACAGGCAGGGACCTGGGCCAAAGGAAAATTTTTTGGCTCACGGTCTGATTTTGCCAATCCGGATGGTGCTAAGAAAGGCTTTGAAACCGGCACAGACCTGGTGCTGCTGTCGCTCCATAATTTTGTACTCAACTGGATCCCTACCGAAGGCAGAGGTACGTATCAACTCTTCAATTTCGATCCCGGAAGCAAAGATCCCTTGCCTGCACCTTACACACCACAAGGCGCATGGCTGACGATTGAAAGCGGACACGAACTCCATTATATCAATGGGTATGTCCTCGATTGGAAACCGGCCACAGGCGATTATGCCATCTGGCAATTCGATGCGCAAGCCGAAGATCCGCTGAGTTATCCCGCCATCCATCGCGGAAGCTGGAAAAAACTGGGCATCAACAGCAGGCACCAACTCAATGTGATAGGTAACTATGTACTGGACTGGGAACCTGCCACTAACAATTATCGCCTTTGGGCATTTGATCCCAACAGGGAACATGGACTGACGGGACCGGTCAGACAAGGAACTCTGCCGAAGCAAATCACAAAGACAACTTCATTTACAGCCATCGAAACATTGATCCCCAAAGATGCCCAGATGAAGGGCAAACCTGGAACGATAGATTACATGCGGGATAAGATCGAGCATGTCATTTATTACATGATTGAAAACCGTTCGTTTGATCACGTATGCGGATGGCTCTATGACAAAAATGCCCCGATCAAAGTCATCGGCCCGGAAGGTCCATACCGCGGGGTCGATAAGAAATTTACCAATACGTTTCGCGGAAAAGAATATGCCATCACGAAGTACAACAATGGCAAACTGAGTGAAAAGACTCCGGATGGCAAGCCATTTGTGCTGGACCTGGACAAGCAGGATCCGTATCACGACAATTCGGATGTACTGCGCCAGATGTATTCCGCCAACCTCAATGATTACTATGATGGAAAGGAACCGGACATGGGCGGATTTGCAATCAATAACGGAACCGAGGAGGTAATGCTTGGATATTCTCCGGAGCAGTTAACCATTCTCAACGGACTTGCCAAACATTTTGCAATTTCGGATGATTGGTTCTGCTCCATGCCCGGAGGTACGGATGTCAACAGGGCATTTGCACTGACAGGATCTTCCCTGGGCAAATTGAATAATTTCCAAAACGGGGTGACCTATACGGAATGGTCGGAGTATCCACACCGCCCTTCGATTTGGAAGGTGTTGTGGACGAATGGCATCAGGGATTTCAAGATCTATAATGCGGTCGAATGGATCGAATGCAAATTTACCTACAATCTCTTCCTCAAAGGCCAGATACCCTCGATTGATGATCCGTTTGTAGTTGGCAATTACGCCCCGCAACTCAATCAATTCTATGATGATCTGAAATACGGTACACTGCCTAAGTTCACCTTTCTGGAGCCTAAGTGGGTAGCGAGTGCAGGGTCCACTTCATATCATCCCGGCAATGACCTGATCCCCGGTGAACGCGCACTCAATGATATCTTCAATGCACTGCAGAAAAGTCCGCTATGGGAAAAAACGATGCTGGTCATCACCTTTGATGAGCATGGAGGAATGGCGGATCACGTGAAGCCTCCTGCGGCTGTCAAGCCTTATGCGAATGAATCGCTGGGAGGGTTCCATTTTGACAGGTTGGGGGTCCGGATACCGACAATCCTGATATCACCGTGGATTTCGGAGAATACTGTATTCCGTTCCGAAACGGATACGGCGTATGACTCAACGTCGATTCTCTCCACGCTCTTGCAATGGCTGGGCATACCGAAGTCCAAATGGGGACTGGGAGAGCGTACCCATCATGCGCCATCGTTTGAAAGCGTGGTGCGGGAGAAGAAGGCGCGTAAAGGTGAGATTCAGCTGCAGCCGCCATGGGATGCCGTGTTTCCTAAACAGACTGGGGATACAGATGAAAAGAAGCCATCCGGTGTGCCGTTGCCTGTGCATGGACTCCACCGATTGGTTGTTCCGCGCATGGTCGCTGACCTGACACCCCTTTTGAGCAATACAGAACGGGCGAAGATCACAGATGACATACTCCAATCATCAGAAAGCCTTGAAGTATTGCATAAGCGATTGGTGGATCTGCATCAAAAACATAAAAGGTAATTCTGTAATAGAACCCTTATCGTTTGACAAATGTCTTTCCTGCATAAAGAAAAAGTCCGGAGGCGAGCGTGAATAACAACAATAGTAATCCTGAGTTGATCAACACTATGGTGATTCCTAATTGTGTAACATCTACAAAAGGATAGGGATAAAATCCTGAAAAATGACCACGCATCAATATATAAATCAGGTAGACCAGAGGGTAGATGGCCCATGTCAGGATTTTCCGGTAGGGAACCAGCCTCGTGGTCTCTTACAAGTACCAAAAAAGGATGATTAAAAGGGGTATGACGGAACGGAGCAGTTCATCGACCACCAACTGCAACCCCTTTGGTTGCCACAAATGTCTAAGAGCCACCTGGTATATCAGGCCTACTATTGTGATATAGATGGTTATGGTGATGAGGACCCCCGGCCCATGGATCATAAGAGACCAATCCTCCCTGGCCAGGCAACGACTGCCTGAAATTATCGTAGCTCTCCTTCTGCAATCAACCGCCGGAAAACGGAGGCAATAAAGCCACTGTATCTCCTGCCCTCAGCATCACATTACCACGTATGACTTCCATGTTGACCGCGACCAGATATTTGGCGGATGTTAAGGTTGGATATTTTTCTACAAGTGTAGCTATGAGTTGGTCAGTATCGATCATATCCTCTAGCTGACAAGAGCTTTGACCTGTGATGTCGGTCAGTTGGCCGAAGACGAGGATTTCGATGGTGGAATTCATGATCGCAAATTACAGCTATTTGAATCAATAATGTCTGGCATCCCCTTCTTGACTTGCTTGCAGCAAGTCTTTTCGCAAAATGAAATCAAGATTACTTACAAGGCCAAAAGTGTGAATGTTGAATTGAATTTGTATCCCGGCCCCTGAGCTTGTCGAAGGGAAGAAAAAAGCATTGTCTTTTCCGCTGCCGCCTCTTCGTTGGCGAAGAGGGCGGCAGCGGAAAAGTCCTGAGATCAATACCCTTCGGCATGCTCAGGGGCCCCTATTTAAGTCATCAGCAGCTTTACTGAAGCGATGACGAGGACGATCGCAAGTATCCACTTCAGCTTCCTGTTTTCAAAATGACCCGCGCCGAAATAAGATCCTAAGGCACCCCCTGCGAAAGCAATCACTAACAGCCAGATCATCTGGGTTTCTACATGAAGACCTTTTGTCCACAAACCTCCAAGGCCTGCAAGTGAATTGACAAAAATAAACAGGGCAGATACCGCTGCCGTCCTTTTCATGTCCGCCCAATGAAGTAACAGGATAACAGGGCTTAAGATGATTCCTCCACCGATGCCAATCAATCCGGAAACAAAACCAATGCCTGCGCCGATTCCAAACGCGATCAGTATCTGCGGATGAACATTTTCCTTACGTTCACGAACACTAAAACCAAGTAGCCTGATCACCGAGAAAATCAATACAACCGCAAGTACTTTCTTATAGACATCCGCATCCACAACAAGCATCCCTCCGATAAAGGCTGCAGGAATTGATGCCAACGCAAATGGCCAGAATAACTTCCAGTCAAAATGCCCCTGACGGTAGTATTGGATAAATGCAATCAACGAAACCGCCAGGTTCAACAACAGAGCCGTCGGTCGAATAAAATCCGGTGCAAAAGAAAAGAAAGCCATCAACGCCAGATACCCACTTGCACCCCCATGCCCTACAGCAGCATAGAGGAAAGCCACGATGGGTACCAAAACATAAAAGAGGATTTCTGAATGTAGCACGATATTGGTTTATGGCTTATGGTTTATGGCTTATAGCTTATGGCTTATAGCTTATATTAACAGCTTATGTTATCAATGCTGCTTCAATAGGCTAAATCAGAATCATCAACACATCGACCAGTTCGCCTTTAGTAATCACGTCCCTTTCCTCCTCTAATTCAACAAGTGCATCTGCGTGTGAAAATGAATTCATCAGATAACTCTCCTGGTGATCGAGGATAAATACGGTATTGCCTTTGGTCTTTCCTTTCATAAATTGTGTGAGCCCGGGCTTCCGCTGGAAATCATGGGCCAGGATCATCTTAAGTCGCTTCTGATACTGCCTTCCTGTAAACTTACCTATGGCAGGTGTGATATATTCATAAAAGCAACTCAACACGGCTGCCGGATTGCCCGGTAAGCCAAAGACCAGCACGTTGTCAAAAGTCCCGAAATAAAAGGGTTTTCCGGGCTTTTGTTTCACTTTATGAAATACTTTTTTTACACCACATCTCTCCAGAGAGGACGGCACCAGATCATACTCGCCTACAGATGCTCCACCGGTGAGGATCAATAGATCTGCATCCAGTGCAGCTTGTATCGCATGGACAATCGCATCTTCATCATCCGCCACGATCTCCACCGATACGGGTGTGATGTCCATCGCCTGCAGTGCTGATCTCAGGGCAAAAGAATTTGATTCAAATATCTGCCCGCCTCCAAGATGGCCTCCCGGCTGCACTAGCTCCTTTCCGGTGACTATGATCCGAATACGGGGAAGCGCATATACAGTCACCTGGATAATCCCTAGACTTGCGAGAAACGAAATGGAGGCCGGGGTCATCCGATGACCTTTCTTCAGGACGATATCACCTGCTTTAGTCTGAGAACCCTGCAACCTGACATTGGATCCGGCTAAAATCATTTCGTCCCTGATCATAATCAGTCCACCAGTGAGTTCAACCTTCTCCTGCATCACCACGGTATCCAATCCCGACGGCAATGGGGCGCCGGTAAAAATCCGTACACCCTTCGACCCGATATGACCATTATAAACAGTGCCCGCCTGCACCTCACCGGCAATTTCAACTCCGACCTTCTTGTCCCAATCCGAATAAGAAAAAGCATAACCATCCACTGCCGATTGATGAAAAGGGGGTGTATCGACCGGTGAAACTATATCTGCGCTCAAGGCTCTGTCAAGGGCATCGATCAGCGGCAATACTTCCTCACGGTTACCTCTTGAATGATCGCTGATTAATTTCCTTGCCTCGGATACCGTTATCATCTTGCCATATTTGACCGTAATGTAAATCAGGAAAATCCTATTGGCCAAACTATTTTATCCGCCGATCCGGATCATACTCCGGTTGGTGAGCGCATCGGCATCAATCTTTTCATAATCCTGTGTAAACTGTCCGCCAAGTGCCTCTTCTTTTTCGAAAACGCACTGTTCGATCATCGGCATGATGTCCTCACCGTTGCGATAAGCCGTCAGCAAGTCAACCTCCCCTTTCGAAAAGAGACAGTTCTTCATCCTGCCGTCGGCGGTCAGTCGCATGCGATTACAGGTGGCACAGAACGGAGCACTCATCGTACTGATGATGGCGAAGGTGCCTTCGTGGCTATAGACTTTAAATTTTTTAGCTGTAGCATTGGCCTCATCCCGCAGCTTGATGAAATCGTATCGGGTGGCTATGGTCTCCAGAATCTCCTGATAACTGACCACTTTTTCATTCTCCCAATGGTTGCCGCTAAAAGGCATAAACTCAATAAAGCGGATGTGGATCGGCTGCGTTTTAGTCCATTCTACAAAATCGATGATCTCGTCATCATTCATGCCACGCATCATCACCACATTGACCTTGACATGAAAACCCCCATCGATCAACAACCGGATGTTGTCCCAAACTTGTTGGAAATGAGCCCTTCTGGTAACCCTGAAAAACTTATCGGACTGGAGCGTATCGAGGCTGACATTGACTGACCTGATCCCTGCTTCCTTAAAAACCGGAACAAATTCGTGGGCTCTATAGCCATTGGTCGTCAGGGTGAGTTCGACGGGATATTTAGAAAGCAACCTGATGATCTCTGCGGCTTCCTTCCTGACGAGTGGTTCGCCTCCCGTCAGCCTGATCTTCCGGACGCCCATCCGGACGAACATACCTGCAAATGCATCGATTTCATTCACCTGCATAAGGTGGGCAGAAGGCTTAAATTTCATTTCCTCATCAGGCATACAGTATGTGCACCTGAAATTGCAGGCATCCGTCAGAGATATCCTAAGGTAATCGTGTACACGTCCAAATCCGTCCTTGATCATACGTAACTGATTCTTGTGGAATGCTAGGCCAAAGATAGAGTTATAATTTTCTATAGCCGCTTAAGGAGCGATGGGTGGAGGAAGTCAAACTATTTGCTCCCGCAAACCAGGAAATACTGAATAAAACTCCCAATATAAATACCGTTGCAGGCGTATGCTCCTGCGACCATAGGAATACCCAGAATGATTCCCAAAGAAAATTTCTATTGAAATTCATGTAGGAATCTCAGTTGTTGCAGGAGCAAACTCCTGCAACGGCATGCAGATTCTCTATCAGGTTTGGCAGCAATTGGCAGAGAGATCATGATCCCACGTAAAGCCTATCCAAAAAGTCAAAACAAAGCGTTTTCTTTGCTGTTTATGCAACATTCTTAAACCCATATAATTCTACATCCTATGAAAAATATCCTCCTCCTTTCACTTGTTGCCTTGATCGGACTGGTGTCCTGTAAGCCAAAAGACGCAGCCACTGAAGCAACAACGCAGGCCGCTGACTCTACCATGCCTACCCCTCCCGGATATGCAAATGTTTCCGCGGAACTGGCTGGCATGTACAAGGGCATATTACCATGTGCAGATTGTGAAGGGATTGAGACAGTCCTCGTACTCAATACTGACAATACCTTCCTCCTGAAGACCACGTACCTAGGCAAACCGGAAGGGGCACCGAATGAGCAAACAGGTGCTATGAGATGGAATACGGAAGAGCGTTTTATCGTGCTCGCCGGAATCTCCAATACACCTAACAAATATCTGGTTGGTGAAAACAAACTCACCCAGCTTGACATGAACGGCACTCAGATCACCGGTGACCTGGCGGATAAATATATTCTTGCCAAACAATAAACTATCACCAATCAAATTTAATATGAAGAACCTGGCCAGAATTCGTTTTCTAATTCCTTTCATGCTGCTTTTTGTGCTGACTTCCTGTGCTCAAAAGGAGGCTTCCTGGGCCGGAACCTATAAAGGGGTGCTACCATGTGTCAACTGTGAAGGGCTCGAAGCTATTCTGACGCTCAAGGAGGATACCACTTTCCTTTTGAAAATTAATTTTCTCGGATCGGATGTAACCATACCCGATACAACAGGAAATGTCATCTGGAATGAGCCCAATAAATTATTCACCCTGGATATAAAAAGCTATTTCTCCTCTCAATTCGAGATAGCGGGTGATACGCTCATCAACCTTGGTCTAGATGGCGCACGCGTGGTGGGTTCGGATGCTAACAAGTTTATCTTTAAAAGGCAATAGTACATTTTGCTTAAATCAACCCTCCATATGGAAAATTCTTGATGCTTCACATGGCGAAAATGGCACCTCTGGTAAAATTTGAGGCCAAATAGTCTGACCTCATTTTCATTTGTTTACATATGAGCCTTGTGCATCCTGGTTGATCCCCGGTTTCACAAGGCTCATCACTTACAGCAGGATTACAGGTCTATCCGGAATTTATAAACTATCGTATATTTCCCCTCTGAAAAACGGAGAAACCGAAATAATTCAAAACGACAACCACCACTCATGGATTTCACTGAAGTAATTATGCCCCTGATGACCTTGATAGCACTCGAGGTTATCCTGGGTATTGACAATGTCATCTTCATCTCCATTCTTGCGGATAAGCTTCCCCCGGAGCAGCGCCAGAAACTGCGCCAACTGGGTATCGGCCTTGCGATGTTCATGCGCCTGGTTCTGCTGACCCTGATCTCCTGGATCATGAAGCTTGACAATACGCTGTTTACAATCATGGACAACAATATTTCAGGCAAGGATATTATCCTTCTCGCCGGTGGTACCTTTCTGCTCTATAAGAGTACAAGGGAGATTTATCTCAAATCTGAAGAAGAGCAACATGGCTATGAAGATGCAGCCCTAAAGAAGAAAGTCTCCTTTAAAGATATGTTGTTTCAAATATTGTTGCTTGATATCGTGTTTTCCATTGACTCCATCATCACGGCAGTCGGAATGGTTGACCAGTTGTGGATCATGTACACCGCTGTGATCGTGTCGGTCACCATCATGCTCTTTGCCGCCAAGCCAATCAGTGAATTTATTTCCAGGCACCCTTCGTTCAAGATTCTGGCCTTATGTTTCCTGCTGATCATCGGTATATCCCTCATTGGTGAAGGACTTGACTTCCACATTCCGAAGGGATACATCTATTTCTCGATGGCGTTTTCCTTCTTTGTGGATTTCATCCAGCTGAAGACGGTCAAGCCGAAGAAGGTGAAAGCGAAAGAGGCACAAGAGGCACAAGAGGCGAAAGAGGCCTAAAAGGCTTATAGCGCTTTGAAAATCCCATCTTAAAAATTTCTCCAACAAAGAAGGATCTCTTTGTGTTAAGGAGTCCATGTCTACTATACTTATCATCGGCGCTTCGTCAGGGATTGGCCAACAACTTGCTGTACAGCTTGCATCTGCAGGTCACCAGGTCATTGGTACGTATCATTCGAAACCAACAACCTCTGAAACCCCTAATCTTACTTATCATCATTGCAATGTCCTGGACGAACAGCCCGAATTCTCCTTTGTGCCGGAAGCAATTGATGGACTTGTGTATTGTCCAGGAAGTATCATGCTGAAGCCCTTTCACAGGATAAAGCCTGCTGACTTTCTGAATGATTACCAATTACAAGTGATTGGGGCGATTAAAACCATTCAGGCGACATTGCCTGCGCTAAAGAAAGGGAAACAATCATCCATTGTGCTTTTTTCAACCGCAGCGGTTCAGACAGGATTAAATTTCCATACGCTGGTGTCCTCCTCTAAGGGTGCACTTGAAGGGATGACCAGAGCACTTGCCGCAGAGCTTGCTCCATCTATCAGGGTAAACTGTGTTGCCCCATCCCTCACGGATACTCCAATGGCTGCTTCACTACTCAATACAGATGAGAAAAGAGCTGCCAATGCTTTACGTCATCCACTCAGGCGAATTGGTACCCCTTCAGACATCGCGAATATGGTTGAGTTTCTGCTGACCGAAAAATCAGGATGGATCACCGGACAGATAATGCATGTGGATGGGGGTATCTCCAATCTAAAGGTTTAACTTGAGGGAAATCATCTACCTCTTATGCTTAAAGAAATAAATTGGGCTTCCCTATTGGTATGCGTTGCGATCCCACTAGTAGCAGGAACCCTCTCAGGATTCGCCAATGTGAATAGCATTAACACCTGGTACAATACCCTCATTAAACCATCTTTCAATCCCCCCAATTATCTTTTCGGGCCTGTATGGACTATGCTGTATATCCTGATGGGTGTCAGTTTATACATAGTAGTTCAGACCACAAAATCGGATCTGCGAACCACCGCACTGATGATTTTTGGGCTGCAGCTAGTCTTAAACTTCAGCTGGAGTTTTATCTTCTTCTATTTCCAATCCCCTGCCTTTGCATTGATCGTCATCCTTGCATTATGGATTGCAATCCTCATGATGCTCCTTTACTTTTATAAACTTTCTCCTCTGTCAGCATACCTGCAGATTCCTTACTTCCTATGGGTGAGTTTTGCCACCGTATTGAATGGGGCGGTGTGGTACCTTAATAAATAATTATTCTTTGGCAATCGCATCGACATCATTTGCAATCGCCGGTAGGGTCTGCAAATAAGCCCACACCGTTGATGCTTCCTCATCTGTCATAGCGGAATATGGGACCATCGGATATCGAAGTGCAGGCTTACCATCCCTTTGTCCAAAACGAACCGCTTTGATAAACTGCTCTTCGGTCCAGTTGCCCAGGCCTGTTGCTTTATCTGGCGTCAGGTTTCTGGTATGAATAATCGTGCCCTCTAGATTAGGCATTGCATTACCACCACTGAAATAGCCGGGTGTCTTTTCAGGCTCCATGATATTCATCGTTTCGAAGCTGGGGCTATGGCAACCAAAACATTCCACCTTGCCGGTGGAGAGGTATTTGCCAAAAGCGACTTTATTCGTTATAGGTGGCGCTGCTATGGGCTGCGTTGGATAGGGCATTGGCTTAAAGGCAACGTAGCTTAAAAACTTAGTCAGGAAGGATGGCTGACAGGGAGGTTGCGCTTTGGCCACCGGTGCAAGCTCAGGAGCGTCAGATCGCAGGTAGGCTATTACACCATGCAGATCTTTGTCAGAAAGGTGCGGAAATTTAGGCATCCAAGGTGGTGCATAGTTGCCGTCACGCTTGATACCCGTGCGCAACAGGTAGACCAGTTCACCATCTGTGTATCGACCAGTTCCATATTTCTCATCCCGGGTGATATTGGCTGACCATGCTTTTCCAAATTCTACAGGCAGGTCGCTCATCATTTGGCCTTCCAGCAAGCCGTTTGAAGCCATATGGCATTGATTGCAGACCATCGTCGCGAGCCGCTTTCCTTCGGCAAGCATGGCACTGTCCGCGGTCACTTTCAATTCGGGTGCTTTTACTTCATAGCTGGGGATACCCGCAAAGTGAATGTAGGCTGCGCCGACGGCTAAAACAAGGACTCCGAGCCCCACTAGGATACCCAGAATCTTAAAGACTCTTTTCATGATAAATTGGTTTCGTTTTGTTAAGAATTGGGCCCTCAACTTTCAGGTGCGGGCCGGAAAGCCAACCAAAATAATGAATTCTCCAATTTCTGCACGAATAAAAAGAGGTCGGATTTTATTTACAATTATTTTACAAATTCCCTTTTACATACCATTTCTCTTGCCTGCTTTGATTTCAGATGGGCAATACCTGCCAGAGGAAGGTCAATCCTATGATCTAAAACTGATCCCTCCAAAGCGCAATTGGCTTACAAGTTCCTTCACCTGACCGCAACAGAAAATGACGAATGCGTTTAATATTAAAGACTTTCAAAATATATAGCTGGATGTTATAAAATGGTTTAAGATCTAAATGGGGCTCAAGTCCCCTCAACTCAACTTCCTAAAACTCCTTACTACGGAATCGGATAGCATCCTCTATACTACACGCAGCCAACCACTGGTGCGAACTAAGACCGGGACCGGCGTGAAAGTCGGTTAACCTGAAGTGGACAAATTGTTTACCATCAATTATACCTGTCGCAACGTTGAGTTAATATTTTAAAGGTAATTTTGCGCCATCAAAAATCTGAGCGATCACATCATTGACCAACATAGATCACCGTTTCTCCGAAAAGCGGGGAATTGAAGTTGACAGGCCTCTACATCTTCATGGTGAGACAGAAAAATCAAAGGGTTTCCTTTCCCACTTCATGCTTTTTACTTCCGGGTCGGCTTTATCATCATCAACTTGATGGTGGTCACAAGTCCTGGAGGTTGAGTGTCCACGACTTTTTAACCTACATCAATCATTTGTTCCATCGTATAGCAACTAATCTGAAATAAAAATCGACATGCAATCCAAATCAATTCTCATCCCACTAACCTTCCTTTTACTAACCGCTTGTGGAAGTAAGCAAAATAATGATACCTCTGGAGATACGCTCACCGGAAATATCAATATCGACGGCTCAAGCACCGTATATCCAATCACCGAAGCTGTGGCCGAAGAATTCCAGAAAATTGAACCTGGTGTGAAAGTTTCGGTAGCCCTTTCCGGCACAGGAGGCGGATTTAAAAAATTTGGCAGAGCCGAGACAGACATCAATGATGCTTCACGACCTATCAAGCATGCAGAGGATAGCATCGCCAAAGCTCACAATGTGAGATATGTTGAACTCATCGTTGCCTTTGACGGTATGGCCGTTGTCGTCAATCCAAAGAATGACTGGTGCAACGATATGACTGTGGCAGAATTAAAAATGCTATGGGAACCGGAAGCCCAGGGCAAAATCAAAAAATGGAACCAGATCAGGCCTGAGTGGCCAAATGAAGAAATTCATCTTTTTGGGGCAGGTGTGGAGAGCGGAACCTACGACTATTTCACAGAGGTGATTGTTGGCAAGAGTCATTCCAGCCGTGGTGATTTTACGGCTAGTGAAGATGATAACGTGCTGGTCCAAGGCGTAGCTTCTGATAAATATGCATTGGGTTTTTTTGGCCTTGCTTATTATGAAGAAAATCAAGATAAACTCAAAGTTATTGGTATTGATGACAACAACGCTGACAATGGCGCCGGCCCCATTTTGCCAAGTATGGAAACCGTAAAAAATAAATCATACGCGCCACTTGGCAGACCGCTGTATATCTATGTGAATAGTACCGCCGGCAAACGCAAAGAGGTGCAGGAATTTGTCCGGTTTTATCTCAATAATACCAATACGCTAACTGCTGAAGTAGGATTTATTTCATTGACTGATACAGAATCTACCGAAGCCAAAGCCAAGTGGGAATCATTTATCACTTCATTGTCCTCTGTACAATAAACCATTAGCAGGGTGCTAACGCAATTCATCTTGCTACCCTGTATACCCTGATTGTAAATGGACATTAAATGAGCATAAAAGAAAAAATCATTGAAGGCCTTCTGCTCATGTGCGCGGCTGTCAGCATTCTGACGACTGCAGGCATCCTATGGGTGCTGATTTCAGAGTCTTCTGTATTTTTCAGGAAAGTACCGCTCAGTGATTTTTTATTTGATACGCAATGGACCCCGCTTTTTGCGGATAAGCATTATGGGATCTTACCGTTGGTCACCGGCACCCTGCTCACTTCGTTTATAGCTATCATGGTAGCGCTGCCTGTCGGGCTTTCTATCGCTGTATACCTTAATGAATATGCGCCTAAGAGTTTCCGCAGAACCGTTAAACCTGTTCTTGAGATACTCGCATCGATCCCAACTGTAGTTTATGGATTTTTTGCGTTGATGGTGATCACGCCGTTTCTGCAACAGATATTTCCGACGATGGCTGGCTTTAATGCATTATCGCCGGGTATCGTGATGGGGATCATGATCATACCGATGATTTCTTCCCTGAGTGAAGATGCCTTATATGCGGTGCCTACATCGCTACGGGAAGCATCTTATGGCATCGGTGCGACACGCTATCAAACCTCCTTTAAGGTTCTGGTTCCGGCAGCATCGTCAGGTATTATTGTTTCTGTGATCCTAGGTATCTCTCGGGCGGTAGGAGAAACGATGATTGTTGCTATCGCAGCCGGACAGCAGCCGCGACTGACATTCAATCCGTTGGTTCCGGTTGAAACCATTACCACCTATATCGTGCAGGTAAGTCTTGGCGATGTGGTGCAGGGTTCCATTGAGTACCAAACCATATTTGCTGCTGGTATTGCGCTATTCGCACTGACGTTTATTCTCAATAATGTCAGCTTTTATATAAAGAAGAAATTCCAGGAAAAATATGAGTAGGCGGATTGACTATAATCGGATTCAGGACAACTTGTTCCGGATCGTCGGGATAGGTTGTACGCTATTCGGCTTGTTGATGCTGGGTTTTTTCCTATACAGTGTCATTAGCGAAGGGTGGCCCAGGTTAAGTGCACAATTTTTCACTTCCCTGCCATCGCGCAAGCCTGAAGAAGCGGGCATTCTGATTCCGCTTTTTGGTACCATCTGGGTGATGGTATTGACTTCGCTTATTTCCATTCCACTCGGCGTTGCATCAGGGATATACCTTGAAGAATACGGTAAAAAAAACAGGCTGGCTTCGCTGATTGAAATCAACATCACTAATCTGGCTGGTGTGCCATCTATTATCTATGGGTTACTGGCGCTCGAAATATTTGTGCGTATTCTGGGATTAGGGAAAAGTCTTCTTTCGGGGAGTCTTACGCTTGCCCTTCTTATTCTACCTATTATTATTGTTGCCACCCGGGAAGCTTTGAAAGCAGTACCGAAAACTATACGCGAAGCATCTTATGCTCTGGGGGCTACCAAATGGCAAACGACATGGTTTCAGATATTACCCGCTTCAGCAGGAGGTATTGTGACCGGGGTGATTCTTGCCATTTCCAGGGCGATCGGGGAGACTGCGCCTTTGATTGTCATCGGGGCCATGCTCTACATCACTACACTTCCTTCCAGCCCAATGGATGATTTTTCGGTATTGCCGATTCAGATATTCAATTGGCTGTCACGCCCGCAAAAAGGATTTATTATCAATGCCACCGCAGCGATCATTGTGCTGCTGGCCATCACGTTTATATTGAACGGAATCGCCATCTACCTGCGTAACCGCTGGCAGAAAAAAGTAAAATGGTAACAGACATGACAACGCATAAATTATTAGCTGAAAATGTAAACGTGTATTACGATCAGGCGCATGTCATCAAAGACGTCAGCCTGACGATCGAACCCAACACCGTCACTGCCTTTATCGGGCCTTCCGGTTGTGGTAAATCCACGTTCCTCCGGCTGATCAACCGCATGAATGATTACATCGATGGATTTCGAAAAACCGGCCATATCCTGATCGATGGCGAGGATATCTATGACCGTAAAATAAGGGTCGAAGAATTACGCAAAAAAATCGGTATGGTTTTTCAAAAACCAAATCCATTTCCGAAATCGATCTATGAAAATGTCATCTATGGACTACGGATTCAAGGCATCAATAAAAAATCTATCCTTGACGAAACGGTCGAACGATCACTTCGTCGGGCCGCCATCTGGGATGAAGTAAAAGACAATCTCAACAAATCTGCTCTTTCGCTTTCCGGAGGTCAACAACAACGAATCTGTATCGCCCGTACGCTGGCTGTAGAGCCTTCCATTGTATTGATGGACGAGCCAGCTTCAGCGCTTGATCCGATCTCTACCGCTAAAATCGAAGAACTGATCTACGAACTCAAGACCCAATACACGATCATCATTGTGACGCACAATATGCAACAGGCTGGTCGGGTAAGTGATAGAGTCGCTTTCTTTTATATTGGTGAACTGATCGAATATTCGGATACCAAAGAAATTTTTATCAATCCTAAAAAGGAACTGACCCAAAACTACATCACCGGCCGGTTCGGATAACCTTTGTACCTTGCTATGGAGGCTCTAGACACCCCTATCGAATCTAATGCACTAAAATCCGATATAATGACTCATTTAGAGGAAGAATTGACCATGTTGAAATCAGAGATCACGGTGATGTGGCAGAAGGTGATTTCCCAATTGCACAAGACCCGCGAAGCGTTACTTGAATTTGATAAAGACCTCGCTCGCGAAGTCGTGTCCGCAGAAAAGCGGGTCAATGCCCTGGAGCTTAAAATAGACCGCGATTGTGAAAACATTTTCGCCCTCTTTAATCCTGTAGCCGTCGATCTGCGCACTGTACTGGCCGTGCTCAAAATCAACAACAATCTCGAACGGTCCGGTGATATCGCCGAAGGTATCGCCAAGTATATCATTTCTGCAAACGAACCATTCGATAAAGAATTGCTGGAGAAAACCCAAATCCTTCGGATGTATGATGAAACCAACAGCATCCTTGAAGACGTACTCAAAGCTTTTGAAACTGAAGACACTCGAATGGCACGCAGTATATTCAAGCGGGATGAGCTCGTAGATGAAATCAATGTAAAAGCAAATGCCGTCGTCGCAGATTTTATGCGGTCTCACCCTGATAAAATTGAAGAAGGACTGTACCTCATCTCCATGATCCGTAAACTGGAGCGTGTAGGCGATCATTGTAAAAACATCGCCGAGGAAATCATTTTCAATATCGAAGCCAAAGTGCTCAAGCATAAGAGTAAGAAGAAGAAGGAAGAGTGATGCTTCGACCTGCTGACACTCAGCCTAGTGCTTCAGCTCAGCAACCATGAGAAAAAAGAAAAAAGAAAAGCGGTGTGCTGAGCGGAAGGTTGGTGAGTTGTAGCACATGGATTCGTAAAGCAGGTCGAACCAATCGAAACATGAAGAATAAATCCAATACAAATCCATCCTGCTCGTTCAAGTCTTTAGATTTGAATACCATATCGGCTTGTATCCTGACAAGCGGACGTATTCCTGAAATGAGATAAAGCAAATTGAAAATTTGCTGCCGTGAAAGCGCAGATAGAAGCGTCGCTTAACGCTACTTACATAAATAACATTTGTTACACTTCAACCTGCTTTTAACCGCTACCTTTCGGTTCTATCAGATCTTAAGAGCATCATGAAGAAGCTATCCATCGTATTCACCATCCTGTTAGCGTCCGTTTTGACATCCGCTCAGACAGACCCCTTTCAAATCCATCTGGAACCATTAACCATTGACAGTCTGCCTGGCCTTCAAGCATATGCATGGGGGCAGCATAACGGCAAATGGCTGATCATCGGTGGCCGGATGGACGGCCTTCATCGGCGACAACCATGGGCGACCTTTAATCCTGATGGCCGGAATACTCAACTCTTTGTAGTAGATCCTGAGCATGCAAAAATCTGGTCCGCTCCATTGACATCACTCTCCGTTCCATTGCAGGATCAACTCAGTTCTACCAATATGGAATTTCACCAGGAAGGAAATTTTCTGTACCTGATCGGTGGATATGGTCATAGTGAAACAGTTGGGTCCAAAGTGACCTATGCGATGCTGACTGCAGTAGATGTACCCGGCGTCATCTCTGCGATAGAAAAAAGTGAAAACATCATACCTTTTTTCAGGATGATGACGGATACCCGATTTGCTGTCACAGGTGGCCACCTCAACAAAATCTATGATACCTACTATCTGGTAGGTGGACAGAAATTTGATGGCAATTATAACCCCATGAACCACGCCACCTTCACGCAGGAATACACTAACGCTGTACGCAGCTTCCGGCTGGCAGATGATGGAAGCACACTCAAGGTGACACATTTATCGACCATAACAGATACCCTGGCCTTTCATAGGAGAGACTATAATGTTGCTGCGCAGATCATGCCGGGTGAAAAAGAAGGGTTGATGAGTTTTTCAGGACCCTTTCAACTCCATGCTGATCTCCCGTATTTGAACGTAGTCAGTATAGATCAGGATGGGTATCGCGTCGTACCTGACTTTGCACAGTATTACAATAACTACCATTGTGCCGTCTTGCCTGCCTATTCCGCTGAGACAGATCAAATGCACACAGTATTCTTTGGCGGAATTGCACAATACTATGAGGAAAATGGACAACTGGTTCAGGATAGTGATGTCCCCTTTGTGAAAACAATAGCCCGTGTCACGCGTGACCAGGAGGGCCATATGCGTGAATACAAATTGCCACAAGAGATGCCTGGATACCTGGGTGCCAGTGCTGAATTTATTCCATTGCTTTCTGTTCCAACCTATGACAACGGAGTGATCAAGTTGGATGAATTGACCGGTGATACTATTCACGTGGGCTATACCTACGGTGGTATAGAAAGTACAGCCGCCAATATCTTCTGGATCAATGAAGGCAATGAAAGTGTGGCTCATCCACGGGTGTATAAAGTCTATGTAACCCGCAGCCAGACAACGGCCCTGCAGGCCATAAATGCACAAAGCAACAACGGCCTTCAACTCCAGATTTATCCCAACCCAAATGACGGTGAATTCAACATCCTGTTTCAACTTAAAAAATCATCGCCCGTGTTGCTGACCATCACCGACGAAAACGGGAAAGTAGTATTGAATGAGGATTTGTCTGACCAGACAGCAGTTGGTTTCAACCGCGTTGAGAAAAAATTCAAACCTTTCACTATTGGAGGAATATATTTTGTGACGATCAGTGCTGAAGGGCTGACAGCTACGCAGAAGATTATCGTGAAGGAGTAAAGCCAAAAAAGGAAAGGGCAAAAGACACAGCAGCAGGTGTCTTGGATTTATTGTAAATTGGTGGTCAACAGTTGCTATCTGATTATGCGCATACGATGTCTATTTGTTCTTACCTTTTTGATGATGATGGGTATTGCCAGTTCGCAATCTGCAGTGGTAGCGTATGGCAAGAACAGCAGGGTGGGCAAATTCGCGGACATACGTGGGTTCCAGATGTATTATGAAACCTATGGGACAGGCGAACCGTTGCTGATCATTCATGGGAATGGAGGCTCTATCTCAGATTTTAATTTCCAGATTCCGTATTTAAGAAGGAAATATCGATGATTGGAAAAACAGGGAATTAGTAGCTCCCGGTACAACATTTGAATACAATGATACGCGCGTCAATCTGCTCGCCTATGCGCTATTGCAGGTTTTTCGCAAACCCTTGCCGGCAATACTGAAAGAACATATCATGGATCCAATCGGTGCATCCACTACCTGGAGATGGTATGGCTATGATGATGCCTTTGTCAATGTGGATGGCATGATCATGCAAACGGTCAGCGGCGGTGGTCACTTTGGGGGTGAGTTGTTTGTCAACACGCTGGATCAGGCTCGCTTTGGGTTATTATTTGCGAGAAATGGAAAATGGAAAGATCGTCAACTCATCTCTGCTTCCTGGATTGCGGAGGCTCGCCAACCATCTGAGGCGAATCCGGCTTATGGCTATCTGTGGTGGACCAATGCGGACAACCGTTTTCCCGATGCATCGAAAGATATCTTTACAGCGATTGGCTTTGGAGGAAACTACATCGTCATAGATCAGGCTCATGACATCGTGATAGTGACCCGATGGATGGATGATGATGCGATAGCGGATATGGTTAACCTGGTCATGACTGCCCTGGAGAAATAAGAATATTTATTTAATTTACTGATCTCAAACCAACACGAAACCTACGCATCATGAAAAACCTCTTCATGGTCTTATCCCTGTTGAACTTGTTGATCACAAAAACAAATGCTCAATCCGGCTACCTGGACCTCACTTTCTGCCAAGACGGAATTTTTACTGCTGATCTTGGAATCAATGACTTTGATATCATGTATCAATCAACGCTGCAGGCGGATGGTAAAATACTGTTGACAGGCATTTCAAACGGTGATTTTGCGATCATGCGATTGCTGCCGGATGAGACGCCGGATCCTCAGTTTGGTAACAATGGGCTCGTCCTTGAAGATATAATGGCAAATCTGATCGTGGTCACGCTATCCTTGTCCCGCCTGATGGACGCATTGTGATAGCAGGTGAATCACAGGTCAACAACCAGGGAGATTTTGCCATACTGAGGTTGTTGCCGGAAGGTACACCTGATAGTACATTTGGTATCCATGGATGGGCGGTGACGGACCTAGGTACTGACTTAGAATTTCCCAATTGTGTAGCACTTCAGACAGACGGGAAGATTGTGACTGCAGGAAGAAAGGCGGATGCTTTTCAATCTGACTTCACGATGGTGCGATATCATCCGGACGGGACGGTCGATTCACTCTTCGGAAATAATGGTATTGTAGGGACAAACCTACGCGAAGAAGATGAAGTCACTGCGATAGCTATAGAGCCGATGGACAAATCATCCTCGCCGGATTTTCTTCTGTCGCTGCCTCCGGAGATTTTGCAGTGGCCCGGTATAATGAAGATGGTACACTTGATAAGTTTTTCTGGCTATCCTAAATAACCATACTGACCAAACCAGCCTGTTGGGTTCTCCATCCAAAAGCTGCTCCAGTCAGCAACTTGAATCGTGCATACTTCACCCCTATTCACTGCTATTTCAAAATTTTGCTGCAAGGTCTCCAGCGTCTTTTCTACCACAGGGCACAAAATTGATGTCAAGAATGGAGGTGCGTATGTCTTCTGTTTATCAATAATGAAAGTAGCAGGGAAGTAGCAGGCGAGATAGTGCTCATCAAATTTATCCTTCACATTGAGCCCATGATATACCGGCACCTCATGTGATGGATTTGTTGCATCCTGAATATGGTGCACAATTTCACATACATACTTAAAGTACTTCCTGGAGGATTTTCGATTAACCATCTTTTGGCAATTCGTTCAAATCGTTTATCAATTGAACTGAAACGCTTCCTATGCTTTTCATCCTTAAGCGGATTGTAAAAGTGTTGGTTAAATACTCTGATGATTCCCTTAAAAACATTAGCATCCTCACTAACATTTCCTTTAATAATCATTTTTGCCTCATCCTCTGAAATAAAGTCCGGACAATATGTATTGTTTAGCAAGTAAATTGCTTGCTGGGTAATGGCTTCATGATTAGTCGTGTTATAAGCAAAACCTGATAGTACCGCAGTCAACAGGAAGATGAACACCAATACTTTTTCCATTTTTCAGTTCATTAAACTATTAAAATTTCCGCCCAGCAATACAAATGCTCATCCTCTATGCCCTATCAACCGGATCTACGGCCCCTGAGCGGTAACAACACTGAAGACAAACTAGTCGTTGTCTGGTGGTTTGTTTTTGAAATGCGTGTCGTTGTTGCACTCAGAAAGGTCATGCAGTGCGGTTTTTGCTCCAAAAATGAGCGCTTCCTTTTTCTGTCGGCTCCATCCTTGTACTTGTTTTTCGCGAAAGAAAGCATCATCTATGCGTTTATATTCCTCGAAGTATACGAGTCGGACAGGTAAATGTTTCCTCGTAAAATTTGCTCCTTCTCCATCCTGGTGCTGACGGATTCGGGGTTTAAGATCCTGTGTGCTGCCAACGTAGTATTGGCCATTGGCACATTCAAGGATATACATGTATCCCTTCATTTTATTTTCAATTTCTGGTCGGACAAATATCAGGGAAAAATGAATGTCGCGCAAAATAAATTTTCATATAGTATATAAAAACACCACTTGTCGTTTCGGCTCCGCTTAACGTATTGGTATTAAAATCTGACATCCGTATTTCGTCGAGCGAACCAAAACGACATCTGAAATGTCAATCGAATATGCACTAACTCCCACTGTGTCATGGGCACTTCTCCCGGTCGTTGAGCGGAGCCGAAACGAACCGGTGATATGTCAATCGAATATGCACTAACTCCCACTG
>Ga0163147_10001731_pt1 | contig 32514 bp, 27 predicted proteins | sample OliLakLV19MP6G1_FD_148597 | JGI IMG/M metagenome (GOLD analysis project Ga0163147, IMG submission 148597) | Freshwater microbial mat bacterial communities from Lake Vanda, McMurdo Dry Valleys, Antarctica- Oligotrophic Lake LV.19.MP6.G1 | ecosystem: Environmental > Aquatic > Freshwater > Lake >...
TGTGGTTTAGCGCTAGACAGAGACGAGAACGCCGCTCGAAACATTTATCATTTAGCGTTCAAGTCGGCATGGACTGTGCCGTCAGGCGTTAACGTAGAGCATTAGCTCCTGCGTAGTCTGAGAAGCCGGCGCCTTTAGGCGACGGAGTGGTCACTGAAGTTCAGCGTACGTTAAAACCTACCATTAACGAGGCGGGCGGGAAGCCCACTAAAGAGGCTTGCCCCGCTCGATTTTGACGGGTCATTATGAGACCAAACGATAGCCCCTTTAGTGGGCTTACAAGTGCTGCACCGCCGCACGGCTTTAGCCTGCGGCGGTGAAAATCAGACAACAAACAATCGCAGTACGTTATTTCTCAATCGGGACGCCGACCGAGTTACCCCATTCCGTCCAACTGCCGTCGTAATTCTTGACGTTGTTGAAGCCGAGCAGATACGTCAGCACGAACCACGAATGGCTGCTGCGTTCACCGATGCGGCAGTAGGCGATCACGTCATCGCCGGGCTGCAAGTCGTTTTCGACCTGGTAAATCTGCTGGAGTTCATCGGCGGGGCGGAACGTGCCGTCGTCAGCGTTGATCGATTTTGCCCAGGGGATGCTTTTTGCGCCGGGGATATGCCCGCCGCGCAGCGCGCCTTCGTTGGGGTAATCGGGCATGTGCATCCGCTCGCCTGTGAATTCCTGCGGCGAGCGCACATCGACCAATTTCTTACCCGCGTTGACATGCGCCAATACTTGTTCACGAAACGCACGAATGGTCTCGTCGTCACGTTCTGGTGCGCTATAGCTCGTCGCAGTATACGCCGGGACTTCGCGGGTTAAATCGCGTTCTTCTTTTTCCCACTTGGTCCGTCCACCGTCCATGATGCGGGCGTTGGTATGCCCGAACAACTGGAATACCCAAAAGGCGTAGGTCGCCCACCAGTTATTTTTGTCGCCGTAAAAAACGATGGTCGTTTCTTTGCTCACGCCAATGCGCGACATGAGCGCGTCGAAACCGTCTTTGCTCAGGTAATCACGGCGGATTGGGTCGTTGAGGTCGTGCGTCCAATCGACCTGCACCGCGCCGGCAATATGCCCCGACGGATACAATAACGGGTCTTCGTTCGATTCGACCACGCGCACGTTCGAGTCTTGCAGGTGTGCCGCGACCCAATCGGTCGAGACGAGTACATCCGGGCGGGCATAACCCCGCGATTCGATTTCAGTTGCCATGTGTGTTCGCTCCTCTGTGGTTAAGCGCCCGATCATGATAGCTTTTCGGCGCGGAGAGTTCAACGTCTATTCATGATGAGACGCGGCTTGTCACGGGTTTGTTACCGACATAGGGGTTTGTGTGCGGTGATATATGGCGAAAAGTCTATAATGGAGATCATCAATTCAATGGCGAGAGGATGTGAACATGCGCTTTTTTCGATGGATGTTGATGTTGAGCGTCGGCATGGCGTTGACGGTGAGCGGCTACGCGCAAGAAAACGATGAGTCGGCGCTGCTGCGGATGCTGGCGCGTGTGCCAGATTCACAAGGCGATTATTTGACGTTTTTCGACACTGCCGCCATTGATCGGGCATATCCACAAACCGAGCGCATTCCCGATTGGGCGGCGTTAGAAAAACTTGGGCGTGACCCGACAACGCTTCCACAAGAGGCGTGGTGGATGGTGTTCCTCAATGGAAGTACGCCATCCATTTTCGTCGCGGACGATGAACTGTCCGCGACTGTCGGCTTCGATGTGTTCGCGGTTGAGCGCGAACTCGCGTATGGGATGCCGCCGTCTCAAGTCGTGATGCTGGAAGGTGAATTCGATGAAAGCGTGATACAAGCTGCATTCACGACGCTTGGTTTTACACAGGCGGACGATGAACGGGGTGATTTGTGGTGTGGTGAAGCGGGCTGCGATGCCGGGCAAATGGTCGATGTATTAAATCGTAACTTGTCAAATCCGTTTGGCGGCGATCTCGGTCGTCAACAGCCGCTCGTCATCGGTGATAACCTCTTGGTCAGTTCGTCTGACATCGGGCAGATTGATGCTTATTTGGATATGAGCGCCGACTCTGCCGACTCATTGGCGGATGATGCGCGTTATCAAGCGGCGGTCGCGGCGGTTGAAGCGCAAGGGGTATTGATTCAAGCGCTGGTGCTTGGGGGTGAAAGGCTCGATTATATCGGTGGCTTGAATATGATGGAGATGTTTGTGCTTCGGAGTCCGCCTGAAGTGATTGAGATTTACGCCGATTCGTTTTTGGATGAGTCGCAAACGTCGGCGGATTTGCCTACCTATCAATTGGTGATCATGGCGGATGTGACGAGCGACACCGAACAAATCGCGCTGGTGGGGTTGGTTTATGCCAATCGTGACGACGCCGAAACCGCCGCCGCGCTTTTACCACAGCGACTCGAAAGCACTCCGTCGTTGGTCTCGCGGCGCTCATGGGGAGACATGCTGAGCGACCGCCGCGTCGAAGCGGTCGAAAGTCAGGTGGTAGCGAATGAAAACGGGCAGTTCGTCGCGCTGCTGCGTTTTGCGACGCCAATTGCTGTGACGCCCGAAGCGATCATCGACTCCGCCGATGTGACGACACCCGACGAAGGCGCGTTCACCGAGCCGGGTCGCGTCTTTCGGTTACTGGTAAATGCAGTTGATCGACGGAATACACTGTGGTTGAATACATTACCGGCAGCGGACGTACAAGCGCTGCTTGACAGCGCAGGGAATTAGGGTTGCAGTGACGTGTCTGGGCGGCATATACGCCGCCCCTGCATCATCGATTTTTCGGACGTAACAACGGCGTCGGCGTTTTGCCTTCGGGCAGCACTTCGTAGTCACCCGTCAGACCGCCCAACGAGACGCGCACATTCTCCAGTTTGAGGACGATATGCGCGCTGCTCGGCAGCGTCAAAATATAGACCGCGTTCGCCAGCGCGCCCGCCAACTGCCCGACGACCGCGCGTCGATGCGCGACGAAATACACGCCCGCATCGTCTTGCTCGGCGGCGATGCGCCATGCAAACGGCGCGCCCAGTTTGGCGATGATCTCCACGGTTGGGCTGTCATGGCGCGCGATAAAGACATCCGCGTGCATGACATGCAAATAGACGCTGGCACGCGCGCCGACGGTGTAGCGATATGTTTGCGAACTGCGCGCGATCTCCATCAACTGCGAGGTCGTTTCGACGGCGCGAATCAACGTCTTGAAGTGTTGGGTCATAAACTATCACACTCATATATAGACGGGCGACCCACCGAGTCGCCGTACGCTATCAATGCTTGTGCTTGTAAATCTAGCTGCCGATGAACTGACTTAAGCCTTGTCCCATGGCAATCGCGCCGAGTGCGAGCGCGCCGAAATACACAATCGTGGCGATCATCATCAAATAACCCAAAATGATGAACAAGCCATCGCGCTGCAAAATGCCGACCGCGAAGAACAAGACCGCGACGCCGGGAATCGTGTTCGAGAACGGAATCAGGCTGAGCGGTGCCATAAGCAGCACGCCGCTAAACGTGAGCGCCAAGCCGTTGATGCGATTGCTGATGGTATTACTGGTCAGCGCCAGCATACGCGGGCGAATGATGCGATCCAGCCGCGCAAATAAGGTCGCGCCGCGCTCGAAGGCGGGGCGTAAATCCGCCGTCTTCAACGACCGTTCCATCAGGCGATTGGGCAGCCAAGGCAGACGATTAATCGTGATACCAATACCAATCAACACGATCAACAAGCCAAAGACGGTGCTGACGCCTGGAATCGAGACGGGCAGCAAAAACGGGATGATCAAGATCATGCAAAACAAGAGCAAGCCTTGTTCACCCACCAGCGACAGCAGTTGGCGCAGCGTGATCGACTCGCCTTCGACCGATTGCGAAACATCGTTCAGGGTTTGGCTGAGTGACTTTTTATTATCCTGGAATTGAACCGACATGAGTTCCCTCGAACATACGGATAGATGATGTACGCCGATCATAACACACGCTTGGTTCTCAGAAGACGTTAATCCTTTAATTTATCGTGGAGTTTGCGCGCGTCCGGGTGCAGTGCGATCAGCCGCTCGCCCAACAGCCTAACCGCACGATGCACGCCCGCCGTCATACGTGGGTGTCCAATCGTGCTGACTTGCACCGTATATTCGCCGGGATGACCAGAACGCCAGCGACCGACCACGTTCAAGGCAATATGCTGCTGAATCGTAGGCTCTGTGATTGACGTTTCGACCAAAAGCGCGTCGTCGGTGCCGCGAAACGCCGCCACTAAATGGATATACGTTTCATGTTCGCTGATCGCGCCTTCTACCGTGTGCTTGAACGTGGCGAACATATCATCGAGGGTGAGCGGGGTAGAAAAAACCAGATGCGGCATTTCAAGTTCCTTGATGACAGGGATAAGTGGTGCGGGCTGCGTATTACGCCGATAGGCAAAATAATGACAATTACGCCCTTCCATGCGCGCAGTCGCCTCGTATTTGGTGACAACGCGACCGGATATTTCATGCACGAACGGTGCGTCAAGCTGATTGGTCAAGCCGGGCGTCGCCGCCAAAAGGGCGGCGGTCATCTCGGCGTATTCGAGAATATCGGTGGCGAGGTAAAACCAGCCGTTGGGCATAAGACGGCTGACGATGGCATCGAGCGTATCGCGCTGCATGATACGTCGATGACTGTGGCTCGTTTTGAACCATGGATCAGGAAAATTAACATGAAACTGCGCGACGCTGGCGGGCGCGAGCAAATGCGCGAGCGCGGTTTCGCCTGTCGAATGGACGACGCGAATATTTTCCAGTCGTTCATAGGCGATCATGCGTTCTGCCGATTCGAGCGAGCGGTTAGCGACTTCGACGCCGACCACATTGTGATCAGGAAAAGTACGGGCGAGGTGCGCGAGAAAAGTGCCGCGCCCGAAACCGATTTCGACGATCAAGCGGCGGTCAGCGCCGAAGATCGCTGACCAATCGGGCTGCCAATCGAGATTGAGCGCGCTGAGGTAAGGTATCGTGATGATCATGGGCGGCATTATAGAGTTAAAAGTAAAAGATTCAACCAAAGCGGAGTGCCCAACCTACGGATTATTTTGTAGCGAAAGGCACGCCTTGTCCAAAAACACGACAAGGTTGGACATGCTCCGCACAGCATGAAAAGCGCAAAGCAAAAGCAAAAAACATAATACGGAGACACGAAGCAGGGCGACCCAACGAGTCGCCCTCGATACGATTTTTAGATTTTCTCTTTTGCCGATGCGTACAACATATCGATGGCGCGCATTTGCAGCACGGCATCGGTACCGGGGAACATCGGAGCACGGTCATTCAAGATCGCGTCGGCAAAATCTTCCACCATCAACTGATAATGGTCGGCGGCTGGAATGCTGATCGTATCGTGTGTGACCTGACCGTCGTCATTTTCGCGCCAGTGATGAAGTGTCGTTGGCTGGTCTGGGGGCATTGGAAATCCTGGATCAGCAAACACCTTGCCATGTGTACCGCGCGCTTCGTACTGTGCAGTGAAGAAGGCGCGCACGCTGCAATCAAAATGACCGACGACGCCCGATGGGAAATACAAGGCGCCTGTCATGACTTCATCGACATTGCTGGCATCGCCAAAGACGGCGACGGCTTCAGCGCGGATCGGTTCTTCGCCCGTGATCAAGCGCATAAGACTCACTGGATAACAGCCGACATCCATGAGCGCACCGCCCGCTAAATCTGCCTGCAAACGCACATCGTTTTCTTCCTTGATACGAAATGAAAACGACGCGTTAATGATTTTGAGTTCACCAATGCTGCCGTCCTGGATAATTTGGCGCGCACGCTGCGTTTGGGGATGCAAACGATACATAAAAGCTTCGGCAAATTTAAGATTCGCGTTGTGAAAAGCCTCGACCATTTGCTGCGCTTGCGCGGCGTTATCCGCCAACGGTTTTTCGCACAGCGTGTGTTTGCCTGCCGCCGCGCATTTCAGCGACCATTCGTGGTGCATTCCATTTGGCAGCGGGATATAGATCGCGTCAATATGTGGCGACGCCAATAATTCGTCGTAGCTGCCATACGCCTGCGGGATGTTCATTTCGGCTGCGAACGATTCGGCAGCGGCGATATTGCGGCTGGCGACCGCCGCGACAATGCCATTGTTCGATGCATGAATTGCAGGAATAACTTTACGTCCGATCTTGGCTGTACTCAAAATACCCCAACGGATTTTGTCACTCACGATTTTTCCCTTTCACGTCAAACATTGATTGTAACCTGAATCAAAAAAAGGCGACTCGCCGAGCAGCCCATTTTTGTTGGGTGCTTTTTCGTCAGACGACCGCTTTATGTCAGCGTATACAGCCGTGCGTACGCGCCATTTTGTGCCAGCAGTGTCTCGTGTGTGCCTTGCTCGATGATCTGACCGTGATCCATGACGACGATCAGGTCGGCGCTGACAATCGTACTCAGACGATGTGCGATGACGAAGCTGGTTCGCCCGTGCAGCAAGCGCATGAGCGCGGTTTGAATGATTTTTTCGGTTTGCGTATCGATGTTACTGGTCGCTTCGTCCAGAATTAAGATGCGCGGATTCGCCAGGAGCGCGCGCGCGAATGCGAGTAATTGTTTTTGTCCCTGCGACAATAATGAACCGCCTTCGCGGATTTCGGTCTGGTAGCCATGTTCAAGGCGCATGACGAAATCATGCGCGCCGACCGCCGCCGCCGCATCGATGACCTCGGCGTCGGTCGCGTTCAGGCGTCCGTAACGGATATTGTCCATAACCGTTCCGCTGAACAAATACGTTTCTTGCAGCACGACGCCCATTTGTGCACGTAAACTGCGCTGTGTGACATCGCGCACATCGATGCCATCGATTTTGAGGCAGCCATTCTGAATATCGTAGAAACGCATCAGCAGCTTGACCATCGTACTTTTGCCCGCGCCTGTATGCCCCACCAGCGCGACCGTTTTTCCGGCTGGCACATCGAGGTCGATGTCTTTCAAAACGACTACATCTTTATCGGCGGCGTAGCCAAAATCGACCTGTTGATAGCTGACATGACCGTTCATCGATGGCATTTCGTACGCACCATCTTTATCGCTGACTTCGATAGGGCGATCGAGCAGCATGAACAGTTTGTCGCCCGCCGCCATGACCGATTGAAACAGATTGTAGCGTTGTGCCAACATGCGGATCGGCTGGAAAAACTGATCGATATACAGCACGAATGTGAGTAGGGTGAAGATATTGAGCTGCTGCTGCAAAACCAGCGTGCCGCCCACATAAATGAGCAGTCCGGTTGCCACCCCGCTGACAAGTTCGATGCTTGGAAAGAATAAGGATGCTACGAGCGTGGCACGCATATTCGCCGTGCGGCTGTTGAGGTTAAAGGTGGTTTGAAACCGATCGAGGTTATACCCCTGACGTGTGAATGCCTGGGTAACGCGCACGCCGTTGAACGCCTCTGCGAGTTCTGCGTTCATACGCGCATTGGTTTCGACGACCGTGAGATACGTCTTGCGCGCGTAAACACGCCATACATTTGCGATCAAAATCAGGACGATCAACACGCCGAACGCGACCAGTGTAAGCGGTAAATTGATCACTACCATCGTGATGACGATACCGATGAGCGAGAGTAAATCGCGGAACGTGCCGACCATCGCCCAGGTGATCGCTTCGCGCAGTGTTCCGACATCGCTGATGATGCGTGAGATCAATCGACCAGTTTCGTACGTGGCGAAAAACGAAAGCGATAAATGCTGCAAATGTGCGAAGAGATCATCGCGTAGTTTTTGGATCGCGCGCTGCCCGGCAACCGACATCAGCAAAATCTGCCAGCGAAACGTGAGCGCGCCAATGCCCTGCAAGATCAAGTACACGATCACGCCAACGGTGATCAAGCTCAGATTTTGCTGTTGTATCCCTTGATCGACCGCCCACGCGATAATCGGCGGCGCGGCGACGCTGGTTGCCGCCGTGATTAGCGCCATCAGCATGGCGATGTAGACTTTGCGTTTATACGGCGCAATGTAGGTGAGCAAGCGACGTGTGGTCTGCAAATCGAATTTAGTGCGGTCTGTTTCTTCAGGTTGGTGAGCCATTTTGTTCCTTTAATCGCCTGATGATTCCAGCACGGCGCGTGCGGATTCATCTTCGTTTTGTCCGACTTGCTGTTCTCGGTATTGGCTGATGCGGCTAAAATCTGCGATTTCGCGGCGTACACGTTCTTGATCGGCAAGCTGCAAACGATAAATTTCGGCGTAGTAACCGTCGAATGCCAACAGTTCATCATGTTTGCCGCGCTCGGCGATCGCGCCGTCTTTTAAGACAAGAATGAGATCAGCGTTTTGTACGCTGCTCAAGCGCTGCGCAATGATAAAAGTCGTACGTCCGCGCATCAACGTTGCCAATGCATCGCGGATGGCGCGTTCGGTGTGCGTATCGACGCTGCTTGTACTGTCATCGAGGATCAAGATACGCGGGTCAATCAACAGGGCACGGGCGATGGCAACCCGCTGTTTTTGTCCACCGGAAAGCGTGATGCCACGCTCACCGATCATCGTGTCGTAACCGTCGGGGAACTCGCTGATAAACGGATGCACGTTGGCAGTTTTTGCTGCCGCGATGATTTCGTCTTCGGTCGCGTCGGGCTTGCCATATGCGATATTTTCGCGCACGGTCGCGCTGAACAAGAGCGAACTTTGTAATACGAAGCCGATTTGTCGCCGTAAATCGACGAGTTTGATCTTGCGCACGTCCACATCATCAATGGTCACGCGACCTTCGGTCGCATCGTAAAAGCGCGGTATTAAACTGACTACGCTCGACTTCCCCGAACCAGTTGCGCCAATCAAGGCAATGACTTGTCCGGGTTGCGCTTCGAACATAATCTTTGTCAGCGTCGGCTGTGGTGCGGCTTGAAAGCGAAATGATACATCCTCGAACCTGACGACTCCGCGCATGTTCGGCATCGCTTGAGCATCGGATGCGTCGTTAAGGATTTCTGGGGCGTCGAGCACTTCGAAGACGCGAGTCGCGCTGCTCATCGCTTGCGCGACCAGAACAATGACAAACCCTAAAAATCGTATCGGCATTGCCATCGTCAGCACGTATACATTGAAGGCAACGATCAAGCCGATGGTGACACCACCGTAACCGTTTTGCTCCATCCAGCCGCCGACAAACAAGACAAGCGCGGTCGAAAAAGCGATGATAAATGCGCTCAACGGCAGGTAGCTGCCCCAACGACTGACGAGTTTGACCTGATCTTGATACCACTGTTCGTTGTCAGCGCTGAATTTAGCGATCTCGTGTGGCTCGCGGGCGAAGGCGCGTACGACTTCTGCGCCGACTGCTGTTTCCTGAATACGATTGCCCAGAACTTGCACACGATCCATGATCGCTCGCCATGCCGGATCGACGATTTCGCCAAAACGTTTGGATTCAATCATCAATGGAATGAGCGGAATGAGTGCGATCAATGCCAATACTGGGCTGCTGATCACCATAATCACGGCGACGCCGCCAATCAACAAGACAGTATTTAAGCCGTCGATCAAACCATAGGCGAAAAAGCGCTGCATTTCGCTGACATCGCTGATCGCGCGGGTGATCAACGAACCGGTTTGCGAGGTGTCATGAAAGCTGAACGACTGATTTTGAACTTTGTCGTAGACCTGATTGCGAATATCAAAGGCGACGTAATGCGAGAGCGCCTCGCCAAAATAACGATAGACGAAACCGACGATGCCACGCAGCACCCCTAAACCGATAACCAGCGCGCCCGCCAGGAACATATAATTGCCATCGCCGCGCGTCACGCCAATATCGATGACATCACGCAGCACCGATGGAATCGCAATCGTCAAAATCGTACTGCCGATCACGCCCAGAAATGCCAGCGCTGCCCATACGCGATACGGGCGAAAATAGGACATCATGCGCGCGAAAACACTTAAACTACTCACAATTGTTTCCTGTCGTTACCTTCTGAAACTTCATCATACATCGTAACAAACTTCTTTACTTAGGCGGCATGTGATGGACTTATGGATATAATGCGGAAGTACGACAAGTTTTATATCCATGAGGCAGCAATGATCGATCCGATTTACGAAATCGCGTTATTCGATGGACTCAGCGATGATGATTATCGCTGGCTCTTAGCAAATTCGCGCGAACTATGGCTAAACCCTGGTGACTATTGGTCGCATCACGGCGACGTGATTACAAGTGTCTATATTGTTTTGGAAGGCGAGTTACAAATCACGCGCATCTTAAATGGTGAAAAGCGTGTGATGGGAACGACGCCGCGCGGCATCATCGGCGGCGAAATGTCGGTGTTGTTCGATCAGGTTGCGCAATTTGATGCGGTGGCGATTGTTCTCACACGATTGATGTTGTTGGATGTGGATACGTTCCGGCGTATTTTTGCGGAAATTCCAAGTTTGGGCGCGCGTATTTTGCAAATCGCGATGGAACGCACCAGCGGTTTAGCGACTCAGGTGACGCAGCAGCAAAAAATCGAGGCGCTGAATACATTTTCGGCAAACCTCGCACACTCGCTCAACAATCCTGCGTCGGCTGCCAGCGAGTCATCACGGACATTGCGTTCAGATACACTTCCCGCATTGCAACGGAATACGCTGGCATTAAGTGCGCTGGGTTTGAATGATGTGCAAATACGCAGTTTAGCGGCGCTGCAATCAGACGCGATCCACGATGCGTCGCATTGGCGCATTTTGAGCCCGATTGAACGCGCAGACGGCGAGGACGCCATTGGTCACTGGCTGGAAAACGCGGGTGTCGCGTCAGCATGGGATATTGCCTATATCTTCGTCAATGCGGGTGTCGATCCAGATGATTTGAGCGCACTCACAGCGCATTTGCCTGCTGATCATATCCGTGTCGTCGTGGAGTGGTTGAGTTCGGTGCTGGATGCCGCGAGTTTACTCAACGAGATCGAGAGTAGTACCGCCCGTATCGCGGAATTGGTCGATGGCGTCAAACAATACACGTACATGGATCGTGGTACATCACAAGCGGTCGATCTCAATCGCGATCTCGATGCGACGCTGCGAATGCTGGTGGGGCGGTTGCACAATGTACAAGTCGTGCGCCACTATGACCCGAACCTGCCGCATATTCTGGGGCGCGGTCGCGATCTTAATCAAGTCTGGACGAATGTGATCGAAAATGCGCTCGATGCGATGGAAGATCGCGGTGTTTTGACAGTGATTACGCGCTGCGAAAACGAGTTCGTCATGGTGGAAATCACGGACAGCGGACGCGGCATCCCCGATGACATCATGCCGCACATCTTTGAGCCGTTCTTTTCGACCAAGAAATTCGCGCAGGGTACGACTGGTTTAGGGCTCGATATCGCGTATCGGATCATCAAGCAGCATAACGGTACACCGGTGCTGATCAGCGTGCCTGGCGAAACGCGATTTATTGTGCGTCTGCCTCTCGATACAGAGCACTAGCTCATCTGTAAAATTCATGTTCGGTACGGATTTTGAGCGCGATTCGGTCTATTATGATAGGCGACTCAAGGGGATAACCGACAATGACCTATTTGATGCGTTTTATCTATAAACATGGCGACCCGATCACGCTAACCGAAATCCAGACAGCGTTGGCGGCACGAGATGATCAATTTGTGATTCATATCGACGTATCTGACGAAGAATCGGGCGATTTGATGCGCGGCGACGATATCTACGGAGAAATCGAACTCAATACCGTGCGCGACATTATGTTTCAAGAAGACGTGCAGGAATTGAGCGACGAAATCGAAAAAATCTACGAACCCGCAGCGCCATACGTGCGCAACTTGTTGGCGGATGCGACCGCGATGGTTGTGCTGCGTGTTGACGAGATGGGGCATTACAACGCGGAAAAGCTCGATGTTTTGTGGGATTGGCTGTTCGAGATTCGCGGTGGGTTGCTGCAAGTCGATGGCGAAGGTTATTACGATGCGGAACGTTTAATTCTTCCGGTCGAAGACTCAGAAGACGGATAACCAGCATGAATCTTGGCTGGTAACTGCTACGCCCTCACCCTAAGTCCCTCTCCCACAAGGGGAGAAAGACTTCCCCTGATCGGGGATGAGCAAGGTGCAGATCGCCTTTTATCTGAAAAGCGCCGTAAAACCCCTGCCTTTCAGGCATGGGGATATAAGGCGTCGGTGTTGTGTTTTTTCTGCTGAAATAGGGTATGATGAAGGGAGGTTAAGGTACGAGACGTAAAAATCCGACCTCGATCATAATACCGTAGTTAACGTCAAACACAGCGGGGCATCGCTGTGCTACCGGAGCGACGATAAGACGAAGGTTCGCCTTCGCAGTCGCGCTGAGGGTAGAAGCCCCCGCCTTTAGGCATGGGGAGTATGTCACCGCGGGTGTCGTCATGTTGAACTTGCGCGGCGCAGTCGTCCGCCCAGTGTAGCAATGACTACACCCGCAATGATGACCGCACTGCCGGCAAGTTGCCAGGGAAGCGGAATTTCGGCGAACAAAAAGAATGCTGCTGTCGCGCTGATGCTGGGTTCTACCTGTACTGCGACGCTAATGAGCGTCGCAGACATATAGCGCAAGGCATATGTGAACGCGGTATGGGCGATCAACTGCGGAAAAAGTGTGATCAACCCGATATATAAATACGCATCGGTGCTGTAACCCACCAATGATGTACGCGTGAGCACGACCGCGATAAGCAGTGTGATCGCAGCAAATGAATACAGCAGCCAGATAAACGGCAGCAAGCTGACGTATCCGCGCACCCCACGCGAAAGTGTACGCTGAATGGCAACTGCTATCGCAGAACTTATGGCAAACGAGGCGCCGAGCAGCGGATTGCTGCCCATTGCGCCGTCATTGCTACCCGCAAATGCGATAACAATATTGCCGATAATGACCGCGCTCAATCCAATGATGATATAGCGTGTCAGCCGCACCTTGGTAAAGGTGACCTCGATAAGCGCCGCCCAAATCGGAGATGAAGTCACGAGCACGCTGGCGATCAAGACGCCCACATATTCGAGCGACCAATTCCATAATACAAATTGTAAAGCCATCCACATGCCTGCGATCACCGTCACAATCAGTTCGCGGCGGCGTATCTGGCGTAGTTCGCGTCGATAACGCGCCAGCACGATCGGTGTCAGCACCAACGATGCCAGTGCAAGGCGCATGAACGCGATAACCAATGATGGCGCACCAGCGGCTTGCGCATAGCGCGTCAAAATAGCGGCACTAGCGCCTGTGAGTACGCCGAAAACGAGCGCGATAAACACAGGAAATGGAGGACGTTCGGCATTCACCGCCGCGACCGGGGTAAGCTGGGTGACGCGAGTGATCATGAGCGAATTCCGTTAAACAATGCTACTCGAATGTACCGACAGAATCGGACGAAAGCGGCAGGTTTGGCGATGTCTGTTGTAGTTCATAGCGTTCGAGAATGGGCAGCAGCACTATCCACGCGATTAATGGGACGGTACTAGCGAGCGCGGTCACATAAACGACTGTGCGAACTTGATCATTACCGAGCACTTCGAGCGCAAGTCCGGTGACAATGACACTAACGACCGTGGCGAACTGAAAACCCGCGAAATCAAGCGAAAACATGCGTCCAATATACGCACCATCGACGGATTTTTGGAGGATGACAGAGCTATAGGTCCAATAAATGCTGCTGCCAATCGCCTTGACGATGATCGCCAGCGCCGCGACTGCCAATGTCGGCGACCCGCCCAGCAGCAGCCAACCGAGCGTTACCGATGCGTATCCTAAGATGACTAAACGCCGCATCCGTTTAATCGATCCATCATTGCTGCGCGCTAAAATAATAGGACCCAGAACCGCGCCGATGCCGAATGCCCCCCATAACATGCCGAGCGACAGCACACCGTCATCGCCGATGACGAACAGCGCTGTCCCAAAAATGATTAAAATCGTATCGATGCTGCCAATGTTGCCACCAAATTTGATCAACAGAGCAGCCGCAATTGGCGGATTTTTACGCGCGTAACGTAATCCGTCGGTGAAATCGCGCGCCGAGGCTTTTGGTTTTTCATGCGCTTCAGTCGGCGTTCGCTGATCGAGCGGAATGTTGATCGATGCGATCAAGAGTGCGGAGACGGCGAAGGTTGACGCGTCGAAAACGATCGCAGCGCCTGTGCCTAACCAACCGGAAATCAAACCGCCCAACACGCCGCCGACTGCCAACATCACTGACCAAATAGCACTGCTCAGTAAATTGGCAGTGACTAAATCTTCGGCTCGTGTGATGCTCGGCAAAATCGCGCTGCGCCCTGGCTCGAACACCGCTGATGCGCCGAACTGCAAGGCGGTGAGCAGATAGATTAGCCACAGCCGATCGGGAGTGGTCGCCAGCAAAAACCCAAGCACGATAAAAACCCGCGCGACATCGCTGGCAATCAGCATATTCTTGCGGTCAAAGCGATCTAACAGCACGCCCCCTAAAGGACTGACGAGTAACGGGGGTAGAAACCGCGCGAGCAGCAAACCGCTCACCGCCAGACCAGAGCGCGAGGCATCACCAGTCAATTCAAAAGTGTAGCGGCTGACTAAGGCTGCCAGTACGATGGTATTGAACCAATCGCCCAACAAGCTGATGGCTTGGGCGATCCAAACACGTGTAAATGCGGGGTTGCGTCGTAGAACCTGGAGTATGTTGATCATACGCGCAAGCATAATCGATCCCCGCACAGCGCCATAGTGCCAGCATATGCCGCCGATTTGACAGCCTTTTGTTCCGCTACTATCATGCCGTTTTTTTGGGGCTATGATTAACGAAGCGATCTATGGATACAGTCATAAATTCGGCAGCGGGTTTTTGGCGCAACCGCACCTCATTGATTTTCTATATTGATTAATCGTTGGTCTTACGCAGATTGCCCTTATCCTAAATCCTTCTCCCTCAGGGAGAAGGACTTCCCTACCGCGACGGTTTTTCACCCCTCGCCCTGATGGACTGAGGGGCTGAAAACGAGGGGTTTGTGTACGGTGACTTAATCGTTGGTCTTACGCTCGGCGTGCGTCTTGCCGTATTCTCAGAAAGTAGTGGTGTCGTGATTCAATTCATAGATTTGATCAAAGCGATTGTGCTCGGCATCGTCGAGGGGATTACCGAATTCTTGCCCATTTCTTCAACCGGACACTTGCTTATCGCGGCACGTCTGCTCGATTTTCAGCGTGATGCGAATGGTACGTTCGAGATTTTTATTCAACTTGGCGCGGTCATCGCGGTCGTGATTTTTTATCGAGCAACACTGATTGATCAGATACGGCGCGTGCGCAGCGACCGTTCTGTACAACACTTCTGGTTGGCAATTGTGCTGGCAACGATACCAGCGGCGGTCATCGGCTTCGTTCTGCGTTCCTGGATTAAATCGACCCTGTTCGTACCGCCTGTGATCGCACTTTCGTTCATCATCGGTGGTATTGTGCTCTTATTGGTCGAACGCCGCCCCAAGATTGACGATGTGGTAAACGAGTCGAGTGCCGCGTTGGAGGCGGTTACTTTTCGGCAGGCACTTATAATCGGCTGTGCGCAAGTAATCGCATTGATTCCCGGCGTTTCGCGGTCTGCCGCGTCGATTATCGGTGGTATTTCAGTCGGTTTATCACGACGCACAGCGACCGAATTTTCGTTTTTTCTCGCCATTCCCACCTTGGGCGGCGCGACTATCGTCGATCTGTTCTTAAGTCTGGACGGGATACAGTCCGATGAATGGGTGTATTTGTTTGTGGGTTTGTTCGTGTCTTTTTTGGTAGCGTTGGCAGCCATTGCATGGTTGCTTCGCTATATTTCGAGGCACAGTTTCGCTGTGTTCGGCGTATATCGGATTGTGATGGGGCTGATAATCTTAGTTTTAGTGGCGGCGAAATTCCTATAAACAACTAGGTCAACAGGTTATAAATGAAAGGACAATTTAGGACGTTTTTTGAGTCGATATATCGTACAATGATAGTTACAATAAAAAATATTCATGATCGTGCAACGATTCGAAAGGCGCCGAATGCAAAACACGATACATACGGATCTATATTTTCTGATCGTTAGCCCCGATAACGACTTGATCGACTCGCTGCGTGCTTTGCTTGATGAACAAGCCTGCATCGGATTGATAGCCAATGATTCGGCGGCAGCGCGCGACGTGTACACGCGTGTGCATCTGGACGCTGTGATCATCGACTTCAATGAAAGTATCGATGTTGGGTTGGATTTATGCCGCGCGATCCGTACTGATATGTTAACGCAACAACCGTTGGTATTTGTAGTTTCTAATCGCTATGGCGATGTAGCGCTGGTTGATCGTATGCTTGAAGCGGGCATGGATGATCTGCTGCCAATTCGTGTCAATATGCGTTTGGCACGCCGTCGCATCGAGCAATTCGTGCGTTCAACGCGCTATCAACGTCAGTTGGAATTACAACAGCAGAGTCTGCTCGAATCGCAGCACGCCGAACGCGAGCAGCGGCTGTTAGCAGAAACCCTGCGTGATACGACCTCATTGATGACACGCACGCTCAATATGCGAGAGGTGATCGAGCGCATCTTCGAAAATGCCGCCCGTGTTGTCCCGCATGACGCGGCAAACATCGTTCTCATCGAAAATGATGTCGGCTATATTCGTTACACCAACGGCTATGACGATGCAACCACTGCACGTATGCTGAATGTCAGTTATGAAATCAGCAAGACGCCTGCCTTCTATACATCGCTGGCGACGGGCAAGCCGTTTCGTAACAGCAACGTCAAAGGCGACGCGAATTGGGTTGAACAGGAAGAATTGCCACGCTTGCATGACACACAAGCCTATTTGTGTACGCCAATTAAAACGTATGGACAAGTCATCGGCTTTCTCAACCTGGATAACTTCGACGGCGACGCCTTTTCTGACTCCGATGTCGAACGCATGAGTGCATTTGGCGACCAAGCCGCGATTGCGATTGTGAATGCGGAGCTTTATGACGCGATTTTTCGGGATGCTGCCGAACTCAATCAGCTACAACAAGCGACTTCACTGTTATTCAGTTCAAACCTTCTCACATTCGACAATCTGGCAGATGTCGGCGGACAAATTGCCGAAACGGTCGTTCGTGTGTTTAAGAAGGTAGATTGTGGCGTGATGCTGCTCAATGCAGACCAGCGTACGCTCCAGCGTAACCTGCGCGCAGGCAAATTCAATGTCATTGCTGACAGGCATCTTGATATCGATTCACTTGGCTTGGTGCCTACGGCTGTGCGCTTAGGTGAAAATGTTTATGCGCCAAATGTTGATGATGATCCGCGTTATCTGGCGAGCAATTCCGCAACGCGAAGCGAACTCGTAATTCCGCTTCGTACAAAAAACAGGGTGATCGGTGCGCTTGATTTTCAAAGTTCCGATTTGGACGCATTTTCTGAACGTGACCAAGAAACACTCAGTCGTTTCGCGGGCAATGCAGCACTCGTGATCGAAAATATTCAGTTGTTGAGCGCGATCCGCGAACAGGAACGTGCCAACGCGATTCTGACGTATGGAAGCGATGCGATTGCGCTGGCAAATGCGCAAAAAGGCATCCAGCAGGTGAACCCGGCGTTTCTTCGATTATTCGGATACGAACCGGGTGAAATCGATGGAGACCCGCTAGAAGACCTGGCGACACCGCTTTCTCGTCCGGCATTTTTATCGGCGTTAGTAGAAGTTTATGACACCCATGAAAGCCGCCGTTTGGAAATTCTGGCAGTGCGCGCTAATGGACGCACGTTTTCGGCGGATATGATGCTCTCGCCCATTCGTGCGCTGAACGACGGATCGGTTACCAATGTGATTTGCAGTGTGCGTGATATTTCGGATCGCAAAAAACTTGAGCTGGATCTGGAACAATCGCTGATTAAAGAACGTGAGCTTGTCGAACTCAAATCACAGTTCATACGCCACGCATCGCATGAACTGCGCAACCCATTGGCGAGTGTGCGTATTTCGACCGAACTTTTGATGATGGTTGGAGAACGCAAGACACCTGCTGAACGGGCAGAGCGCTTAAAGGGAATTTTAGATCAGACGACCATATTGACCCGTGCCTTAGACGAGTTGTTAGATTTGAACAACTTCCAGCATTTGGATTATGCCTTACTGCATCCGAGTACCTTCGATCTGGTCGAGGTGATACAATACGTCATCAATCAAATTGAACGAGTATCGTCGGTGCAGCATCGTTTTGAAGTGATTGATGATGGAAAATGTCATGTTGTCAGCGCTGATCGCGAAAAAGTGACGAGCATTTTGCGGCATTTGATCCAAAATGCCGTCAAGTTTTCGGATGCTAATACCTGCATTACTTTATCGTCGGAATGCGGCGATATGATCATGATCAGCGTACGCGACGAAGGAATCGGCATTCCTAAAGAACATCATCGCCATATCTACGAGCCATTTTATCGCGTGCGAACCGAACTCCACGAGCAGTATGCATCGCGGAGCACGGGTGTTGGTTTGGGCTTGACGATTGTCAAGCAAGCTGTTGATTTACATCGTGGGCAAATTTTGTTCGAGACAACCGAAGGTCAGGGCACGATATTCAGGGTGGTACTACCGAAACAATAACCCAATTCGTTGAATATTCATTAAACTGATCATCGATGGTTGATTTGAGGGGTTGGTAGCATGAGCGAACCGAAAAAGAAACAAATTCTAGTCGTTGAAGATGCCCATTCGCTGCGGCGCGATATTGTCGAGATGCTCGGTTTCGAAGGCTACGATGTCATTGACGCCGAAAATGGCTTAAAAGGCTTGGAGCGCGCACGTGAGTCGCATCCTGATCTGATCATCTGCGACATCATGATGCCAGTCATGGACGGCTATGAAGTACTGGCGGAGCTTCGCCGAGATCGAACGTTGGAAATGATTCCGTTCATTTTTCTAACCGCACGTGGCGATCGGGTCGATTGGCGCACTGGGATGCAAAGTGGCGCCGATGATTACGTGATCAAACCGTTTACCGCATCGGAACTGCTTGGGACGGTCCGCACGCGCCTGGAACGTAAAGAAATCATCGAAAGCTACACGGAAAGTCTCGTCGATGAAGTGCGCAACAACATCATCACCGCGATGCCGCATGAACTTCGCACGCCATTGAACGTCGTGCTGGGGTTTTCGACGCTGATGATGACCGATGCAGCCGGGTTGGATGCGGCGCGCATTGAAGAAATGTCAACGCATATCCATGTCGCTGGCAATCGGCTGTATCGATTAATCGAAAATTATATTACGTATGCGTATACCGAAATTTTGATGTCAGATGGTAATCGGCGTCAACTGCTGCACGCTGGCTTCCTGTTTTCGCCACAGGTATCTATTCGCAATTATGCTACCGAGCGCGCGCGTATATTCAACCGTGAAAACGATGTGCAATTTTCGCTCCAGGAAACCGCACAACTCGCCATTCATGAAGAATATTTCAAGAAAATTATCGAAGAACTTGTCGATAATGCGTGTAAGTTTTCGCTGCAAGGCACTTCCATACAGATTGACTCGTCTGTGCAAAACGGGCTGTATATCATTGAAATTCTTGATCATGGTCGTGGTATGAAGCCGGAACAAATTGAACGCATCGGCGCGTATATGCAATTTGAGCGACATTTTCATGAACAGCAAGGCAGCGGATTGGGACTGATCATTAGCAAACGTCTGATAGAACTGCATAGCGGCACGTTCGCAATCGATGCGGCCGTTGCCCAAGGCACAATAATCCGATTTGCACTGCCTATGGTGCAGACCACCAATAGCAAGCATTAAGTACCGGTTTATGGCAGTTGTTTGTGTAGGCGACAAACTTCGCTATAATGACGGTAGTATTTTTGTTGTTGCGCCTGCACAATTTTATGGAAGGAAGCCTCGATGCGCGCGTTGATTATGAGCCGCAGGTGGTGGCTGCTCGTCAGTATAGTTACGTTGGTCTTGGTTGCGTCTGCGTGTTTTCAGCCAGCAGGCAGCGCTTTGGAATCGACCAATATTGCGTTTAGTGCTCCAACGTACACCGATACTGTGACGAATACACCGCTTCCAACCGAGTCGCCGTTTCCAACGATTGATTTAACCGCGACCCCAGAAGTCGTCGTGCCAACCGATACGTTGATAGCGACGGAGACGCCGCAAGCTGTCGTCGATGCGGCATTGCAGGATGACCCGTTTGCGCAGACCGCGACCGCGTTCTCTGTGCAGCAAACGCAGCAAGCAGAGCTTTTGTTTGGCGAAGGCGATGTGCCACCTGTGCAGGAAAATCCACCCGCGCAAGCGGACGATTTCTTCTTGACAGCGACATTTATCGTCCAGCAAGCGACGCAGACGTACGGCGTCCCGCTTACGCTTACGGCTGAATTTTTGACGCAGATGGCGCAGTTTCCAACGCCGACACCGCAGCCGTTCATCGACCCAGTACAACCTATCCAGCCTATCCAGCCAAGCGGCACCGATTGTATCCATGAAGTGCGTGCGCGTGACCGCAACCTGTTCCGGATCGCGCTCGCTTACGGCTCGACGGTCGATGCGATTGCCGTCGCGACCGGTCTGGCAAATCCGGCGCTCATTCGCGTCGGTGATCGGTTGATTATTCCGGGCTGCGGTACCGTAGGCTTTATTCCGCCGCCGACATCAACCCCTCACCCGACCAGCAGCGCACTGCCACCCGCAGATATCACGTGTGTATCGCCGTATACGGTTCGTCAAGGTGATACGCTGTACCGAATTTCGTTGGCGTGCGGTGTGACAGTCCGCGAAATTCAAAACTTGAACAGCATTGTCGTCCCAGACCTGATCTTCGTGGGAGAGCAATTGTTTATCCCCGGAAGATAGGGGGCGCAGAACGCGCTGAGTCAACTATGCTTTTATGAACGCCAAAAGGCGGGCAGTGAAGTTCTGCGCCCGCCTTTTTTATTCATGAATTTTGAGCATTAATCCTGGAAGTGAGGAACAGATCGTGCTAGAAATACCTATGCATATTGAAGAAATTTATCATGGCAAAATTGTGCATTTGACGGTTCAAGATGTGCGTTTGCCCGATGGTAAAACTGCCAAACGCGAGATCATCAAGCACGGCGGCGCGGTCGCAATGGTCGCGCTCGACGCAGACCAAAACGTACTTCTGGTGCGCCAATTTCGACTTGCCGCTAATCAGGTCCTGACCGAAATTCCGGCTGGCACGCTTAATCCGAATGAAGCGCCCACCACCTGCGCCGAACGCGAGCTGCAAGAAGAAACGGGCTACAAACCGGGCAAGCTCGAATCGCTCGGCGGCATATTCGTCGCGCCGGGTTATACAACCGAATACATTCATTTATTTCTGGCGACCGACCTGCGCGAGTCCGTCCTCGATAAAGACGAGGACGAATTTCTTGAACTTGACCGCGTGCCTTTAAGCGATGCGATTGCCATGATCGAGCGCGGCGAAATTATCGATGGCAAGAGCGTGACAGCGCTGCTGCGTGTGGCGCGCAAACTCGGCGTGTAAGCGCATATCGTTGGCGTCGCGCGTCACCCTTGAACGTCACCTTTTGCGTGTGATATACTCTATGTCACTTTCGGTAAAATTCCGATGCGCCTACACACCCAACGTGGGCGTATTTTTTTGGTCACTAAAGGAAATGCGTCATGCACGAATTAATCAAATCGCTCGAAGCAGATCTCAAGCCGCATAATCACCCAGAGTTCGGTGCCGGTGACACGCTCAAGGTTCACGTGCGCATCGTGGAAGGTACGAACGAACGCGTTCAAATTTTTCAAGGCGTCGTCATCCGTTTTCGCAAAGGCGGCAACGATCAGAATTTCACCGTGCGTCGTATCGCGTCGCACAGTATTGGCGTCGAGCGCACCTTCCTGATCAACAGCCCGCGCATCGACAAAATTGAAGTCATGCGCCGTGCGAAAGTGCGCCGCGCGCAGCTTTATTATCTGCGTAACGTGCGTGGTAAGGCAGCCCGTTTGAAGGAAAAGCGCTAATTGAAAGTGCGTCCTTTCATCGGCATTACTTCATCGCTCATCTTTATCGATGGCAATCCGTTTAACCGCGCCTATCAGAAAAATGCTGAAGCGATTGCGCGCGCTGGCGGATTGCCTGTTTATATTCCGACAGGATTGGACGAAGCGACGCTGCGTCTGATTTATGACCGCACAGACGCGATTTTGCTGCCGGGTGGTCCCGACGTAGACCCAGCGCAGTATGGTGAAGCACGACATTTTACTGTCACTGATAAACGGATTGACAGCGCGCGCGATGCGCTCGAACTGACGGTCGCGCGTTGGCAAATCGACGAAGATCGCCCGACATTTGGCATTTGTCGTGGGCATCAGATTCTCAACATCGCGCTGGGCGGCACGTTGGTGCAAGATATTCCCGACGAACTCAAAAGCACGCTGACGCATGATTTGCCGGATGGTGAACCGCGTAGTACACGCCTTCATCCGATTGAAATCACGCCCAATACCCGTTTGGCGGCGATTTTGGGGACGACGCACGCTGATGTCAACAGCTTGCATCATCAATCGGTGCAACGCGCCGCGCCCGGCGTGCTCGTCACCGCGACTGCGCCGGATGGGGTGATCGAAGCGATGGAAGTGCCCGGCAAACGTTTTATGCTCAGTGTGCAATGGCATCCCGAAGATTTGTTTGACAGTGACGATGCCATGATGCGCTTGTTTCAGTCGTTCGTCGATGCGGCGGCGGATTATGCCGAGCGACGTACCGACCGCGTCTAACGCGCTGATTGGCGTATTCGATTCCGGCGTCGGCGGCTTGTCGATCTTACGCGAAATTCACCGCGCGCTCCCATTTCATCCCACGTTGTACTACGCCGACCAGGCACATCTTCCCTACGGTACAAAATCTAAAAATCAACTGCTCGATTATGTGAGTGCGATTGTGCGCTATATGATCGCCGATGGCGCACAGGTGATCGTACTGGCGTGCAACACGGCAAGTGCTGCATGTTTACACGACTTGCGCGCGGCGCATCCTGAAATGCCGTTTGTTGGCATGGAACCAGCGATCAAGCCTGCCGTCGAAGCGTCTCGAACGGGGATCGTCGGCGTGCTGGCGACGCAAGTAACTGCTGATGGCGATTTATATCGGGCGACGCTGGCAAAATTCGCAGGTGAGGCGCGTGTAATAACGCAGGTTGCGCCCGCCCTGGTGACGTTGGTGGAAAGTGGCGAGTGGGCGTCATCGGAAGCCAGGCAGCTTATCGCTGAAATTATCGCGCCGATTTTGCACGCGGGCGCGGATCAGGTTGCGCTGGCTTGCACCCATTTTCCATTCTTGATCGAGGCGTTGCAAGCGGTTGCGGGCGAAGGCGTCACGTTTATCGACCCCAGCCCTGCGGTAGCACGTCAAACGCGGCGTGTGTTAATCGAGCGTGGCTTGCTCGTCGAAACTGGCACGGCGCGCGCGACACACCGTTATTTTTCCAGCGCCGCACCAGAACGACTGCGCGCGATGATCACCCGCTTGATCGGCGTTGATGCTGATGTACAGCATTTAATCGTATAGGGGCGAGCCTGTGCCCCAACCAGTAATGCCAAAAGATCACGCGCGCACAGGCGGCATTTTCGGCTGCGTCTGGAAAGGCATCACGCGCCGCGCGTCAGCGGGTGGGGTGATCGGCAGCAAAATCGTAAACATTGAACCGGGAAACTTGACGGGATCATGTCCGAGACTTTCCGCCCAGATGCGCCCGCCATGCCCTTCGATCACGCCTTTAGCAATCGTCAATCCTAAACCAGGTCCCGCGCCCATGAATTTGTATGCACCCGTCGAATGCAGTGACGGGTCGTGTCCACGATAAAACTTCTTAAAGATCAATTCAAGGTTGTCGGGGTTGATGCCGACGCCCGTATCTTGGATAGTAATTAACAGGTGATCGACTTCTTCTTCGTTCTGGGCACGGTGCAGCCGCCCAACGATCTCAATGCGCCCGCCATCCGGCGTGAATTTGATCGCGTTGACGATCACATTGCGAAATGCCTGCACTAAACGCTGCGTATCTGCATGAATCGAGGGGAGGTCTTTCAAGCCATCGGCGCGCAGATAAATTTTACGCTGACGCATCGCATCCTGTAGGGGTTCGATAGCAGTACGCACGACGATGGATAGCGTGGTTTGAGCAAAGCGTAAGTCCATTGCGTCAACGTCGATCACGCTGACATCGAGCATGGCGCTGATCAATTCCTCCATGCGTTCGCTGGCTTTACGTAAGCTGCCAACCATGCCGACGACTTGTCCTTGATCGAGCTTGTCGGATTCCAGCACAGCTTCGAGAATGTCGGTATAGCCGCGAATTTGTGCCAGTGGCGTCCGAAGTTCGTGGCTGGCAATCGTCACAAAGTCGGTTTTGACCGAGTCGAGCCGCCGCATTTCTGTATTCAGGCGCTGTAAATCGGCGACGAGGCGCATGTTCTCTTGCGATGTGCTGTCGATGCCAGCGGTGATTGGATGTTGTGTCGGCGCGAGCACATCAAGCAGCCGTGTCCCTAACGCGCGTACAGGCAGATAAACCAACGCGATCAAAAGCGCGATACCGACCAGCAGCGTCAGATTTTCCAGCGAAAACGTCGGTTCAACGCCGCGCGCGATCAACAGCGCCACGAATATAAACAACGTGGTGATGCCGATCAACAAGCCAGCGCGCACGACCGACACGACCGCGACGAATAAAGGCGGTATCGGACTCATTGGTTTTGGACGCGGCACAGGGCGTCCGCGTGTTACGTTACTTGAGGATATAATAGGTGCCTTTTTTCGACCCAACTTTGAGCAAAATGCCGCGTTCGACCATATCCGCTAAGTCAAGGCGCAATGTTTCGGCGCTGACGCCCGCACACAAGGTGCGGTACTCTCGGTTCGTGATCGAGCCGCGGTCTTTGATGTATTGCAACGCGCGTGCCTGCCGATGATTGGTATTGCGTACCCAATCAGGCATGGTCGCTTTTTCGCGACTGTTGCGCAACGTGACGGCGAAGCTGTACGGGCGTGCGTCGAAGATCGGGTTTGGGTGCCCGGCTTGCTCCATGACTTCGAGCATCCGGTCAATTCCTAGCCCTAGTTCTTCGATATACCCCCATTGAAACAACCCATTGACGATGCGCGGATTGCGGCTGAAATGTTCATCGACGATGTTTTCTACCGTGATGAAGCCGGGCAGTCCTCCCGGACTAATTACTTCCAGCCGATCCGAATACATACGGATTTCGATGCGACGACCCCGCAGGCGATAGTCTCGATGGCAAATAGCGTTGACGATGGCTTCGCGCACCGCGAATTGCGGATATTCGTAGCTTTCTTCGCGTACTAACCCTTTGACGACAGCGCTGACCGCCATTTCGCCCCACACGAGATTCCACGCATTTTCGATCAAGCGCGGCAGCGGTCCTGATAATTCTTCACGGCGCGAATAACCGGCGAGTCCATTGTCGCCGCGTGGCGTTTTACCGACGAATTTGGCAAAGACGACGCCGCTTTGTGGCAGCCAATGCTGCGGATATTCTGCGAATAGTAAAATGCCGCTCACGGTCGGGCGCCCAGCGGTGTCCATCGCGCCGATCTCACGCAGTAGATCGTCGATGCGTCCGTTGTAGGGGCGTTTCGTGCGTTCAGCGCGTTTCGCGAGATATTCTTCGAGATATTTTGGGCTAAAATCGTCGCGCGTGGCACCCGGAACGGCTTCGCTTTCAAAGTCGCCTGTGCTTTTGGCGCTGGCAAGTTTGAGAATCTCTTGCCCACCGAGCGGACGCACCGCATTTTCATTGCGGATTACGACACGTCCATCGCTGAGTGCGTGCAGTTCGATGCTGCGCGGAATACGTAAAGCGTAAACGGTGCCCTCGTCGGTTTCGACGGGTTCCCAACTGCCAGTGACAACCGAAGGACTGCACAGCGTATCGGCTTCACGCAGCGATTTGCTCAATCCTTCCAAATCGCTTTTACCGACCATCGCGCCGTCATCACGCAGCCCAACAACCAACGTACCGCCTTCGGTGTTGGCGAACGCTACCATCGCCTCTGCGATCTGTTTTGGATCCGCCTTTTCCAAGAAAGCCAGACGAGGTCCGGGTCCGTTTTTTAGAAAATCAGGGTTCAGCATGACGGGTTAACTTATCGTTTCATACGCTTATCGGCGCAAGTGGTCACGAAATGCCATTATAGCACCCGTTCGCAGACTGTCACATCGAATCATGAGTGCAGTCGTGTTATCGGGTGTTGATTGTCGGGTTAGGCAATTTGGGGCGTATGTTCTATACTCATTTTATGGGAACACGACACGTCTTGAACTTATTCTCGGATCGGTTACGGTCGCTGCCGATTTTGATTCTATATTTGACCGACGGTTGCAACAGCCGCTGTGTGACATGCGACATCTGGCGCAATCCGCGCCGGAACATGCGCGCCGATTTGATCGACTCGTTGGTTGTACAAGTCAAGCCGCTTGGCATTCGCTGGGTGGTATTAAGCGGCGGTGAGGCGATGCAGCATCCAGATTGGGCGGGTATCGCGCAGCGCTTTCGTGTACAAGGTGCGCGTGTGCTGCTGCTCACCAATGGACTATTGATCCGTAAACAAATCGACGACGTGATCGCCAGCGTCGATGAAGTAATTGTCAGCTTGGATGGCGGTACAGCCGCGACCTACGAAGCAATTCGCGGCGTCGATGGCTTCGATTTAATTATGGACGGCATTCGGCATGTGCGCGCAGCGGGTATACCCGTCACGACACGCACGACCGTGCAGCGTGCCAACTTCCGCGAAATACCGACGATCATCGACGTTTGCAAAACCGCTGATGTCAACCATATCAGCTTCTTGACGGTCGATGTCAGCAACCCGGTTGCGTTTGGGGATCGGTTCGCGTCTGATACGTCGATCCCTATGATGAGCGGATTGGCTCCGTCAGAACACCAGCCGCCAACGACCGCGTTGACATCCGATGATGTGCGCGAACTCGCTGGCATTCTCGATGAAGTCGAGCGCCATTACACGGATGAATTTGTGTCCGGTCGCATCGCGGAATCGCCCCTGAAATTACGGCACATGCTGACATATTTTGGCGCGCTCAATAATCAATCGACATTTCCGCGTGTGCGCTGTAACACGCCCCAGCTTTCCGCCGTCGTTGAAGTCGATGGATCACTGCGCCCGTGTTATTTCCTGCCGAAGATGGGCAACGTGAATGATGGAGGACTGAACGTATCGATCAATACATCGGAAGCGTTGGCGTTACGGGCGGCGGTGCGCGACGGCGAGCGCGCAGAGTGTGAACGCTGTGTGTGTCCTTTATACAAAGGGGCGCTGGCGCTCGCGCGGCTGTGACAGTGAGATCATGTTCGATTATCTTGTGTTGCTTGGGTTGGCTGCGTTAAGTGGGTTCTTTTTACTCCGCTTGATTCTGATCATTGCGGGGGTGTTGAAAGCGCCTGTACTGCGTCAACTGCAATCATATTCGGCGGTTTATTCATCTTATTATCCGGTTCCTGCGTTTTTCATCTGGACAGGCGTCTTGCTGCTGTGCGGCGGTATCCTATCGATGCTGGTCACAAAATCACGTTTTCCAGCGTTCATCCCTGGTGTTTTGTGTTTGTGTACAGCGTGGACAAGCCTCCAATACGAACGTTTTTGGGCGCGGCGTGGGCGTTTCTTGTTTCCGCGCTGGTATCGCGAACTGCAAGAACGTGCTGGGCGCGACGAACAACGCCGCGTCGCCTATGCGTGGCTGCGGCTGCCGCTTTCGACACGGCGACGGCTCAGTTTTCAGGATCGAGCGTTTGGGGTGTGGGCAGATTTGGTATTGTTGAGCACAACCGACGCAACAGGTGACACGTTCGTCCACGATTCAGCGTATCGGTTGCTTAAGCGCCGCATGGTGGCTTCATGAGAACGTTTTTTCGACGCGTGTTCCGGCGTACACCGCGCACACTAAGCAGTCTTGAGGCGTATCAATTATGGGCGGAGTTGTATCCGCCGCACGCGCATAATGCGCTGATGCGTGTCGAGCAAGATGCCATGACCGCCTTACTGCCTGCCCTAACGGACTGTCGCGTTCTTGATCTTGCAAGCGGAACCGGACGTTATGCCCATCTCGCGATAGCGCGCGGCGCGCATTCGGTAATCGCGCTCGATAACAGCGCGCCCATGTTAGAACGAAACAAGGCGCACGCGCGCGCCTTAGCGACAATGGAGCGGCTGCCGCTGCGGACTTCGAGTATCGAGGTCGTGCTGTGCGGATTAGCCATCGGTCATTTGGCGGTTGTCGAACCTGTGCTTAACGAGATCGTGCGCGTGTTAACACGACGTGGAGTTGCGTTGATTAGCGATGTGCATCCTTCATTGTTTGTGAACGGTGCGCGACGCACGTTTCAAGCCCACGGTGCGACGTACGCGGTACAACACACGCCGCATTCGCTGAGCAGTGTCGTCATGTCGGCGCGTGCTGCCGGGCTGGTTTTAACCGCGCTTGCCGAACCCAGTATCGACGCGCAAAAAGATGAGCATTTGTCGCCTGTGCCTGTGGTCGTGGTCTATCGATTTGAGCGTGAAAGGACATAAACGCCCAATATCAATGCGATAATGGCGGGCGGTACGCACAGTGATAAAAATAGGCGCGGGGCACTTTCGACGCTGCTCATTAAAGCGTAAAGCACAAGAAACAATACGATCCCCAAAATGGAGAGGCTCGCGCCGAAGATCAGCGCACGTTGTAAACGCTGACGTTCATTCTGGGGTGACGGTTGTGAGTTCATACGGTTTCTCCTCGCGGGTTTAGGCGCATCGTTGATGAAACGTAGGCTGATTTATACAACTTTTTTGCGATTGTAGGCATGAAAGTTGCATATACTGTAGGTGCAAGTCTCATTCGTTTCGCAACGTATGTTGCATGAGAACACCAGCTTTAGAAAGGGTCACACGTGATCGCGTTTAAGAAATATTCCACCCGATTTGCTCTTGTTTCTATGATCGTTATATTGGCGGCAACTGCCGTAAGCGCGCAAAAGAATTCGCCAGAAGTCCCCCCTGCGGATCCTGAAGATTCGTCATTGTTGACTTTAATGATCTTGCTTGATGGCGATACGCTGGAATTGACGCTGGAAGATTCGGATGGTGCGCTGCTCGCCGCATTCAACGCGAGTGAAGGTGATGAAGTCACCGTGACGATGGAAGCAGAGGATATCGATCCTTATCTCGTATTGTTTGGTGCATCTGGCGCACTCGTCGCGCAAAATGACGATGCCGATGGATTGAATTCGCAGATTGCAGATTTTGAAGTCCCAGCAGATGGCACCTACTTTATTTTGGCGACGACCTTTTCCAACCGGAATAATTCGTTGATCGAGTCATCGGATGAGCTCGCCTTTACCTTGACCGTCGAAGGGAATACGCAGCCAGCGAGTGAATCGGAAGATGGTTTTTCCTACTACTCGTATACAACGACCATCGGTGAAACGCTCGAACTGATCATCGACGAGGTGCAGCCCGCGTATTTTGTCACGTTTGAAGGTGCAGAAGGTGACGAATTGACCATCAACGCGCCATCGGAAGACAACGAACTGGATACGCTGATGATGCTGTTCGATGCGTCTGGTAAGCGCTTTGCGGTTGATGACGATAGCGGTGAAGAATCACTCGCGTCGATGATCGAAACCGAACTTCCAATCGATGGGCTGTATTTCTTGGTCGTCACTACCTACAATTACCCGGCAATTGCTGTGGGTGATAGCGATGCACTGGACGGCACGATCAATTTGTCGATTGATGGCTAATTTTTCGAGTGCCAGCGACTAGTCAGAAGCGGTGTATATCACAATATACGCCGCTTTTTATTTACGGCGTTAGACAAAAGGCGTGTGTGTGACCTTACCCCAGTTTATCGGGGGTAGACCCGGCGTAGAAAAATAGGCTGATTGGACAACCATATCAGGACATATAGGGATTGACACATATTTACAATCAAATATTATTACGTATATTCGCGTTGTATAGATTAAAGGAAAATAAACATGCTGCGTCGATTAACTCTTATACTTTTTCTAACGGTAGCGATCTTTAGCGGATCGAAGGTCATTGCTCAAACCGAGAATGTGCCTCCACAGGTCGCCGCGGCGGTAGCAGCCTTCAATCGCTACCTGACACAGCCGATCTCGGTCGATCAACTCGATAGTTATCAGCTTACACAAGGAACGTATGGTGATTCTGCGCTGGGTTGTACCCTGGTTGCAGGCGTACCGCTCGCAGCATCGATCAGTGCCTACAAAGTGCAGATCGTTTACCAGTCTGTTCTCTACGAGTTTGAAGTTTCGGAAGATACGCTGCTCATCGTCCCATGCAGCCCGGTGCTTCTTGCTCAGCCCGTCATTATTCCTATCGCTACGCCTGCGCAAGCGACGATTGGATTGACAGGCTGTCCAGTCGATTTTGCCGGATACCTTCCTCCGCGCTTGGTGGCTGGTGGATTTGCGCGTATTGGTGCAGATGGACAGCCGAACCGAATGCGCAACGCACCCAGTATTGATGCTGAACAGATAGGCTTGATCAGCCCAGGTACGACGGTCGAAGTCATTGACGGCCCCGTGTGTGAAGCGACAACGCAGATTATCTGGTGGCAAGTACGCGATGGTAGTTTGGTTGGTTACACCGCTGAAGGCTTGGATTCTGATTATTTCCTGGAATCCGTCGAGTTGGGCGCACTGCCGACTCTTCCGCTCGTTCGCGAACCGATTACCGCATTCAATGCCTCAAGTGTCGTCACACTTGCCGCTATCCCGTTCGAGGGTGGAGCAATGGTCGATTTTGGCGGTTTGGCGCAGCTCCTTGTCGCTGGCACGTCTGGTGTAACTTTCTATGATCTGGATCAGATGACTGTTGGTGAACTACCGCTCCCGACGGGAATGGTCGCGCTGCACGTCAACTACAGTCCCGACGGTCGTTATATTGCTTATTCGACCGACTCCAATGAGCTTTTCATCTACGATATCTCAGAAGATCAAACTACACAGCTTGATATCGACGACAACGTTGTCATCAATGATCTCGACTTCAGTCCCGATAATCTGCTTGCGGTTGGTGTTGGTGATCCACTTGGCGGACAGGAGTCGATCAATGGCTGGAGTATGTACGAGCCGAGCGATAACAACCGCACCATAAACTATCCGACTGACTCGTGGGTAGGGGATGTGGCGTTTGGTCCTGGCGGCATCCGTCTTGCATGGCTTAGCGACACCGCCAATATGGTACTTTTGCAAGATGGTCTGCCCCTAATCAGTGGACGGCTTGGACAGCCAACGCGTACTGGTCTCGCGTGGCAGCCCGTCGAGGATACGACCGATCCCGATACTGCTTATCGGCTTGCTTATTCTGACGGCAATCTGATTGTGTTATTTGATGTAAATACCGCCGACGTAACGACCTACACGAACGAAGATGATTATCTGCCAGGTACACTGGCATTCAATGAAGACGGTTCGGTGATTGCGGTGCTTAACCGTTCTGTGACGGATGAACCGATGCCGCGAATACTCCGGTTGTTCGACGTGGTGACGAGCGACGTGCTTTACAGCGAGTCGTTAGAGACCGCACGAGGCATGACGTTCAGTCCCGATGGTACGCTCGTCGTGGTGCTGACCGATACGACGCTGCGCTTTTATGGCATCGCGTCGTTCACGGATGCGGTTGGATAAGCGCGCGCATACACTTGGGCTCTCGGTCTTGACCTCAATTCGACTTTGCACATCAAGCAGCGTGACACAAGGTCGAAACGAGTATGTCGAACAACGGGTTTGGGATTTTGAGCATGTCGGGTTCTTCTCTCGATATTCGAAAAGTCGGATAAACCGTCCAGAGGAATTGACGCACCTTACGCAGATTGCCCTCACCCTAAATCCTTCCCCTACCGCGACGGTTTTTCTCCCCTTCTCCCTGAGGGAGAAGGGGTCGGGGGATGAGGGCTGGTGAACATTCGTGATTCATTGAAACTGGCAAAAAACCGTCTCAATCGGCTGACGCACGGGCGTGCAATGGCACGTCCTGTGCATATTGATCCGCTGCGCGGCGGGGGAAGGGCAAAAGAACCAAAGAAACAGACGACAAAGAAACAGAGATCAAAGATCAGAGATTCAGAGTACAAAAGAAATTAATAGGGGGCGGCAACACACGCGAAACCCGTAGCTGAAGTTCCGTCCATTCGGGTAGTTGTAGTAGCGGTACGCAGCGCGCGCGTTGCTCCGAGCGCTGTCCCACGAGCGGCCGCGCAGCACGCGATATTCTGATTTTGTATTAATATCGTTAGTATTATCGTGGGAATCGGTCAAACACCATTCCCACACATTCCCTACCATATCCGTCACCCCGAACGGGCTGTCGCCTTTATCTTTTCCCTCATACTGGCGCACCGGGGTCGTTTTACTGATGTTACTTTCCCCCGTATTGCAGCGGCTGGCATCCCACGTATCCCCCCACGGATAAACGCGCCCATCATCGCCTTGAGCAGCCCGCTGCCACTGC
>Ga0163147_10001738_pt1 | contig 32466 bp, 41 predicted proteins | sample OliLakLV19MP6G1_FD_148597 | JGI IMG/M metagenome (GOLD analysis project Ga0163147, IMG submission 148597) | Freshwater microbial mat bacterial communities from Lake Vanda, McMurdo Dry Valleys, Antarctica- Oligotrophic Lake LV.19.MP6.G1 | ecosystem: Environmental > Aquatic > Freshwater > Lake >...
GGTGCTTGGGGGTTTGGGCGGGCCGATTTGCCAATGTCACGCTTTTGGCAAGTTGTGTCACGCTTTCTCGATTCGATGTCACGCTAAGTTTTCCTTCCGTTGCTGCACTGCAACGTTAAACCAATCGCCGGTTACGGCTACACAACCGGACTGCTGACCCATTCGCAACGACCGATGGAATGCCTGCCGCCGAGCCTCCGAGCTGCTGTCCGGCATCGCTGCATAGAACGCCTGCCGAACTTCTTTTTCCGGCCGGCCGGTATCGATCGCCTCGATCAACCGGCGCAGTCCACCGTCCCGGTTTTTCAGCGCGGACTCCAGAACCGCCGCTGCGCTGTCTGCATGCCGAGCAACAAGTGAGCTGATTTCGTCGCCGTCGCCGTCGCGCCCTAGGACCGACCGGACTAACTCGAAAATAATTGGCTCCGGCTGATCGCCGTCTTTTTGTTTGACGCATTCCATCGTTGCCAGCATTTGCGCCTCGTCGCGCATCACGCCGTACAAATAATCGCAATTAGCTAAAATCGCAGACGACCCTCGCGGCCGCTCCGTAGCGCTATGCCCGGCGTGATGAACGACGGTAACGGTTGCCCCGAAAACGTCGCGCAAATCTGACCCGACTACACGCAGCCAAGACGACATCTCGCTAGCGCTATTTTCGTCCCCGTCGTACGTCTGTGCTAGCGTGTCGACGATGATATCGCCTGGTGCGACTCCCGCCGCGCGGATCGCCGTCGCTAACGTACGGGCCTGCGTGCGCAGCACTAGTGGCACCGCTACGACTCGCATCGGGCATTTTTTCCAATCGAGACCCCGCGCTAGATGCCACGCCAAAATTCTGCGCATGACGCCAGCGCCGCCCTCGGCTGCGAGATAGATTTGTGTCGCTTGTTTGGTTTTTCGACCGATCCAGTCCAGTCCCCAGGCACGGTGCAGGCTGTAATCCAGGGCGATGAAACTTTTGAACGTGCCCGACGCTCCGAAAAACATTCCAAGCGACGACTCGGGGATAAGACCCTTAACCGCCCAACTAATCGCTTGAGCTTTTTCGTTCAATTCCGCGAGCGTCAGCACCAGCGCTTCCGGCACAGGTGCCGTCAACGTTGCTGCCGGCGGGAATGCTGTCTCCGCCGTGCTGACTGCTCTTGAGATGTCGTTGTATCGGTCTAGCCATCGCGCCTCGTCGGCGGTCCGCGCGGCCGACTGCCCAACGATCGCGCGCAGGGACTGCACGACAGCCCCGGCAGGCATGCCGGAGCGTATCCAGCCGGCAGCTAGTGCCGCGATACTGTCGTGCAGATCCGAGCCCTCCAGGATGTGCGTGATGTGCATTGCCCACCGCTCGTCGGCAGGCATATCCGCATGCCGAGACATCCCGTCTGCGGTCTTGCTTTCTCGGAACGTCACCTGCGGATACGCGGCCTGCACCGCCTGCATAAACGCGTCGATGTGCCGCCGCTCGATCGTCGTCAAATCTGAGCAGTGCGTATTCGTCGGGTCCGCCGTCGTCGTCCACTCGAACGGGGCCTGCGTGTCCGGATGCACAGCATAGGCAACGATCTGCTGCCCCGTGCCCATGAGCTCAATTTTTCCGTGCTCGCCGAGCGACAGCGATTGTTTTTTGAACTCGCCGTCGAACCGGTACAGACGCAGGCGCTTCGGCCAGTTACCGACTCTCGTCGGCGCTTTGCCGAGGCACTGTTGCGCGAGTTTGTCTATCGACTCCGCCATCTGTACATCTATACAGTCCATATCGAGCGCGATACAGCCGTGCCCGGTCAAAATACCGGTGTAGCACTCCGCATACTCGGTTCCGCCGGCGAACGCGTAATTTTGCCAACCCTCCATCACTGGACGTTTGGTGCCCTGGACGATCGGTACCGGAAAATACCCGTTGCCGGCGAGAATCGGAGCGATATCGCCGAATCGCAGCACGTTAGCGGTTGTCAATCTCATGCCGCCGGGCTCATGCCGCCGGGCTATGTGCGCGGGCTAATACGAATAGAAAACCCCCGGCCTTGCGGCCGAGGGAAGCTCGCGGCGAACGGGCGTGAACACCGCGAGCGGAGGAGACAGTCATACCGTGGCCGCTTCTGGATACAGATCGGGGCGGAGATCGTGACGCGTGACGACGCCAGCGGTGGCCTGCTCGATCGGGATGCACCTATTCGGCGGGATGCCTCGCGACCGCCAGTTGTTCACGACCATCGGCGAAACCCCGAGCGCCTTGGCCAGCGCAGCCCATGAGCCACACGTCTCAGCTGCCCTTGTGAGCGCGGCGCGCGATCTGTTGGTTGATTCCATGACCGTCATTAAACGTCATGTGTAGTGCCTCCGTCAACCTGTAGTTCTGATGTTTTATAAACGTGCTGTTGACAACTGATACACGTGGCGTGTATGTTTTCGTCCATCGAAGCTCCCGCACGCTGCCTCTAACCCGGAGGCTGCGGGGGCCAGGGGAGGGAGAGAGAAATGACGCTGTTCGAAATCAAGCACCGGCACTCCGGCAAGGTTCTGTTCAGCCTCGAAACGGAATCTCTGAAGGTGTGCGTAGTGGGGGCGGTTAGGCTGTCCGCGGGCCTCCGTGGCGCGGACCTCCGCGGCGCGAGCCTCGGAGTCGCGAATTGTCGTGGCGCGAACCTCGAAGGCGCGGACCTCCGTGACGCGGACCTTCGTGGCGCGAGCCTTCGTGGCGCGAGCCTCGGAGTCGCGAATTGTCGTGGCGCGAACCTCGAAGGCGCGGACCTCCGTGACGCGGACCTTCGTGGCGCGGAGGGAATCTTCCCCATGGGGGCTCCGAACGGCTATCACGCTCACGCTTGGCTACGCGATGGTTGGCTGTCGATTCGCGTCGGCTGTCGAGAATTTCGGCTGCCCGAGGCTAGAGCTTATTGGGCAGGCAAAGACCACAGGCGAGAGGCGCTGGCTGCGCTCGACTATGCCGAGGCTGTTGCGACGATTCGTCAGTGGCCCTTGGTAGCACCAACAAAGCTGGAGGCAGCATGACGGACCACGAAGTCGGTTTGCGAAACGAGTTTTTTGCCGCCCTTGCTGCTTGGCGGTCGGAGCACCTGGTACTCGATCTAATCGCGATCGAGCACCAGGTTGGAGACGGTCATTCCGGCCGCTGGCTCGCACAGCAGTTTTCGCCGATTTACCGCACTCATGTTCTCGCCGCCGCCGCAGCGGCGAGGCGGATGCACGCCTGCCTAGACGCCTGCCGGGAGATTGATGAGGCATGGGCAGAGGCGCAGGCCGACGTGATATGCGAGTTCGATAACCGCCACGCCACGGCCGCCACGGCGCCCACTAGCGAATGAATCCAGCCGCGCTACCAGCAGACGTATGGCAGCACTTTGCCGCCGGTGACGATCGCCGGCTGGTCGATGTAATCGTGGAGGCTCGCGGCCGATGGCCCGAGCGCAACGTCAACGCCGACTACATCGCGTACCTGTACGCGGCGGTTGGCATAAAGGAGGCACTATGATGACGATGGCTGATGTTTGGATCCTGGCAGGTCTGTATTGCTTAGCGTCCGGTTGTTTCGTGCTCGGCGCGTGGTGGCATGCAAACCGAGAGAACGAACGCGAGCAGGAGGCCCGCGAGCGGACCCGGACGCGGATCCGGTACAGGAAAGGGACGACCCGCGCGTAATGCGCGCACGCTGACGATACGCACGCTGACGATAACCGAACCGGACCCAACAAAATGGCCATCTCACTCGCAAACATTGCACACAACACTAGTAAACCTCCCCGCATCGTTATCCATGGCGATGCCGGAGTCGGCAAATCTACATTTGCGTGCTCGGCTCCCGCGCCGATTGTTATCCAGACCGAGGACGGCCTGGGCACTCTCGATGTTCCGGCATTCCCGCTGGCGCAGCGGTACGAGGACGTAATCGAGGCTATCGGCGCGCTGTATCGGGATGATCATCAATACGCGACATGCGTTATTGATTCGCTTGATTGGCTAGAGCCGCTAGTCTGGGAGCGCACATGCCGGGAGCTAGGCGTCGCGTCGATCGAATCGCCGGGCTACGGCAAGGGCTACATCGAGGCGCAGAGATTTTGGGCGGAGTTTCTCCGAGGCATCACGGCTCTGCGTGACGAGAAGGGCATGATTATCATCATGACTGCGCATAGTCAGATCGTGCGAATCGAAGACCCTCTTCTGCCCGCATACGACAGGCACGCGCTGAAGCTGCATAAGCGCGCTGCTGCAATAACGGAGGAATATGCCGACGTAATTTTGTTTGCTGCGCAGGAGACGCAGCTGATCAGTGAGAAACAGAAATTCTCGCAGGAGAAACGCGTCCGCGCGGTCTCGACGGGCACCCGGCTGATGCACTCAGTCGGTCAGCCCGCATTCCTCGCAAAAAACCGTTATTCGCTTCCCTCTCCGCTGCCGCTGGAATGGGATGCGTTTATCGGCGCTATGTACGCGCCTGCAGCACCAGCACCAGCACCTGCGGCAAACCCTGAACGTGAACTCCTGGAGGACCAATCATGAGCACCCTAAATTTTGATACTGCCGGAATCGACCCCGCCGTTCCGCACTCCCCGGTCCCGCCCGGGGAGTACATCCTGGAGATCGAGGATACGGATTTGCGTCCCACGAAATCCGGCGAGGGCGAATATCTGTCCGTGACGTTCGCGATCGCTGACGGCCAGTACCTCGGCCGAAAAGTATTCGAAAATTTCAACTTGTCCAACCCGAACCCCGAAGCCGAACGCATCGCGCGCAGTCAGTTCGCCGCGCTGTGCATCGCCGCCGGGAAAGCAAAAGTCGGCGACTCGATCGAACTGCACGGCACTCGAATCATTGGCTCCGTCGGCGTCGAGAAGCGCAAAGATTCCGGCGAGCTGAGGAATCGGGTTCGCGGATATCAACCGCTCGGCGGCGCTTTTGTTGCGGGAGTGCAATCAGCCCGCCCGCCAGCGCCACCAAAGCCCGCCGGCAGCGCGCCGCCATGGGCAACGGGCAAGGCCGCCGCGTAAGGATGGCTGCGCTGCCCGTACAGCAGCACGCCACCGTGCAGGCTATCTACGCCCTGCACGCCAAGCGCCGCGCGGCTGAGCCGCCGCGTGGCTACCTTGGCTGGTCGGAGATCGGGCACGAATGCTCCCGCTATCTCTGGCTGTCATGGCGATGGGCGGCTTTCGAGGCATTCGAGGGCCGCATTGTCCGATTGTTCGAAACCGGGAATCGAGAGGAGGCGCGCGTACTCGACGAATTGCGCGAGATCGGCTGCACTGTGTGGGACCGGGACGAAAACGGGAAACAATTCTCGATCGTGTCGCATAGGGGGCACATGCAAGGGCACCTGGATGCTGTTGTCCAGGGATTGCCCGAGGCGCCAAAAACCGCGCATCTGGTCGACGTGAAAACAATCAATACCAAGCGCATGACGGAGCTGCAAAAAAAGGGCATGAAAACCGTGTACCCAAAATATTGGGCACAAGCGCACGGGTACATGTCGCACTACAAGCTAGCTCGGGCGCTGTTTATTTTCGTATGCAAAGACGACGACACGCTATTTGTCGAGCGCATCGAGTACGACGATGCGGAATTCAGGCGATTCGAAAGCCGAGCGGCTGCGATTCTGGACGCAAAAGAGCCGCCGGAAAGGTTCGACGCGGAGTCATTTACGTGCAAGTTCTGTCATTTCAAAGCGCAGTGCCACGGCACCGAGGCGGCGCTCCCGAACTGCCGCACATGCGCGCATTCAACGCCAGTAGCTGAGGGCAATTGGATGTGCGAATGGTGGGAAAACATTATTCCGCCTGCCGCGCAGGCGAAGGGCTGCGCGGAACATCGCTACATCCCGGCGCTTGTGTCGTCGTTTGCCGAGCTCGTGGAATACAACGAAATTTCGAATGACGCGGTCTGGCGCAACAAGTTGACGGACAAGAAATTCACGCAGCCCCGGTACTCGAGCATGGAAATGCATCAGACCGAAGGAAAGGCGGCGCTCGGCGAGGCGTTCGTCGAATACGTCAAATACGAGTTCCTCGGCATGCGCTGCGGGTTCAAGGAATTCCCGTCAGATCTGCCGTGGGCCGACGATCAGAAAAAAGCGCCGAAAGGCGGCATTGATCACAAACCGCTTGGCGAACTGTACAGAACGACATGAAGCCCGAACTGGAGGAATGAACATGAGCGGAATTAACATCGTCGAGCGGTTCCGCTGCGAGATTTGCGCAACCGTTCACGCTGACCGCTGCGATGCAGCGGCGTGCTGGCGTGAATGCAACGACGCCGAGCCTGACATCCAAATAATCTGGACATGTCCAGATTGCGCCGACGAATTTATCAGCGAAGAAGAAGCAATGGACTGCTGTTCTGCGCATCGCAATGATCCTCCACGCCTGCCCAGCGCGGCCGAACTGGAAGCGGCTGGGCAGATACGGCTGCTATGAGGAGGAATGACGTGAGCGAAATCGACGACTACAAAGCGGCAGGTGAATGGTTCCACCGATTGCTCGATATAGCAGAGCCGACACCAGAATACGCGACCATCCGTAACCTCATCCGCTCCCTCGCCTCGGGCGATGCGAGACTGTGCTGTGCGCGGCCTATCCACCACCAGTACAAATATAAATTGTGGATCGACTATGAGGATTTGGCATACGGTTTTGCATGGAGAAATACGCGGAGCACTGAACCGATAGAAACGCGTGCGTTGTACCTTGCCCTTTCGCGGGAATTGTAGAGGCTATCTACCGGCACCCGACCATCCGCGCGGCGAGCCTGACTCGTTGCGAATCCTCGCCGGCCCTCTCTAACGAAAGGGCCTGGATGCCATACGCCTGGGCCTCGCGCGCTAGCCAGTCCGAGCACCCCTTCGCCGTGCCGTCTCGGCTCCACTGCACGTAATGCACGAACTCGTGCAGCAGGATGGAGCTGTCATGCGGCTGCGCAAAATCCAGCGTATCCAGCACGTAGACCGTGCCCTCGGCTTGATAGCCCTTGCAGGCTCTGCACGGCATGTCGGCGGTAATGCGGACCTCGGGCGCGTGCTCTGGGATGTGCCCCATGTGACCGATGGCGATGTGATACAGCATTGCAGATTGATCCGCGGTCAACTCGGCCGCGCTCGCGTTGACCGCGAACAGCAGGATCAGCGCAGCGCCGCGCATGCTTGAAGTTCTGATTGGCATAGCGTCAAGGTCCGCTCGATGGTTTCGCCAAACTCAAGGGCGGTGACGATATCTGCCGGGAGGCCTCGATCTGCCTCGAAGCAAGGCCCTTCCAGTCCGGCCCCCCCAGGGGCTGGAGCGCTGCCGGGCTCGGCGTAAACCGTGGGCACTCCACCGGCACGGGACTGGAGGCGCACCCGGATACGATCCCAGCTAGCGCGATCAGCAGCGCGAATCGCCTGGAAGCGGTTGACAACGATCGTCTGCGCATCAGATGTCTCCGTTTCCAATTTTCTGTAGCGCTCGTCCGCCGCGTGCCCAACAGCCTGCATTGCAATGATCTGGTCATGTTGTCCCTTCCATCCCCAAAAATAGCCCGCGCCGAAAATGAGGGCGACAAGGGCGGCATAAATGCCGATGCGCGCCCAAATGAGCGCTGGAATCATTTGTCGATTGGGACAGAGTTCGCGATGATCGCGTCTTTGCGCCCGCTGCTCGCGCTGGATCCGTAGAAATATCCGACCACAGATCCGAATGCCGCCGCCAATCCGCCGATCAAAATGTCGACGCCCGGCTTGTCGGTCAGCAGCATCAGCGACATGACGGAAAAAAACCCGACGATAACGATAGCGGCCAGGATGTACTGCGCGTATTGATTCCGCACCGATTCGCTCATTCTTTTTTGTCCTCGTCTTGGTGCATCGACATAGGCGTGAGTTTCGGCTTCGGCTTCGGGAATGGCGCTGGCGGTTTTTCTTCGAGCAATTTCGCGATCAGCTCATTCGACAGCTCGCCGGACGCTGCTAACTGTCGCAACGCGTTCAGCGTATTTAACGCCGAGATGATCGTGCGTGCATCCAGGTGCGAGATCGGCACGGCGCGGACCTGATAGACGATATCCGCGTCGGCTACGTGAGCGATTCGAGCCAACATTTCCCGCAGTCCTAGCTCTACCATTTTCGGATCATTACAGGTATCCCAATTGTTTTGCGACTATGCCGAGTAGCGAAATGCCGAGCCAGAATGCGGCCGATATGCTGGCCATCAATTTTAGGATCAGCGGCAGATGCCCAAGCGCGTCAAGCGCGCACACGACAGCCGCGCCGATGCGCTCGTTGCGCGCGCGTTTTCGCCGATCTATACCCTTCGCTCTGCGCTCGCCGTCGGTAACCATTTACGGGTCTCGCTCAATAGATTCGGTCGTCTCGGTCGCAAGGCGCGTTACCCTCGTTTGACGCGTAACGATGATGGTGTCCTCGTAGTCGTCAGCGCGGCGCTTGGGGTCTTTCTGCGCGCGGCGGCAGGCGGAAAAAAGCGGCAATCGCGACCAGCAAAACGCCGATGCCGACAAGCAGAACTTGCTCGGGCCAGATGCTCATTTGTTTGTGCTACACCACAGGTGAATCACGAACAGTACTGACAGCCCAAATGAGATCGCGCCGAGCCCAACCCAGAACCAGGAGAGAGCCCACTCGGGGATGACTGGCAGGCTCGTCATCAAGGAATTTCGGTCACTGGAGAGAGACGAACTCGCCGATCCTGAAAGCGTTTTTCAGGGTGTAGTCCTGAATCCAGCCGCCGCCGCTGCCGGCGTATTTGCCCCAGAGCTCGATCGTGTCGCCGGCGGAAATAGACGCGATGTCCTCTGAGAATCCGGCGGTGCCGGTGCCAGCGACGGATCGCTCGGTGCCGACCGCGGAGCCGTTGCGGTAGATCTTGCCGTATGTGGTGCCGCCGAAGATGCCTCCACCGATGGTGAAATCGACCGTCAGCGTGCCGCTGCGCGCGACGGTGATTTGGATGTATTTGACATATCCGGTGGTGCCCGGGAACACTTGTTTGCTGCTCGCGGCGATCGCGAACGAGCCGGCCTGGTACGAGCGCGTATCGATGATCTGGCCGGATGCCAACAGGCTGCTGCCGTCCCAGGTCATGTAATTCCCGGCCGGGTTGCCGATCGAGAATTTGTAGGCGCCGCCGGAGTAGCCCAAGAAAAATCCCGCGCCGGTGTTGTAGGCGCTCTGGCCGCCGCGCACGTTGCCGGTAGTATTTACCTGCACGTCGCCGGCCACGATTGTGCTGGCCAGCACCCCGCCGGTAACGGTGAGATTCGTCCCGTCCCACTGCGCGTTGTTGCCGAGCGAATTGCCGATCATCATGCGCCAGGCGCCGGCCACGGAGGCGGTGGTGGCCTGCTGGTAGGCGGAAACGCCGGTTCCGTCGTTGAGCTGCGCGCCCCAGGCGTAGAAATAATCGCCAATGGTGCTCGTGCCGTAGCCGTTGCTACCTTGATGCGCGAAAAATACTGTGAAGGAATTACCGCTCGGGACCGCGGCATCGGTCACTAGCCCGACCCGCGTCCATACAGTAGTCGACAACGCGCTCACATCGACGGCGCCAAGTGCATCGAGAGCGACCGAGCCGGGGCCTTCGAGGATGGCGCCGTGGCCCGGCACATAAGCGCCGGCGGTGAAGTCGTACACATAGAGCTTGGCCGTGCTGACGTTGCCGGCACGCATCCAGACGCTCTGCGCGTAGCGGTTGCCTGTGCTGGTCGGGGTGAACGACGGGTATACCTGGTTGCCGGCGGACGCACCGGACAGAGTCAGCTGACTGGCCGTGGTGCCCGTCGGCGACACGCCGGCGGCAGTGACGGTGACGTTGGATTTGGTCCAGAAGGCGTGCGCGAAATCCTCGGTCCGCTGCAACAGGTTCTGGGTGTAGCCGGCAAAGAATCCGCTGCCGGCCAGCATGCCAATAGCGCCGCTGCGCAGGGCCGCGCCCTTGATGTCGAGTCCAAGCCCGCTGCCGCCGATGCTCAGGTGCTGGCCGGTCCAGGCCATGTAACTACCGTCCGGGTTGCCCAGATGCATGCGGTAGAAGCCGGCGTTATAGCCTAGCCAATAGCCCGCGCCGGTCATGTATCCGCTCGCGCCGCCGGCTAGATACGCGGTGAAATCGTGCGTGATGTGCAGCTCGTCGCCGGTGCCGCCGGTCACTCCGCTGACGCCGCCGGTGGAGCTGACCGGGTAGAACGCGGAGACATTGCCGGTGGTGTCTACGTGCCGCACCCAGTAGAAGCGCGTCAGGCCACCGGCCAGACCGCTGCGCGCAAGACGCGTACTGGAGATCTCGGCGATCTGCGTGGCGCTGCTGCGCACGTTTGTGCTCGACTCGTAAACCTGGGTGGCGAAATAGTCGGCGTCCGGACAGGCGGACCACGTGATATCGAATCCGCCCGTGGCGGTGGTCACGCCGAGCGACGAAGGCGCGGTCGGTGCGGCGGTTTTGCCGATGACGGTATGGACGCCGGTCAGCCAGGCCGAGCGCGGACCTAACACTGCGTGGGTGCGCACCTGAATGTTGTAGTTGATGCCATCCTCGACCGGCGCGAGGTAGTAGACGGTCGAATCAGATGGCATGTAGACCGTGTTGTAGTCGGCCTCGATGGTTTTTTTCCACTGCAGCTCGTAGCGCCACAAATTAGGCTCGGCCGCGCCGGTAAAGCTCACCTTGACGCGGCTGATAATCGTGCCGTCACCGGTCTTGAGCAAATCTGCGGTACCGCTGCTCATCACGAGCGACGTCGGCGGTGCGATCACGGATGGATTCGGCAGCACCAGATCCGGCGGCACGGTGGGCGCCGTCGCGTCGCTGCTGCTCCAGCCGTAGGCGGTTGAGTCCTCAGCCTGCACGGTCAGGTCGACGCCGAGCACGCCGTTCTCGGCCGTGAGTCGCCAGCCCTTTACGCGGTAGGTCACGCCGGAGATGCCGAGCACCGCGAGGTTTAGCGTGATCGTGTCCCACGTGGCGACGCGAAACGCGGTGAGCTTGCACGGCAGGGTGAGCATCGAGCCGCGGCGCGACAATTCGAGCGCGAGTTTGGCGAGCCGTTGCGCGCGCACGGTGTTGTCGACCATAGGAAAGTCGAGGTCCTTGTAGATCTGGACGCCGTCCTGCGTCTCATAAGTCGCGTTGGTCACCGGAAAAAAATCGACCTGGGTCGAGTTGTAGCCCGGCGAGTAAGTGCCGCGAATCGCGTTGAACAGGGACTGCCGGGCCGGGCGCACCTGCTCGGTCACGTCGTCACGCAGATCGGATTCGCTCAGGGTTACCGCCGGCGCGGACCACGCGCCGGCATGCAGGCGCCAAAGCCCTTCGCGGAAAATCGGCGGCGGCCCGGCGTGAGTCATGCCGGCAGCATCGAGCATCTCTTTCGGGCCGGTGCTGCGCGTGAACGTTCCATTGCACGTGTAACGCACCTGATCGACGTGCCCGAGCGTGATCGTGCCGGTCCCGGCGCTGGTGATATTGCGCGCGGTGCCCGCGAGCGCATCGGCAAATGTGGTGGCGAGCTGCACGACGTTGTCGCCGCGGCGGATCACGTAGTACGTGGTCGCGGCCGAGAGATTGCCCGGCAGCGTGCCGGTGCTCGCGATGGTGACGCCGTCGCCGGCGCCGAACCGGATCTCGATCGCGGCGAAGGTCAGCGTCTCGGCCGTTGCATCCGCCGCTATCGCGGAGGACGTGTAGGCGGACACGGTTACCCGCTCATCGCACACGTTCGCGCTGGCGCTGGCGAGCGAGTCGTCGATCTCGGTGCTGTCGGCCGACAGGCCCCAGGCGGAGGTCAGGATATCGCGCTGGATCAAGATCGGGTTCACTGTCCAGCGCGTGGCGGCGTCGCGCGGGTCGTAGCACAGGCGTCCGTCGATCTCGCAGCGCACATTCGGCAGGCCGTTGGGAAACGCCGTGTCGTCGCGCTTGATGCGCAGGTACAGATAGGCCCGCCCGCGCCACCGGTCGGTCGAGGTGTACACGCCACCGGATTCGGAGATAAGCGTCGCATCGGCCGCCTGCGACGCGCTGCCCACGGCCTTGATCACGCGCGCGACGCCGCTGTAGCGGCCCGACGTCACGTTGCCCGAGCCGTCGACGGCGCCGATCTCGGTGTCGTCCAGCCACACGCGGTTGATCGATTTGATCTCGTGCCCGGCGAGGATGACGACCATGTGCGCGTATTCCTTCGAGGTGCCGGTGGTCTCGAAGTACGCCAGCATGCCGGAGGTGATCACGCGGCCGTAGACGATGCGATGCGCCTCGGTGGTCGAGCGCACTACGACGCTGCGATCCTGGCTCGCCTCAGGCCCGGCGCCGGGCCTCTTCTGCTTCGGGGCGAGCGCTTTGGCGACCAGCGCGAACACAGCGACCTGCACGACGAACGCGACCACGCTCGCAGCGGTCGCGGACAGTCCGGCCGCGATCAGTATCGGGATCAGCGGCGGCATCTCAGCTCACTCGCCACGCGCGCGTGCACCGCATAATCAACAGACGCTCCGCGCCGTCGATGCCGGGAAAAATCGCATTAACCCCGATACAAACTCCCAGGGTCGGACCCAAGCTGCGCGCGGCCAGCACGACGTCGCCGCGCTGCGCGAACGCTTTAGAGATCACTCCGCCAAGCGCGGCACCCGCCATCGCCTCGATGCCGCCGTTGGAGAACAAGATGCGCTGTGCGCCGGTCGACGTGCGGTACGTGCCGCGCAGGGGTGCCATCGGGTCGACGCCGGTGCAGGCGAGCACCCAGTCGGCTGCGAGTGTGCAACAGTCGTGCGAGCCCCACGCGAACGGGGTGCGTGCTACTGATGCCACGTAGGCGTCGAGCAGCTCGGGCCAGTGTTCGAGTCGCATGTTCAGCGGGAGATCGCCGACCCCAACACTCCGCCGAGCGGGATGCGCGGCGGTTGCGGCGGGACTGCGCCGCCGGCCTGCCCCCAGTTCAGCGTTTTTTCGGCCAGCTGCTCGAGCCAGCGAAAACCGGTGTCACCGGAGTATTCGGATTGCTGATCGGCGTCGCTGTATAGCCGCGTGCGCGCGCGGTCCCAGTCAGCGAATCGCGTCTCCGACGACAGCGAAATGGTCGCGGTTTTGCCGACCTGAATCGTCATCACATCCATGCGGCCGATCCATGCGAGATAGGGGTCCGCCAAGACGGCGTGGTTCGCCGTCAGCGGCGCGATCCAGACCTTCACCGGCCGGCCTTGGTAGTGCTCGGTGCGCGCGATCGTCACCATTGCTGCCGGGATGCCCGAGAGCTTGAAGGCGACCCCATGCGCGAAAAAGTCGGCCGATTCGCCGATCGCCTCGATCGCCGCCAGATTGCCCAGGCCGGTCCAGGTGTAGCCGTCCCAGTCGATCGAATACCCGGCGCTGCACACGCGCACGAAGCCGCTGCCGAAATTCATTTCGACGAAAGCGACGATGGCGACGTGGTCGGCCTGCAGGGCGGTGTCGACGGCGGCAGTCAGGGTGCGGCTCATAGGCTAGGAGTCATGAGAATGCCTCGATCAGATCGAACGAAAAATTCGCAAAGCCGCGCTGAGCGACATCCCAGCCGACCTCCGGGGAGGCAAGCATGAATCGCGCTTTTGCCTTACTGGTTGTCAGAGCGGCGTTGTCGGCCGGTGAGGTGCGGATCGGCGGTTCGACCGTGATGGTCATCGCGCCGCCACCGCTTGCTGTTGCGTCGGCGGCCGCCATGAAGAGCTGCGTCCCGACGGCGAAGTAATCGCCGGCGAGCAGGGTTGCGCCCGCCGTCCAGCCGTCGGTGATTAGCGAGGCGCCGGTCTGGCTCGCGCCGTTCACCAGCGGCGTGCCGCCCGCGGTGCCGCGCGGTGCCGCGCGATCGAACGGCCACAGATCGACCCGGCACGCTTGGCCGCGCATCTGCACCAGGAACGCGCGCATGAGCGCGGCGTCGGCGTCGGTCAGCGGCGGGTAGTCGACCGAAATCTGCCAGCGCGCGCCGGGCAGCTCCTGCGTCTGAATAGTGCCATTCAGTGGCGACACGCTGACCTGCGTGTTGCTGACCTGCCCCCAGCGCATGCGCGCCGGCGCGGTGGCGGTCAGCGTCGGGAACGTAATGACGGTGGCCATCGATCAGCCCCCGCGCCGTTGGCTGTCGCGCTGTTGGGCGAGCGCGGTGCGCACCGCGCGGTCGACCTCTTGCTGCACCAGGGCGCGGTCGGAGCGCGAGTCGACGTAGACGTTGATCGCTGCGCCTCCGCCGCCGGCGGCCTCGACGCCCAGGCGCCCACCAGGACCGCGCTTCAGCGGCATGATCGCCTCGGGGCCAGCCTCGCCCATCAGCCCCGTCCCGTTGGCGAAGGGGAATAGCGTCGGGCGGGTGACCACGCCGCCGGATGCGAACGGGGTCAGTCCGCCGGGGCCGAACACGCCGCCGTCGGCGAAGAAGCTAAAGCTGGAAATCGCCTTGAACAGCGGCGCGGTAATCTGCGCCTGGATAGTCATGCGCAGCAGATCACTGACGATCGACTGCGCGAGGCTGCGGAAGTTGAGCTTGCCCGTTACCACGGCATCGGCGAGCGTGTCGGTGAACTGGCGGCCCCAGCCCTGGATAGCGAATTCGAGGTCTTTGAATGCGTCGGTGCCGGCCTTCGCGATTTTCGCGAACGAGTCCGCGCCACGGCCGAGTACGTCGCTGCGTTTGGCGTCGAGCGCGTCGAACGCCTCGGTGAACTGCTCGGCGTTGATTTTGCCGGTCACCAACGCATCGTTGAGCACGCCCTGCTCGCGCTCGATCTCGCCCAACTTGCCGCTGGTGGTCTGGCTCAGGATGCTCTGCAGATCGCGCGCCGACTGGGTGGTCTCGTCGAGCGCGGCCTTGTCTCGCTTGGCCTGGTCTTCGAGGTCGATCTTGTTATAGGCCTCGGCGATCTCGGCGGCGTCTTTGGCGGCGGCGGCGGTCAGCCGGCCGGTCTCGCGCACCGAGTCGATCAGGGCGCGATCGCGTTCGGCGGCGCCGTTGCCGCCGCCGTTGCCGCCGCCCTTGCTGGGTAGCCCCGGCGCTTTGCGCTTGGCCGTGCTGCTGCCGCTGCCGGCCAGGGCCAGATCGCGAGCGTCGGAATTGGATGGGCTGATCAGCGCGTTGGCGTCCTGGCGCTGCTGGAGTTGGAGGAATTCCAGCCGCTTGCCGGCGGTGTCGCGCTGCCCGCTCAGCGTGCCGAACAGCTTGGAGCTGGCGCCACCGGTGGCGCTCAAGTTCTTCAGCGCTGCATCGAGGCGCTCGACTTCGCCCCGGTACACCTTGATGTTCTCGCCCAGCGATTTAAACGGGTCGATCGCAAAACCGATGTTGAACAACGCCGAGGCGAACGAGCCGAAAATGCGCTTGGATTCGAGCAGCTGCTCGGTGAACTTGGCGAGCGTCGGCAACGCGGCGTTGGCGAGGCTGATGCCGAGCGCCTGCGAACTGGCAGACAGCCGCGTGAGCTGGTCATTGAATTCCTCGGCCGCCCGCGCGGCGTCGGCCCCGATCACAACGCCCAGGCGCTGCGCCTCGTCGCCGTAGCGCTTGAGGCCGTCGGCGCCGGCGTTCAGCAGTGGAATCAGGTCGGAGAAGCGCCCGAAAATCTGCGCCTGCAGCGCAATTTTGCCCGCGCCGTCTTCGATGCCGGCGAATGCGGTGGCGATGCGCGCCAGCGCCTCGTCAGGGCGCAGGCTTAGCAGTTCCTGCTGCTGGAATCCGAGCGCCTTGAACGCCTCGACCGCGTCGCCCGAACCGCGCCCGGCCGCCTGCAAATTGACGGCGAGTTTTTTGAGACCGTCACCGAGCTGTTCGGTGCTGATGTCGGAAAGTTTGGCGGCGTACTGCAGCCGGGACAGACTCTCAACCGACGTGCCGACACGCTGCGAGAGTTTGTTGAGGTTGTCGGCGGCGTCGATCGAGCCCTTCACCAGCCCGACAAGGCCAGCGATCGACACGCCCGCGCCCAGGCTGGCCAGCACGCCGGTGAGCGACCTGGCGGTGCCCTGCAGGCTGGTGAGCGAGCGGCCGACGCTATCGAAGGCACCGCGCGTCTCGTCGCGCGCGGTGAGGCGAACAATTTCGATGTCAGCCATATCAGTCCACCCGCAGACGGCCGAACGCGCCGCCGGAAACGCTGAGCCGGCGCGCGGCCAGGCGCCGCGCCTCGTTCACGAACCGGGTGCGGCCACTCTGACGGAGCGACTGCTGCGCCGCGCCCTCTAGGAGGGCCTTGGCGATGGTGGGACCGCCGATGTCGGAGGCGCGCAGAAACACGAGCGGGGTGCGGCCGGGGCCTTCGCGTTTGAAAACCGCGTCGCGGCCGTATCGGGTGCGCGCCACGAACGCGCCGGGGACGCTCTGGCGCCCACCCCCCTTGCCCAGCTGCACGGTCGCGCCTACGGGCTGGCGTTGCCGCCAGCGTGGCTTGAACAGGTACAGCGGCGGATCGAAGTCGCGGCGCAGGAAAATCGCGGCGCTCAGGGTGGCGCGCGTGGCGCGGCGGATGTTCATGCGTTTGCGCAGGGCGCTGGCCGGCAGGGTGAAGGTCTCGCGCAACGCGCGCACGGCGTCGGTGCGCACGCCGGTGATGGCGCGGTTCAACGCCTGCACGACGACGCGGTCGGCGATGTCGGACTGGAGCGCGGCCAGCTCGCGCCGCAGCGCCTGGGTCTGCACGGTGAGGTCCAGTTGAATGCCAGCCATGTCAGCGCTTCCTCTCTTCCTGCTCGCGGTAGTGGTCGCGGATCTGGGCTAGGCCGTGGATGAGCGCGTCGCGCTCCAGGCCCACCAGGTCGGCAATGTGGTCGAGGGCGGCCCAGGCGATCTCACCGCCCATCAAGTTCCAGGCGGCGATCACGCACTCGGTGACCGGGTCGTGCGTTGCTTGCGCGCCCGGAGCACCGAACGCGCGCGAGAACTGCGCGGCCTCAAGGGCCGCCTTCAGTTTTTTGTGGCGGCCGCCTTGCGCTCTTCGTCGGACTGCACCGCCGCATAAATGGCGTTGATGGTCGCGACCATGAGCGTGATCTGCTCGGCCATGTAGTCCAGCAGCAGCGCGGCATCGAACGGGAGAACGGCACCATCGCCGCCGGGCACCTGCAGGGTGAGCTCGGTGACCTTGCGCCAGTCGATCACGCATTCGCGCAACACCTCGAGATTCTGCAGCATTCCGTAGGCCGGGTCGGGCGTTGCGAGCGCGTCGTTGGCATCGCTGCGAGCCTTCCAGACGGCCATCTGGAATCGCGTCGGCCGGCGGATCCGCAGCTCGAATCCGTCGCCCTCGATCCACTGTTCGCGCCCGGCCATGCGGCGCTCGATCAGGCTCGGCATCAGGTGGAGTAGACCGTCGGGCGGCCGAATGCCGTGATGGTGACGGGGGTGGTCACCTTGTCGCCGGCGCTGCCGGTGGGCGATAGCGTGGTGCCGATATAGCCGTTGAAAACCAACTTTTGCGCGTTGGCAAAAGTAAATCGCACGCAGCGTTGCGCCTTGTTGTCGGACGCGGCTTTGAGCGCGATTAGGCCGGCGTCGGCAACGTCCCAGATCGAATCGAAAGTATACGTGGACGACGTCGCCTGTCCCGGGATCTGCGACTTGATCAGGTCGTGGATCGTGGTGGTGTCGATGAAATCGAAGTCGCCGCCGGAAGCGTTTACCGTTGTCAGCGTTGAGACGGTCGTGCCGAATGTGATTTTCTGCGCGCCGCCGCTGGCGAAAGTGTCGTACAGCGTGGTGTCCTCGGCCTCCAAATTGAATGAATTCGTGGCGGAGCCGGAAACGCGAAACACGCGGCCGTTGATCTGGCTCATGCCGAGCGCGGTGATGAGCACGTAGTCGCCGTCGCTGTAGCCGTGCGCGGTGCTGCTGACCGCGCCTGGGCTCGCTTTGGTGACCGCGGTGATGGTCTTCGAGACGGCAAGCGCGGACTGAATCGCCACCGCCACGCCGGCCCAGATCGATACATTTGCCATGCTGGATTGCTCCTCTAGAAATGCAAACGGCCGCTCATCGATGAGCGGCCATCGCGGTGCTGCGTGGGGTGGTAGGTAGTTACCGGTGGTTACAGCGCGTCCGGTGTGGCGCGGTCGTGGTAGAGCGTCGCGCTGTAGTTCATGGTGATGAGGCCGTGCGGCTTGGCGGCCTCGGCGTCGAAGTCGATCGCGCAGCCCTCGTAGAGCACGCTGGTGGCGCGGCCGCTGACAGTGACGGCGGTGGCGAGCGCGACCTCAACCTCTTTCGCGATGGTGTCGATGACGTCATCGAGATCGGCGGCGGCCTTGGCACAGCCTTCGATGACGATCGCACAGCGCCGCCCGATCAGCGTGCCGACAGTGGCGTCCTGCACTTCGTCGCTGAGCGAGTAGACCCGCAGCGCGGGCAGATCGCCGGATTCGAGCGCGTACGCGCGCGACTGGAACACACGCGTACTGGTGGTCGCGAGCCCGTTCAACCGGGTCGCGACAGCTTCGCGCAGTTGCTGGCGGAGGTGGTTGGCCATTAGGGCGCCTGCAGGTCGAGCAGCACCATGCCGGTGCCGTCGGGATGTACGCCGCGGATGACGTAGGCGACGCTGTTGACGGTCATGGTCTGGCCGTGCGCGACGGTGGGAACGTCAGCCGCGGCGCACGTGAATGTGAAGCGCGCGCTCTCGACGCCGGCGAATGCGCCCTGCGCGGCCGCCTGGTAGCCGGCATCGAAAATGCCGTCGACAGAGGCCGCGCCTACAGACCAGACGGCGGTCACGCCGAAGTCGGCGGTGGCGGTGAAATCGGCGAGGGTCTCGAACACGCGGTCAGCCCTCGGCGTGCCCGAAGACGCGCAACACGGCCTCGCACATTTGGAAATGATAGCGCCGCGTCGGCGCGATAAACCCTCCTTCGCCATATTCGTTCCAAGCGTAGATCGTGACCACGGGGCCCTCCGGAGACTGCATCGCAGCGAGGTTGGCCAGCGTGAAGTCCCGGGCGTCGCGCAGCGCGGCGGCGAATTCTTCCGGCGACGATATGGTGCTGTAGTCTGTCGGCGGGGCGGTGAGGTTCTTGTAACCCAGCCACGGGCGCCCATCCCACCCGGCGAGCACGGGATACCAGTAAGGGAGCCGCGAGCCGCTCTCGCGCACGACCCACCGCGCCGAGCCGAGGTAGGCCTCGCGCAATTGCGCGAAGCTCGCGAGCGGCGCGATAGCCGAGGGGTACACATCGGCGGTGGTGCCGCCACTGCTGTTCTGGACGATCGTGCGCCAGTAGCTGAAGAATGCGTAGCGCGTGCCGGCGTCGAATCCGGCATATTCGTTCGTCCCCACGTACCCGAGCGCGCGCCCGGTCATTACCGGGTCGGCGCTATGCTCCTGCGCCACCCAGTAAACGCCCTGCGGCGCATAGCTGCCAGGAAGGGCCGCGAGGTACGCGTCCATCTCGTCCAGGAATCGCTTCACCGCGTCGTTGTCGGCGGGGATGCTCCAGAGGGTCGCGGCCCACTCCTTGAGTTTGCTGGTGAGGAAAATGAAAACTACGGGCTTGCCGCCGATCTTCCAGTACCGGCTGAAGCGGAAGTAGGTGTTCCATTCATCTAACATGGGATTGATATCGGCAGCGGTCGAGAACGGATTCGCAGCTTCGAGATTCGACCACTGCACACAAAATTTCATGTTCGGCTCGGCCGCCGAGCAGGCGTGGCGGTCGAGCGCATTTTTCTGGTGGTTGCCGTTGCCGAATCCGATGACGGAACTCCAGGAATAATTGTGCGCGAAAACATCGATACCGTTGCCGTATGCGGTCCGGATCTCCCAGTCGACGCCGTTCTGGTCGTCGCTGTCGAGGCCCATGGTTTGGTTCTGGACCAACTCGACCACTGAGCCCGCGATCGGGCGCAGTTCGGCGTTGCGCGCGTCAACCACAAAATCGGCGGACGCGCCCAGATCCCAGCGAAATTGGCGGATGGTGCCGGTCCATTCCGCTTTCGCGCTCAGATCGACTGTCAGCGTTTTCCACTTGCCGTCCCACGACGGTTCTGTCAGCGTCATGGATTTGCCGACGTTCCAGGACGTGTCGGCGTCGGTGATCCAGAAAAATCTGCCGTCCCAGGTGGTGCCGGAGACCTTCCGCACTTCGATCACCGCGGTCTTGTAGTCGGCCGCAGCGAGCCCCAGCTGGGACGGGCTGTAGAGAACCGGGTCGGTGGTGGTCGCGGTCATGCGCACATAGCCGCGATAGCCGAGAAAGGCGTGCAATTTCATCACCGTGCCTACGCCGCTCCACAGGTCGATCCGCAGGTTGGTCAGGACACCGCCGAGCCAATTTAGCTGGCCGGCCGGTATCGGGACGATGATGTCGTGAATCCCGGTGGTGCTGACGGGCTCGGCAATCTGCAACGTCTTGGTCCAGTGGTAAGTCGGCGATGCCGCGGTGGCGTAATAGATGAGCCCCTTCCACGTAGTGCCCGGAACGACGGTGGTGAGCTCGACACGAACCCTGATAAACGCGATGTCGTCGCACGGCACGCTGAGCGTAGGCGATTCTAGTATCGCGGCACTGGGCGACGACCCGGTCGCGGTCAACGTCGCGACACCGGCGGAAACCGACAGCGTCGCGTAGGTGGCGACCCAGCTCGCATAGTCGGCGCTGAAGGCGCTATAGCCGACCAGCGCCCAGGTGGCGTTGGTCACAGTGAATCCGTCGGCCATGTAGTTCAGCGGCCACAATTGCTTCGAGGGCAACGGAGTGGACAACAACGGCAATCTGTCGGGGTAGTCCACTAGCCACTTCCACGGCCAGCGGTTGTAAGTGTTCCCGAACTGGCGCCACTGGCTATAGTAGTACGCGACGACCTTGCCGCCCACTCGCCGGAACTCGCGCGCGCCGGTCTCGCTGCCGTGCAGCCCGTTCACCATTGGTCTCCGGCCCCACCGTTGGTGGGCGAGGTTGGCGCTCCGGGTCAGCCGCGACAATGGGTCGGCGAGTTCGTTGTACCCGATTTGCGGCGGGGCGACGTAGAGGTATTCAGCCATGCCCCCGGACACGAACTCCGCTTCTTTTTCCGGCGCAAAATCGGCGCGCGCACCTATCGTCGTGAGCTGACCCGCATTGCGGAAAACCTTCAGGTAGCGAATCGTCATAATTGGGCGAACCGAGGGCGTTGGTTAGTTGCGGATCAGACGTACTTCGACCGGGCGTGGAGCGTGACGCCGGCGTCGCACGGGCCGGTGGTGACGGTGCCGAGGTAGCGGATCCAGCCGCGCACGGCGCCGGCGGGGACGAGCAGCTTTTCGAGCGCGGGGTCGGTCGCAGTGCTAACGGAGGTGAAGGTCGCGCCGACCACGTCGGCAACACCGGTGCCGCTGCCGTCGGTGGCGTCCTGAATCTTGCCGGCGATGCTGCCGCCGGTGACCACACCGATCTGCTGGGTGATGACGAGGTTGCCCTCGTATTTGCGCACGTCGATCCAGCCGCCGGTGGCGGCTGCGGTGTTGGCGCACGCGCCGGGGATGAGCAACTGCACGGCCTCAATGGCGCCGGATTCTGCTTCGAGCATGGCGATCTCCTAAAGGGTGGGACGAATCCGCGCGGGGCGGAAACGGGTCTACTGGTGCGCGTGTTTCTTGTGGTGGCTACGCGGCGCCGGGTGTCGCCTCCGCATCGGCCGCATCGGCCTCGGGCTGCTCGGCCGGCGCGATCTCGACGCGGCCCGCGTTCAGCATTTCGCGCGCGGCGCCGGGCGGCAGGGTCACGGTCGCGTCCTTGGGCTGGATCTCGCCGAACAGTAGGAACGGCCGGACCACCCTGACGCGCACATGGGGCTGGTTGAGGTTCTCGGGGATCGACGACGGACCCGCCGGTGGCAACACCAGCTCGGCCCTGTTGCTCGCCGCCATCTCGCGCGCGAAATCACTGGGCAGCGACACTACCGCATCGGGAGCACCGAGCGCGGCGGGTTCGTACAGCGTGCCGGCGTGGCGGAATGCGCGCCGCACGATCAAGGGAATCGGGGTGTTATCCATGGTCAGGCCGCGGCTTGTTGGCGTTCAAGCGCCTTGCGGCCGATATCGCTGGCCGGCCCGACTTTGGGCGGGTTGTGGTTGGCCAGCGCGTTAGCTAACCAGAATTCGACGTCGACCAGCTCGCCGTTTTTTGTGACGGCGCCGGTTTTGTCGATCTCGCGACCGCGCGTGATTCGGGTCACGTTGTTCTCGCGTATGCGAAACGGGATAAGGCACTCGACCTTGACCAAAGTCAGGGTGCGGTCGTTGGCGGCATTGCTGAGCATGGGGGTTTCCTCTTGATGGAAAATAACGAGGGCACGCACCCGACCGGCGCGTGCCCTCGATGTGGATCAGGTGATCGAACTCGCGATCGAGAAAGCACCGGGGTAGCGCACTGCAATGTCGATCGCCGCAATCGCGCGCACGCCGATGATGCCGGCCTGGAAATTCGCATACGGATTCACGTCGACTTCGAGCACGCCCCACTCGGCGATGATCACCTGAGAAAAATCGCCGAAAATCATGGTCGCGGAGGGCATGTTGTTTGAAGCCATGGCCGGGTACCCGTCGACGCTGGCGGATTCGAGCCGGCCGTCCCAAACAGGCGAGGCGGTCGAGCTGAATTTGACCCGCGCCTTGAGCAACCCGGCCACTGCGCCGGTGGTCACGTAGCCGGCATTGGCCAACGGCACATTGGCACCGAAAACATCGGTCATGAACTCTATGACGCCGGCATAGGCGAGCGAGGTGCCGCTCACCGAACCGACGCCCGAGACATTGGTGATGCCGGTTGGCTGGCCCGAGGAACCGGAACCGGAGATGCCCTTCGCATCGATGTCCACGCCCACCTGAGCGGCCAGGTCGGCCATGACGAGCGCCTCGGCATCCGGACTGGACTGGAGCGCCAGCTGGCGGCTGATCTCGGTATAGGCGCCGACGGTCTTGGGCGTCATCGCGATTTGACCCAGCACCATTTGGCTCTCGGTGATCTGCGTCGCCTCGGTCGATAGCCAGTAGGCGGTCGCGCCGGAGGTCTGGCGCGGGATGGTGATGGAATCGGTCAGACCGCCCATGCGCCGTGCGCCCATGGCGTAGAGCACGGTGGTATTGTTCAGCAGATCGATGAACCCCATGTTCTGCGTGGCGACCAGATAGCCGCCGGCGCTGGCCGTGCCGACGGTCAGGTCGCGACGGCCGGTTACCCGGGCGACGCGCTCGTTGACCCGACGCATGATGTCGTCATTGTTGGCGAGCTGGCGCGTCTGTACGTCCATCGGCACGAAGAACGCGTTCGCGGATTTCGGCATGCGGCCCAGCTTCTGCTGCATGGTGTCGTGCGCCTCTTTTTCCAGGCCGGCCTGGTCCCAGTTGCGCTCGACCACGGCATGAATGGCGCGCAGCAAAGAGTAGTTTTTGATGTCCTTGGCGGGCATGTCAAGTTTGCCCTGGAGATCGCCGTCCTTGGCGCGCTTCTCGAGCAGTTTGAGAGTGTCTTCGGCGGCCTGGTCGACGGTCTTGCCGGATTCGATCCAGCCGCGCACGACTCCGGCCGGAATGGCGTTCTGCTCAGCCAGGCAGGACAGGGCGGCACAGCGCGACTGCTCTAGTTTGCGCTGCGTGTCGGGAGACAGCGCGTTCGGATCGGCGGCAGCGCCCGCCGGGGCGTTTTCCGTGACGGTGGTCATGGGTGTTACTCCTGTAGTGGTGGCGGGGTTCGCCGGGGACTGCTCGGTGCTGCCTGCGGGCCGATGCACGCGTACGGCGTACTGCGGCCCGTGTTGGTCTTGCTCTCGCCCGACGCCCACACTCGGGTCGGCAGGCACGGCCACGAGGGACACCTCGAACGGCGTCCAGCGGACGATGCGGTAGGTCTCGTGGTCGTCCACGACGGTTTCGAGGCGCATCTCGTCGATCTGGTAGCCGACCGAGACGAGCGAGCGAATGCCGTCCTGCACGTCGCGCAGGATTTCCTCGCCGCGCGCACTGCGGCTGAACCGCACGACCGCGCGGCCGACTTTGTTGTCGACCCACGCGCGTTCGATCACGCCGACCTGGTCGCGCGTGTTGTGGTCCATGAGCAGCGCGCCGCCGTTGCTCAGCCGGGTCAAATCGATCGAATCCGGCGAGTGGTCGAGCACTTCGGTCCCCCACCAACGCTCATATGGCAGCTCGCTGGAGAAGGTCATCTCGACGGTGCGTTTGTCGAGGTCGACCTTGGCGCGATCGACGGTGAAATCGCGAAACTGCGGGGCGAGCTGGACCGTATCTCCTTCGAGCCGGCGACGTTGCAGTGCTTCGGGCATGGCGTTACCTCAGCTGGTGAACGCGCGCGCGCGCGGGATCGTCGGCAGCGGCCTGGTCGCCGGCTGCGTCCGGTTTCGGTGCGGCGGGCTCTTTCGGCGCAGGCGCCGGCGGCGGCGCCGCCTTGGCCATGTAGGCCTCGGGGCTGGTCTCGAACACGAGATCGATGTCTGCCATCAGATCCAGCTCGCGCCGGCGGGTCTTGAGTGTTTCCTCGATATCGGCGCCGCCGTTCGTGGCGTCGATGACGTCGGTCATGGTGGTCAGGCCGCCCTTTATCGCCGCCAGCGAGGCGTCGACGTCTTTGGACGGATCGATCCAGGTCCAGCCGCGCGGCTGGAATTTAGCGCGGGTGAATTTCATCGGATCGGTGACGTACTCTGCAATCGAGATCGCGGGTATGGCACCGGCATAGACGGCCTGGCGCAGCCATTCGGCGTGCAGCAGCTCGCGGAAATTTCGGATCCACCAGCGCTGCAGCACGCGGTGTTCGTCGCGTGAATCGATCACGCCCAGGCGCGAGGAGCTGTAGTTGCTCTGTGAATAGTCGCCGGAGAGCGTTTCATACGTGACGCCACGCATGCCAGAGGAGGCCTGGCGGAGCATGTGGCGCAGGAAATCGGCCATGGCGGCGTTCGGCCGGGTCGGCGAATAGCCCTGGAATTTCTCGCCGGCGGCGAGCGCCTCGACGGTGCCGGCCTCCATGCTGTAGTCGCGCGGCGCGGCCGGGTCGGTCTGCGCATCGGCCAGAGGGTTATTTCCGTCCGGGGTTTCGATGAATCCCATGTAGCAGGCGGCGGCGCGCGCGGCGACGATCTCCGCTTCGGAGTAGCCGTCGATGTCGTTCAATGTGCGCATGACGGCGTGCATCCACGGCTCGCCGCGCACCTGCGGCCAGCGCGTGACGATGCGCAGGTGCCAGATCTGCTCGGCCGGCACGCGGATGAGGTTGTCGGTGGAGGTGGAGACCGCGCGCAGGTCGCCGGGGTGGCGCTCGCGGAGCCAGTACGCGACCGCGCGCTGGAATTTGTCGACCTCGACGCCCATGCGGATTTCGTTCGCTCCATCGGCGAACGGCACGGCGTATTCGTCGGCAATGCGCTCGGCTTCGATCATCTCGAGCGCGTAGGGCACAGGCGAGCCGCCGAAGCTGCGCAGGTGGCGCCGCACGAGCACTTCGCCGGCTTCGAAAACCTGCCCCATTAAGGCCTGCTCGAACGCCTGGAAATCAAGCGCGCCGCCGGTGTGGCAGTACTCGGCGCGGCCCCAGGAGTAGAAGACGTCTTCGATCCCACTGTTGACGTCGTCGAGCAGGCGGCCGCGGTTGTTCTGCGCCTGCGCCTGGATGCCCACGCCGGTACCGATGACGTTGTTGACGACGATCGCCTTGGCGCGCTTGGCGTAGGCGTTGTCGCGGATGAGCGAGCGGCTGCGGCCGCGCAGGGTGCGCAGGCTGGAGTGGAGCTCGGCATCGGAGCTGGATTGAGTGGCGTTCCAGCCGCTGGTGAGACGCGAATTTTTGGCGGCGTGGTACATGCGCACCTGCGGGCCTCGCGCGCTGGCGAGGGCGGCCGGCGAGCGGCCGAGCAGGATGCGCAGAGCGGCGCGGGAGCGGGCGAGGAGGTTCACGAGCGCGAGAACCTCACGTAGGAGCGGCGCGGGTTCGGCAGGCCTGCCGATACGGCCTCAACGGCCTCGGCGCGCTTCACTTCGGCCTGCCAAAATTGATAGCCCCGGATGACATCGGCATTGTCGCTGTACTCGATGCTGCGATTGTTGATAGCGTAGCTCTTGCGCATCGGCCGGCCCTTGACGTGCGCGAGCATCGCGGTTTGCAGCGCAGCGAGCATGGCGCGTGCGAATTCGAGTTCGGTCATCGCTCGATTACCCGGACGGCAAAGGTGCGGTCATCGATCCGAGCCGGGCTGTGGTTGTCGGTGAACCGGCAGCGCACTTTGTAAGTGCCGCCGACGGTGCCGCCGCTGAGCCAGGCCGTGGCGACGGTGTTGGCGGCATAGGCGGTGCCGTCGATGGTCACCGAGCCGCTGTTGATGCTGGAGCTGGCCAAGGTCAGCCCCGCCTCGACATCCCACGCGGCCGACGCGAGCGCGTTGGCGCCGAGCCAGGCGGACAGAATGACGTGGTAGTCGAGCGTTGCATTCGGGTCTTTCGAGATGACTTTGTAGGGGTAGCCGCCGACGGTGGCGAAATCACTGGACATGGATCAATGCAGCGTAACGACGCGATTTTCAGCGGCGACGGACAGCGCGCGCGATTCGGCGACGCTCAGAGTGCGGGATTCGAAGCCGATATCAAACGCCCGCGCGGCGTCGAGGATCTCGGGTGCGGCGGCGCCGGAGGCTGCCAGTCCGAACCAGATCGCGGGGCTCAGGAAACCGGCCATGATCAGGTCGGGTCCACGGCGGTGATCGGATTTGCGCCTGCCGTTGCCGTCACGACTGCCGTCCAGGCCGACGTTGCGTCGTCCTCTTTCGTTACGGTCAACGATGTACCGGACAGCGACCATTTGTTGCGGAGAAAACGCAACGCGTTGAGCGGCGAGCGCGATGCCTCGCCAGTAACGCTGGACATGTCGCGCTTGAGCAGCGCATCGGCGATTGCGTTGCGCTCGGTTGCATCGATCGTCGCTTGGCGCGTGGTGATCGCCGCATCCAGATTCGTTTCGAACAACAGGCCGTAGCTGCCGGCCGAGCCGTAGGTAGCGGTCGCGGCGTTCCACACTGCGGTCGCAGTCGCGCCGGCGTCCAGCGGCGCCGTGTAGCCGGCAGAGGCGAGCCGCGAGCTGATCGTGGCGTTGACGTTGTTGCCGATGAGGCTGCCCGCCGTGCCCGCGCCGTATGCGCCCGGCAGTGCCGTGGTCCACGGATCGCCTGCGGCGCCGGCTGCATTCAGCGCGTTTCCGGTTGTGCCGGCAGTCAAGTGCCCAGACAAAACCTCGTCCCATACCTGATCTGCAATTTCCGCGCTCGCATCGGCGGCGAGACTTGACGCAGTGATCACGTTGGCGCCAATGGCGGAAACGGTAATGCCGGCCGCGCTGGTAATGTTTGTTGTGCTGGCAACGGTCGTCGGGAACGTTGCCGCCAAAAACCCGGTCGGCTGCGTGTAGGTCGCCATGCGGCTCGATATTGTCGCGTCCAGATTCGAGACAGTCAGGCCCGTGACACTGCCGACGGCACCAGTGACGCTACCGACGGAGCCAGTGACTGATCCCACTGCCCCAGTCACGCTGCCGACCGAACCGGTGACGGAGCCGACCGAACCGGTGACATTGCCGCCGAGGTTACCGGTGACGGAGCCGACCGCACCGGTAACGCTGGCAACAGTCCCTACCACATTGCCGCCGACGTTGCCGGTGACGGAGCCCACGGACCCCGACAGGTTGCCGGTGATATTTGCAGTCAGAGCCGTCGTGATCGAGGTTGCCGCATTAGTGCCGGCGATGAACACGCCACCGGTGCCGCCAGCCGTCACGCTGGGGAGGAAGTCTGTCTTGGCCTTGATCGCTGCCGTGTCGACCTTCGCCGCCGCTATATCGGCCGACACCGAGGCTCCTGCCGGAGCGCCGATGCGCGAGAAATTGTCGCCGGTTTGAGGGAATGACGGATAGATCTGCACGCTGGCAGGGATCGCACCAGTCCCAATAAACGTAAACGCGATGTGGTCGTAGTTGGTTTCGGCCTGCGCCGGCGCGTAGGTATGAAATCCGTTGCCCTCGTGAGCACATGCCCCAGCGCCCACAGAGCCAGTCGCTTGCGTTCCGCCATCGCCAAGCACGGCGACCGTTACCGAACCGGTGAACGCGGCCCCCGTGGTCGAGTTAATCATTTGCGCGCCGATGACCTGGCTGGCGACGTTTTTTTTCATGCGGCCCTAGCCGGTTGAATGACAGAGTTAGCTGCGGCAGCCCATGCGGGGTTGAACGTGACGGACGCCACCCGCGGGTAAATCCTGATCGGATCAATCAACTGCCACGGGTTGCGAGACCACGAGACGATCTCGCCCGGGGTCCACTGGCGCTTCGCCGTTACCGCGATGGCGCACTCAGCATCGTCGGCAACGGTCGACGTGCCATGCGTGCCGAGGTAATACGGCGTCGTGAGCGCGGTACGCGACGGGTTGCCGCCGTTGTTCGCCCGCCGGATGCCGTTTTGCCAGATCTCCATACCGCGCGGACCGGTGGTAAACACCCACAGATCATCCGCGAACGTCAGCCCCGATGCAGTCACCCGACTGGTGCCGGAGACGTTCCCGCCGTAGTCGAAATAAACAACACCGTCGCTATACGGCAGATGCGCTCCAGCTCTATCGCCGATGCCAGCGGAATCGATGCAGCCGAATGCTGCGCTGACGATATTAGAGCCGAGTTTGCGGTAGTGCAACGCGATGGTGTACCCGCCCGACGTTGGCACGAGATGCGAGGTATTGGCGGCGAGCTGAACACGATTAGCGCCGCCCGCGACCATGCGCCCGATCTGCCCGCGCGGGCCGACACCGTAGTATGCGGTGCCGGACAACACGGTCGGCTCTTCGGTAATCAGGTTGCGAGGGGTACCGAACACCCACAGCCCACTAACTCCGGCGAGCAGCGGTGATGCACTGTTTAGCCGCAGCGGCCCGACAGGCTGACGCAGATACGGCAGCGCAATCATGCGACGGTCGAGTTATAGCGGCGCAACTTCATCGTTACGGCGGAGTTGAAGGCTGCGCCTAGCTCGTTACTCGCCCCAATTTTGAATTTGCATGGCGGGAGCATGATCCCGCGCAAAGTACCGTTGGTGAAACTGGTGACCGCGACGGTTCCGACTGTTTCCACGCTAGAAATCGCGCCAACAAATTGCGACCCCGTAAATGTGGCAGCGCCGCCCGGCACCGGGTAATTTGTGCCGTCGTAGGTCGGCACCAGGTACACGTCGATGCGCGCGTCCAGCCCCGAGGAGGTCACCGCGCCGCCTTGCGTGATCTCAAGATCACCGAACATGTACAGGCCTGACGAATTGTCGATTTCGCTCGATATCGCCCCGGATCCGTCGGCGAGAGAATTGAATCCGCTCCCGCCAACGTCATCGGCGGTGTTGTACGCAGTCCAGGTAACAGCACCCATTATTGGGCGAACACGTCAACGGCCGCATCTACAGCGGTCTGCACAGCGGCATCGCTGGCCCCGGTGATCTGCGCCAGAGTAACCCCGCGATTCTGCGCGATCACCGCCCAGATCATGCGCTCGGCCTCGGTGCGCGGATTCTCGAACACACGTTTCGCCCAGACCACGCGCAGGGCGTGATTTGCGGTGGCGCCGGCTTCGGTCCGGATTTTCTCGGCCGCAACGATGCACGCCACGCGCATTTTTTTGTTGAGGCCGCCGTCTTCGGCCGCGGTGATCATCTCGTCATAGGTCGCCATTACGTGTCCTTTTCTTCATCGCTCGCGGTGCGCTTGCATTCGCGATCACCGGTCACGCCTTCCAGCCCGTCGCCCACGAGCCGCCGCGACGCGGAGGCGGGGCAACAAAAAACCCGCGCAGGGCGGGTTGCGGTGTGGTGATCTGCTCGGGCGGCGGGCCGCCATCTTCGCGCGGTGGCCCGGCCTCGGCCTCGGCCGCCGGCGCAGATGCGATGAACATGTCGGGCTGGATCAGCAGCGCCTCGAGGCGGTCCCAGTTGACGCGGCCGATGCCGGCGTAGTGGGCGGCGGCAAGGGCCATGACGAAGCAGTCGAGGGCCTCGTTGCGGGCCGAGGGCTGCTTGGTCCATTCGCGCCGCAGGAATCCCTTGACGTAGCGCGTAACGACCTTTTCGGCGGTCATCTGCGCGAACTCGTCTTCGGGTAATCCCTGCGGCAGGTGGACATAGCCGGAGCCGTGCTCGGCGACGCGGTAGCGCGCGTAGATCAGCGCCTTGGCTGTGTCGGAGCCCATAGGCCAGAGCTTGACGGCGCCGCGCATGATCTTGCCGTGGTGGGTCACGTCCTGGTCGGTGGGACGGCCCAAGATAGGCTTGCCGGCGATTGCCTGGCCCTTGACCGCGATCACGTGGCAATGCGACCATTTTCGAGCGAAATTGCGGACGAAGTGGGTCGAATTTCCGTCAGATGCATCCACCGCCGTGGCGGTGATTTTCAGGGTGGAGCCGCCTTCGTGAGGCCAGGCGCGGAACAGGAGCTCTTCGAGCGCGATCCACGTGTTCTCGTCGGCATACGAGCCGAAAACGATCTCGCGCGCGATGAGCCAGGATTCTTCACCCCTGCCGAAACCCCATACGCGGGCCTCCAGGCGATCGCCCTGCACGTCCACTCCGCAGGTGAGCAGGAGCGCGCTGCGTGGCACCTTGCCTCCCAGACGGTGCGTGCCGACGTGCTTCTTGAGCTCGCTCTCGTCGGGCTGGTCGCCGGCCTGGTCGTAGCTGATGCCGAGCACGGTATTTTGGAATCCTTGCATGGACTCGCCGGAGATGTCGGCCTCGGCCAGGAGGAACTGGCGCACGGCGTCGAACCAAGAGAACCATCCGACCGGGCTGTACAGCGACGACAGATGCCAGCCTGGATGGCGGCCGGAGCCGGAGCGCAGCGCGACCCAGTGGCCGGCGGCGAGCATCTCGGTCTTATGGTGGTTGTCGACGCGGCCTTCGCAGACCTCGCATTCGTACCACGCATCGATCGGGTCGCGCGTGTCGCGCTCGGTAGCGCCTTCGGTGTCGGCCGGCACTTCGATGGTCTCGCCGTCGTCGGAGCGCGTGATCTCCCACACTTTGCGCGTCTCCCACCGCACCTGATCCCAGCGCAACCACTGTTCATGCGCACAGTGCGGGCACGGTACGTGATAGCGGCGCTGATCGCTGGCGTCGTAGTAGCGCTCGATGCGCGAGTTGATGCGCAGCTTGGGCGAGGAGACGCGGAAGATTTTGCGCCGCGAGAACGTCTGCGTGCGCTTCTCGGCCAGCACGCACGGGTCGCCTTCCTGGTCGGCGTCGAGCGGGTAGGCGTCGACCTCGTCCATGAACAAGAAGCGCACCGGCATCGAGCGCAGGCCTGGCGCGCTGTTGGCGCCGGTGAGCACCAGGACGCCGCCGGGAAAGTCTTTCATTAACAACGTGTTGCCACTGTCGCGCGACTTAGCCTCGGTCACCTTGACAGCGAGAGCGGGCGTCTCTTCGATCATCGGCGCGATGCGTTGCTTGCTGATGCGTTTGGCCGTGTCGACCGTGGGCATAACTAGCATCGTCGGGGCGGGCCAGAGATCGATCACGGCGCCGATCCAGTTGTAGCCAGCTTCTGATCCGCCGAGTTGCGTTCCCTTCACGAATGTGAGCTCGGTCGCCGGATGGCTCGGCGACAGGTGGTCCATGATCTCGCGCAGGTACGGCGTGCGCGCGGTGCGCCACCGGCCATGCTCCGATGCGGACTTGGCCGACAGCAGGCGATGCTCATCCGCCCATTCGCTCACGGTGTATACGCGGTCCGGACGCAGTGCGGCCGCGAACGCTTCGCGATACACCGCGGAGCCGTCGGCCAGGCCGGCCGGCCGCTCAAGCGAAAGATCGGTCAGCGAGCCCATTGAGTGCGTGTCGTAGTTCGTTGTCGAGGTGGGCGTAGATGCGGGTTGCGTCAGTCTCGGCGGCGAGCAACGGCGCGAGGCGGTCCGGCACGCTGAGGATTGCATCGCGCACGACGCGAGCGGCCAGCGCGGCCGCTTTTTCGACATCGGCGCGCGGGACTAGCACGCCCAGTTCCCGCAGCAGCTCGAGCTGCGCGAGCTGCGCATTAGCCTGCTCGCGCTTGGTGCGAGCGGCCTGGTAGTCGGTTTCATCACCAGCCAGCCGGCCCGCAGCTTCCGGCTCGGGGGCATCCAGCGGCGCGGAGATTGGTCCGCGTTCCGTTTCATTTGCTGCGGCGGCAACTGCTACACCCGCCGGTGGCACCAGCCAGAATTTGCCATTCTTCGCCGCCTCGACTGGGTCGGTGTTCCGCGCCCATTCAGCGGCAGCTGCTTTTTGGTCAATCCAGGTCCGGCCCTTGTCGTCGCGCTCCCACGACGTGATCCGCTTCGTCTGGATCGCCTTCTGCACCGCCGAATGATGGACGCCCAGGTGCGCCGCAAACTGAGTCACGGTCATCCGCCCGGTCTTGTCGATCATCGCTACCCTGAGAGTGCTATTGCGACCCTGTGTCGCTACCCCATGCCCTGCGAAAAACTAGCA
>Ga0163147_10001741_pt1 | contig 32444 bp, 25 predicted proteins | sample OliLakLV19MP6G1_FD_148597 | JGI IMG/M metagenome (GOLD analysis project Ga0163147, IMG submission 148597) | Freshwater microbial mat bacterial communities from Lake Vanda, McMurdo Dry Valleys, Antarctica- Oligotrophic Lake LV.19.MP6.G1 | ecosystem: Environmental > Aquatic > Freshwater > Lake >...
GGGTGAAAACACGTTTAATGATGAGTTATTGACATAATCCTATGAATTTGTTTTCGGTTCTCCATTAGCAAAGGTATTTTCGATGTCGTCTATGGTGATATCGCTATCGGATTGTGCAAAAACGACCATTGGCAAAATAGAAATAAAAAGCAACAAACAGCGCAATAGGTGTTTCATATAGAGATTACTCCTTTATGAAAATTAGATACGAATGTAGGGGTGATAGCTGTGTTTGTGGACTATCACCCCTGTGCGTCTCATCGTCCGGGAATCCGTAGAGGCATTCCCGCATAGATGTGGTTGAGGTTCAAAATACCATTGGCGCGGGCAATATTCCACATATCCACGCCAAAATAACGGGCGATGGATGACAAATTATCACCCGCCAACACGTAATAATAGCCATTGGTCAGTGTCCGCACAGTGATAACGGGGCGTGGATTGACAACGGCGGGTGGGGCAATCACACCGCCTTGCGCGGGTAATTGCAACACCTGACCAACCAACAAGCGCGATGATGTGGTCAAGCCGTTGGCTTGTGCCAGTGCCAAAACAGTGGTGTTATAGCGGATGGCAACCGATGTGAGGCTATCATTGGGTTGCACGGTGTATGTTCGCACCGTCTGATTGACATTTGTCCCTGGTGCGGGGATGATGAGGCGTTGCCCCACATAAATGCGATTGGGATTTACTAACGCATTACGGGCAGCAATTGCCTGCCATGTGCTGTTATAGGTGGTGGCGATGGTGCGGAGTGTATCGCCCTGACGCACGACATGAATCCGTTCCCCTGTGGTTTGTGCGCTGGCGGTTTGTACCACCAACATTGAGATAAATACAACGATGACTATTAATCCAAGACGCTTTAACATAAAAATCTCCATTCTCTATTGACTAACCCAAACGAAATTCCCAATTTGACCTTCTGTAATGGTGGTCAATTGGCGCTGGACACCACCTGTTGCAGGGGTGATAAAAATTTGTGATAGGTTGGTGCTATCTGTATCAAAATAGGCGACAAAATTGGCATCTGGGCTAAATTGTGCATTGGGAAAACGTCCCGCATCGCTATCTATGGTGGTGGCAATGCCCCCATTGATAAAGGTCAAAACCACCCGATTTTGTAGCGATTGCAAAATTGCCTCGCCATCGGCACGCCATACAAATGACAGGATGTTGATATTATCTTGGAAACTTGCCGATACCATGTCTGTGGTAGCGACATTTAAGCCGATGAGGTTGCCCGTTGGGATGCCATCCACTTTCACACCGCTATCACGCAGATAAGCGAGGGTATTGGCGGTGGGGCTATGGGCAAGGTGAAAATCTGACCCAAATCCGCGCGTAATGGTGAGTGGTTCAGAGACGGAAAAATCGGCGAGGCTCACGGCATAGACCACGTCATCGCTAAAAAATAACCGTCCCCCATCGGCACTAAATGCCAAACTGGTGATGGTGGTGCTGTTTCTTTCGGTGATACGCCGTTGTTGGTTGCCTGTGGGGCAGGTATCTGCACCTTGCCACCCAACGGTATAAATATCCATAGGGCTATTTTCGGCTTGGGATGCGACAAATCCAATCACCTGACCATCGGCGCTCCATGTGGGGTGGCGCACATCGGCAAATCCCAAACACGATATTTGTTGCAGATATGTGCCTGTGGTGTTGGCAATCCATATTTCGCGGGCGCTTCCGTTTCCGGGGGCGACAAAGGCGATGAGGTCGCCTTTGGGAGAGAGTGTCATTTGGCTAATGCGTCTGCCCACGCCAAAAGTGATAATCAGTTCTTGCCCTGTACCATCATCATTGATACGGATGATGGAATCTTCATTATAGACAAATAAAACCGACCCGCGCACAACCGCTGGCGTGGCGGTGGGTGTCCATGTGGGGATGGGTGTCTCTGATGGGGCAGGTGTAAATGTGGGTGGCAGTGGACGCGCCCCGCTTTGCACAGGGGTTTCGGTTGGGTTGCTTATCGCTTCGGTGGCGCTGATACTCACTGCCACATTATCGAGCAAAACGACCCGTGTCGGCAATAATTCTTCTTCGGCTGGTGAACATGCCCCCAAAACCATTCCCACACCCATTATCACCATCCACAGCCGTTTGAACATCGCAATTCCTTTTGGTTATATGTTACACTCTATCTCTATTATAGGCTGTATTTTTATTTTGCGCCAAACTTTTTTGTTGGATAGGAAATCGTATGCACCCACAACACATTTTAGATACCATCCTTTCGCAAGCGGTTATGGTGGGGATGCGCGGGAATTTTCCGCCTGCCACCGCCCTACATACCGCCGAAATTATGCAAGCACATGGCATGAGCATTTTTGAACTCACCCTCAATTCGGCGCAACCGCTAGAGGCGATGTCCGCGCTCAAAAAGCGGTGGGGCGATGCGGTGATTGCGGGTATGGGGACAGTCCTCACGGTTGCTGATGCGGAACGGGCGATTGGTGAAGGGGCAGATTTTATTGTGTCGCCTGCATTTGTGCCGAGTGTGGTCGAGTATGCCCTCAAAGTGGGTGTATTTGTCGCCCCAGGGGTCATTACCCCTAGCGAGGCAGTTAATGCGTGGGCGATGGGTGTGCAACTGCTTAAATTGTTCCCCATAGGGGCATTGGGATTAGATTATTTTAAGGCAATATTCGCCCCACTCAACCACATGCGCTTTATGTGCAATGGCGCGGTAGATGGCGATAATATCCCCCAATTTTTGAAGGCAGGGGCGGTTGCGGCTGGCATGGGCGGATGGCTCACGGGCGATGGTCAGATGCCAGAGGCGCTGATGCACACACGGGCGCAAGCCCTCCGTGAAGGTATATCGGGCGTGCGGTTGATATAACACAATGGCGCATATCTCGGTTTTGCTGGATGAAGTTATCACCTATCTCACCCCATGTATTCACCCCAAAGCCCGCCTAATTGATGGCACATTGGGCGCGGGTGGGCATAGTCATGCGTTGCTTACGGCGGGTTTTTCGCACCTTTTAGGGTTGGATTTAGACGCGCAAGCATTGGCATTGGCACAAGACAAACTTGTTTCATTTGGCGATAGGGCGCAGATTCGTCAAGCCAGTTATTTGGATATGACCAAACAGGCTCATGCGCTTGGTTGGGATTCTGTGGACGCGATTTTGTTGGATTTAGGCGTGTCGTCCATGCAATTAGACACTCCCACACGCGGATTTGCCTTTATGCACGATGGCGACTTGGATATGCGTTTTAATCCACAAGATGACCAAACATCCACCGCCGCCGATATTGTCAATACGTGGTCACAAGCCGATTTAGCCGATTTGTTTTGGCGCTATGGCGAAGAAAAATATTCGCGTCCATTGGCAAAAACTATCATCGAACACCGCCCATACACCACCACACGCCAATTGGCAGGGGTGATAGAAGCCGCCACTCCCAAAAAATATGTGAAGGGGGTCAAGCCCATTCATCCCGCCACACGGATTTTTCAGGCGTTGCGAATTGGGGTCAATGACGAATTGCGTGTGCTAGAAAATACCCTCCCGCGTGCGGTTAGCTTGTTAAAAAAGGGTGGTCGGTTGGCAGTGATTAGTTTTCATAGCCTAGAAGACCGTATTGTGAAGCAGGTCTTTAGGGATATGAGCGAAGAAATTATTTCGCCTCCCGGTATGGTACTGCAAGAAAAACGGGCTGTGGTACAATTAGTCACAAGAAAGCCCATTGCTCCCAGCGAACAGGAGCAAGCGCAAAACCCGCGCAGTCGTAGCGCAAAATTGCGTGTGATAGAAAAATTATAAGAGGTATATCAACATGGCAAAAGGACAAGAGAATTGGCTTTCTCATGCCCTGCAAGCACGCGGATGGGAGCCACAACGTCAATTTTTGGCACTCGCCATACTTGGCTTTTTTATTGCCCTCATCTTGGGTGGCTTATATTTGTCACAGGTGGTCTCTGAGGCGACACTTAATCGTCGCATAGATGCGCTTATCGAAGAACGAGACGACTTAGAACGTGCCAACGAAGCCTTGCGTGCCGATATTGCCCGCCTAGAGAGTGTGCCAAATTTGCAAACCCGCGCCGAAGAATTGGGGTTTGTACTGGCATCTGGTCCACAAATTGAATATTTGGTGGTGAACGGCTATAGCCCAACCCGTCAAGATACCGTTGCGCCCATTGTGGCACAGGCAGACGAAGCACCCCTCTATAACCAAACGTTTGGCGATTGGGCAGGGGCGCAATTGCAAGCCATCCTCGATAGTATCAATGGGTCATCTAGCGGAGGCTAAAAATCAATATGGCAACTCAGGCTCAATTTCCAAATCAGCAAGTGATTTTACGACAACGTGCGCCCCTGGTATTGGTGGGCGTGATTGTTATGTCTGCCGTGTTGCTTTTGCGGATTGTCTCGTTTCAATTTCCCACAGACCCCCGCGTCCAAGCCGAATTTCAGCTCAAACGGGATGCTAATTCGGGGCGGATTGTCCGTGACGAAAGCCCGCGCGGTGAAATTTATGACCGCAATGGCAATCCATTGGCGGTGAATACCCTCCTCTATCGCATCGGCATTAGCCCTGGCCTGATTTCCAATAAGACCAGAGTCGCCACCGACCTTGCCAGCATTTTGAACCGCGATGAACTCGAAATGTATGAGGCATTGACCAGTGGCGTGGTATGGGTGCCACTCGGTACAGTAGACCCCGAAACATGGTATCAGATTCGTGAACTCGACATCTTTGGGATTGAAGTGGAACGGGTACAACGCCGTGTCTATCCTCAAGGACCTTTGGGGGCGCAAATCATTGGCTTTGTGAATGGAATTGGCGAGGACTCACGCGGGAATTATGGTGTTGAGGGATATTATCAGAGTGAGCTAGAAGGACAATCGCGTGACCGTGCCGTGAGCAACATCCCGTTTGATTTGCCACAAGACACAGGGGCGCTTAATAGTGGTGCGACACTGGTATTAACCATTGACCGCAATGTGCAATTTTTAATCGAAGCCGAGTTACAACGGTCTATCACCGAAACAGGCGCGACGGGTGGCACGATTATCGTCATGAATCCGCGCACGGGTGATATTTTGGGCATGGCGAGTTACCCGTCATTTGACCCCAACGCCTATTTTAATGTGCAAAATCCGCGTGAACTCCAAAATCCCGCTATCACCGATTTGTTTGAGCCAGGGTCTATTTTTAAGGTTATCACGGTGGCGGCGGCATTAGAAACAGGCACAATTACCCCCAATTGGACGTATAACGACCAAGGGGTGCTAGAGATGGGCGGTATCCGTATCCAAAATTGGGATAGACAGGCGTATGGGGTGGTGGATGTGCGCCGTACACTGGTCGAATCGCTCAATATTGGTACAGCGACAATGGCACAAGAAATGGGTTGGGAGCTTTTTTATGAGATGCTCAACCGTTTTGGCATTGGTAGTCTTACACGGGTAGATTTGCAAGGCGAACAACGTGGTATTATACGGACTCCAGATGACCTGAGTGGGCAATGGAGCGAGAGCGATTTGGGGACGAATAGTTTTGGGCAGGGGTTATCTATCACCCCCTTACAGATGTTGGTGGCGGTGAATGCCATTGCCAATGGCGGGGTGATGATGCAACCGCGTGTGGTGCATCAGATTGTGGACGGCGATAGGATTTATGAGTCGCGCCCCATGCCACTGGGGACAACCACCATCAGCCAAGAAACAGCACGGATTGTCACCAGTATGATGGTTGATGTGGTCGAAGTTGGGCTAGATGAAGGGGCGCGAGTCCCGGGATATACGATTGCAGGCAAAACGGGTACTGCCGAAATTGGCACACCGGTTGGGTATGAGGTTGGCGCATATATCATGAGTTTTGTCGGATTTTTGCCCGCCGATGACCCGCAAGTGAGTATTCTTATTAAATTAGACCGCCCCCAAAATGGGCGTTGGGCGAGCCAAGTGGTCGCCCCAATTTTTAGTCGCATGACCTCGCGTTTGGTCTATTTACTCGAAATCCCGAATGACCAAACACGGCTTGACTTATTGGCGCAAAATTCTGGGATGGGGGGATAAAACGATGACTGTTGGTGGGTTATCTTTGGCGCTCACGATGGGTGGTATCACATTTTTGTTGTGTGTCATTTGGGGTGAGCCGTTTATTGAAGTGTTGAAACGGCTCAAACTTGGCAAAAAAGTGCGTGAGGCACTCGCAGAAATGCACCAGAAAAAAATTGGCACACCTACTATGGGCGGTATTATGATTGTTGTGCCTGTGGTACTCATCGTCTTTGCGCTCAATTTGGCGCGGGTGGTGCAATCTGGCTCTGGCGCAAGCACCTTTTTGCCTTTGTTGGTACTCATTGGCTTTGCCATACTCGGCGGTATTGATGATTGGGAAGGGATTCGGCGGTCATTTGGGACAGTCGGTGAAGGGATTTCTCCGCGTGCAAAATTTTTGGGGCAATTGTTCCTAGCGGGATTTGTCGCCTGTATGATTTCGTTGTATCAAGGCGGTTTTTCGTTTGCCAACGAAATTCGCATCCCACTCATCCCTGTGGTTATCCCGATGAGTCCAGTTTTTTTCATTCCACTGGCGATATTTATCATCATTGGCACGTCTAACGCGGTCAATTTTACTGACGGGCTAGATGGTCTGGCGGGGATTATCACCGCCAGCGCATTTGCCGCCTATGGCGTAATTGCGTATTTGCAGGGGCAAATTTACCTCGTGCAATTGTGCTTTGTCTTGGTGGGTGCATGTTTTGGATTTTTGTGGTATAACGCGCATCCCGCCCAGCTATTTATGGGGGATACGGGTTCATTGGCACTTGGCGCGACACTCGGCACAGTGGCACTCATGACTGGGCAATGGATGTTGTTGCCCATTATCGCCATTGTGCCTGTCGCAGAGACGCTATCGGTTATTTTACAAGTGGCTTCTGCCAAATGGAGCAGGCGTTATTTGGGTGTGGATAAACGACTGTTTCGGATAGCCCCATTGCATCATCACTTTGAACTTGGTGGATGGAGCGAAACCCAAGTGGTGCAACGGTTTTGGCTAGTGGGTATTTTAGCGGCGATGGTTGGGGTGGCATTGGCGATTTTGTGATGACACTTATCGAGATGGCATAATGGTTGTTAGTAAATAAAGACGGTGTAAAATATTTTTTAATTGATGGCTGACATACGCACTGCGTGCTAGTCAGCCAGTACAATTCTGCCAATTTTGAAGGATGTACTGGCTGACTAGAGGCTTTAGCCTCGTATGTCAGCCACAAAAAAGATATTTCATATAAAAAATTAACTCCCATCGTGTCGTCCGCTTATATGATAAAAAGAGATTGGTTTATATGTTCTCAAGAGGCGTAAGTAGCGAAATTTTAGATGGACGGCGCGTGGTGGTGGTCGGATTTGCCCGTCAGGGGCAAGCCCTTGCGCGCTGGTTGCCCAGCACAGGGGCGCGAGTGGTCGTCACAGACCAACGCGAGGCGTATGAGATAGATGTGCCACTGGAAGATTTTCCGCGTGTGAGTTTTGTGTTTGGTGGGCATCCCACCGAGTTGCTTTCTGCCACCGATTTAGTGTGTGTATCGGGTGGTGTGCCACTCAACATCCCATTTTTGCAAGAAGCCCGTGAGCGTAATATCCCCATCACCAACGATGCCCAATTATTCCTAGAGCGGTGTCCCGCGCCGATTATCGGCATCACGGGGAGCGCAGGCAAAACTACCACCACGACATTGGTCGCTGAAATGTGCAAGCGGGCGGGTATGACCACCTGGGTGGGGGGCAATATTGGCAATGTGCTACTCGATGTGATGATGGGCATTCGCCCACAGCATCAGGTGGTCATGGAACTGTCTAGCTTTCAGTTGGAATTATGCTTGGCGAGTCCGCCTATTGGGGCAATCCTGAATATTACGCCAAATCATCTGGATAGACACGGCACAATGCACGACTATATCCGCGCCAAAGCCAATATTATCGCCCATCAGACCGCCGATGACATCACTATTTTGGGGCGTGATGACCCAATGACACGGGTTTTAGAACCAGTTGTCAAAGGGCAATTGGTGTGGTTTAGTCGGCGCGAGATGGTGAGTGATGGCGCATTTATGATTGGCAGTCGCTTGGCGGTGACGGGGCTATCGAGTCCCGATGGCGAGCCACATATCTTGTGCGATGTATCCGAAATTCCTCTGCGTGGCGACCACAACGTGTTAAATGTGTTGGCGGCGGGTGCGATTGCGGGTGCGGCGGGTGTCTCTCCAGAGGAAATGATTGAGGTTATTCGGTCGTTTAAGCCTGTGCCACATCGCCTAGAGACGGTGCGCGTGTTGGACGGGGTGACGTATGTCAATGATAGCATCGCCACCGCGCCAGAACGGGTGCTGGCGGCGTTAAATAGTTATACTGAGCCAATTGTCCTTATCGCAGGTGGGGCAGATAAAAAATTATCATGGGATGAAATGCTCACATTGGCACGACACAAAACCCGCCATATTATCGCGTTTGGGCGGGATGGTGATATAGTAGTAGAGACCATGAAACGTTTATTTGGTCATGCTCAAAATGTTACCCGTGTGCAATTGCTAGAAGAAGCGGTTGCCTTGGCAAAAAAATTGGCACAATCGGGTGATGTGGTGTTGCTCTCACCGGGTGGCACAAGTTATGATGCCTATAAGGATTTTGCCCAACGGGGCGAACATTTTTGTGAACTGGTAATGACGTTATAATGATGATGGTATAGGAAAAATGCTCTATGACAGACCAAACTTTACCTCAATTTGTAGATGATGATTTGCCCGCCATCCCCATTCAGGCGGTGCGTCCCACCAAACGTACCTCTGCCGATGTAGGGGCGCGTCCTGTGGTAGAGCGCAAACTCACGTTTTGGAACACATTAGACAAGCCCATACTCATCATCACAGGGATGCTCCTCGCGTTGGGGTTGATGATGGTGTATAGCGCCACATTCGATTGGAGTTTGGCGGAATTTGGTAGTGAAACCCGTGTGGCATTGAGCCATGTGCAAAATGTGATTATCGGCATTGGGGCGATGTTGTTTTTTTCGCGGGTGAACTTGAAGTTTGTCCGCAGGCTGGCGCTCATCGTCATGCTCATGGCGATTAGCTTTCTCATCGCCGTGTTGATTTTTGGTGACGATACGTTTGGGGCGCGTCGTGCGCTCATCAACGGACGTTTTCAGCCTAGTGAATTTGCAGAACTCGCCATCATCATTTATATGGCGGCGTGGATGGGGTCAAAAAACGTCCGTCTGCGGAGCTTCACCTATGGCTTGTTGCCATTTTTGGTGTTGGTGGGCATTGTCACCGGGTTGGTGGTGATTCAGCCAGACCTTAGCACGGCGGTGACAATTTTTATCACATCGGGCATCATGTTCTTTTTGGCAGGTGCAAATATGCGCCAAGTCACCATTATATTGGGGACACTCCTTTTGGCAACGATGATTATTTTGCCATTTTTCCCCTATGCCAAAACCCGTATTGATGCGTTCTCGGCGGGTATTATAGACCCCACCCAAGCCAGTTGGCACACCCAACAGGCACTCATCGCCATTTATTATGGTGGATGGACTGGTCTTGGACTTGGGACAGGACAAAGTAAATTTCAGGGCTTGCCTGCACCGCATACGGATAGTATTTTTGCGGTGATTGGTGAGGAATTTGGGGTGATTGGCGCGGTGATTGTGATAGGGATTTATCTCTCATTTTGCATACGCGGATTCCAAATTTCGCGCCGTGCCACCGATGCCTTTAGCGGGTTGATTGCCTCTGGGGTGACGGTTTGGGTGACATCCAAAGCGGTATTGAATATTGCGGTTATGACCAACCTTGTGCCTGCCACAGGGCTACCATTGCCACTGATTAGCTTTGGGGGGTCATCGCTAGTGGTTATTTTATCTGGAATTGGGTTATTATTAGCAGTACAACGGCAGACGGTTATCAAAGAAAATTCACCAGAACGGAGAAATTTGAGTGCGAATGATTATCGCGGCGGGGGGGACGGGCGGTCACGTTTACCCCGCACTAGCAGTCGTAGAGTCCATACAAGCTAATCATCCCAATACTGCGCTGGTGTTCATTGGCACAGTCGGCGGATTTGAGCGCTCTCTCATCGAAAAGGCGGGTATTCGCTTTTCTGCCCATCATGAGGTGAGCGCGGGTCCCATTCATGGGGTAAATCCGCTAAAAGCTATTGCCAGCACATTTAAGTTGATGCGCGGTACATGGCAATCGTTTCGGATACTTGGCACAGAAAAGCCCAATGTCATCTTATCTACTGGTGGATGGGAAGGCTTGCCTGTGGCGTTGGCGGCACGGTTGCGCGGCGTGCCATTGATGATTTATCTGCCCGATATAGAACCGGGTCTGACGATTAAGGTATTGCGTCTATTCGCCAAAAAAGTCGCTATTACAGTGCCAGATTCACAAAAATTTTTCCGCAAGGGACAAACCATAGTCACGGGGTATCCGTTACGCGCCCAGATGATTACCGCCACCCGTGAAGCTGGGATGGCTCACTTTGGGCTAAATCCCGACAAGCAGACGGTGCTGATATTTGGTGGTAGTCGTGGCGCACGGGCGATTAACATCGGCATTGGCAATATTTTGGGCGATTTATTATCAGATGGGCTTCAGGTGGTACATATCACTGGCTCACTGGATTTTGACCGCCTGCAAGAGCAAATTGGTGACCTCAAAAATCACCCCGATTATCATGTATACGATTATCTGCACGATGATATGGGCTTGGCGATGGCGTGCGCCGATGTGTGTGTGTGTCGGGCAGGGGCGAGTGTGCTGGGGGAATTTCCGTTTTTCAAATTGCCGTCCATCCTCATTCCATTGGCATATAGCTGGCGGTATCAACAAATCAATGCCGATTATCTGGCGGGGCAAGGTGGGGCAATTCATTTGGATGAAACCCGCATGGATGCCGAATTATTGCCTACCATCCGCACCCTATTGGGCGATTCTGCCCGTTTAGATGCGATGCGTGAGGCAGTGGGGCAATCGGCATCAAACAGGGGCGCACAAAATTTAGCCGATGCGTTGGTGACGTTGGCGAGCGAACATGCCCAACGGCGGGGGAAATAATGATACAACTTTCGATGTTCATGTGGATAATGGCGTTCATTTTTGGGTATATGGGTTTTACACGCGGGTGGAATAAAGAGATTATCTCGATGTCGGGCATTATCTTGGGTTTATTTGCCTTGTTCCAATTTGATACCACCATCAATACCCTGCTGTTGAATGTACCAGAGGAGCAAAAATTTTTCATCCGCGCCATTATTTTTGCAGTCATCATCTTTTTTGCCTATCAGACCCGTGCGCTTATTGGCAACGATACTAAGCGTGGTGGCGATGGACGCGATAACTTGCAATCGGCGTTATTGGGCGCGATTGTTGGGTTTGTGAATGGCTATCTGATATGGGGGTCGTTGTGGTATTTTATGCACGTCACCAATTATCCCTTGCGCCCGTATGTAGATGCACCTTTGGCGGGGACGGCGAGCGCCGATTTTATCCAATCATTGCCCTTATACATTTTGGGCGGTGGACCGGGTGGTGATGGCAGTTTGCTCTCTGCCGCTGTGATTGCCCTGTTCCTAATTGTCCTCATTGTCATATAAAGGCGGGGAAGCATGATTCAATTTTATTCGTTGATGTGGATTTTAGCGGCATTTTGTGGGGCATTGGGGTTTTTGCGTGGGTGGAACAGAGAAGTGATTGCCACCGCAGGCATTGCGCTCTCGATGTTTATCTTGTTTCAATTAGACGCATTGTTACGCGGAACAGCGTTGTTATTTTTAGAACGTGACCAAGCGGCGCTGTTTCAGATTGTGATATTTTTAATCATCGTGTTCATGGCATATCGCAATCGGTCAATGGCACGCGACACACGTCGTAGCAACCGTGATGACCGCATATCGGCGGGTATTTTGGGCGCATTGTTGGGGGTGGTAAACGGCTATCTCATCGGCGGGGCGTTGTGGTATTTTGTGGATATTAACGAATATCCCTTTTATCCCATGATAATGATGCCCACTGCCAATAGTCCATCGGCAGAAGCCATTCAAGCCATTCCATTGGTCATCATGAGTGGTGGGGCGAGTGGCAGTGGGGATGCGCTGATTATTGTGGTGGTGGTGCTGTTTGTGCTGGTATTGGCGGTGTTATAGCGATGCAATTTATTGGCGGACAAAAAATTCATCTCATCGGCATTGGTGGCTTTGGGATTTCTGCCATTGCACGTATTTTGTTGGAGCGTGGCTTTACAATTTCTGGCAGTGATAAAAATGCCAATGCGCTCACAGAGGCGTTAGGGCGGGATGGCGCGACCATTTATATCGGACACGCGACCGAATATGTGCATGGGGCAGATATGGTCATCCGCACATCCGCCGTCAAAGATGACCATGTAGAAGTGGCAGAGGCGAATCGGCTCAATATTCCCGTCTATAAGCGTCAAGATATTTTAGAACCCCTCATGAAAAATGATTATGTGGTTGCCATTGCAGGCACACATGGCAAAACAACCACCACCGCGATGGCGACCCATGTCTTGCGCCATTGTGAAGCCGACCCATCGTATATTGTGGGTGGTATTATGGCGAATACAGGCACAAACGCGGGTGTTGGCAAATACGAGATATTTGTAATTGAGGCAGATGAATATGATAATGCGTTCTGGGGGATACCTGCGAATTTGGTTGTGCTGACGAATATCGAATATGATCATCCCGACTTCTTTGTGAATGATACGGTGATGCTCGATTCGTTCCGCAAATTTTTAGACTGTATGCGCGATCATGCGACCCTAGTCGCCTGTGCCGATAGCCCATTGGCGCTAAAACTCGCCAATGAACAACGGGCAAAAGGCAGGACGGTTTATACCTATGGGATTCATCAATCTGCCGATGTCATGGCAAAAAATATCCGTATCGAAGGCGATAAAACCCATTTTGATATTGTCACTGACCATCCCCTGCATGAGATGGGAAAATTGGTGTCATCGCTCACTCTGTCATTGATAGGGGAACATAATGTGCAAAATGCACTGGGGGCATTATTGGTTGCTACGACCATCTATTACACCAATTTTGACCGCATTCCAGAGGCATTTGAGACTTTCAAATCTACAGGACGACGCTTTGAGATTCACGGGGAACGTGATGGTATCATCGTCATAGACGACTATGCTCATCATCCGACTGCTATTAAAATGACACTTGAGGGCGCGAAAATGCGCTATCCCAATCATACAATATGGGCGGTTTGGCAACCACACATGTATAGTCGGACAAGCGTCTTGATGGAAGATTATGCCCATGCGTTTTATGCCGCCGATAACGTGGTGGTGACAGATATTTATGCCGCCCGCGAAAATCCGATAAAAGAGATAGATGGGGCATGGACAACCGAAAAAATTAGCCACTCCCATAAACACTATGGGGGCGATTTAGAGGCAACCGCGCAGTATCTACGCAATCATATCCAAGCGCCTGCGGTGGTGGTCATTATGAGCGCGGGCGATGCGCCAAAAATTGGGGAATTATTGCTCACATGAGGAATCATCCATGCCCTTAGCACGCCTGCAAGCCCGTCTGGGAAATAAATTACTCCTCAATGAACCCATGTCCAAATATACGGCGGCAAGAATTGGCGGGATTGCCGATGCCGTGTATATTGCCCGTGAATCGGCGGATGAACTGGCAGAGGTGATGCACATCGCTTGGGTAGATAAATTGCCTGTGCGGGTTATTGGTGGCGGGGCGAATGTGTTGATTTCTGATAAGGGTGTGCGTGGATTGATAGTTATCAACCGTGTCGCACAAGTTGAATTTGGGAATTGGTACGATGGCGTGACGGCATCGGTCACGGGGGGGATGGGTCTCACGGCTTTTTCGCATAAATGCCAATCGGCGGGATATGCAGGTATGGAGTGGGCGGTGAGTGTCCCTGGTACGGTGGGCGGGTCTGTCGTCAATAATGCAGGGGCGCATGGCGGAGATATTGCCATGAATTTGGCGAGTGCGGTTGTCCTCATGCCCAATGGGGCAAAATTGCTCACCAATGAGGATTTAGCCTATGCGTATCGTCATTCTAGCCTCAAATCTGCCGATGATAAACGCTTTTTGGTGCTACTAGCGACATTTCGGCTGACACCAGATGACCCACTCACTATAAAAACACGGATGGATGTCAATATCGCCCATCGCAAAAAAACACAACCCCCTGGTGCCAGTTTGGGCAGTATTTTTAAGAATCCGCCCAATGATTATGCAGGGCGGCTCATCGAAGCGACTGGGCTAAAGGGGTATCGGGTGGGGAATGCGATGGTGTCGCCTGTCCATGCCAATTTTTTCATCAACGATGGCGGTGATGCCAGCGCCAGTGATTATTACGCGCTCATCCGTCATGTGCAGAACGCGGTATACGAGGCACATCGGGTCATGTTGCAAATGGAAGTCGAATTGCTGGGTGAGTGGGAGTAGGGATGTATGGCTGTTAAAAAGAAGATAGATAAGTTAACGATTCGTGGATTTAAATCAATCAAATTATTGGATAAATTCCCATTGGGTGATATCAATATTTTAATTGGGGCAAATGGCGTAGGTAAAAGTAATTTTATTTCTTATTTTAGTATGTTGGCTGAAATGGTTGACGGGAGATTGCAAGTTTGGGTTCGTAAGCAAGGTGGTGCTAATCGAATCTTTACTTATGGTGTCAATAATACAAAACAAATATCATCTGCAATTTATTTTGGTAAAAATGCCTATGGTTTTATGCTACAACCTACAGATGATGGAGGGGTTGTATTTGTTAATGAAGCTATGTTTTATACTGTAAATGAAAAAAGAGAAGATATCAGTAAAGGACATATTGAATCTTTGTTGAAGAAAAAATACAAGGAAAATTACTCATACATAACAGGATATGTTTACCCCGCAGTTGCTTCATGGCGGGTTTTCCACTTTCATGATACAAGTAATACATCCCAAATGAAGCAAGAACAGGGTTTACAAAATAGTCAGTATTTATATGGAGATGCTTCAAACATTGCGCCATATTTGTATAAACTTTATCAACAAGAAAATTCTGTATATCAGCAAATTCGAGATGTTGTTCAGTTAGCCATACCATTTTTTGATGATTTTGTCCTAGAACCGCGTGCTTTATCATCAGGTGAACAAGTTATTCGATTAGCATGGCGGCAAACTGATAGTGAATATGTGTTTGATGTGAGCCAACTTTCAGATGGCTCATTGCGATTTATATGCCTCGCAACGGCGCTGTTGCAACCAGACCCACCCACTACCATTATCATTGATGAGCCAGAATTGGGTTTACATCCTTATGCAATTACTTTATTAGGAGCATTAGTTAAGTCTGCATCTACCCGTATGCAGGTAATTTTATCTACTCAATCTGTCCCGCTTCTCAATGAATTTGAGCTAGAAGATTTAATCATCGTGGAACGTGAAGATAGTGTATCTACATTTAAGCGACTCGATTCAAAAGATTTTGAATTGTGGTTAGCAGACTACACGATTGGCGAATTGTGGGAGAAGAATGTTTTAGGGGGTATACCATGAAAAGAATTTATGTAGTCTGTGAAGGTAAAACGGAAGTTCTTTTTATAAAACGGATTTTAAATGTTGATTTTGCTTTACACAATATTGACTGCATTCCTGTTGCAATTGGCAAAGATGAAAATAGGAAAGGGGGCGGACATATCACTATTGAAAGAATTATAACCGATGTTCGTAACCATTTGAGCAACCCAAATGTGTATTGCACGACATTTTTAGATTTTTATGGATTACCACCTGATTTTCCGGGTAAGCAAAATAGTAAAAAAGTGAATTCTCTCGAAGAAAAATCACAGGTAGTTTGTAATGATTTGAAAGGGCATCTATCTAAAGCATTAGGAGATAAATCTCATCGTTTTATACCTTATGTTCAGATGTATGAATTTGAAGGATTATTATTTAGCGACCCTCATAAATTCACTGAAATATCCATATCTCCCAAAATTGTTGCCGAATTACAAAAAATCCGCGATTCATTTGAAACACCAGAGCATATCAATGATAGCCAATATACCGCACCAAGCAAACGCATCCTCAAATTAATCAGGCAGTATCAAAAACCAACATCGGGTTTAAATATTGCCAAAGCCATTGGCTTGCCCATCATGCGCCAAGAATGCCCACTTTTTAATGCGTGGCTAGACCAATTAGCGCAATTATCCCCACTGGAATAATTTACCAAACAATCATCAGGTTAAACCTGTGTGTTTTTATCAGATGATATATAATAGGATGAGGTGGCGTGCGCCATCTCTCTTTTGATTTCTAAGGACAATGAATGGCATCTGTACGGTCTCGGCAACAAAAACGCAAAACTGAACGTGCGCCTGCGGTATGGCGTGGCGATGCTTTGCCCCGTGCGAGTATCTCAGAACGCGCTACCAAAGACCATAGCGTTCAGCGCAAAGTGGGGGTGAGTTGGCGCGTGGTGAGTGGGTTTATTGTTTTGTGCATGATTGTTTTGCTGGTGATTATGTTCCAAACTGATTTTTTTAAGGTGCGGACGGTGAATGTGGTTGGTGCGACCTATATAGACCCATCCGAAATTTTTAGGTATGCCGATATTGCAGGGTCATCCATCTTCTTAGTAGACCCCAACACCGTGCGCGACTCTATCATCAGCAGTTCTCGCCTCATTGCCGATGTCCGTGTGACCACTGGATGGCCCCCCGAAATGGTCAAAATCGTCATTGAGGAGCGCAAGCCTGCGATGGTCTGGACGCAATATGATATTCGTGTGTTGCTTGACTTGCAGGGTAATATCTTGCGTCAACCGCGTGATGAAGAGGTATTTACCAATCTGATTCATGTGATTGCCGACCAGTCGCTCAATGAACCACCCCTGCCAGAAAACCCGATTCCGTTGGCGGTGGTCAGTGGGGCATTGCAATTGCGTCAATTGCTAGGGGGCATCGAGATTTTGCAATATAACATATCAAAAGGGTTGGGATTTAGAGAATCATCATGGAATGTATGGCTTGGAACTGGCACAGATATGCCCAATAAATTGCTGATTTATGAGGCATTGCGGGATAATTTGTTGGGACGGGGCATTACACCTGTCGAAATTAATGTGGCAGATACCCGTGCAGTTTATTATTGTGATAATCTGGAATTTTGCGATGAGTGAACTCGTTATTGGTTTGGATGTAGGCACGCATAAAATTTGTACCATTATTGGCGAAGTCCGTGACAATGATATTTTTGTCGTTGGGGTGGGCATTGAGCCAAGCAGGGGCATGAAAAAAGGTGTGGTGAGCGACCTTATGGCGCTATCACAGGCGATTTCTGCTTCTGTCCACAAAGCAGAACGGAGCAGTGGGTATCAGGTGAAGCGGGCATTTGTCAGTTTGGCAGGTAGCCATATCGCGTCTATTAACAGTCGTGGTGTGGTGGGAATCCCCACTCAACGCGGGGTCAATGCCGATGATTTGGATAAAGCACTCGCGGCGGCACGCGCCATCGCCATCCCGCATAACCGCGAGGTGTTGCATGTGATTCCGCGTAGCTATTCGTTAGACGGTCAAGAACGAGTCCGTAGCCCCATTGGGATGCACGGCTTTCGGCTTGAACTAGAGGCGCATATCATCACCGCATCGTCTACCAGTGTCGCCAATTTGGAGCAGGCAGTAGAGGCGGCACAAGTGTATGTAGACCGTTTTATCCTCAATCCATTGGCGGCGGGCGATGCCATTCTCAATCCCCAAGAACGCGAAATGGGGGTGGTGGTGATTGATATTGGGGGTGGCACAACCGACCTCGCTATTTTTATTGAGGGAACGGTGTGGCATACCGCCGTTTTAACCGTTGGTGGCGACCACATCACCAACGACATCACCTATTTCACCCATATCCCATTCGAGACGGCAGAAGCCGTGAAGGTGCAATATGGTCATGCCATCCCCAAGCAAGTAGACCCGCTAGAGACACTGCTAGTCGAGCCATTTGGTGATGGGATGCCTGTCGAAATTAAGCGGACAGAACTCTCTAGTATCATCGAAGCGCGGGTAGAAGAGATGTTTGAGCTGGTGCATAAAGAAATCAAGCGCAGTGGCTATGATGGATTGCTCCGTGCAGGGGCAGTATTGACGGGCGGATGCGCCCAATTAGAGGGCATTAAAGAGGTGGCGATCCGTGTTTTGGGGATGCCTGTGCGAATTGCCAAGCCAGAGCGCCTGACCGGGATGGCGGATGCGCTCCGTAACCCATCCTATAGTACCAGTGTCGGGCTGTTGCGTTTGGGCTTAGAGATGGATACAATGGTTGAAACTGCGCCCAATGTGGGAGATGCCCCTGGTTTCAAATTGCGTCGCTTATTGGGTGGTTTATTTAGTCGGTTGTTGCCAGACGATACGCCGTAAGCATCCCCATGCCTAAAGGCAGGGATTTCCGCGCCTGACATTTCGAGGATAGAAAATGGTTTGAATTTAGTTGGAAATACGACCTAAATTTCACAAACAATTTGCTAACAAACTTGTTATGCGTAAAATAGTAAATATGAAGTTGTCTTAGTTGCATAGGCAGAGGGAAGTTCCATGAGTAATTTTGAAGATTTTTCTGTAGGGGAAGGGTTTGCCCAAATTAAAGTGGTTGGCGTGGGTGGTGGTGGCGGGAACGCTGTCAACCGCATGGTCAACGAAGGCTTAGGTGGGGTGGAATTTATTTCTATCAATACCGATAATCAAGCCTTGATGCTCTCTAAAGCCAAGACTCGTGTTCGCATTGGCGAAAAATTAACACGCGGCTTGGGTGCAGGTGGCAACCCAGAAATTGGTAAAAAAGCGGCAGAAGAGAGTGTCGATGAATTATACGAAATTTTGCGTGGCGCAGATATGGTGTTCATCGCGGGCGGTATGGGCGGTGGAACGGGTACGGGTGCCGCACCTGTGGTGGCACAAATCGCCAAAGAATTGGGCGCATTGACCATCGGCGTGGTCACAAAACCATTCACCTTTGAAGGCACACGCCGTATGCAATATGCAGAAGCGGGTATCGAAAATCTCAAGAGTCAGGTGGATACGCTCATCGTCATCCCCAATGACCGTTTGCTCCAAATTGCCGATAAACGCGCCAGTTTGCAACAAGCCTTTTCGTTGGCAGATGATGTGTTGCGTCAGGGTATTCAGGGCATTTCTGAACTAATTACCGTGCCTGCCCTCATTAACCTCGATTTTGCCGATGTTCGCACTATCATGTCCGAAGGTGGCGCGGCACTCATGGCAGTGGGGCGTGCAGGTGGCGATGACCGCGCACGGCGTGCGGCAGAACTCGCTATTAGCAGTGGCTTGCTTGATGTCACCATTGATGGCGCACGCGGTATCTTGTTCAATATTACAGGCGGGACAGATTTGAGCCTGTTTGAAGTCAATGAAGCGGCGGCTATCATCAAAGAGAGCGCCCATCCGGAGGTCAATCTCATTTTTGGGGCGCAAATTGACGAAAATATGGGTGATGAAGTCCGTATTACCGTCATTGCCACTGGGTTTGAGCAAAGCCGTGTAAAAACACGTATGGATGCCCAAAATGTGTTGCGTCCACCGACCAATACCCAACGTCCACAGACGATGCAACATAATAATCAGCCCATGCGACCTATGCAACCGGTTCAGAATCAACCGCCTGTTCAACAACCACAACCGCCGATTCAAAATCAACCGCCACAGGTGCGTCCGGGTCAACCACCCCAACGCCCTACTCAAGATAGCTTTACCACACGGGTTTATGACGAAGATGATATGGATATTCCGCCGTTTCTCCGTCCAAAGAAATAGTTATTTTTTCCCAATAGTGTTAATTTACCCTGTAAGGACGCAATGTACTGCGTCCTTACATTTGCGTGTTATAAGCGATTAATACCTTGTCGCTGGCACACATTTTTGCGACCATTTGTGAGGAATTTCATGATTAGAACAATGTATATAGGTTGCATTTAGACATCATTGTGAATGGTTAGAAGGGCGCAATAACCTGAATACAATTCTAACCTAATCTGAATAGACACATCCCCGCTTTCGTGTTATAAATGACATACACAAACGGAACACCAATCCCCACAGGTGTTGTTGTGAATTAAAAAAATGAATAAAAATCAAAATATTTTTCTTTTTGGGCATGAAACTAATGCTGATAGTTTTATATTCTCTTTTTTCAGTTATATATCAGATGTAGCGAGGTTTTTATATGGTTCAGTCGCAAGAAAAGAAAAAAAATGCCCTACATGACTTGGGGTATAAGATTTTTCTTGACCGTTACGCGCTCAAGGACATGAAGCGCGAAACCCTCACTGTTGGCGACCTTGTGATTGTGGTGGTAAATCCCGCCACAGGACAACGCGAAGTCGGGCGTATTCAGGCAATCAATATGCCAACCATCACGATTGAATTGTTGGATGGCGAAGTTGTCACCCGTGATATTGAGCATGTAGACAAACCTCTCGAAACAGACCCCGCCCAAATGATGGACAGAGTGGCAACGGGGATTGCGGCTATCGAAAAGACGGCTAAAAAACGGCGCGAATGGGCAAATAATTTCCGTTGGTTATTAGAAGATTGGAAATTTGTCCCTGGTGGGCGTATTTTGACGGCGGCTGGCACAGACCAAGAACTTACGTTCTATAATTGCTACGTAATCCCCATGGAAGGCGATTCACGCGGGGGTATCATCAAAACACTGGGCAACATGACAGAAATCATGTCACGCGGTGGCGGTGTGGGGATGAATCTCTCGACATTACGTCCACGTCATGCCTATGTGAAGGGTGTCAATGGACGCTCTAGCGGGTCGGTATCGTGGGGAGCGTTGTATAGCTTCGTCACGGGGCTAATTGAGCAGGGTGGATCGCGGCGCGGCGCTCTGATGTTAATCCTCAACGACTGGCATCCCGATATTTTCGATTTTATCAACAGCAAGCGCGAGGCAGGTAAAATCACCAATGCCAATATTAGCGTGGGTCTGAGTGACCGCTTTATGGATGCCATGAAAGCCGATGCCGATTGGCAATTGCAATTCCCCGATACCAGCCACCCCGATTATGATACTCACTGGGACGGCGACCTCGAAAAATGGATTGCCGATGGGCGCGAAGTCCTCACCTATAAGACCATTAAAGCGCGTGACCTGTGGAATGCCCTCATCGAAAGTGCATGGGCAAGCGCAGAACCAGGGGTGTGGTTTAGAGAACGCAGTAACAAAATGTCCAATTCGTGGTATTTTAACCCCCTGATTGCGACTAATCCGTGCGGCGAACAACCACTTTCTGCTTTCTCTGTATGCAACTTGGGTGCAATAAATCTTGCAATACTTTATGACGAAGAAAAACATGAAGTTGCATGGGATGATTTAGCCCGTACTGTATCGTATGCAATCCGCTTCTTGGATAATGTCATTGATACCACACCCTATTTCTTTGAAGAAAATCGCAAAGTGCAGATGGCAGAACGCCGTGTTGGGCTTGGGACGATGGGCGTGGCAGAACTCATGCTCAAATTACACATTCGTTATGGCAGTGAAGAATCGGTGGAATTTATTGACAAACTCTATAAATTCATGGCGGTTCATGCGTATCAGACCAGCAGTGTTATCGCCAAAGAAAAAGGCTCATTCCCCATGTTTGATGCCGAAAAATTTGTGCAAAGTGGGTTCATGCAACAAATGCCAGATGATGTTAAAAATCAGATTATTGCAGATGGTATTCGTAACGTGACTTTGCTCACACAAGCACCGACAGGGTGTGTCGCCCCAGATACACTTGTCAGCACATCAACTGGGTTGCAACCGATTGTCGAATTGGGCGACCCCAATGGCGCACAATGGCAACCGCTTAATCGGGCAGTTTATACAGATGTTGGTTTGCGAGACACATCACAATTTTATGTCAATGGGACACAACCCGTCAAAAAAATCACAACTAATCGTGGCTTTAGCATCACTGCGACACATAATCATCGGATTCGTGTCATAGATGAATGTGGCAACTATGTGTGGCGACGCATGGATGAATTGCGTGTGGGTGATACAACTGTTTTGAAGAAAAATACATTGGGGGATGGCGAATCTATTGCGCTTACCCCTGTGGAACAAGGTAATCGTGCTATGAGCCAATTACCGACCCACATGACCCCCGAATTTGCCGAATTACTCGGTTTATATATGGGTGATGGATATACCAAAGCGCGTGGTGGTTTACATATTGTGGTCGCCAAACAAGACCCCGATTTACTGGAATACGTCAAAATGCGCCTACAATCCGTTTGGGGGGAACGTGCTGTTCCTGTTGAGGATCGGACGGGATGTTGGGTGGCTAACTTAAATGGCTATTATATTGGGCGCTTTTTTGAAGCGAATGGCATGAAAAAGCCTGTTGGTAATTATGGCGAAGGCGCGGCTGGCGCATTTATTCCTAGCAAGGTTTTGGGCGCTGGACGTGAAGCGGTGAAAGCCTTCTTGCGTGGGTTATTTGAAGCGGATGGCAGTATACATCGCGGCACGATTACCTTTGTATCCACATCAGAGGTATTGGTAAAACAAGTCCAAACAGCATTACTTGGATTGGGTATTATTGCCACTCTGCGTCAGATGCCCAAACAAGATAATCGTTATGGAGACCGTATTTTACACGAATTACGTCTTCTAAATCGGCGCGAATGTGAAAAATTTGTCCAAGAGATAAATTTCATTAGCCAACGCAAACGCGCCAAAGCCCAAGAACTAGGAACTATTTCTGATAGAGGGGATAATATCGCTGTTCCTGAATTATTGCAGTCCTTCTATGCACAATCACAAAGTCTGCCAAGCGTGTATCGCCAAAAAATTGCAGGTTTGGTATCCAATGGAGCATTAACTCAACAAAGTGTGAAGCAATTTGTTCAGGATTATCCCGTATTAGCCCAAACACCACTTGCACAATTGGTTTCTATGGATGTTTATTTAGATACCATTTTGACAATTGAAGATGGCATTTCTGCCACCTATGATTTGTCTTTGCCAGATAATCATACCTATATCGCCAATGGGTTTGTCTCGCATAATACGACAGGCACCATGGTAAACACCAGCACGGGGATTGAGCCATTTTTCTCGTGGGTATATTACCGCAAGAGCCGTTTGGGATTGCACGAAGAAAAAGTGCCTATCGTCAAAGAATGGTACGATGAAAACCCCAATGCGACCAAATTGCCAGACTATTTTATCAACGCGATGGATTTAGCCCCAATGGAGCATGTGAAGGTGCAGGGTGCATTCCAACGGTGGATAGATAGCGCCATCAGCAAAACGGCGAATCTGCCCAATAACTACACGGTGGAACAAACAGCCGATTTATATGAATATATGTATGAACTCGGTTGCAAGGGTGGCACAGTCTATCGAGATGGTAGCCGTGATGAGCAGGTTCTCATGCTCAAAGGCGATGAACGTGCCGAAAAAGAGAACGATGCCAAATCTAAAAAAGAGGATAAATCCGAAAAAGTGGAGCAAGTCGCCACACCACATCGCGTTTATCCACGTCCAAAGCGCCTACATGGTGTGACGGTCAATTGCCAAACCCCTTTTGGCACAGCCTATGTCACCATGAACAGCGATGAGCAAGGCTATCCGTTTGAGGTCTTTATCACCGCACCCGGTAAGGCAGGGAGCGATTTGCAAGCCGATGCAGAAGGGCTTGGGCGCATGGTTTCGTTGTCGCTTCGTACCACAGAACCCCATAACCGCCGTGAGATGTTGCGCCTGATTATTGACCAATTGCGTGATATTGGCGGGTCGCGCTCGGTTGGGTTTGGGATGGAACGGGTGACATCGTTGCCAGATGCCGTTGCACGCGCTATGGAAGATACCTATTTCCCCAAAACAGAAGCATTGCAATTGCAAATCCCCATGATGGAAATTCCGATTATCAAGACGGTGACAGAGAAAAAACCCACCAATGGTAAGGGGAATGGACACGACCATCACGAAACATCGCTAGAGACAGATTATTCTGGTGCAGATTTATGCCCATCCTGTGGCACAATCTCCCTCATCCGCGCTGAGGGGTGTCGGCGGTGCTTGACCTGCGGTTATACTGAGTGCTAGGACGGCAAGAATGTCGTCCGTAAAGATTTACAACAATTAGACACGGATTAATGCGTCTATACGATTACCCAATGGGGCAGAAATGCCCCGTTTTTGTTGTTTATGCTCATGATATAATAGATGTTTATTTTGGTAGAAAGGCATATAACCCATGAATGATATGGATGATATGGATGATATGGACGATTTTTTCATGGATGAATCTGGGTATTGGCAAGCACCCGATTTTATTTTGACCGATATTATCACGACTATGGTTAATATGATGGAGATGCCCATTGGCATCACCATTTTTATGAAGGGTATGATTTTAAGTGGGTCATTGGTCAGTGAACGCCACTATTTGGGTAGCTTGAGCGCGGTTTTTCAGGCATTGGCGAGTGCTAGTTTTGAGGAAGATGAGACAGGCGAGATGGATGAAGAACTAGCCCGTCTATTTGATTTTACCAAGCTCACCGAAAATGATTATAGTCTCGATGAAGACGAAGATGACGAAGATGACAATATTCTAAACGGCAATGATGACGATATATCAGACGAGGCAGAAGCCGATGTGATAGATTTTGATGCCCTATATAAGATGAAAAAGGCATCGGTTGTGCCTGTGCGGTTTTTGCATCTCAGAGATGCGATGGTCTTATACCCAGGGGCATCTATTGGCTTTCGGCATAGCATTTTGCCAATCGTGCGAATTCGTATCCAATCCGTAGACGGGTGGATTTTGGGGCAGGCGTTGGATGCCAGTGAAGTTGATGGCGATGACACCCCACGCCCAATGGTGCATTAGCCTATGAAAAAATTTTTCTCACGCAAGTGGGTTAGACGAATAGGGATATTTATGGGAATTAGCATGGCGATATGGCTATCTATCATCATCTTTTTGGTGGTGACAATTTGGCAATATGGCGATGAAATCACCGCAGAACCGTCTGATGTGATTATCGTGTTGGGGTCTGGCTTGCGTCGTGATGGGCGGGCGGGTGATGCCCTATGGCGACGTTCTCTGTGGGGTGCGGAGATATATAAGCAGGGCTATGCCGATGCAATTATCTGCACAGGGGGAATCGGTGGTGGGCAATCACGTAGCGAAGCGGCCGTGTGTCGGTTGATTCTTATCGAAGAGGGTGTCCCACCAGAGGCGATTTTTATCGAAGAAAAAAGTCGTAGCACCGAGCAAAATGCGATTTATGCCCAAGAAATTATGATAGAAAAGGGCTGGACGACCTCTATTGTGGTCACAGATAGCTTTCACATGCGCCGTGCCAGTTGGATTTTTGAGCGTCAAGCGGTAGCGCATAGTCGCGCACCTGTCCCACGAGATTGGGTGGCGCAACGGTTTTTTGTCCAACATCTGCTCAGAGAATTGGCGGCGCTTCATTGGGAGGCATTTAAGACATTTTTTAATCTGCCTATCACCAATTTTGAATTGAGCTAATCGCCATAGCCTAATCGTAGGGCAAGCATATAGGCAAGCGCATTTTTTACCTTTTTCACTTAGGCGTATAATGAATATATCGCATGTTTATTTAGCACGAAAGAGGGAGAAGTGATGCAAAAATTACGATATTTATTTGTTTTATTGTTGCTATCGGTGGGGGTGATGAGTTTATCTGCCCAAACACCGACCGATGAGCCAGACCCACAAGACGCGCCACCCGAATTGGTTGTGGTCAGCGTTTTGCCAGAAGATGGCACACGAGAAGTTGCGGGACGGGCGGTGATTACAGTCATCTTCAATCGTCCCGTTGTGCCGTTGGTGATTGTTGAGGATATGGATGATTTACCCCAGCCACTCACCATCACCCCCGCCATTGATGGGGTAGGTGAATGGCTCAATACGTCCATTTATACCTTCACACCCAATATAATATGGTCGCCAAGCACCCTTTATACCATCATGGTCAATGCGGGTTTAACGGCGATTGATGGCACCGTATTGGCAAAAGATGTGGTGTGGTCATTTACGACCGCAGCACCCCGTGTCATAGAGGTGCGCCCTAGTAATAATGAGCGCGAGATTGCCCTCAACCGCAGTTTTCAGATGACCTTCAATATGCCAATGGATACCGAGAGTGTGGAATCTGCCTTTTTCATACGCCCAGGGTCAGAGGACATAGGCACGGTTGCGGGTACATTTGAATGGAATGAAGATAATAGTGGTTTCCGCTTTACCCCCACAGACTTGCTCATTATAGATACACAATATAAAGCAGGCTTTGACGCTGGATATGTGAGTGTCGCAGGTGGCGGGGGGATGAATACTGGTTTCACCAGTTATTTTAATACGGTGCCATATCCAGAGATTATCGGCTCAGAACCGCGTAATGGCACTTCTCCATCTAGTGTGTGGGAGGTGTCTATAAACTTCAATGTGCCCATGAATGTAACCTCATTTGAGGGGCTTACCTCCATTGACCCCGCCCCAGACCACGACCCAGATTTATATTTTCATACATGGAATAATGCCCTGTCTATTTCATTTCCCATATTGCCTTCTACTGAATATACCATCACCCTTGCAGAAGGTGGTCAAGACTCCTATGGGAATACAGTCGGGAGCTATGAATTTTCGTTTACATCCCCGCCATATCCCCCTCAATTGGGGATGCGCTCGGCTGATGTTGGCTTTTATAATGCCAATAACCCCCAAACACAATTGTTTATCACCCACCTCAATGTGAGTAAAGTCAATTTGGATTTATATCAAATTCCATTTGAGTCTTTTGCACGCCGTGTTTTGGATGAAGATAATTATGACCCCACTTATCGCTATTCGCCCCCTTCGGGCAGTCTCATTAGGTCGTGGGAAATAGAGTCGGTTGCGCCACCTAATTTGACGCGCTTTGAATTGCTCAATTTGGGTGAAGGGTTATACGAAGATAAAGAGGCACTTGACCCTGGAATTTATTTCTTGAATATGAATAGTCCAGAGACACAACGCGAGGGCTATGACCCAAATCGTCAATTCATAGTGGTTGGGAGTGCCAATCTCACCACCAAGATGAGCATTGATGGCATTACCGTTTGGGCAACCGATATTCAGACTGGGGAACCCATCCCCAATGCCCCGATTGTTATTTATGACACTGGGTTGGTTGTGGGAGACCCACCATTACGCGAAGTTGGGACTGGCACAACCGATGCCGATGGTATGTTATATCTCAATTTGCCCCGTACCGGTAATCTGTATAATAAACGCATTGCCCTGTTGGATGATGGCACACATTATGGTGTGGGCTTGACCACCTGGTCAAATGGCATCGAAAGTTATAACTTTGGTGTGCCGAGCAATTACTATCCAGCAGAATTTAGTGTTTATCTCTACACAGACCGTCCGATTTATCGCCCAGACCAACCTGTGTATTTTAGAGGGGTTATCCGCGATAAAGACGATGTGACCTATACCCCCTATGGCGAAGCCACCGTCCCCGTTCAGATTTATGATGATGCTGGCGAGATTATCTATGACAAAAATTTGCCAGTCACCGAATTTGGCACATTTAGCGACACATTCGATATTTCAGCAGAAGCAGGATTAGGGTCGTATCGAATTAGCGTGGAATTGCCCTCGCGCCACCATTGGTATTCTGAAGGTGGGTCTATTTATTTTGCCGTAGCAGAATATCGTCTGCCAGAATTCATGGTCGAAAATGCCCCCGTAGAGCCAGAAGTGGTGCAGGGTGGCGTGGTACAGGTGGATGTGTCGAGTCGCTATTTCTTTGGTGGGTTGGTATCGAATGCCCGTGTGAATTATACGGTGGTGTCTGAACCCTATAATTTTCCCTATAAGGGCAAAGGGTATTATAGTTTTTACGATTTTGACCCCGATGGCGGACCCAGCGAATATTATTCGTATAACGGTGGTTGGGTTGCCGATGGCGAGGGCATGACCGATGAAGAAGGTCGGTATTTGGTCGAAATCCCCGCCGACCTAAAAGATGCCACGCAAAGCCAAGTGTTCCGTGTAGAGACGACCATCACGGATGAGAGCCAACAAGCGGTATCGAATCGGACAGAGGTGGTCGTGCATAAGGGTGAAGTATATGTTGGGGTGCGTCCACAAGGGTATGTGGGTACAGCCAATACTGCCACCGCCTTTGAATTTGTCTCTGTCGATTGGGATAGTAATCCTGTTCCCAACCAAGAACTCACGATTGAGATTGTTGAGCGTCGTTGGTCTAGTGTGCAAGAAGAAGATTCCAACGGACGCACCATTTGGACATGGGAACAAGAAACCATCCCCGTGACCACAGGCACAGTCACCACCGATGAAAATGGTGTTGCGGTGTTTGATTTTATCCCACCCAATGGTGGTATTTTTAAGGCAACAGCCATCACAACCGATTCGCTTGGCAACGAAATTCGTTCTGCCGCCACCATGTGGGTGAGTAGCCGTGAATATGTGTCTTGGAGACAACAAAATAGCAACCGTATTGACCTTATCGCCAGCCAAAACGATTTTGCGGTGGGCGATGAAGCTGAAATCCTCATTACATCGCCATTTCAGGGCAGTGTCGAGGCGCTCATCACCGTAGAACGAGGTGATGTCCTCACGATTGAACGGGTGACGATGGATAGCAACAGCTATATCTATAAATTCCCCATTTTGCCCGAATACGCGCCCAATGTATATGTGACGGTGCTACTCATCAAGGGTGTGGACGAAAATAACCTTGTGGCGGGATTCCGCATGGGGGTGATTGCGCTATATGTGGATATTGAGCAAAAAGAATTGACGCTAGACATCACATCCGATGTGGAGCAAGCCGCCCCTGGCGAAACGGTGACATATACCGTCCGCACGACCAATTATCTGGGTGAGGGTGTGAGCGCAGAAGTGGGAGTTGGGCTAACCGACCTCGCCTCGCTATCTATCTCTAGTCCCAATAGCGTCCCATTGCTAGAGCATTTCTATAGCCCGCAAGGGATGGGTGTGCTAACGGCGATGGCGCTCACGATTAACACCGACCAAATCACCCGTGAGGTGCTAGACACCATCAAGGGCGGTGGCGGTGGACCCGGCGAGGGCGGTATTTTTGATATTCGAGAAGAATTTGTGGATACCGCCTATTGGAATGCTACCGTTGTGACAGACGAAAATGGTGTTGCCACATTTGAAGTGGTCATGCCCGATAATCTGACCACATGGCGCTTGGATGCGCGTGCTGTGACGAGTGGCAACGATGGTCTCACGTTGGTCGGTCAAAATACCTTTGACCTCATTAGCACCCGACCCTTGCTCATCCGCCCTGTGACCACACGCTTTTTTGTGGTGGGTGATGTGACGACCCTCTCGGCAGTGGTCAACAATAACACCAATGCCACCCAAACTGTCTTTGTAGAAGTGCTGGCAGAGGGTGTTACTATCCTAGACAGCGCCCGTCAAACGGTTGAAATTGCATCTGGCGGACGCGCTCGCATTACATGGCAGGCGTTGGTCGAAGATGTTCGCACCGTGAATTTGACATTTTTTGCCATGAACGAAGATGGCACCTATACCGATGCCAGCAAGCCACCACTCGGACAGGGTGATGACCGTTTGTTGCCTGTGTATCGCTATGAAGTGCCAGAAATTGTCGGCACAGGTGGATTTTTGCGCGGACAAGAGACTATCACCGAAGGCATTATGTTGCCATCCGATTGGGAGACGTATGAGGGTGAATTAACCCTGCAAACCGACCATTCATTGGCATCATCGGCGCTAGACAGTCTAAGGTATCTGCGCCAATACACCCGCTATGGTACAGAGGCATTGGTTAGCTCGTTTTTGCCCAACATCATGGTTTATCGTGCCATAGAAGCATTGAATCTTGATAATAGAGACAATTTGCGGGCGGAATTAGAACTTGGCACAAATTCCGCCATTCAAGCCCTCTATGGACAGCAAAAAATAGATGGTGGCTGGGGATGGTATTATAGTGATGACAGCGACCCCAATCTAACCGCATGGGTGCTAATTAGCTTGCAAACCGCTAAAGATTTTGGATTTACGGTATCTGACCGTGTGATTCAATCGGCGCAACGCTATCTCACTAGTAATCTTATCACCCCCAGTTTAAGTGTCGCTACATGGCAACTCAATCGGCAGGCATTTATGTTGTATGCACTCGCCTATAGCGATGCACCAAATATCGCCTCTATGTCTACCCTATACGATTCACGGGAAAGTATGAGCATTTATGCCAAGACATTACTCGCCCGTGCCTTGCATTTGGGTGGTGCTGATGAAGCGCGAATGAGTACATTGATTTCTGATGTGATGAATGTGGCGATACTCAGTGCCAATGGCGCACATTGGGAAGAATCTGCGCGTGATTATCGCAATTGGAACACCGATACGCGTACAACGGCGATGGTCTTGGGCATGTTGACAGAACTCCGCCCCGACAATGAACTCATCCCCAATATCGTGCGGTATCTGATGGTCATGCGTCGGGCAGATGCGTGGTCTACTACCCAAGAGACGGCATGGTCACTCATGGCGCTCACCGATTGGATGGTCATATCACAAGAATTAGAAGGTAGCTATGACTATACCGTGACATTTAATGGGGATGAACGCCTCAATGAGAGCATCACGCCACGAAATGTCACCACCAATAACATCATTTATATTGATGTGGCAGAGATGTTGCGCGGAGAACTCAACCGCATCGTCATTGACCGCACCGATGGCACAGGCAATCTGTATTACACCGCCTACTTGCGTGTGAATGTGCCTGTGAATGAGGTAGAACCGTTGGACAGAGGGATTATCATCAATCGGCGTTATACGCTGGCGGATGATGAGACCAATACCCCCATCACACAAGCACAAATTGGTGAATTGGTGCGGGTGCGCTTGACGATTATCATCCCCAATAGCCTGCATTATGTGGTCATCGAAGACCCATTCCCCGCAGGTGCAGAGGCGGTGAATCCAAACTTGCTCACCAGCCAACAAATTGGCACACGCCCAGAACTGAATTTGGGCAACCCGCTGAGTCGTGGGTGGGGATGGTGGTATTTTAGCAACATCGAGTTCTATGATGAAAAAGCCGTGTTGAGCAGTACCTATCTGCCCGCAGGGACGTATGAGTATGTGTATACGATTCGTCCGGGTTTGGAAGGCGTGTATAACGTCATCCCACCAATTGGGTATGAATTCTTCTTCCCCGATGTCTATGGGCGCGGGGCAGGCAGTACCTTCACGGTGTTGCCAACGGAATAGGGATAGTGTGGTAATGTGATTTGTAGGGATGATGTGCGCCTAGCGTGCCTATCATCCCTTTTTTGATATTGTTAGAAAATTTTTGTGGCTGACATACGAGTCTAATGCCTCTAGTACAGCCATTACATCCCTCAAAATAGGCATGAGTGTAATGGCTGACTAGCACGCAAGTGCGTATGTCAGCCACTGACCACCAAAAATTTATTTTTGCGATTGTTTCAATGCAATCAATATGGCAACCACGCCAAAAATGAATGCCACAATCACACCTATCGCATCCCAATTAGGGTCATGCAGAAAATTTGCCGAGCTATCCCCATTTTCATTAGTGATGTTGGGAATATCTTCAACTTTGGGACTATTTGGAGTTGACTCTGGCGTTAGCGTTGGCTGTGCTTGCAACGATTCAACGGCTAGGATATGGGCTGTGAGGGTGATATTCACATCTGATGTTTCTGTTGTCGTTGGTGATATGGGGGTATGAATTGGTATATTAGTTGGGGTTGGGATAGGGGTATCGGTTGGGTATGGTGTTGCGCTAATTTGTGGTGGTGTGGGAACGCCTGTTCCCTGTCGCAAAGCGAGTAGTGCTTCTTGTGTTTGTTGCAGGGCATATTCGGTGCTTAAAAAAGCCCTTTCGGTGGCTGTTTCAATCGCGTTTATAGCGAATTGTGTCGCCGTATTCTGAACATCGGCTGTGAGTTGCATCGCTGTGCTATGTGCATTGGCGGTCAATTGTGTAGATGTCCCCGTGATTTCTGCAATTAGCGCGTCATTGGCTTGTTCCATCGCCACAAGGGTCATCTCTCGGACAGTTAATGTTGGCGGAGTAATGACAGGTGGTGGTGGTGGTAGGACTGGGCGCAATAACAACCAAATAATGCCTACAATGAGGATGGTTGAGAAAGCCGAACCAGATACTGCCCAAAAATCATCTTGATGGTTATATTTGTTGAATTTTATATAATAATCGCCAACGACAACGCCAACGACACCGCCAACGACACCGCCAACGCCAACGACACCGCCAACGACAACGCCAACGACAACGCCAACGCCACCGCCAACGCCA
>Ga0163147_10001752_pt1 | contig 32334 bp, 39 predicted proteins | sample OliLakLV19MP6G1_FD_148597 | JGI IMG/M metagenome (GOLD analysis project Ga0163147, IMG submission 148597) | Freshwater microbial mat bacterial communities from Lake Vanda, McMurdo Dry Valleys, Antarctica- Oligotrophic Lake LV.19.MP6.G1 | ecosystem: Environmental > Aquatic > Freshwater > Lake >...
CGCCGAGCACGCCGCCGCCGCGCGCGGCGGAATCGGCGGCGTATGCGGCGGCGTGCTCGGCGTGGCCTGCGGACTCGGCGTGCTCGACGGCGCGCGCGGCGGCGGCGTGCTCGGCGTGGTCGACGGCTCGCTCGGCGGCTTATGACTTTTTTGCTGACGAACTTCTTCTGATTCTAAAGGAAAGAAAAAGTTGAATAGCGAAAACTCCACACAAAACGCTTTGATTTTAAAGCTTTGCTGGGTTCAATTGTAGAGGGGACATAGAGAATGCACTTTGACAGCAACCAAATTGATTTACAGCTTTTCTGGACAGCTACTGGGCTTGGATTCTTTTTTTTGTTGACGCGGGTTTGGCGTTGACCACAACTAAGAACATTCTCTTCGACATCAAAACAGAATTAGAAAAGCGTCGTGCCTCTGAGGCCAAACTCAAAGCACTACTGCGCGAAATTAGGCCTCTGCTCAGCAAGGCCCGGCAAACTCTCCACAGCGAATATTGTGGCTCTGTTCAACATCTGACACTTTGCTCGGAGCTAATGACTATGACTCAGCGAGTGGACGGGACATTGAGTTGACCTACTTCGTTGTTGTGTCCGTTCTTGTCTGGGTCGCTTTTTTTAGCTGGGGGTTTAGGTGAGCGGTATAAACACAATTTATTTATTTGATGGACTTTACGCCGCGGCGTTTGTTTTAAAGAAGCTGTTCGAAGTTTCGTTTTGCTGGTTCTCGCGCTAAGCTAAAGTTTAGGCAGTCATTAAACGCTTAATTGAACGGTTGGGGGGACCTTGGGGTCGTCTTTTTTCTTTAACGACTGCCTACTGTAGAAAAAGCTCACGAGGTCTTGTTAAGATAACATCACAGACTAAGATCTAGCCCTAGCTTGGTTGGTTAAGCCCAGCTTTTGGGGGGTGTTCGATAGCCGCTAAGAAACGTATTCCGAACCAATATACGGGCGCCTTTAAGCACGGTCACCGCCGAGGCGTTAGAGAATACATCGACGATGACTTTTCATTTCGTCTTTTAAATAAGGCTGAAAGCGGGGACGAAAAGGCGCACGAGGCCCTTCTATGGATCACGAAATACAATAACGAATACTACCGCGGGGTTCTAAAAAAGAACGACCCTAACGCTATTCATAAAACCCAGAAGCTCTACAAAGAAGCGACCGATGCCCACAACGCCCGTCGGCGCGATCTAACCTGCGTTGTTAAATCCGGCAAGCTTGGCACTGAATTCGTACATGCGGAATTCGACTCAGACATCATCGAAAAGCAGATCAATAGCTACCGATTCATGGACCACGAGGAAACCATCCTTGAATTCTTTCGAACCGACCACGAATATTGAAAATTACCACTATTCAATAGGACCTCTACAGAACAAGCCATCCGGTAATCGGACGCTTTTAAAAGGAGCAAACAAAATGGAAGAAGTAAAAGTAGACCTACCACAAGATCTAAACGCCCACGTGCAAACCATCAGGGCCTTTGCATTAACTCATAACGTATTAGTTCAAGGCACCTATAAGCCTCAAGATTTTCAAGCCGTTCACGACTGCGTTGAATTCATTAAATCCCTTCACGGTGAAGCCCTTAAAGTTGCCTCTCGCCATAAGGATTCAGACCTTGTTCCTGAGTTAAAAGCCTTTAAAGAATCCATCGTCGATGAGGCCCCAAATGCCTCGGTCTAAAAAAGCTAGTGTCATTAAGCCCATCATTAAAGCTAATGGTCAGGACCACGTTCTAGAGCTCGCTGAAAAAAAAGGACCTCTTCCTATTTTTAAGGCAATCGGGCTTTCCCGCCTATCGCCAGAATCAAGGGACTTTGTTTCCTACGTCGTAACCGTCCAAGGCGATAAGTGTCTTAGCATCGAGGTTTCAGAACCTAATTTAAAAGCCATCATTGTCGACGATGCTAAAACCTCTTTTGTTCAAACCTTTTTAAGCGAAGACGGACTTTTATGATTTATTGGAGCTACCTACAATTAGGCATACTCGTTTCAACTCTTATTAACGCCTGTGTTAATCAAAATTGGCCATCAGCGGTCATCGTCCTCATTGCAGCCCTTATTTACGCTCAAGAGCGCTATGAGCGCGGGATTTTAGAAGCCACTCCGGCAGTTGATCTTACCTCCATCAATAGCTCAATTGAGATGCTAGGCGCGAGACTTGATAAAGTTCAAAAGACTCACGATGAGGTTAATAAATTAGCCAGCGAAACAAAGAGACTTTTAACTGAGACAAATGTTGGGGCGGCATTTCGCCCTCGCATTATGAAGAAAGATTGAGATGCCTCAATATAAAAAGGGGGACCAGAGGCCACAAGGTTCTGGTCGAAAACCTGGGTCAAAGAACAAGAAGTCTTTTCTTGTCTTAGAGGTTTTAGAAAATAACGGCATTGATATCGTTCAAAAGATTATTGATTCACTCCCGAGTCTTCAGCCTCAAGACCAGGTGAAAGCACTAATCGCACTACTCCCCTACTGTTTCCCAAAACTCACGGCCATTGAAGTATCAGGCGGGATGAATCTTCAAGACGAACGTCCCCTAAAAGAGATTTCAAATGAGGACCTCGACCAAATCCTTATTGATAAAGATTGATGAGGCTCGTCGCGAGTCGTGGGAGAGAGGTCGGCTAAATTACCTCCTACACGAGGGCCAACGTAAAATTGATGAGATATTTAGAAAAGTCTTAGGACAACTCTTTGTCGCAAACGTTCCAAGACAATATGGGAAAAGTTATTGGGCTGTAACAAAAGCGCTAAGTGTTGCGATATCAAAGCCAAAGGCTCGCATTAAATACGCAACTGCCTATCAAACAGATTTGGTTGAATTCATTCTGCCCACATTCGACGCCGTTCTTCAAGATTCTCCAGCGCACTTAAGGCCCGTTTATAAAGTGCAAGGCTCTAAGTGGGTTTTCCCAAATGGCTCTGAAATTAAACTTGTTGGCCTTGATAAAAGCCCCAACTCCCTTCGCGGTAACGTTATTGATCTCATCATCATTGATGAAGCAGGCTTTGTTGAAAACCTAACCTACATCTATGAGTCGATCATTATCCCGGCCACGCTCCATCGGCCTAATTGCAAGATTATCTTCATCTCGACACCTCCCTCAACTCCGGCTCACCCGTTTGGCGACTTCATTCAAAAGGCTGAAAAGGAAAATGCTTATATAAAGCTAACGATTTACGATAACCCGCGCATTGGTGAAAATGATATTGAGCGTATGGCTCGTGAAATGGGCGGGCGTGACTCGACAACATTTCGTCGCGAATGTTTATGCGAACTAGTCCTGGATGATGACCTAGCAATTTGTCGTGAGTGGAAGGATGACTTTATTGCAGAAATCCGGCGCGATGAATTCTTCGGTTACTACCATAAACTTGTGGGACAAGACTTAGGCCGAAAAGACCACACAGCTTTAATCTTTGGCTACTACGACTTTAAAAGAGCCGCTCTCATCATCGAAGACGAGCTGACAATGGAGGGCCCAAGCTGGACCACGTTAACCCTAAAAGATGAGATCAATAAAAAGGAAAAGGCCCTTTATGGCGAACATAGGGTGTTTCGACGCGTCTCCGATAACAATAACCCACACCTTTTGCAGGATCTATCGTCCCTTCACAACATGCATTTTATGGCCGTTAAAAAGGACTCAAGTCTTGAACAAATGGTTAACCGGATCCGGGAATGGGTTAGAGACGGCAGAATTCTCATTAACCCGCGCTGTAAGATGCTCATCGGCTGCTTAAAGTACGGCATCTGGGATAAGAACCGTAGAGAGTTCTCGCGCTCAAAAATCTATGGCCATTTCGATCATCTGGCCGCGTTAATGTACCTTCTAATCCACACTCCATCATCATCTAACCCCATTCCACGTGAGCACGGTCATGAGGCGCATAAGGCATGGCTCGGAAATCTCAAAGGTCAATCGAGCTCTAACGCCCGGACCTTTGAAAGCCTACTTGGACCCAAGAAACGCAAATAATTACCACTATTCAATGAGGGGATTCACTTGATGGCTAAAGCCGACCGAAACAACGTTTACTGGGCTTCAGTCCCACCAAAAGAAATCGCAGACGAAATCCTCGATAAGGTCGAAAACTATTACCGATACATGTCGGTGACAGGCCGTCTTGGTCTCTACCGCCGAAGCTACACTTATTTTTATAGACCGCGCGTTACTGGCGGTCGCTTGAACCCAACCGGTGAACAGGGAGAGCTAACCGCTCTTTCTATTAACCACTATCGAAATCTGTTGTCCCACTTAGAGACAATGACCACACAACAGCGCCCAGCCTTTGAACCCAGAGCCACTAATTCAGACGCCAGAAGTCAGTCTCAGGTGATCTTGGCGACCGGCCTTCTTGATTATTACATGCGTGAAAAGAAGATGGAGCGATTCATCAAGTCTGGCGTTAAGGATTGTCTCATCTTTGGCGAAGCGTTTGTTCGTTGCGAGTGGGATGCATCAAGTGGCGAGGCTTACGGGAAAACCGAGACCGGCGCTACTGTTTACGAGGGTGATATGAAGTATTCAAACTTCACTCCGCTCAATTGCATCAGAGATTATTTTAAAGAAAACCCCTCTCAAGATGATTGGGTTGTTCTACGTGAAACAGTTAATAAGCACACCCTGGCTGCTAAGTTTCCGGATCTGGCCGACGAAATTCTAAACGATTCAATTGATCTTTTAGAATACGCAGCCACAACTTCGATTCAATCCTTGGGCTTAGAAGATTCAGACAACATTTTCATGTACACGCTTTTGCACAAACCAAGCCCCGCACTTCCTGGCGGTCGACTCACCACATGTCTTGATAACGGCACTGTCATGCAAGATGGACCGATTCCCTACAAGGAAACTCACGTTTATCGAATCGCCGCTGATGAAGAGACCGGAACCATCTTCGGCTACACAGTGGGTTTTGATCTCTTGGCCGTTCAAGAAGCCATCGACATTCTCTATTCCACAATCATCACAAACCAATCAACTTTTGGCGTTCAAAATATCTTAGTCCCCAAGGGACACGACATCTCAACCTCTCAGTTATCCGGCGGCCTAAACCTCGTCGAGTACGACAGTAATGTTGGAAAGCCCGAGGCGATGAATCTAACGTCAACGCCGCCTGAGATCTTTAACTTTATCGGGATGCTTGAACGAGTTGGGGAAACCTTGTCTGGCGTTAATTCTGTTGCGCGCGGGAATCCTGAATCATCTCTTAAATCAGGCGCGGCCTTAGCCCTTGTTCAATCGATGGCGATTCAATTCAGCCAGAACTTGCAACAAAGCTACGCTCGTTTAGTTGAAGATGTAGGCACTGGGACAATTTCAATCTTAAAAGACTTCGCAGCGGTTCCAAGAGTCGCGGCCATTGCCGGTAAATCAAATCGTCCCATGATGCGTGAGTTCTCCGGCGATGATCTCTCATCCATTAACCGCGTGATGGTTGATATGGGAAATCCTCTGACAAGAACAACTGCCGGAAAAGTGAACTTAGCCGACGCGCTGGCTGAGCGGAACATGATCGACAATCCAGACCAGTACATCCAAGTCATCACGACTGGACGTTTAGAGCCCGTTATTGAGGGTAAACAAGCTGAGTTGTTGCTGATCAAAGCTGAGAATGAAGAGTTGGCCGAGGGTAAGCCGCAAATCGCGCTCATTACCGATCAACACGCCCAACATATTTTGGAGCACAAAACTGTATTAGCTAATCCACAGGTTCGTCGTGACCCAGAAAGTGCGAACATCATTCAAGTAACTCTCGCGCACATTCAAGAACACATCGGAATGCTACAAACCGGCGACCCTGTATTGTTACAACTCATCCACCAACAGTCGTTTGCACCACAACCCCCGGCACAAAGCCCAGGGAATGCGATGAATGCAATGCCAGCAGTTCAGCAAGAAGCGGCGGCGGTTCAAGGACCGAACATGCCATCGCCCCCGGCCGGGGCTGATGCAACGAGTGCAGCTCTTATTGAAGGAAATCAGGCCTAACCTTTTCAAAAAGGACGGCCATTTATAAGCCTATCCCACGGGACGGCGGAGGAGATATATGACCGACACAATTGCAGCCCCTGCACCAGTAGCCACAACCGAAGCCGCACCACAGAATGCTGGGCAAACCCCAGCAGGCGGCGCACAAACTGGCGATGTTAAATCAGCAGCCCAAGAGGCCATGCGAAAATACAAGGTTAAGGTTGAGGGACAAGAACTAGAGGTCGATGAAAAAGAACTTCTACGTGGTTATTCTCATCAAAAAGCAGCTTCTAAAGCATTAAACGAGGGGAAAGCCCTTCGTAAACAGGCCGAAGAATTCGTCGCCATGCTTAAAGATAAAGACAAACTAAAAGATGTGCTCGTAAAGCTTGGGCATGACCCGAGACGATTATCAGAAGAGATCTTATCGGCGCATCTTGAAGATGAATTAATGGACCCGAAGGATAAACAGCTTCGCGATATTACCTCCAAACTAAAGCACCTAGAGGACATGGATAAACGACAAAAAGAAGCCGTCCAGACGCAACGCTTAGAAGAGATGAAGACTCGCTTCATGAAAGAATATGAAACAGACTTTGTTCAAGCCCTTCAAGAATCAAAGCTCCCGCCAACTAAACCTATGGTTGCTGAAATGGCCCGCTACATTTCTCGCGCCGCAAAGATTGGCTTTAAAATGTCAGCTCAAGAGGCCGCAAAACTTGTCGCAGAAGATGTTCGTAGCGCTCATGAAAGGCTCATCGGGGATTCCGACGGGGAAACACTTCTGAAGCTTCTAGGGGATGAGGTCGCCAACAAGATTCGAAAGGTCGATACCTCAAGACTTAAGAATCCAGAAGCCGGACTACAAACACCTGAAAAATCTCTTGAACCCAGAGAACGCCGCCACTCACCGCAAAAACGCATGAGTACGCGGGAATGGCAGCTTCATAAGCGCGGCTTGAGGTAATTTTACCACTATTGATTAGGAGCCCTAAAAGATGCCAACCGCTACCTTTTGGGCCTTCTAAATGAAACCTTAATCTAACGACGCTACGGCCATCCGTGATGGGTTGAAACTTTTAACTACGTTTTAATTTATTAAATCCGCACATGTTTGCGGAAAGGGATGGCATTTTTATGGCAATTGATTCAGGAACATTAAACGCACTTTATAAAGTAGCTTACGCAAAAGGCATCGTGGACGAAATTCCGGATGCATCAAAACTTATCGACCTCATTCCGTTCGTACCGTCTGACCTGCAAAACGGCAAACACTAAATCTTGGTGTTTGTGGGTTAATCCCACTAGGTTCTTAATCCCGTTTGGGAGGAAGATTAAATGAAAACTTACAAAGTATACTGCATAAAAGACAGACTTTCTAATGAAATCAAGTATGTAGGCTTAACAGGCTCAACTCTCTATAAACGGTTTAACGACCATGTTTCTAGACAGAAGTTAAACCCTAAAGACTACTATATTGGACTAATTCAAGGAGATTTAACTCTTCCTGAAGCTGCAACACTAGAAAGAATGCTCATTGAACAATATGACCTTTTAAATAAAGGATGGAATAAGTCGCCAGGAAGCATCAATGGATGCTCTAATGAACACTCACAATCTCAAAAAGATAAGTGGTCAGTAGAAAGAAAGAATAAACCCTTTCTTCACAGGCAGAACCGAACCTCTCCAAACTCTAAAAGTCATAACGAAGCAATCAGCAAGGCTAATTCAAAGCCTATTATCTGTCTGAATGACGGTTTAACTTACCTCTCTTTAAGAGTTGCTGCTAAAAAGCTCAACTTATCTGAGAGTAAGGTCTCTTTGGTAGCTAATGGTAAAAGACCACACACCAAAGGCTTTAAGTTTAAATACCTATAAATTTCTTCTAATTGACTTGGAGTTCCAGCAGTGGATAACAAGGGGCAAGATAATCTCGGCCTGAACGACTAAATGAAGAAACCTCGACAGAGGATGCGATAGTCTGATCTACCTTATAACAACAAGAAGAGGTAGGAGTTGATCCGAAGAGTTCAACCACTAACATGATGACGAACAACCAGTTGTTTTGGCTGCTGAACAAGGCTTCACCTATAGCCTTGATTCTCAGTCGGCTTACGATCTGAACGACTCTATCGGCATGGCAATGCAATCTGCAGTTGTCCCCGGCGCTGACATCGTTCTCGATTCGACCATTGGTTACAACCAAGCGGCTCGCGCTTCGCACTCGGCAAATGCTTTCAAGAGCGTTATGTCGACGAAGTTTGAGAACATGCTGAAATCAAGCCGCAAACGTCTTGAAATCGCTATGCTCTACGGCCAAAGCAACATTGGAACTGCAGCAACTCAAGCGGTCACGATTGCTAGCTCGATGCTCCCGATCGTTATCGACACGGCTTCATGGGCAACTGGCATTTGGGCTGGTTCTGAAAATTCAAACGTTGTTTTAGTTAAAGCTTCTGACAACGACGACGTTGATTCTCTGCGCTCTTTCAAAATCGCTAAAGTCGACGTTGATGCTCGCACGATCTACTTGGCTGCTGGAACTGCCGGAACTGCTGGCACCTTGTCAACTCTTGAAACTGCTATCGAAGCCTACGCTTGTAACATCCATTTCTATGGATCTTGCTCTGGAACGACTAGCGCTTTCGTATACGCAGAAATGGCAGGTCTTAAAAAGATCATGACCAATACCGGAACACTCTTTGGTATTGATGCTGCTGCTTATGACTTGTGGCGCGGAAACGTCGTTACATCTTCTGGCCAACTCACAATGGCTAAAGTATTGAGCGCAGTTTCTAAAGCCGTTCAGCGTGGTCTTGATGTTGATGCTACGGTCTTGGTTAACCCCTCGACTTGGGCTGATTTGGCATCAAACCTTGCAGCTCTTCGCCGATTCGATGGATCGTACTCGAAGAAAAAAGCTGAAAACGGATCTGAAGTATTAGAATACGTTTCTCAAAACGGTTCGTTGAAGCTTGTTAGCTACAACATCGTTAAAGAAGGCGATTGCTTTATCTTCCCAGAAGAAAAAGTTATGCGTATCGGCGCTCGCGATTTGAGTCTCAATGACCCGACTCGCCCGGCTGATGAAGTGTTCTTCACGATTCCTGGCAAAGCAGGCGTCGGAGTTCGCGCCTACACTAACCAAGCAATCTTCTTAGAGTCGCCCGCACAAGCGGTCTACATCTCTGGAATTGTTAACTCGCTTGCATAAGCGAACATAAATTTTGAACAGGGTCATGGGGCTAAAACCTCATGACCCGTTCTTATATGAAAGAGGGTTAAAAAATGTCTTTTCAAAGATTAATTATCGAATCACCGCTGACAGCTGTTGGGTTTAAGTCGGTTTGTGATTTAGATCCTGGGCAATTTCCTGCACTCAACAATTTTGCTGGTTATGTTGGGGCAGTTCTTGGTGGGAACCAATCTGCTAAACTTAGTTTTCAAGTGGGCGCTGTAAACGCGACTGGCACACTAACAGTGGCCGCTGGCGGATCGGCCAATAACGAAACCTGCACTATTTTAAACATCACGCTCACGGGAAAAACCAGCTCAACGGCTGATAACGAATTCACCGTTTCCGCAACGGCAGCAACTCAAGCAACAAATATGGCGGCAGCGATTAACGCTTCAACCACTTTGGCTGGAAAAGTTGCTGCGACTTCGGCTCTCGGTGTTGTCACAATTACTAGCGTAGTGCCTGGTCTTCTTGGAAACGGTCTTCAATTGTCGGCTGGCACTCTTGCAAACGTCGCAGCCGGTGCTTTTGCAAGCGGTACTGATGGAACAAGTTACGTTTTGAACATGTTGTAATAGGGGTTTTTAGATGTCGATTCTTTTAGATGTAAATGGTCAGGAGTTCGACTACCCAGAAGTCGGCGATGTTGCTTGGGGACCGGACTCAACTGATTGGGCTGTAGCTGTAACAAGCGGCATGCTTCAAAAGGCAGGAGGTCTTTTCCTACTTTTAGCAGCTGTTGATTTTGGTGCGAGCTTTGGTCTTAAATCTATCTATTACACATCGAGAACTGCAAACAGTGCGGCGGCAGGAGCTGTAAGACTTGCTCGCACTGATTCTGTTTCATGGCGAAATGCGGCCAATGGCGCAGACCTTTCACTTACGGTTAACGGCTCTGACGAATTAACATTTAACGGCACGGTTCTTCAATTAGGAACGATCACCGTATCTGACACTGCGACGATTGATTTAACGATCGCTGCCGATAATATTTCTGGATCTATTGTTGCAGCTTCGATTGGTGACTCCTACATCGCAGCAGCTGCTGCAATTGCTGTTAATAAATTAGCAGCACTCACAGCATCTCGCGCGGTTGTCTCAGATGGTTCTGGATTCCTCGCATCTGCTACAACGACCGCGACCGAGCTCGGTTACGTGAATGGCGTAACAAGTGCGATTCAAACTCAGATTAATACTAAGCAAGCCACAATCTCTGTCTCTGACACTGCGACGATTGATTTAACTTTAACGGGCGCCGGAATCTCGGGCGTCATTGTCGCCGCATCCATTGATAACTCTTTTATCGCTACGGCGGCAGCAATTGCTAGATCAAAGATTGCGAGTGGCACTAACTCACACGTTATCATTAACGATGGCTCGGGCGTTCTAAGTTCCGAAGCTCAGCTCGCTGGCACAAGAGGCGGCACGGGGGTTTCTTCAACTGCAACGTATCCTGCAAGCGGCGTTGTCGCGACACAAGCTGCGACTGAGACTTTAACTAATAAAACTTTAACATCTCCCGTACTCACGACACCGGTTGTGGATGACGGCGCAGACTTTATTGAAGAGGCATCTCTTGCTTCGCCATCTGCTGGACGCCGCAGGCTTGGTGTTAAGACTGATGGAAAACTTTATCTTAGAGATTCCGCAGGAACAGAAAATCAGATTGGCTCTGCTGGCGGTGGTGGCGGTGGTGGTATCGATTGGCGCGGAGACGGAGCGGACGCTCCTGAAGAAGGAACATCTTTTGGTCAAAAGGTCTTTAAATTTACTGATGGCCTCTCGCAAAACCTATACGGGATTGTGGCGGTTCCGGCATCCTACGTTGCAGGTGATCCTATTAAGGTTCGCATTAAAGCTTTTCACCAAGCCGCCAGCGCGACTCAACTACTAACGGCTGTCGCAACGCGTATCCCTCAGGGGACTGCGATCGACGACGTGACAAATCAACGAACGACAACGAACACGGCGCAAACCGGAGCGTCTAAAGTCATTAAAGAACACGTCCTTGATGTCACAGCCTCTAACGGGCAGGTGAATGGCGTTGCCGTAGCGGCTGGCGACTTACTCGTCATTAGGCTTTTCCGAGGAACCGATACTTCGACCGCAGATCTTGAATTTTTACCATCATCGACAGGGGTGAGTTTCACATGAAAAAAATTACCAGCACACTTTCATTTCTTCTTTCCACGTTGGTTTTTGGGCAGCTTACTAATAACCAAAAAGCCGAAATGCCTTTTAAAAACTACATCGCAAACCCAGGTGCCGAACAATTAACAAGGGCTTGGACTGGAACCGACTCTACTCTTGCGAGTAACACGGCAAACGTGCATTCCGGACTTGGTTCACTTGCTTGGAACGCGACCGCTGCGGCTGAGACTTTAGTTTCCACTCTTGTTGCAATCCCAGAAGGGGATGGCGCATGTTTAGCTGAATTTTATTACAAAGGGTTTGGAACCGCCGACATTCGGATTTACATCAAGGACAACTCAGCTAACGTGATTGCTGGATACACGGCAGCCGACACTGTGTGGGCAATTTCAACGGCCGCTACTTCGTGGACAAGAGTGCAGGTTCCTTTTCCCTGCCCTTCGTCTGGCACCGTACAATTAGTTCTTGAGGCGCAAGGGAACGCAGCCATTGGCTATGTGGATGACGCTTACTTGGGGCGCGATTTTCGGATTGGTGTTGATAAAAAAATAACCGATTGGATTGGGTACACCCCAACAGGCGCGTGGAGCACAAACACAACCTACACAGGATTTTGGCGTCAAGTTGGCGATCAAATGGAAGTCCAGGCAAAGATTGCAACAGCAGGCGTTCCAACGTCAGCCACGCTTACCGTTAATATCCCAACCGGCTATACAATTTCGACGGCAAAACTAGTTAACGGGTCTGGTACAGCAGAAGCCCTTGGAATAGGTGCCGCTAACGATTCAGGCACTTCATATAAATTCACTGTTTTTTACAGTAGTACCACTGCGGTTCTTGTCGGTTATCAAAATAGCGTGACAGCAACAGCAACGACCGTAACTCAGGCAGCACCATTTACATTCGGCGCAGGTGACTATGTGACAATCAATTTCAGCGTACCGATTGTAGAATTTGCATCGCAAAATACTCTTAGAGGAGACACGACGGATCTCTACGGTGAAGTTTACACGAACGGCGCTTCAAGCTGTCAGTGGCTTTCAACCAGCGCAACAGTAGCAGCATTCACGGCTGACTCTGACTGCGCAGCGCCAACGGCATCTGGCAATGCAACGGCACCGGCAACCAAAATTCCGGCAATGATTGTTCCTAAGATTCTCCCCGGTCGTTATTTGATTATGGCAACAGGCGTTTTTAAGGCTGACAGTTCGGCTTCGGGAACTCAGACTTGCCCGTTTTCAATTACTGACGGGACTACAGTTAAAGCTACGAACGGTCCGGGACAGATTGTGAATACATATCAAGATCGCATTGGAGAAATGTCGGCGGTGTTTGAATACACAACTGCGCAAACAAATAGGCAGTTTGAAATTTACGTTAAGCGAGCCAGCGGCAACGCGTCTTGTGCCATTGATGTAAACGTCGCAACCGAAATGGCTTTCCAAATGCGAATCATTCCAATTTCTCAAGCGCTTCCAAGACCTTTCATCCCTGGTAGCGTTTTCGCTGCTCGACCAAGAGTTGTGAAGATCGGTACGGCAAAAGTCAGTTGTTCAAGTTCGTCCTCGATCACAACAAACACCGACAGCATGATTGTTAGTATTGGGAATATCTCGTCCGGATCCTGTGCAATAACGCTTACGACCGGGTATTTTTCCGCAACTCCTGAGTGCTTCGTTACATGGACGGGCGTGGGAAATAATGCAATCACATATAGCAGTGCTTCTTCAGCAACGGCAACGACCGTCGCTGCTGTTACAGATGCAGGGGTTGCAGCCACAACATTCGGGGCACAGATAATGTGCATAGGAAATAACTAAATGAAATTGCCGCAAACAGGAGAAAAATAAATGTCACAAAATAATAGATTAATTGCAAAAAATATCTTTGATCTAGAAAGAACCGAGGGCGGTGATTCTAGCATCATGGACTTGTGGGAGAGTGGCCCTTGCAACCGTTTTTCCCTGCAGTCGGTTTATACGGTGACAGCCGTTCCGGAAGCGGCCGCCATTTTAGTAGCTAACATCAAACTTAGCTCAGACCCCACGCATCCGAGCGAATTTTTCAAATCTTCGCATGGAATGGTGACCGGCATGATCGTTCAAGCCACAACGGCCGGAACTCTGGCGGTGCCCTTAGTTGTTTCCACAAATTATTATGTGATTAGAATCGATGCCGATTATTTTGCGTTGGCCACAACTTATGCATTGGCGGAAGCTGGCACCAAAATCGTGATCACTAACGTCGGCGTCACATCAACCACGCTCACGCCCGGAGCGCTGGCGAGTTCACTGACTTTTAAACGTTCAAACGACCGCACGAACTGGACCGACATTCAGGCCGCCACAACCATCACGGCCACTGGCTCTCTTTACTTAGATCAAACCAACGTGGCTTACCGCTACCTCAAAGCCAACAAAACTTTAACGGGCGGCGACGTGGCCCTAACAGCCTTCCTCATAGTCATCGGCGACGCGGTTTAAGGAGAAAATAATGAAACAAGAATTAGAAGTCATAATGGGTCTGATGAAAGATCTTCAGGACAAAATGGAATACGGCGAAGAGGATTTCTCTGAGCGTTTGGGACGAAAGAAACCAGAAGTTGAAGTTTTGAAAATCGATGGAGATCTTCCTTTAGACGAAGAATCAGAAGAGTGCTTTGAAGAAGCGCCTTTGGAAGAAGAAGAGCTTCCTGAGAGCCCTGAAAACAAATTAAAAAACCGTTTATTAAAGCTTCGAGGTTAATTAGATGGCTGGTCCCTCTTTTGCTACTGAAGCATTGATTTCAAATATCAAGAGACGTTGTGCTGTCCCTAATTCTCAGCTGACATATTTGCCCGCTGATTTTACAGACATTGCAAACGACGAGCTTCAGGGACGCGTAGTGCCGCTGCTCATGAGCACTAGAGAAGATTACTTTGTAAGCTTTACAGATGTAACGCTGTCTGGGAATGAAGTTGAAATACCGGCTGACGCAGTTGGAGAAAAACTTAGGACTGTCGCCATAGTTTCTCAAACTAGCCCGCTTGTTCTCAACAACCTTCCACGCATTGATTTAGATGTCGTTGCGGGAGTCGGGTTTTCTAGCTCCACATCTATCGCTGGATTCTACATTCAGGGCAACACTCTGATGCTTTATCCTTCCAACGCTGTTCCGCAGAGTACGACGATTCGTCTTTATTATTATAAAAGAACGCTAGCTTTAGCAGCGCCTTCTACCTATGGGCAGGTTGTTGCCGTCAACCCTGGAACCAGTACGGTGCAGCTATCTTTTCTACCGTCTTCTTGGGTGACCGGAACGGTTCTAAATTCTGTGTCGGAAACATCCCCATTTGAAGTTACTGATTCATCGATCACCATAGTATCAACTTCGTCGCCATCAATCATTGTGGACTCCGTCGCAGATATTGCTGTTGGTGATTACATATCGGAAGAAGGCTATTCAGCCATTCCACAAATTCCAATTGAGGCACATGCCTATTTAGCACAGCTATCGGCTGTGAAATGTTTAGAGGGCTTAGGTGACAGAGAGGGAATGAAAGCCGCAAACGCTATGGCTGAGATTTTAGAAAAATCCCTCCTCGTTATGGTCTCTCAACGGGTGGATGGATCTGTGAAAAAGATCGTTAATCCTAATGGCGGGCTTCGGATGAATGGCGGCCTCTGGCGCTCAGGGCGGGGGCTCTAGCTTGTGGCGCAACAGCAGAAAATTGATTTATCGCTTCGGGGACTTTTCACAGCCCCCAACTCTTTATCTGGCATTCCGCCAGGCGCGCTAACTGTTGCCGATAACCTTGTTATTAATTCTAAAAATCTAGGCGAGTCCCGTCGCGGACAAACACAGTATGGCGCTGCTCTCTCTATAGGAGTGTCAGAGGTTAAGAAGGTTTTTAACTACGCCTCGACTCTCATTGTAAATTACACAAATAAACTAGCCTATGATGCAGGGTCTGGGGTCTGGACTGACTTTTCTGGAACCTACAACGCTCCATCGGCTGCCTATAAGATGCGAAGCCTAGAGGCCCTTAGAAACTTCTACTTCACTACTGATTCTGGAATTTATAAAATTGATGCCTTGGGTGGAACACCAAGAACTGCCGGGGCTCCAAAAGCTTTAGGGGGGGAAGGCGCCAACTCTGGAGCCAGTGGTTTTCTAGTTAACAACTCAGCTGTCGCATACCGATTAGTGTGGGGCTACAAAGACGCTAATTCTAATCTTATTCTAGGCGCACCCAGCGCTCGCCTCATCGTGACTAATTCAACTGGCGGAACTAGAGATGTTGCCCTTGAGTTCCCAATCCCAGATGGTTTAACAACTTCATTTTTCTACCAGGTCTATAGATCATTAGGAACTTTGACTGCCGCGGATGAGCCAACAGATGAGCTACAGCTTGTGTTGCAAGCAAATATAACCCCTGGGGAAATAACGGCTAAGGCTTTTACGGTCACTGATTCCACTCCCTACTCTTTAATGAGAGCAACGCTCTACACATCCCCATCTCAAGAGGGGATCGCTAATGCAAACCTACCACCTCCATTTGCTTTCGATATGGATGTTTTTAAGAGCGCCGCCTTCTATGCGAACGTAAAGCAAAAGCAAACCATGTCATTGGCCCTGATCTCAGTTGATAACCCATCACTAGGTTATGTGGTTGATGGAACAGTGGCGACTGTGGATACAAGCACTACTCTGAGCACTATCGCCAACACCGCACTTTTACGTGTTGGAATGAGAGTCGTCGGCACCGGCATTCCAGTAAATGCGACCATTGCTACAATTGCCGGAGCAAACTCAGTTACGATTACGGCCGCTGCTACCGCTACCGGATCTGTTTCGGTTGAGTTCCAAGATAGAATTACAATTGGCGGAGTTGATTACTGGGCTGGTTCAGCTGAGAACGTGGCAACGAACACGTTCCTTCTTTATAATTCATCAACACCTGGAACAAATATCAATGAGTCAGCGATTAATCTGATTCGGGTTATTAATACATCAGCCTCAAATACAACGATTTATGCTTTCTACACATCTGGTTTAGAGGATCTTCCTGGCCAAATGCTATTTGAAGAAAGAGCGATTGGCGGAGCAGTTTTTTATGCAACATCAACTGCTGGGTCATCTTTTAGCCCGACACTTCCAACAAGCGGGACCACGATTGCGTCTGATAACGAAGTAAAACAAAACCGAGTTTATATTTCAAAGTCTGGGCAGGTAGAGTCGGTTCCAATTTATAGTTACCTCGACATTGGGGCTGCAAACTTTCCAATTCAACGGGTCGTAGCCCTTCGAGACGGTATATTTTTCTTTAAAGCCGACGGTATTTATAGAATTTCTGGGGAAACGTTCTCATCGTTCACGGTTACACTCATTGACAATACTGTTGCTCTAAAAGCCCCGGAATCAGCCGTGCCGTTTAATAACCAAGTGTTTTGTTTTACAACTCAAGGGATTGTGGCCGTCACTGATGCTGGCGTTCAGTTGATGTCGGTTCCCATTGAAAACACTTTGTTAGAATTATCGTCTGAGCAATACACCAATTTCGCGTCTGCCTCATTTGGCGTTGCCTATGAATCGGCTCGTTTATATTTGTTTTACACCGTCACCAATGAAGAAGATGCGTTTGCGACTCAAGCCTTTGTCTACAACTCGCTAACTGATTCTTGGAGCCGCTGGATTATGGATAGGACGTGCGGGGTTGTTAACTCCTCGGTCAATAAACTATTCATGGCACAGCCAACTACTGGGCAGATGTTGATTGAGAGAAAGAGCTACACCAATGACGATTACGCCGATGAGCAATATGCGGTAACCATCGCGTCTGTTGGTTCAGAAACTGAAATCACACTTGTTAGCGCAACAAATGTTGCCGATGGGATGACTTTAAAGCAGGGAGTCCGAACGACTTTTATCGAGTCGGTTGTTGGAAACGTTCTCACGGTTGTTAGCTCTGATGGATTAAATGCAGCGGCAGCAAATGTTTACACTCCAATTAGAACTAAAGTTCAGTGGACACCGATTGATGGGGAAAACCCTGCTCTTTTAAAACAGTTTTCTGAAGTTACATTCATGTTTAAGAACGCAGCTTTTATTGAAATAGTCGCGGCTTTTGCGACAAACATCTCATCAGGGATTTATTACGTTGATGTATTAAACAACACTGGAGCGTCGCAGTGGGGGAATTTCGACTGGGGTGACCAGCCTTGGGGTGGCATCTTAGGTGGCGAGAACGTCATTAGGACCTATGTTCCAAGAGAGAAACAACGCTGTTCTTGGTTATCTCTGTCACTTGAAACCAATGAAGCCTTCACTGGTTTCAGTTTGCAGGGGGTTAGCCTTAACTATGTCCCCATGTCGACGTGGGTGAAATAGTGCGCCTGCCAACATCGAAGAAAGTATTACGCGAAGACGTTAAAGGGGCTCCGAATTGGATCAATCCCCTCATCGATACGCTAAATTCTTTTATGGAAACCGTGTATCAGGCGATGAATAAGAACATCACCCTTTTTGAGAACGTGAACTGCCAGATTAAAGAGCTAACCTACAAAACCCCCACTACTTATCCGAATGGGGTTTCCGATATAGAGTTCACAAGCGAGCTTAAGACTAAAGCCACAGGCGTTATGCTCATGCAGGTCTTTGATAAGGCGCTCTACGCGCCTCCTCCTGGGCCTGTTTACATTCCATGGGTTGAGAACAACGGGAACATCATCATTTCAACAGTGCCCGGCTTAGCGGCGGATAAGACTTACACTTTACGGCTACTTGTGACCTAATCAATTACCACTATTCAATAAGGGGCTAAATATGGCGTTCTACAACGGAATCGAAGAAGAAGATGAAGATGAAGGAACAGGGCAGACTGTTGGCCCAGAGTCGGCAGCACTAGGCGCTGGAGCCGTTAATGCTGAGCCCGGAGGATCAGGCGCTGCTTCAAAGCCTGAGCCATTCGTTGGCATTTCGCAATACATCAACGCCAATAAGCCTCAGGCTGAGAAATTAGCCGGTCAAGTCGTTAGTAATGTCGACGGAAAGGCGGCTGGGGTGGAAACCGCCATAGGCTCGGCTCAGAACTCATTTAATCAGGCAGCCGATAGCCAAAAGGTTGAGGCCGATGATGATCTATTTAGCCAAGTTAAAACCAACGCCACAAGTGTTGTTGGCGATCAAAACAAAGTGAATTCGTTTACCAAGCTTCGCGATGCAAGCTACTCGGGGCCACAAAGCATTCAAGACATGGATCAAGGAAACGCGTGGGGCGGGATTCAGTCCGCCATTCAAAAAGCAAAACAAGCAAAAGATCTAACGAATACCGAAGAAGGCCGAATGGGCCTTATTAAAGAAATCTCGAATAACCCGCGACAATCCCAGGGCGGGCTCATCTTTGATAATCTCTTGCTGCAGTCAGACCCAAACGCTGCAAAAAGGCTACAAGATGCCGGAGCTAGTCTTAATACGGTTGATGAAAGACTGGCTGGCGCGAACCAAACGGCGGCTGAAAAGGCTGCATCTATTAAAGCGCAAAACCAAGGCGTTTCACAATTAGCTAAAGGGGCTTTGACCGAAGGGTATGCAGGCCTTGGAAACGATTTAGCATCTAGAGAATCTATGGCCGACCTTGAACAACAAGGACAGGTAAAATATTTAAAGCAAGCGATCCAAAACGGCACACTCACACCGGAAATGCTGGCCCAATTAAAAATGACGGCTAAAGACAACACCTATGGAGCAGACCTTTCCAAATTCATTAATTACACGGACACCGTTGATAAATATTCCGTTGCTAATCAGGACGACATAGCTCGGCAATCTGCGCTGAAATCTTTGGCCGGGGATAATTCTCTTGGTGACGACTTTTTGAGCGCCGCTAGAAAACTTGGAGAAAAAGGTGAAAACTTTCAAACGGATCTTGCGGGTTATGGGGCATCAAAAGACGCAAATCTCTCGGCGTACAACAGCGCGATGAATGACACATCAGTGCTGGCTGACATTATGCAGGTCCCTCTCAAAAATTTAACTAGGGGGCCAAACCCGACGACTACTGGACTCGCCGAATATATAAAATCAGTTGAGCGACGCGGGTTACACGACAACGGAGTGACAGACCCGAAAAAAGAGCGAGCACTGGCTCTCAAATATTTGAACGAAGTACTCTACCCGGCTCGCGATAAAATTCAGAACCAGTTCAACTACAACGAAACGCTTGGGGGTCCTCGACCCACAACAACAACTAGGAATGGTGTTTAGCCATGGGTTTATTCAGCAGCGTTTTTGGTGACGATGCCTCAATTAAATTAAATCAGGCCGAGGATGTTTATCGAAACATTGATCTACCAGACATTGAAAAAATGAAGCTTCAGCTTCAGCAGTACGTTGATCAAGGCATGATGACGCCCGAAGAGGCCGAGGCTCAGTTAGTTGGTTCTAACGGTTATGATTCTATGGATCTCGATAGTTCGGGAAAGGCGGCGCAAATGGCCGCCCTTCAAGGGCTACAAGAAATTGGAAATCAGGGAGGGTTAACTAGTTCTGACAAAGCTAAACTTCAGGAAATCCAAAACCAAGAACAAACTTCAGCGCGTGGATCACGGGAGGCAATCCTACAAAATGCCAATGCTAGAGGGGCTGGCGGCTCAGGTCTTGAGATGTTGGCCCAACTTCAAAACGCCCAAGATTCCGCCACCCGCGCCAGTTCGCGAGATTTAAACGTCTCGGCCCAAGCCCAGGATCGGGCTTTGCAAGCGTTGCAACAAGCCGGGCAAATGGGCGGCAATATCAACCAACAACAATTTGGCCAACAAGCCGCCGTTGCGGATTCGCGAAATGCTATTTCTCAATTCAATGCCGCCAATCGGCAGCAAGTGAATTCAAACAACACGGCCATTAATAACAACGCCATGCAGACAAATTTGCAGAACAAACAAAACACGGCCAACGCGAATGTGGACACTCAAAATAAGCAGCAACAATACAACTCGCAATTGCCGCAGCAACAATTCCAAAACGAGATGACTAAGGCCGGTGGAATCACGGGGATTTCCAGATCCGCAGCCGACCAGGCGAGTTCTGATGCAAACAGTGAAAAGAATTTGTGGGGCGCCGTTGTTGGTGCTGGCGCGACACTTTTTTCGGACGAGCGCGCTAAAAAAGACATTAAAGAGTTTAACGCTGCTGACTTTTTAGATTCTCTAACGGGCTATAAGTATAAATACAAAGACGAGAGCATGGGGGATGGGAAACAAGTCGGCGTGATGGCGCAGGACCTAGAAAAAGAAGTTCCGCAAATGGTCGCGGACACGCCTCGCGGCAAAGTCGTTGATTACAACAAAGCGGGCGGCCCCATTATGGCCAGCCTTGCGCATTTGAATGAGCGCCTGAAGAAAATGGAAGGTAGATAAAATGGGTTTGTTTGATTTTCTAAACGGCAAAAAAGAAGAACTTCAGCCCGAACAACCCTTCAAAATTGAAAACCCGGCCGTTCAAGAATACATGGCTAAATATTCGGACGCTAATCGCGAGAACATTGTGGACGAGGATAGGGGCCCTAATTTATTGGCCGCAGTGGCCGCGCTAGGCTCGGGCCTTCAAGGCGGCAATGCTGCGGAAACAGGCATGAATTTTCGCAGGAACCAAAAAGCGATGCACGATAAAAAACTTTCGGATTTCGATTCTGGGAAATCTCTAGCAGAAGAAAACGATCCAATGTCTGCGCAATCAAAGCTCGCACAACAAGCGGCTATTGAACTCGGGGTTAAGCCTGAAATCGTAAATGGCATGACTGCTGATCAGTTTAAGAAGCAAGGTCCGATGTTTGAGAAAATCTACCAGGTCAAACAAGCGAGACTTAGCCGTCAAGACGCTGCGAGCGAGCGAGATTTTGCAAGACAATCCTCTGCTCATGAAAAGAGTCTTGTAAGAGACGAAAAGAAAAATGAAAAGCAGTTGGCTTCAGATGAAAAGAAAAAGGCCACGACTAACGAAATCGAACAGCGACGAACCAACATAAAAGACAATCTTGCGCTCCTTCAATCACAGATTGATGAGAACGGCACATGGGAGGCTTTCGGAAGCCATAATCAAGATATGGAACGCCGACTTGATCAAATAGCAACAGATATGTCTAAGCTTATGGACCCAAACTCTGTTGCTCGTCCTGGCGAAGTAGAGCTAGTGAAGCAAGGCCTCATCAAGGCAGGCTTTAAAAACTCCAATGCAACGGCTAAAAAGCTTCTGCAAAACTTCGAGAAAGAGGTAGATGATAGGGCGGCTAATGCCTACAGCATTCGGGGAATCGATAACCCTGGTTATGCGAAAGCCGCACCCCCCGCAATGAATTCAGACGATGCAGCTAAAACACGACAAGAACGAATTGCAGCGCTCCAAACGAAAAGAGCTGGCGGAGTGGCGAGTAAGTAATGGCCTTATCTCAAGAAGAATCAGAAGAGCTGGAGCTTCTAGAATTAGAAGAAGAAGAGGCGCAGTATCAGGCCTCTAAGGTAGCCGCTGGCCCGAGCAAAGGTGATTCGGCCCTTAAAGGTGCCCAGCAAGGGCTAACTTTTGGTTTCGCCGATGAGATGGGCGGAGCAATTCAAGGCGGCATGGATAAAGTTGCAGGTCTTTTCGGGGAATCTCCTACTGAAATCAATGCTCGTCTTTTATCCGAAGGAACTAGTGGCAACATTGGTCCGACTGACTTAAATCAAATGTATTTAACTGCTCGCGATGAAAATCGTGATGATTATAAAAAAGCACAACAAGCTAATCCAGGATCTTATTTATTCGGCAGCGTTGCTGGCGGGGTTTTAGCGAACGCAGTTCCTGGCGCGGGTTTAGCTAAGGGTGCGGGTATTGCAAAAACCTTGAGCAGCGCAGCCCTTCAAGGTGCAGCTTTTGGCGCTGGCGGGTCTGAACAAGAAAACATCGGCGGCATTGTGCGAGACTCTCTTATCGGCGGAGGCGTTGGCCTCCTGGGCGGTGCGGCTGGATATGGAGTTGGAAAAGTTTTATCCGGCGTGGCTCGAGGGACTGGAAAGGCCATTGGGAGATTAGCGCCAGGCCTTGAAAACTCTGCTGAGTCCATGGCTGTACAGGCTACTGGGGCAACTGGGAAACAAGCGTCAGAATTTGCAGACGATGCTGGCCGTGAGCTTTTAGATAGAGGGCTTGTTAGATTTGGCGATTCAGCAAAAAACATCGCGGATCGAACTGGCAAAGCTATGAGTGAAGCCGATGCGGCGATCTCAGGCGCACTTAGTAAACTAGACGAAATGGGCGTTGAGGCGAGCCAAGATAACATAGTCGCAGTTTTGAAAAAGCAAATTGCTGGATTGCAAAAAGATTCATCGAAAGCTGGTGTCATCCGCCAAATGGAAAAAGCCATCGAGGATATTGTCGGCACGGGAGAATCAAACATGAAGGTCTCCGCTGCGGAGGGAGTCAAGCGCGGCTGGACTGAAAAAGCCGGAAACTGGCTCGACCCTGAAGCAGGACAGGCCGGGAAAACGACCTATCGCGCATACCAAAAAGAAGTAGAACGAGCGGCGCTAGATAAAGCCCCGGAACTCGCAGCACAATTCATCGAAGGAAAGAAAGTTCACGGACTTTTGGCTCCCATAAAAGAAGCTGCAGAACGTAGAGCTATGACACTTAATCAATCTCCCTTTGGGGGCTTAGGGGATACGGCTGCGGCTGCGGCGGCAATGTCTCAAGGCGGCCCTGCAGCGGCCACTGCGGTCGCTGGGCGTCGCATTGTGGGGCCACGCCTTGCTAGCTCACTTTCGGTTACATCTGACGGCTTAGCAAAACTTGCGGCCGAGGCCCCACAAATGCTGGGCAAATTCGCAGGCGTTATCCAAGAAGCAGCCACACGCGGATCTCGCGCCGTCGCAGCCACTCATTTTATTTTGCAACAAACCAACCCTGAATACCGGAAACAGATTCGAGTGCTGACCGGGGACGGCGACGAATGAAGTTAACCCCAGAGATTCAAGAGATGCTTCCAAACCTCGCTTATGGAGCGATTTCGGTTTGGCTCTTGAATAAGCTTTGGGATATCGGATCTGGGTCACATAAGAAATTAGTCGAGTCGAACGCGAATCTTGTCGTGGCACTCGTGGAACTTAAGATTGAGCTAAAGGGTTTAAAGGAAATCATTTCAGAGATACCGCGCATCCGGGGGGATGTGAATGAGGCTCATGCAAAAATCAGGGAATTACGCGCCGAACAGCGGCGGCCATAAAAGGGGGATTATGAAACAATTTTTATTTATATCGGTATTTATGCTCATTCCAATCATGGTGCTATCGCAGGCACTGGGAATCGACCCGGCGCCGCTAATTCCTGCAATGCCGCCGCCGAACTCAGATGATTTGGGAAAGTTTTTCGACTCCCTGGGAAACCTCAGGGGAGCCAGTGCGATGGTCGTTGCTGTTTTTTGTGTGCAGGTAGTGATCGCGTTTTTGAAATCAAAGCTCGGGGAATTCGCTGGAAAATATCAGTATTTAACAGTCTATGGATTAACCCTTATCTCAGGCATCTTGAGCTTGAAATCTGTTGGCCTTGATTGGGCAGCAGCGGCACTTCACGCCAACTCGCTTGCTGCAGCACAAGTGTTCTTGCACCAAGGGTTTACGCTGTTCATTAAGGCTAGAGACCCCAGCCTTTTGTTGAAATGAACCAAGGGACGCTCTTTAAAAGTTTTGTTTGGGATGCGGCGGCGAAATATGCGGTCTCTCAAATATTCTTAGCCGTTCCATTTCTAAGTCTTGGGCCCCTAGCCCCAATCGTAACTTGGGTTGTAACGCTCATCGCAGACAAGATCTACATGGCCATTGAGGTCGTGATGGATCTTCAAACGATTGCCTTTAAAAACCAGGCTCATAAGGAGGCCTTTGATAAGGCGTCCCTGCGTTTAAAACTTGTGGCCCAAGTTAAAGGGATTGATTCCGAGGAATTTAGAAAGGAGCGGGATGCGCAAAAAGAAAAATTATCTGAGTTTGTTAGGTTTAATTACTAGCGCCTGCGCCACTATTCCAAATACGAGAGTGTGCACGGTAGCTGGCTCAATTTCAGCTGGAATGAACTGCGCCTACACGCTTTCAAAAAAAACAGAAGAAATGACTGTTGATGAAACATTCTATTTTCTAGAACCGCGAGATAGCCCGGCTCGATCCGGTGCAATTTGTATGAGTGCATTCGACTACGCAAAATTCAAGAATGCCTTGGAGCAGTCATGTCACCTTCTTGGAAGCCGATGTCAGAAAGAAGCCGTATTACCTTGAGCTCAAGATTAGAGGCCCTCATCATTAAACATGAGGGGTTTGAATTAAAGCCATATACCTGCGCTGCTGGGAAACTAAGTATTTCAGTTGGCGTAAATTTAGAAGAGGGCATCACGGCTGAAGAGGCCATGCTTCTTTTTCGAAATCGCCTGTCACAATCTGTTCGCGATGCGAATACTTTCCCCTGGTTTAAGGGCCTAGATGATGTGAGACAAGATGTGGTTATCAGTATGATTTATAACCTGGGGCTTCCACGACTTAAGGGTTTTAAGAAGATGATCGGGGCCTTAATGAATAAAGACTATAAAGAGGCAGCAAAAGAAATGCTATTTTCTGAATGGAGTGAACAAGTAGGCCCTAGAGCTAAAGAGCTAAGCAAGATGATGGAAATCGGGGCGTACTAGTTTTTCTTGATCGTCCTGGTTGTTGCTGCGCAGCTCCAAGGCTGTTCTTCGCAAGTGTAGGGGGGTTTTTTTTTGGATTCCGATGCACAACCTATTAAAGATAACAATAGAAGGAGGGCAATGGCCCTAAAGGTTTTTTGTTTAATCATCATCCCACCGAAGAATTTCACGCTGTCGCCTTTTTGATGCCGCATAATCCCATTCATCCTTTTCTATAAGGATGGGTCCAACCGAGTCTGCAACGATAACTGGGTAGTAGGATTTTGATTTATTCGGCAGCATGATGATTTTAAATTCTACCGGATCAGCGATCCAAGTTAAAAATTCAACCACGTCTAAAATAGCGTCATCACGGGCGCACAGTATCTAGTTTATAGTGTTTTTTTTTAGAGTAAAGGTAGCGATAACTTCGCTTTTTCACATCTTCGCTGGTCATTTTAAAACCTCTTTCTGTATCTCATCCAACGACCGAAGTGCATTGCCGACTCTAATGTCTGGGCTTCGGTCGTTTGCCATCCGTGTAACAGCGACAACTCGCCGATACGCTTCGAGTAGAACCCGGTCTTGGTCGAGTGCTTCTGTCGCCATATGTACACACCTCAAAACAAGATCGGGGACATGGATCATCGCACTTATTTGCGCCCATCTTTTTAACTCAAACAGTTCAGCCTTGCTAAGTGGGGTCATTTAAACTCCTGCAAAAACCCGTAGAGAGTATCAAGTTGTTCTTTGGCCTGATCTAGTAGGTCAACTTTCTGCTTGTCGCCATCCAAGAAATCCCCGATGTCGTGTCGGGCCGAATCAACTCTTGCAAAAACCATTTGCATTTTCACTTTCTCAATCTCTCGCAACGCATGGATGCGGCCAGCATACTCACTTGTAGTTCTTTCTTTCATTTTTTTCTTTCCGCCAAATAACGCTCGAACTCTACAGCCCACTGGGGCTTCAGCCATTTTGTCACGGTCTGACATTTTGTGGTTTTCGGAGTGTGGCTCGCAATGCCGTCTTCGATTTCGCTCCAAAGCTTTTCTTGATGCTTTTCTTGAGCTGCGCGTTTGTCTTCACGCTCCCATGCTTCTCGGATTTGATCTTCTTGAGATTTAGCCATTGTTTAATCGATGCTCTTAAGAGCGATAACTTCGAGCCAGGGACTGTTGAGTTCTTTTTTGCGCTCCTCGAGCTCGGGGTGGACCTTGCCAACAAGCCAAAGTTTAAACCAACGATCTACATCCTCCTCGGTTGCTCGCAGGTACCGAAGTCCCGTGCGAAAAACGGAGGAATTGGTAAGACCTTTTTCGATTAACACAAACAGTGCTTCAACGGAGGCGGGGGTGCCAACGGCTCGCTTGGAAATCCACGGTCTATCAAGGTCGCTAGAAATTACTGGTTGGTTTTTTTCTTCCATGATTGACCTCAAAAAGGGATGTCGTCGTGTTCTTTCGGCGCTTGATGCTTGCTTTTGTCTTGCACTCCACGACTCAGCCACTGATCAACAATTTCGAAAGTCTCTGCTCCCTGAGAGTTTATTTTCTTCCCAGCTGCTCTGTCTGAAGCCATCGAGGCCGCCATAAAGTCGGCGTAGCTCGAAAGCTCTTGGTAGTTAATATCTGCTAACTGCTGATTTTTGAACTTCCCGAATGGCATGACAAAAGTTGCCAGGTCGCCCTTTAAAACAGTCTTCTCGGGAGCCTTTGTGAACTTTTTGTCCGGCTGTGACGCTTTGTCTTGGTTAACGCTGCCTTTTGAAGCTGAATTGCCGTCGTCGTCCTCGTCGCTTGAAACGCCAACAATGGCGGACAGTCCGTAGCGCCTTGCATAAGTCAGGGCCGAACCGAGACCCTGCATGTTTTGTTTTTCAATAACAAGCGGCAGCTCGAAAGAAACTCTTTCTCCCGAAGCATGCAGAAGGGTTGTTTCAAGCACCAGCTTGCCGTTCTCAAGCGTCTTTGTACCCTGGATAACTGACAGGCCGTTCTTTGTTAGTGCCTCTCTACAGGCAGCCCAGACAGCCGTTAGGGTTGAATATTTTTTGCCAAAGTGAGGGTTAACAGCGTCTTTTTCAGCTTCTGTAATTTCTGATTGGGCCTTAGCTAAAGCCTCAGCGAGTTTACTTGGTTCCATGTGTCCTCCAAAAAAAAACCCCCACACATCCGAGTCTCACGACAGGATGTACGGGGGCAAACTTCGCTGGCAGTGAGTGCTGTGGTTTTTTGGACCAACACAACCAGCGAAAATCTAGACAATTTTTAATTTGAAAAACCACAGCGAAAATCGTTATGGCAAAGAATTTTGGATTTGCAAAGTAGTTTTTTGGCCAAAAATATAAAGGGCTGGGGGTTGTGAAAACCACGCCAGCCCTTTAAGACACTCTTTGCAAGAAAAGTATTCCCAAAGATTAAACGCCAAAAGAATATTTGTCTAGCCCCCAAATTGCAAATTGCATGGGGGAGTCGTTATCGAAAGAGAGGGAATCAACATGCCTAGAATCAGATCAATTAAACCAGAGTTTTGGTGCGACGGGGAGGTGCATAAATTGTCCGATGCCGCAGCACTGTTTTTTGTCGGAATTTGGAATTTTTGCGACGATCAAGGACGGTGCACTACAGACCCGTCCCAGCTCTCATTATGGATGCCACGTTTTAGGGCACAAAACGTCAAGCACTGGTTGAGGGAATTGCAAAAAAAAGATCTGATCAAAATTTCACGGGAAGGGGGACACCTGTTGGTCGTTAACTGGCACCACCAGAATATAAAAAAGCCAAGGCCGGGTGACCCGAACTTAGACAAAATTGAGTTTGGTAACGATATCGATTTGTCGAACGACGGGAATCTACATGCCTAATCATCACTTTAAACCACGACAAACGAAGGGGAGAGTCATGGAAGAAACAATCGAAATAGTAGTTAAAGGATGGGACAAATACAACCCGAGGAAAGACGTCAAACACCACTCTTGGTTTAGGCTTCAAAACAGCATTTTTGAAGACCATGAGCTTTTCTTATTGTCGCCAAATGAGATGGCTTTTTTGGTTTATGTGTTCTGTCTTGCCTCAAAAAAGAACTGCGAAAATGTCATTATTTCGATCCCGCACGCCATCAAAGTTGGACGTTTTGACGTTAAGACTATCGACCGAGCCCTTGAAAAATTGCACTCAGCAAAAATCGTAATAATTTCCGAAACATCCCGGATCCGTACGCACCCGATACGCATCCGTACGCTACAAACAAACAAACACTACAAACAAACATTACAAACATTACACTCAAACATTACAAACAAACACGGATCGGATATTGCATTTGTAGAAAATACGAACATCTTTGATTTTAAGAACCAGGCACCATCAACATGGTTATTTGAATTTTCTAGATCAGAAGATTCTCAAAAGTGGGAAGAGCTAATCCAAAACGCTTTTGAAAATAAGGCACCTCCTGAAATTCTAAAACTAACCGCCAAGCTGGCGTGGCTGTACCGAACCGACCTTGAAACCTTTCGGGCCGACCTGAACGACCTTTTGAGCGCGAAACTAAATTCCGAAGAAAACCGGCGGAAGTATTTGGCCGTCTGCCTCAAAAAGAAACTCGGCCTCATCGCCGCGAAGGCTGCGGGCTGATGGAACTTCAAAAAATTGTCGCCGCATTTAAACGGCTTCTAAGCCACGATCTTTCCTTGGACCATGCGAGACCCCAGTTGATGAAAGTTTTTTCAATGGCGACCCCTTCACGCTCGTTAGGTTTGAAGTGGCTCGTAGAACTGCTCCGTTGTTTTGGCCGAAACAACCTTTTGAGCGGGTTAATCTGATGGATCTTCAAAAAATTGCCGCCACATTGGCGCGTCACCTGGTTTTAAAAGATGGCGCCAAAGAAGAAATCGAACTGCACGGGATCAACTTCCGGGATTGGCCTGATTTCATCGACGCCAAGAAAATTTTTAAAGACTACGAAATCATCACGCTTTCGAAAAAACACGAGGCTGCCCGCTTTGAGTTGCGTCCAGGGGTTGAAAAGATTTTTGAAAAGTGGGGCGTCTCCGCCCTTGAGCGACCGCTCGGGATCAAAGAATGCGTCGCCCTTTACCCAGAGGTTTTAAGAAAACAAACGGTGCAAGATTTGGCCATCGATCTGGGGAAAGACTGGAAAAACGCCGATAAGCTAATTTCTCAGTTTCAAAACAAACTTACCAGCGCCGTTAGGGCCGAAGATATTACTACGCTGGGTGACGAGTTCTTCATCGAGCTTGACCGCCTTCGAAAAATTAATGGGCTGCAACGAATCCTGCCAGATTTCCCAATCCTTAGCGAAGCCATTGGCGGCTTTAATCCTGGTCGATTCACGATCCTCTTCGCCGACACCGGCTTCGGAAAAACCAACATCGCCCTGCAGCTAGCGCTTTCCGCGTCGAAGGTTTGGCCCACAACGTATTTCAATATGGAAATGACCCAGTTCGATTTTATGTACAGAACCATTGTGGCCGCTAGTGGCGAGACCTACCGCGAAATGCCTAAAAAGATTGACCGCCTGAAATTCCAACAACTTTTTCAAGGCCGTAAACTCCGCGTCACCCCCGGTAACGATCTCACCGTTCAAGAAATTGCCACTTCCATCATGCGCGAAAAACGAAAGTACGGCGCCGAGTTCTTCGTTGTAGATTACGACCAGAAAATTATTCTCGCCGATTCCGACGAACCCGAGTGGAAACAAATCCAACGCGCCGCTGTTTACCTCGAGCGCGTCGCGATCAGAGAAAACGTGCACGTGCTGCTTTTAGTGCAATCCAACTTCGAGGGCGGCATCTCCAGTTCCAAGCGGATGATGTACGGCGCCTACACAGTAATGCGCTTTCACAACGTCGAGAACAAAGACGTGATAGAGTGCATAAAAAATCGCGGAGGTGAAGGCGGCGCCACCGTTGAAGTTTCCTACGACCGAACCCGCGCATGGGTCCGAGAAAGCCGGAGGGTTACTCTTGAAAAATCTAAGTCCAGAAGAGTTTGAACAAATCAGGATGCTTCCAGGATACGTGCGGCCCTACACCGACGAAGAACTGGCGGCCATCGTCGAAAATCGGATCGAAGAAAACCAGCGTGCCGCCGACAACCTCGAAATCACGCGAGGTATTTTTAGAATGTGGAGCTACGCGTTTAGTAACTCGCTCCCTTCGCTCGTCAAGGAACTTCAAAAATCCGTCGAAAGCTCCGCTCTTTTCGAATGGGGACCGGACTCAACCGTAATTTTTGATCACGTCGTGAAACGCGTTTTGATTGAAAACTTTGATGGGAGATCGATCTATTTTGCGCTTTGAAACAAAAACTTAGGATCAAACGCCTCAAGAGTCCCGAGATCCAAACCATCCTCGTGCCCAATCGACGATCGTGGACTAAGTTTAGCCAACAAATTCGAATTCACGAAAACCACCTTGTTGACTGGCCTAAAAAAAACAACATAGCCGCAAACATTCCCATGGCGTGCGAGAGTTTCCATGGCCAAAACTTGATGCGGAATAATCTTCGAATGTACCAAGCGATCAGCATCAATACTTTTGGTATCAACAAATGCTGTTTGATTCCCGAAACCTAAAATCCAATCAAACGGGCTTTTCACGGCTTTTAGGACTAAACGACCACCCATAAACATCTTTTGGCAGCCATCAGGAATCCGTATAACGCTTATGGAACTGCGCTGGCATTTAAAGCGCCAATGGGCCTCCCAGTTCTTGCCCTCTTTTTGGGCTTTCCACCCACCTATTTTTCGTGCAAATTTCCCAAAGGCCATAAAAATAAGTTTAGATTAATTTATTGAATTCAGCTACTTAGAAATGATTATTAATGCAATTATTATGTACTAAATCAATAATTCCGCATAAAATAAAACAATGAGAACTTCGAAAGCTGAAATAGCCGCTGGAAACCTGTTTTTCCGTTCAACCCTTATCCGATCCGAGCGGCACAAAGTTGTGTTGTCTTCGAGAGTCGCCGATCTTTTTGAAAAAGACCACGACACTTTCAGCCGCCTCCTCGACGAGGTTCGCGCCTTCAGTTGGACCAACGCCCAAGACCCCCACGGCGAGCGAAACATCGGGCTGGTTAAGATTGGACAAACAGAGTATTTTTTCAAAATCGACCTCTACGATTCAAGCTGGGAACATTTCTTCGACCAAGAAACAATGCCGCATTCTCAATGCCACCGACTTTTAACTTTGACGACAGCGGACGAGGCCCTACTCACTGAATATATCAAGTCGGCCACCTCCATCTTAGAGCGCACGTTTGGATTGGCTTAGTGTTGTCTTCGAGTTTGGTGTAACCTTTGCACAAGAAAAAAATGGAAACTCAAGAATTAGAAAAAGGTCGCCCTGGCCCCAAGAAAAAATATCATCATGAAATGAAGAGAATTAATCTTCACGTACCAGAGCCGATGTTCGATGCGATTAACGATTTGGCAGCAAATCAGTACCCGCCATCAAGCACCACTGCTCTTATTCAACTTGCCATAATGCAACTTTTACAACGTCGCGGGGCAAAGCTTCCCGAAAAACTCTAAAAAAACCAAACTTCGAAAGCTGAAAAAGACGCTGTTCTGTCGGGAAACAGCGGGGAAAACCAAAAAATATGAAAGCATTTCACAACGACCAAGCAATTAAAGACAAATACCTGGCCCGAGTTGTGGCACACATTAATGCCGATAATTTGGTGCGCGGAGCAACGGGGAAAAACGGCAAGGGTTGCGCCGTTTTTTGTACGCTAGATATTTACGATCACGCGCGCTATCCGATCGAGCTGGGAATTCCCGAGTGGCTTGCTCGCGTCGAAGATTCGCTGTTTGAAAAGATGTCGATTGAAAAGTCGAAGACATGGCCGGCGGACTTTCTCGCCGCGATCAATGTCGGGGCGGACCTAGAGAAAACTAAGGTGCCTTTTCTAATCATGACTCTAGAAACGACGCTACAAAGCATGGCAGCGGCGGACTTTGACGCTAAGAAGTTTCCCGAAGTTACCAAGGCAATTGAAGGCTCAATGCACGCGGTCGAGCAAATGATTCACGCGCACAAGAATGGTCTTGCCCTACAAGCAGCGCTCTCGGCGGCGTGCTCGGCGTGGCCTGCGGACTCGGCGTGCTCGACGGCTCGCTCGGCGGCGGCGGACTCGGCGGCGCGCGCGGCGGAATCGGCGGCGTATGCGGCGGCGTGCTCGGCGTGGCCTGCGGACTCGGCGTGCTCGACGGCGCGCGCGGCGGCGGCGTGCTCGGCGTGGTCGACGGCTCGCTCGGCGGCTTATG
>Ga0163147_10001761_pt1 | contig 32193 bp, 30 predicted proteins | sample OliLakLV19MP6G1_FD_148597 | JGI IMG/M metagenome (GOLD analysis project Ga0163147, IMG submission 148597) | Freshwater microbial mat bacterial communities from Lake Vanda, McMurdo Dry Valleys, Antarctica- Oligotrophic Lake LV.19.MP6.G1 | ecosystem: Environmental > Aquatic > Freshwater > Lake >...
GGTTTGTCTGAAGTACACTTCTACCTATTCTCTACATGTATATATGAGAGATATATATATGTAGAGAAGGTAACACTGTACATTAGTGCGTTTTTGGGCAGGATATAAAAACTATGTAGCTTTCTACATAATCCATAAAGACTTTTATAGTCTCATGTCTAACAAAGAACATTCATAACGTCGTGTTTTTCTAGTTCAGGTGCTGGTGGTGAGCTGTGGTCTACACAACCGTTGAGCCAACACTTTAGAAAAAAGCGTACGAGCGCATAAGTAGATTATATCAAGTTTTTGAACTTGTAATAGTATCTTTACTGACCTTAGTGTGGATTATTGGCGACTTGATGCTAAGCATCCAGGGCTCAATATTTAAATTAAGGCTTAATCAGAAAAGGTAACTACGACGATAAGATACGTGAAAGTACCCTAAACGTCAATAAAAAACTACTCTTTTGTCTGGTGTTTATGACGCCCTGACTCTGTCTTCCTTACAGACAAAATTGCAGTAGGAAACAAAATACGAGAATCGGCAAGTGGCTCTACTCGGGTCTAGATTAGCTAAAGTTAGACACCTTTGCCAATAAGATTTAAGGCTGGGGAGAAGCAAACTTTTCTGAAAGACAGTCCTTTGTTCGCTATCACACACCGTCAACATTATCATCAGTAATCTTTGACAAATTGTCTTATATAGCTTAAAGGTCAAAACTTTACTTGGAAGTAACTGAGTATTTAGACCAACGTCTTTCTCCATCTCTAACAACTTGTCCTTTTACTATAAGACTGTTTAGTTCACGCTGAATTGTCTTTTCACTCACATCAGTAATAACTTCGGCAATGTCTTTAATAGTTGCCGCTGGTTTGGCCTCAAGGACTGTCTTTATGCGAGCTGACCGATCTACTAACTGACTATAGACTAGGTGGGCATCAGTACTAATGTCTCCTTTAGGGATAGCGCTGCGATTTTGACGAGACTCACTTCGCACATAGCTTGACTTAGCTCGTGTCGCAGTAGAATTAGCGGCGGCTTCGAGTCCCTGAAGCGTGAGCGGAATAGCACTCACAAAGTGATTACGCAGATACCGTTGTACCAGATCAACTTCAGCTAGTAGTAGTGCAAGCACATCATCATTAATAACCCGGGCGGCATTAGCAATACGTAGTGTCCCTTCAAGTGCGACTAATGACTGCTGGAAAGGAAAAATCTTTCCTTTAGCTTCATATTCATAGAGTGACAAAGTAGCGAGAGAAGCTTCATGAACTTGCATAGCTTTGGCACTCATTGTCTTTAAGTGAAAGTCGGTCTGTTCGTTTCGCTCTATATGAGACATAACATAGAAGACAACCGAGACTGCTTTCTCTGTCTTTTTAAAAACATTACTATAATACTCATTATTGGCTGCCAGTCTTTTAAGTGCAAAAACATTCTCTTTGTCCATGATGTCTTATTAATGTCTGATAAGCGTCTTCTCTCGGTCACTTCTTCTTGTCCTTAATAGATAAAAGTCTAAGAGCTATTATAAGACATTTAAGTCATTAAGCAAGGTGTTGTGTGTTGTCTTTGAGGATAATGTCTTTATTTTAACTAATCTTTTTAAGACTTTAATTTTTGTTTTGAACTCAACTTTCCCCAGCAACCAGGCCTTACTTTGTGTTATTATGTCGATATCCTTTTCATTGAAAGTTTTTATTATGTCTCGAAAAAAGCGCCAAACAACTACTACGGAGAAACCTCCTTTATTTGACGACTTGTCACCACAAGCCAGACAAGCGATTGCGGCTGTCGCTATGGCGGTGGTTGGCCTCTTTTTTCTTTTGTCACTACTTGATGTCGCCGGCAGAGTCGGTGGATATACCAACGTTGGCTTGTCAAAACTTTTTGGTACTGGTGCCTGGCTCGCACCTCTGGCCTGTCTGATGTATGTTTTTGTTTTGATGAAACCTCGAGAAAATGAACCTGTGAGCACGTCAAAACTAGTCGGCGTTTCTTTAATCTTCTTTTCCCTCTTGGCGGCACTAGAGCTTTACAGTCCTGGACTGGGTGGTTACGCTGGTCTCTCGATTGTCTACCCGCTGACTTTTTTAGTTAGTGAAACAGTAACCGCAATCTTACTTTTTGGCCTAGTCTTGATAGGTGGATTCTTGTCTTTTAATATTGGCTTATCCCTACCTAGATTTGGTCGAAAGGAAGTAGAGGATGAGGATGAACTGCTTGAGGACCTTGAGCTTGAAAGTTTGCTTGATCCGCTGCCAGAAGCAGAACCACCCACAGCAGAAGAGAAACCTGAGGAGGAAGAAAAAGTGAGCCAAACGCTAACTAACAAAATCGCCACCTCCTTAGGGGTCAGTAAAAATGGAGACATCGTTGTAAAAAGTTTTAGTGGTCTGTATATACCACCTTCTCTCTCGCTATTAAACAAAGACAAGGGCGCCGCTAAAGCTGGTGACGTCAAAGCCAACTCGGTTATTATTAAACGAACCCTCAAGGAATTCGGGATCAACGTCGAGATGGACGCGGTTGAAAGTGGTCCCGCTATCACCCGCTACTCGCTGAAACCAGCTCAAGGCGTACGTATTTCTCGGATTGTCGCCCTGCAACAAGAACTTCAGCTAGCCCTCAAGGCAAGCACTATTCGTATCGAGGCACCGATACCAGGGAAATCGCTGGTCGGTATTGAAGTACCTAATGCTGTTCGTTCTGCTGTCGGCCTAGCTTCCATCCTGAAGAATCCAGAATACACTGACTCTCCCCGACCACTTTTGGTAGCTCTCGGTAAAGATGTGGCCGGTGGAGTGCACTTTGCTAATATCGCTCGAATGCCGCACGCCCTCATTGCAGGAACAACTGGCTCAGGTAAGTCCGCCACGATTCACAGCATCATCGTCTCGCTCTTGTTTAGAAACTCTCCTGAGCAGCTGCGATTTATTTTGGTAGACCCGAAGCGGGTCGAACTCACTCTATATAATGGGATTCCTCATCTACTAACACCGGTGATTACGGAACCAAAAAAAGCGATTCAGTCATTATCTTGGGCCGTTAAGGAAATGGCCCGCCGCTACGACATCCTTCAAGCTGAAGGGATTCAGGGTATCGAGCTTTATCATAGTAATGTTTATCATCCAGCCAAGAAGGCCTGGGAGGATAAAGGCTCGCCAGAAGAAGAGAAAGATAACCTACCTGAACCATTACCATATATTGTCATTGTTCTCGACGAACTTAACGATCTGATGCAGGCTTATCCACGAGAGCTTGAAGCCTTGATTGTCCGCTTGGCCCAAATGAGTCGCGCCGTGGGTATTCACCTACTCTTAGCCACTCAACGCCCTTCGGTAAACGTTATCACTGGTACCATTAAAGCCAATGTGCCGACTCGGATTGCTTTAAACGTGGCCTCACAAATTGATTCACGCACAATTATCGATCAAATGGGAGCCGAAAAACTACTCGGCCAAGGAGATATGTTGTATTTATCATCTGATAGCCCTCGCTTAATCCGTATTCAGTCTGCCTATATCTCCGGCGAAGAAATTAAGAAGGTAGTAACTTATCTCAAAGCCCAAGACGCCCACGAACTAGATACAATTAACTTTGAAGAAAATAAAGACGGCAGCGCCACTTCTTTCATGGCCTCTCTCGGCAACGGCGGAGATGACGACGAAGATGAACTCTTTGAAGATGCCAAACAAACCGTGACGGAAGCCGGCAAAGCCTCGACCTCTTACCTGCAGCGCAAACTCCGAATTGGTTACTCGAGAGCCGCAAGATTGATGGATCTACTGGAAGAAAGAGGAATTATCGGTCCGGCTGACGGCTCGAGACCAAGAGAAGTCTTGCCTAATGGAAATAGTGACCCTGAGGATGCAGGCGAGCGGTAAGGGCAAAGCATAGCTAAAACATCTTATGTACCCTACAGACTATCGCCTAGAATTCAGTACTATTCTAAAGTTTTTGGGGATAGTCATTTTACTTTGCCTAATCACCTTCTACGTCACTTTTCAGGCTCGTTTCCTCATTACCGGACCGCAAATAGTTCTCCATGATGAGCCGGCGACACACCAAAACGAGCGGGTTGTCACTCTGACCGGAAAAGCCTTTAATATTACACATTTATGGCTAAATGGTCGTCAGATATATACTGACGTCAATGGTAATTTTGAGGAAGCACTTGTTTTAGAAAACAGTTATACTATTACTACCCTACAAGCAAAAGATCGTTATGGGCGCGAGACCAAAGTAGTACGTTCATTCGCTTATACACCAACGTCGATTATTACGAATTAAGAATTTTTTATGGTTAAGAAAAAAGCAGCCAAACCAGCGAAGACAATGGGAGACGCTCCTACCGAAAAAGGTGGTGGTATCGCAAGCATCGCTGAAACATTACGAGCGATTAAAACTAAGTTTGGTGAAGAATCAATTATGACTCTCTCTGAAAGCAAGAGGGTGGATGTCGATGCTATTCCTTCAGGCTCTATTGGTCTTGATGATGCTCTCGGCATCGGCGGCTTCCCGCGCGGTCGCATTATCGAAATTTTTGGACCAGAATCTTCCGGCAAGACTACACTTGCACTACACGCCGTAGCTGAGGCGCAGAAGCTTGGTGGTATTTGTGCCTTCATCGATGCTGAACATGCTATGGACCCAGAGTACTCTAAAAGTATTGGAGTGAAGCTCGATGAACTCCTCATCTCCCAGCCAGATAACGGTGAGCAGGCTCTCGAAATCGTGGAATCTTTGGTCCGCTCTGGTAAGATCGACATTATTGTTATTGACTCCGTCGCTGCCCTTACTCCCCGAGATGAAATTGAAGGCGAAATGGGGGCACATCACGTTGGCAAGCAAGCGCGTCTAATGAGTCAGGCTCTGCGCAAACTTACCGCAATAGTGGCTAAAAGTAAGACAGTCGTGATTTTCATCAACCAAATCCGTATGCAGGTAGGAGTAATGTTTGGCAATCCAGAAACAACACCAGGCGGAAAAGCTCTAAAATTCTATACTTCGGTTCGCCTTGATATTCGTCGTATTGCTCAGATCAAAAAAGGTGAAGAAGTTGTTGGTGGGCGTCACCGAGTAAAGGTAGTCAAAAATAAAGTAGCTTCACCTTTCCGAACAACAGAATTTGACCTAATTTACGGTGAGGGAATTTCGCGTGAGGGTGAGCTCTTAGCTTTGGGTGAAAAATTCCAGTTTATCAAAAAATCAGGAGCTTCTTATTCTTACCTACCACCAGGTGGTGACGAGAGTACTGAGATAAAGCTGGGACGTGGGTATGATGCTTCAAGAACCGCTCTTCGGGAAAATAGTAAACTACAAAAGGAGCTGTTACAGCACATTCGTAAAGCTTTGAAGGAGGAGGCAACCAAGTCGTAATTAGATCAATCAAAAACTAATCCCCGGGATCCAAATTGAATCGTGGGGATTAGTGGTTTTAAGCTGACTGAATAAGACGACGAGTATCAGACCAGTGACTTTGTCGCAATAAAGTAAACAGGTAGAGCATTGATAAGAAAATTAGTAGTAGTGAGACTACTTTGAGCAGTCCTCCGCTAGCCACAGCATTTGTTACCACTTGCCAAATATATTGTGGTAGCAGACCCAGCTTCACCTCAAGTAAATTGCGGAGAATATTAGGTACTGAGACTAACTGGGTAAACAAAGTAGCACTAGCACCAAAAATTAACCCGGTCCAAGCAAAACGATTTTCAAAGAGACTGAGAATAAAGCTATACCAAACCCGCACCATAATCCGGCGCTTGATTTGTCTAAGATTGTATTCAATGTGTTGCATGTGCTATTTATAACTCAAAAAGATCGCGTTAGGTTACAGCAAAACATCAACCTCCTCTCCTTTCCCTTCGCGACGAAAGGCTTCTTTGGCACGATGAATACGTGCTTTAATAGTACCCGGATTTTCCTTAGTCAAATCGGCAATATCCTGATGTGACCAACGCTCGAGATAGTGAAGTCTAAGTACCTGCGCAAAATGACCAGGTAGACGAACTAAAATACGTTCTATTCCATCTTCTGTTTCATTAATGACAGTCTTCTCTTCCATAGCAATAAATTGCTCAAACTCTGGATCAATCTCGCTAAAACGCTGTCCTTGTTTAATTAATTTTTGATAACGAGTAAAGGCGGTATTAATTAGGATGCGGTAAGCCCAGGATGAAAACTGCGCGCCAGACTGAGGCAAAAAACTAGCGGCATTAAAGTAAATTTTAGTAAAAGCGTCTAAGACTATTTCTTCTGCATCACGCGGGTCACGGAGAATACTTTGTGCCTTACGTAAAAAAGGAGCTTGATAGCGATCTACCAGCTCAGCAAACAACCAGGGTTTGAGAACTGATTGCGACAACAACTTTTCGTCGCTGATAGGCTGATTTTCGTCTCTATTTGTGGGTCCTGACATATAATGGTAGTATCATGGCTGCACATTTAGTGTAACATTTTCAATAGTTTTATGGCAGTCCTCTCATATAACGAAATTACCCCAAAAAAGGTCATTATTTTCAATAATGACCCCTGTTTAGTCGTCTCCTATCACGTTTTTCGCAAGCAACAACGCAAACCGGTGAACATTACCAAGCTCAAAAACCTAAAAACTGGTCGGGTGGTGGAGAATACTTTCCACGTTAACGAGACGGCTGAAGAGGCTGATCTCGAAAGTCGAAATATTACTTTTATCTATCGTAAAGGCAACGAGTACTGGTTTCATACCACAGGTAAAGCAAATGAACGATTCTCTTTGACGTCTGACTTAGTCGGTGACCAAGGTAAGTTCATCAGAGAACGAGCTGAGCTTAATGCCGTTGTCTACGAGGAGGAAGTGATTGGCATTAAGATTCCAATTAAAATTGAGCTGAAGGTCACTGAAACCATGGACGCTGTCAAGGGTAATACCTCATCAGGTGCCCTAAAGGAAGTGACTCTCGAAACCGGAGCAGTCATTATGGCACCAATGTTTATCAATGAAGGAGATGTTGTAGCTATCAATACTGAGTCGGGTGAATATTCTGAAAGAGTGAGCAAAAGTTAATTATAACAAAAGCCGCCGGTGACCAAAGGTCCCCGGCGGCTTTTGTTATAAATCTTTTTAAAATTTAACTAGTGCTGGATGTACGGCATAAGAGCCATAAAGCGAGCTCGTTTGATTGAGCGAGCGAAGTCTCGCTGCGCTTTAGCAGACAAGCCAGAGCGTCTTCGACTAAACATTCGAGCATGTGGATTTACAAAAACTCCAAGACTAGTGATATCTTTGTAGTCAATATGTTCTAGAGTCGCTTTCTTATGTAAGTTGTGTTGTTCCATGTTAGTTTTTAGCTGTTAATGTTTTAAATTCAATAGATTTTAAGCGGGGGGGTAGACCAGTTCTTTATTGAGGCAGTCACCTTAATTCTAGTTGATTAGATTTTTTGGTAGCAGTGCTGTGCTGCTAAGCGGCGTTCGAGGAAAATATCGAGAGTCGTACAGATATACAGTGACCAGTAGTTTACCAAAGAACAGCTGGGCGGCAGTTCTGTCAAAAAATTAAAAAGGGATATCCTCTGGATTAATCTCCTCCTCAGGATAATCTGGCAAAACTGAAGCATTTCGGTCGTTGTTTTCAGTATCTTTTGCTGTATTGCTATTGCTGGCGGCTGGAGCTCCGCTGCCTTTAGGACCAAACTGGACTCGATCAGCGACCACTTCAGTTCGATACTGCTTTTGTCCATCTTTATCCCAGCTTCTGGTCTGCATTCGTCCCTCAACGTATGTACTACTACCTTTAGTTAGGTATTTAGCACAATTTTCTGCCTGCTTACCAAAAACCACAATGTTGTGATAATCAGTACTTTCTTGACGTTTGCCGTCTCGATCATTATAGATACGATTGGTTGCTAAAGAAAACGAACAAACCTGCATTCCACTCGGTAAGGCCTTCATTTCTGGATCACGAGTCAGATTGCCATACACCATTGCTTTGTTGAGGTACATATTTTTCTAGATTAGTGGTTAGTACTTTCAATTATACTGTCTCCTCCACTGGTGCGCTAGTCTCTTCTGCTGAAGCAGTGTCGACATCTTCACTAGCAACTTCTTCAACCTCAACGTCAACAACTTCCTCAGTATCGACAGTACGCACTTTTCGATCAGAAATCGAGTCGTGGAATCGGAACGGACTAGTTTCCTCGATTTTAGTTAACTTAACCAATAAGTAACGAAGTAATTCCTTATTACTCTCAATTTCTTCAGTCAAACTTTCTAACTGCGCTCCATAAAGATGGAAACGGACCCAACCAAAGTAGGCACTACTAAACTTTCGATTTCGGCCTTCTAGATACTTTTCAATATCGTACGCGAGGTCAAAACGCTTAGCTTCTTCTTGGTCGAAGATTTCACCTCCAGCCTTGGTAATCTGTGCATTGATCTTTGCAACAACATTTTTTACTTCCCCTTCAGCAACCGTTGGAAGAATGTGGAAAGCGAACTCATAACTAATGACATCTTTGTCGTTAGTTACAGCCGCTTCGGCTGCTGGCATATTTGTTTCTGACATTTTGTCTCAGGAACTTAATTAGTAACGGGCATACCTTACCACAAAAAATAAGCTTATTCAAGAACCACAACCATGCTAGAATAAGACTATGGAATCAAGTGGAAGTAAGCAGCGTTTAATGACCACTATTATAGTGGTATTGGCGCTTGGTCTGGCTGGCTATTTACTAGTGCAAAATCGCCTCCAGGCGAGCAAAATAAACATGTTGCTTGAAGAAAGGAATTTTTTTCTCCTAGAAACAGCTTCGAGCACTAAGGCCTTCAGGCAGGAACAAGAGTTAGCTAGTTCGACTGTCGCTGTGTTAGCGCAACAATTAGCGCTGACCACTGAAGAACTTGCGGATTTGGAAAATGATTACCGTAGAGAAAAAGGTAAAAACGATGATTTTGAAGATCAAATTCGTGCTATCTCTGGAACTGTCGGTGTACTCGATAAACTCTCAAAAACAGACAAAGAGCTGCTGCAAAAATACTCGCGCACATATTTCTTGAACGAAAACTTTGTTCCACTCAAGCTCTCGGAAATAAATAGCCGGTATATCCTCGCTGGTAAAAAAGATCAATACTTTCATGGTAACGCAGTTAAATACTTAACTGCTATGTTGGACGAAGCGAAGGATGACGGTTTTGATATAAAAATCATCTCAGCTTATCGCTCTTTTGATGAACAGCAACAACTGAAAGGTCAGTTTACTCAGGTTTACGGCATCGGTTCAAATACTTTTTCAGCTGACCAAGGTTACTCTGAACACCAGCTGGGAACAGCGGTTGATATTGTCGACGTGGCTACCGGCGCTACTTCACAAAGCTTTGCGCAAACCGAGGCCTATCAGTGGCTTAAGGAACACGCCTATAAATACGGATTTATTCTCTCTTACCCTGAAGGTAACAACTTCTACATCTTTGAGCCTTGGCACTGGCGTTTTGTCGGTCGTGACCTGGCTCGGGATCTAAATCGTAAAGGCACTAGCTTCTACGACCTCACTCAAAGAGAACTAGATGAGTACCTGGTGACTATTTTTGATTAAGGTTACGGGATCATACTTCCCTGCCCATAAACAAAAGGCGCGACCGAAGGTCGCGCCTTTTGTTTATCTACCTATTACATAATCATTCTCCCATCGGAATCTCTAGTCCTTTATCTCACCTTCTCTAGTCACTGCTTCCTCTGTCACTGCTTCCTCCCTTTTGGATACAACCATAAACATAAGCAGAATAGCTAGCCCAGCTCCACCCAAACCAACCCAAGGGATCCAAGCATACTTTTCAGTCAAACGACTCTCCTCAGTATCGCAAACGTTACCTATCCCATCTCCATCTTCGTCAGCTTGATCACGGTTGGGTGCATTTAGACAGTTATCTGCAGAATTAATCAAACCATCTCGGTCGAAGTCATCACAGGCGTCGCCACGACCATTTCCATCAACGTCAATTTGGTCACTATTACTCACCGAAACACAATTATCTAGACGATCAATAACTCCATCGTTGTCAGAATCAGCTTCGATGAAATTCAGGTTTTCAAACACTACACCAGTCGGTAATCGGAGAACGCCGTTATTGCTATTTAAATCTGGAGCTTCTGTTCTTGGCAGAGAGACTTCTCGGTCTGAATCAAAATAAACTTTATAAGAGCGACCTGGTTGCGCCAAGAAACGTATGTATTGGTCAGTATTCTGGGTGACAAAATCTTGTTGTAGTGTGAGCTCGTTTAGGCGAAGCGGTTGACTATGAACGATTTCAATCAGCCACTGACTAGCAGTAGTTTGTGGAAAAGGCACTCTGACACCAGTAAAAGCCTTGGTCGCTACTACAGTATCTGAGCCAGAGACAGTATCGATAGCTGTGATTTTGACACTAGTTGGCCAGGCTACATTCGGCGCTAAATTAAAGGTTAAATACGAGCTAGTAACTGGAACTTCACTATTTATCGTCAATGCAGTCAGAGTGCGGTCATCATTATTTAAGGGGAAATAACTAGAGGTTAAGAAATTGTTGTCTGTCAGTTCTGACTGAACTAGCCCCTCGACACTAAACACGCTAACGGGAGTCAAAAAATTGGTAGTATCTGAAAAGAAACTATTGGCCACAAAGGTATTGGACTCAACCTCCAAGACAGCAAATTGCACCCTACCAACTATCGGTTCTGAAAAAGGTACCTCAACTACTGTGGGAACTAAAAGTGGATTAAATATTTCTACACCTACAGTTTTTTTGAAGGAAGTGATAAAAGGACTTTGCGCCAGGACTACTCCAGTAGTGTTCAGTAGCAGCAGCGCTAATAGAAGTAGACGCACCATATTAATTTGAATTATTTTGATTAAGTTTTTTGATAAAACCACTTGATATCAGTACTAGCCCGATTAGCAAGAACGTAACAATCCGACCAGCGACCTCCATTTGCCAAACATCAATCATGAGTAACCGCACCACTACCAAGCCAATAATACCTAAACCTCCCTTCTGCAATAAATTATTCTTAGTGGACTGACCGACAACGTACATTGTTAAGCCGATCAAAGTATAAATAATGAGAGAGACTGTGGTGGCTTGATCATACGAGAACACGGCGTGGGTAATCAGCCAGATTAGGGTCAGCGCGTATGATGCGCTGAGTACTGCCAAAACCCCAACTGAAGTACTACTAATATTATTTTCTTTATTATGTTGGTGCAACGTATAGGAAACCAGAGCCAGAGACAACATCAAAGTTACTAAGATAAAGAAGTCGGCTTGTAATACACCATCTAGGCGCCATGAACTGGAAGTAATACTTTCCAGAGAAAGTATGATTGGAACCACATAAAGCAAACATAGTTTGGCTGTTGTATGGGGATTTTTAAGTAAGGTTAGAGAAAGTAGAGCCAAGACCGTGACTTCAATCGTGTAGACCAAAGTCAATATTGGTCCGCTGAAAATAGCCGCCGTCGCCGCGCCTAAAAGTCCCACACTGACCCCTCCATAGATATAAAAGGCGGCCTTCTTGTCTGTCTTCATATAGACGATAAAAGCGCCACAAGCGAAGACAATCGCCCAAGCAACATAGAGAAGGCTTTGCCATTCCGGTGCCACCACATTTACAATCCAGCTAGCCAGATAGAGAGTGGTCCCTACTGCTAAGAGTAAATGCTTAGACTGTGTCTCATCATCTGTTCGACGCATAATACTACTGATGTTGGTCAGGAAGAAAATCACAGTAAAACCAAAACCAAAACCTAGAGCAATGAGAGAGTCTTCATTTTTATAGGTTCCAGAAATATAGGGCAAACTATACAAAAGCACAGTTACAAAGGCGGCTATTTGCAACTCGATAAAATCAATCTTGGCTTGAATCCACAAAGTACCGAGCACAATGACTGACAAGTAGGAAAATAAGGCCAGTACTTCGGGTTGTGGGGCATTGGTCAGGAATGGAGCGATAGCTGCCAAAATTAAACTAGATAAAGCTAAGCTTTTGCTGCGATACAAAAGAGAGACCTTAGCCACAAAGACAATCGACAGGAACATCACCAAAAGTGCACTCAGTGGAGTGAAGATATCATACATTTCCCTAGCTGCAAAAATAGTCAGGATAGCAATAGTGGATCCTAAAACAACGAAAATTTCTCCTTGATGGCGGAAGGCTTTTATTCTATAGAGCCCAGCCAACATGAAGGCTATACCAGCTCCTATACCTAGGACAATTCTACCGAAGGAACCAATCCAGTTATTGGCGAAAGCATAACTAACAAACCATCCAAAAGCCAAGAGTAGCAGAAGTGCCCCCAGCTTCACCAGAAAATCTTTCTTGAGCCAATCAATCAAGGGATATTCGGCCTCATCAAGTAAATTAGCGGGGGCAAAACTGGTATTTGGTTGTGGTGGTCTTGTAGCAATGTCCCTGTAGTCGTCATACAAAGGCACCGGTTTGTTTCGGATTAGTGATGGAGAAGCCACGTTAGGCGACTGAGTGTTTAAATTAGAATCACCCCTAGTTAAAGTGTTTATTTGTTTTTGTAAAGAGCTTACTCTGATCAAACAATAAATAACCACCACGAATAAAATTAGAGACATAAAAAAGTCATTGAAAATTAAGTAGTAAAACATAAAATTTGTTTCCTGCTCTAAATTATACAATATCAAAAAAGCCAATTTGGCTGTAACGCAACCAAATTGGCTAAAATGAATTATCTATCGTAGGGATATTTTGTACAGTTTCTCCGCGTTTTTTAGTAATTGCTCGCTCACTTCATATAGTGACAAAGACTTAATCTCGGCGATTTTCTCTACCACTTTACTTACGTAATGCGGCTCACAACGCTGACCACGGAAAGGTATAGGTGAGACAAACGGTGAATCAGTCTCGGCATGCATTAAATCAAGCGGGATAGCCTTCACAATCTCATCATAGGCAGTCGCAAAAGTGATTACTCCAGTGAAAGAGACAGTAAAACCTAAATCAAAAAACATTTTGGCTTGCTCGTATGTACCAGCATAGAAGTGGATGTTGCCTGGTACTTTAGAGTATTGTTTTAGTACTTTATGAACATCCTCGTAGGCACTATTCCCTGTCGGACTAGTCTCACCTGGTTTCGGGTCACGGGTGTGAATCATGAGTGGCAGGTTAAGTTCATTAGCCAACTCGATTTGGGCAATAAAAGCCGCTTCCTGAGTTTCGTAGCTATCTTTAGTCGTATGGAAATAATCAAAACCACACTCACCAATACCAACCACTTTTTTGCTTGAAGCAGCTAAAGTGCGATAAAAATCTTTGTTAAAAACTTCGCCTTTTGAAGCAAAGACTTTCCCGCCTGGACCAATTTCTTTTTCGTCATGAGTTCCAGGCACTGTCTGAATCGGATGGAGGCCAATAATAGCGTAGAGACTCGGATACAGTGCGGCCAACCTGACCGCCTTGGCACTAGTAGATTCTTTGGTACCCACATTAATCACCGCCACCGCTGCACTGACACATTTTTCTACTACCGCCTGGTAGTCATCGTTAAAAATAGCCAGATTGAGATGGGCATGAGTATCAATATATTGGTGTTTATTTTTCATTTTAATTATTTATTTAGACTGGTCTAACCAAGACGTCCAAATAGGTTTTCAGGTTTTTTGTTTAGTTTCACTGCCTCCAAAATAATCGCGGAAGTTTTTGGCATAATTGGAGTGAGCTCGGTACCAATGAAGTGTAGTTTTTGAACAAGAATAGTGAGATGTTTTTTAGCCGCCTCCAAATCAGTCTTGACCAACTTGAATGGCTCAGTATCAGCAATGTATTGATCTAAATCTCCGACCAATGACCAAATATTGTCAGTCACTCCTTGGAAATTGTAATTAGTCCAGAGCCCCTCATTTTGCATTTCTGAGGCCGTTACCGATACCGGTTCTTCTAAGTGCGTCTCGGCCATTTTCATGACGCGGGCGACTAGATTGCCTAGACCATTTACTAAGTTGGCGGTGTACCATTCATCCATTTTTTCCCAAGTAATATCTGAGTCATCAGTTGGGTGTACATGCCTAAGCAGCAAATAGCGTGTGGCATCGGTGCCATACTTTGTGACTAGTTCGTAAGGACTGATGGTATTACCAATACTCTTACTCATCTTTTGACCACCACTATTAATAAAGCCGTGATAGAAAATTTGGTCAGTGGCTTTGATGTTAGCGCTTTTTAGCATGGCTTGCCAGATGATTGACTGGAAACGTACTTGGTCTTTACCTGCCAATTGCAACGTGTCTCCCTCTTCCCAAAACTTATGAAAATTACCTAAGGCGTCGCTTGGCCAGCCCAGAGTCGAGATATAGTTGGTCAGTGCGTCAAACCACACATACATCACATGATCGTCGTCGTCTGGCACTGCTACTCCCCAATCCATACGCTTCTTTTCTCGTGAAATACTCAGGTCTTCTAGACCTCCCTTTACAAAAGTCAGGGCCTCAAGCCGGCGCCACTCTGGTACCACCGAACCAGACTTCGATAAGTATTCTTCTAGATACGCTTGGTACTGAGACAAGGTAAAAAAGTAATTTTCCTCTTCGATCATTTCTGGTGCTGTGCTGTGATCTGGACATTTGCCGTCCACCAAATCAGTGACGGTTTTAAAAGCTTCGCAACCGACACAGTAAAGTCCTTTGTAGCTTTTTTTATAAATATCGCCAGCTTCGTGGCACTTATTCCACATCGCTTGTGCTGCCTCTTTATGGGTCTGACTGGTGGTGCGAATAAAGTTATCGTGAGACAAGTTCAAAGCTTCCTTTAATCGGGAAAAAGAATCAGCAAAGCGATCTACATAAGCTTGTCTGCCTTCCCCGCCAGCATCTGCTTTTCGAGAAATTTTTTGACCATGTTCATCAGTACCAGTACTAAAAAATACTTCATAACCCAAAAGTCTAAAGTACCTGGCTAATGTATCCGCCTGCACTAATTCAAGCGCAAAGCCAATATGAGGATCGGCATTTACATAGGGCAAGGTAGTGGTGATGTATTTTGCTTTATTATCAGCCATGGTTTATTTATTTAGGTAAGCTACAAGCTCTGAAATTGCCACGCGCTCTTGGGCGCCAGTGTCGCGGTCTCGGACCGTCACCGTATCTTTTAGCTCTGGGTTTTCTTCTCCTAGAGTCTCGAAGTCGATAGTGACACAGTGAGGCGTTCCGATCTCATCTTGGCGGCGGTACCGCTTGCCGATATTACCATTGTCATCCCAGGCAATATTACCAAACTTCTTTTTCAACATCATAAATACTTCCCGAGCCTTACCCACCAACTCTGGCTTGTTTTTCAGGAGAGGCGACACGGCTGCACGGTAAGGAGCCAAGTGTGCTGGAAGACGCAAATATGTGCGGACTTCACCATTCATCTCGTCTTCAGAGTAAGCTTCGCAAAGTACTGCAGTAAAAGCTCTTCCAACACCAAAAGATGGTTCGAGAACATGGGGAATGAAGCGAGACCCATCTGGTTCAATGTATTCCATAGACTTACCACTGGCTTCCATGTGACTCTTAAGGTCATGGTTGGTACGATACGCAAAGCCAGCCAACTCATCAAAGCCCTTACCCGGAAAATTGTACTCAAAATCAATAGTACGCTTACTGTAGTGAGCCAAATCATTTTCTGGCACCTCGTACTCTTTTATGTTTTCAGGTGAAAGGCCTATACGCGTATGCCAACTAATAATATCTTGACGTAATTTCTCAAACTCACTCTCCCACTGCTCTTCTTTAATAAAGTATTCAATTTCCATCTGCTCAAATTCACGTACCCGGAAAAGAAACTCTCGTGGTGCAATTTCGTTGCGGAAAGCTTTACCAATCTGGGCTATTCCAAAAGGTATCTTAGGCGACATGGAATCAATTACGTTTTTAAAGTTAACGAAAATTCCCTGCGCTGTTTCTGGGCGAAGAAAAACAAGTCCTTCTGGACCAGAGGTTGCACCAATTCTAGTCTCAAACATCATGTTAAACTGACGAGCTTTTGAAAGAGGGTTTCCATTTGGACTCATCAAACCTACCGAAATAATCATTTGATCAATTTGTTCGAGTGTTAGACCTTCTGCCTCAAATCCACCGTCTTTAAGCAAATGATCGGCTCGAAAACGTTCACCTGTAATAGTATCTTCTACTAAAGGATCACAAAAACCAGCGCCGGTGTGGCCTGAAGCGTCCCAAGTTTTTGAGTTCATCAAAATAGCAGCGTCTAGTCCATACATATCTTCTCGGTCGTCAACAAAAAATTTCCACCACTCGCGTTTGATATTATTATTCAAAGCAACTCCGAGCGGACCTAGATCCCAGGTTCCTTTTAGGCCTCCGTAAATATCACTACCCTGGAAAACAAAGCCACGACGCTTACAAAGGGCCACGATTTTGTCCATTTTGTTGTCTTTTGTCATAATCAAGGTAGCTGCTTAATATTTCTATTCCGCTGCTTGTACTCTACCATTACCTTCAGAAAAACCAAATTCTGTCGATAATTCGGTCCTGAGATTAAAGGCTTGAGCTTGTAAAGCCGCTCTAGTAAAGCGATCTGTGGCCCTGAGCTCTTGTTTACCCACTAGATCTAAGGTGCGGCCAACTTGATTTTGACTTGGGGTTAGCGCTAGCTGAACTTGTAACTTTGTACTTGCTTTAGCCGCCAAATTGCCAATATTCCAGCGAATTTCTTTATTGACGGGATTATATTCTACTGTGCCCTCGCCGCGATAATTCTCTAGCCAGGTAACAGATTGAGGCAAGCGCATAGTCAATATAGCTCCAGTAATATCATTGACCCCGGCTAATACTTCAAAAGTAGTTGTGTAAGTTGTCTTTTCATTAACCACCGGTGGAATCGGGCCGCTGTCAGTAAAGTCACCATCACTATGCCCGACCTGAGAGCGGGTCAAAACTGATGAGGAATATTTTGCTTCTGCCACCGCTGTGCCAACTATTTCCTGTGAAGCGCTTGGCTCATTTAGTCTTCTAGCAAAGGCATTTGTCGAAACATCAAAAGCTGCAGTCTGCTGATTAGGGTCGGCTTTAATACTAAAAGTGAATTCCCTTTCAGCGCCAGGGGCAATCTCAGCCAAGTTAGAGGTGCCTGACACTTCCCAACGAATCGTCTTATTTAAAGAGTCGTAAAGACCGCCAGAAACACTAACCAAATTGTCGCGTATCAGGTTTCCTTTTGGCATCACTTCAACCCGCATGTCATAAATAGATTCCTCTAAAGTATTTTTAATACGGACCACTACTTCTGTATCATCACCTGGATCCAAAACTGCACTACCATCACTATCGCCATCAATCGAAACTACCACATCAATAAATGGACGTTCAATGGTGTAGTTGGTAACAACCTTACTCAACACTGATCCCATAATAAATTGATTATCAGAGCGAGGAGTGCCCACTGTGAGTTGTATCTCAGCAGGCTCATTAGCTACACCATTAACCCGGCCACGCAAGGTAATCACTTGCGAAGATTCTGGAGCAATTTCTTTAATTAACCACTCATTTTGCCGGTATGCAGGAGCAGGTTCAGCCGAAATAAATGAAAAACTACTTGGATAAGAAGCACTGACTAACAAGTTACGCTGTACGGTGGAGGCATTGGATTGAACTGTAATTTTTACCTCGATTTCTTGTCCAGATGAAACTTTACTAAGAGTAGCTGCCCTAATAACTAGTGGGGAGGAATTAATCCTCACAATCACAGGCTCCGCTTCTTTAAAAAAGGTACTGTTTGATCCGCTGACACGATACTCGATAGAAGCATTTATTTCCTTTTCTTGGTTCTCTTCGCCAAACAAGACAATACTAATAGGTACATTTATCGCTTCTCCTGCGAGTAAGTTACTGAGCGGAATTCTTTCTTCAAATAAATCGCGGGCTTGTTCGTCATTTGTTTTAGTACCGATTGGGTAATTTAAAATTAGATTAGCTGACTCCATCGGTACAGAGTTTTGATTAGCAATACTAATCTGGAGTGGCACCACGTCCCCTGCTGCTACCGCAAAAGGGGCGTTGAGGCTGATGCTGATATTTCGTCCGGAAATTTGGTTAGCTCCAAAAAATAAATAGAAACTTGAAAAGATAGCTACAATTAGAAAAATACCAACACTGGCTAGCAAAATAATCCACCGATAAGACCGTTTTGACTTCTCCGCTACTGGGATGTTCTGTGGAGTAGCCTCTAAGGGTGGAGCAATGACTTCTGGCTTAGATTCACGACTTAAAGGAGCTACTAATTTGTCAGTAATTCCATCCCAGCCTCGAGCTACATTGATTTGATTATTGACCAATTTAGACTTATGACTACTGATTTCTGAGAAATTACGCTCATATAGTCTTTGTCTAAGGGCCTCGATATTCTTTTGATCTTTTATTCCCGCCATAAAATATAATCGTAGTATAGCACTGATTAGATTTATAGATGACTACTTTCTGTGGCTTTAGCCACAAGCTTTTCAAGCTTACTTTGCAACTTTTCATCCTTCTTTTTAGCGATAGTGTCGATCCCAGCATCAACTAATTCTGCGGGCAGTTGCTGACGATCTACATAACCAAGCAACAGTAAAGCCTGACAATGGATATAAGGATCCAATAATTTTCGATTCACCGACTCATCACTAATTTTCGCCAAAGCCTCTATCACAAAATCGTATAGCTCTACTGACGCTTCCTCACCACGAATAAAGCGTCGCAGTAACTTATATAGACGAATGATACTAGCCCGAGCTTCGCGGCTAGTCACAGAAGAAAAATCATTTTTAATAGCTTCAACACTTCCTACCCGCCACCCGAGCTTGCCTTTAATTAACGACACTCTGATTTGCGAAAATTCTTGCAGGGCATAGCGTTGCTTCGATCTCTCTGCACGGACACTACGGGCAGTAGCAAAAAGCATGCCTGCTTCGCGGGTGAAGAGCAAGAATGACTTATCGGCGATATTTTGCTCATAACCACCGCAGACCAATGCCTCAGTTGTATAAGTAACGTAACTCAATTAAATTTTTATTAATGTGACCACAAAGCTGTAATCCCCCGCTTTTATTTCAACCCCACTATTTTCACCAAAAATAACGTCTGTGGCTCCAACCACTTTCATAATGTTGGCTTTGTGACTACTGATGAGGGTCTGGCCGGCTTCGTTGGCCGAGATGGTTAGCTCGACTCGATCCTGAGGTGCCAGGCCTTCAGTCTTGCGCCTTCCTTGAACCCCACGGATAAACTCCCGCACCGCTCCTTCATCTACCAACTCTGGAGTCAATTTACTATCTAGCTCAACTCTTAGCTCATCCGCCTCTGTCAAAATTACTTCTTTTACGTTAACCAAGTCTTCAATCAGTGCCTTGTAGTTCTCCAGATTTTTACACAGGTTTAGACCGCCATGCACAGTGAGACTAACTAGTGGCTGTCGCACTTTTATATTTACTTTAGTCCGCTGATCTAGCGCTAGACTCACTACTTCCCTGGCGTAATTCATGCTAGTGAGGATAGATTCAGCTGCAGCGCTATCGACAGTTACGTTCTTTGGCCAAGCACTTAAGTGCACACTAGGCTGATCATTCTCTGTCTTTACTGCCAAATATAAATACTCCGAGTAAAACGGCATCGCTGGCGCCATTACTTTAGCAAGCTCAAGCAAAACATATCTGAGCGTACCCAGAGCCTCTGTCTTCTCTGATCCGTCCTCACTCTTAAAGCGATCGCGTGAGGCTTTTAAGTACCACACTGACAGGTCATCAATAAAGTCAGCTATCGGTCGATTGGCTTTATCTAGTTCGTAATTGTTGTAGCCTTCAGTAGACTGATTGACGAGCTGCCCCAATCGAGCGGTAATCCACTGATCCAAAAGATTAGTTGACTCGGCGCTTGGTAAAGTATCATCTGCAAACAACTCATACATCGCCAACACATTGTGTAGTCGACCGATGTTTTTACGCTGTAGTTCCAATACTTCCTTTTCCGAAAAGTTAACGTCTTCAGCTCTAACTGCCGGAGAACAGATTAGATAGTACCGCATAGAGTCAGCCCCAAGATGATCAAATAATTCCATTAAATCAGGATAATTACTGAGTTTTTTACTCATTTTTTTTCCATCCTCGGCTAGCACTAAACCATTTACAATTACATTCTCATAGGGACTCTTGCCAAACAAAGCCACTCCTAGAACTAGCGAAGAATAAAACCAGCCGCGAGTTTGGTCTGTCCCTTCAGCAATAAACTCAGCTGGGAAATATTCTTTTTCAAAATCAGTTTTATTAATAGCGAACGGATAGTGCTGCTGTGCGTAGGGCATAGATCCACTTTCAAACCAACAATCGAAAACGTCCGGTATACGTTCTAGCTTGGTCTCACCGTCAAACACCTCTATCTCGTCGATATACGGACGGTGGAAGTCGAGCTCGTAATGATCGTTGTGTGGGTAAGGTACAAAAGGTATTTCACGCATCTCAGCATTATTAAGCCAAAAGCCCTGCTTAAAAGCTTGTACCTCCCTGGCACACACTCCTTTAGCTGCCGAGGCGATAGCAAAAGTTGAACTGTTATGTCCAACGAACAAGATATTTTTATTCTTATACTTAGCTTCATAGTCAAACAGCGCTTGCCCAGACCGCACTTGGACGTCACGGCGATTTTCAGTAATGCCTTCTACGTGGGTTGTGTACTCAGATTCAAAATTAGGATAATTTTTAGCATACTCGCTCCAGTGTTGACCTTGTAACTGACTCCCAACTTGAATCTCAACGATTCTATCGTCAAACAACAAAGCTTCTTTGGGTAATCCAAGTTCTTCAAGTACTATTTCAGCTGTCGCTTTGGTTCGGAAAAATGGTGACGACACAATCAAATCGATTTTAGCTGACTTCAACGATTCGGCTGTCGCTTTGGTTTGTTCTATTCCTTTTTCAGTAAGAGGATCATTGTCTTCAATATTTGTTGAAACTGTAAAAGCTAAATTACTAACCGCTTCACCGTGACGCATCACTCTATAGGTATTGCCACTACTAGGGACAAACTTTTGTAGCGCTTCAAGGCTACCAAAAATTTTGTTTTCTTTGGTGATTGGGTTTTTCCAGATTGGCAACGGTGCGCCCCAATACCTTTGTCGTGAAATCGCCCAATCCCTGGTGCCCTCGAGCCACTTACCAAAGCGGTTTTTACCTACATGCTCTGGCACCCAATTTACCTTGTTATTCTCAATGATCATCTCATCTCTAAGCTCAGGCACATTCACAAACCACGAAGTAGTCGCGTAGTTTAAAAGCGGAGTATCACAACGCCAACAGTGCGGATAACTGTGAGTGATATTTTCTTTTTTGAAAATCTTACCCGTCGCTTGCAGAAACTTTAAGATTTCAATATCAGAGTCTTTATGATCAATACCCGAAGCGTCATCATCTTTAGGTTTGACTAAACGCCCGGCAAAGTCGGTGACACTTTTAATAAACCGTCCTTCGGGATCAACGTGGTGCTTAAGTGGTACACCATGTTCTTTAGCCAACTGCATATCCTCTTCACCAAAAGCTGGAGCAATATGGACTGCGCCCGTTCCGTCTTCACCGAGCTCAACATAGTCAGCATGATAGATAGTCCAAGCTTTTTCCTTGCCGGCAAATTCTTCCTCGGCAAAATAATTAAACGGTGGTTCGTAGTGGCGCCCTACTAGAAAGCGACCTTTTACCGTTTCCAAAACTTCATACGGAACTTCTCCGAGCTGTGCCAGTCGTCCTTTAGCCAAGACATACTTCTCTACCCCAGTATCGCTTTTGACGGCAACAGTCACGTAGTCAAAGTCATTGTTTACCGCGGCCGCCATATTGCCCGGCAGAGTCCAAGGTGTGGTCGTCCAGACGAGCAGACTAGTGTCGGTAACCTTACCTGCGTCGTCCAGTAGTGGCAGCTTTACCGTCACCGCTATATCCTTGATATCTTTGTAGCCTTGATTAACCTCAAAGTTTGACAACGTAGTCCCACACCTAGGACACAGATGCATCGTTTTAAAACTTTCAAATACTCGACCTTGTTCGTGGAGTGTACCAAAAACTGACCAAACGCTTTCGGTATAGCTGCTATCCATAGTGCGGTAGTCATTCTCCATGTCTACAAACCGACCCGTACGCGGAATAATCTTTTTCCAGTCGTCAGCATACTCGAGCACAGAGGCTCGCGCAGCTTCATTAAAATCCTTGACGCCGTATTCTTCAATATCGCGCTTGGTAGCTAAGCCCAGTTTTTTTTCAATCAAATTCTCGACCGGCAGTCCGTGACAATCCCAGCCCCACTTACGTCTAACTCGAAAGCCATTCATGGTCTTGAAGCGGGGAATCGCATCTTTTATTGTGCTAGGAAGCACATGTCCGCAATGTGGCAACCCCGTAGCAAACGGTGGACCATCATAAAAAACAAAATCTCCTTTAGGCGCGGAGCCTGCTGGAGTCTCTAGAGTTTTATTAAAAATATCATTCTCTTTCCAGAACGTTAACATTTCCTCTTCGCGCAAAGCGACTTCGGACTTTGGTACAGCTTCTACTACTTCGACAGTCTCGTTCTCACGATGGGTTTTTTTAGACATAAAAATTGGTTAGTTATTATATGTATATCAGACATATTTAATAATTACGTATGTATCAGACACGCTTAATTAGGATAGCATAACCCTTATAGCCTGACCACATAATCTAGAGGGCCGCCAATAATACCAAACTACTCCTTAGCTCATTAATCTGACTTGGCCAGCACTGGTAATAGTTGCTGGTACACAAATACTTATGACGTTGTCGATACCGGTTGTTCAACACATTGTAACTGATTCCAAACACCATACACTTGATCATTGACTAGTGACTTAAGCACTAGATCGATTAACAGCCAGCCAATCAAGACAATAGCAAAACCAATGAGACAGTTACTAATTAGGGACTTAGCTTGTGTCATCGCACTAGCATTACCAACTGAGACGACTAATCTAAGACCGGCGTACGCAATCAGTAGAGCCGTGATAGTGGTCAGGATGGCAATTAACCAATTAACCACAATGTGAATTAACTGGAGGACATGACAGCTTTGACACATTGGTTCACCAACGCCACCGCAAGGGACTAAGCCCGCAGCGAAAGTGAGGATTGGCAGTAACAGCAGCAAACTAACGACAGTGACTTTCCACATAATTTATACTGATTATGTCACGAACTAGGTCTTTAAAAAAGGCAAAGGTTGTGGTAGTTTGTATCCACTTGCGTCGGTACTCAAGCGGTCAACGAGGGCAGACTGTAAATCTGCTGACTTATGTCTACGAAGGTTCGAATCCCTCCCGGCGCACGGTAACAAAAATCAGCTCAAGTATTAGCTTGGGCGATTTTTATTGTGTGCGCCGTGAGCAAGTGACTCAATGTCACTTGCGTAGGGATTCGAAAGACGGAGCCGGGGACCCTTTGGGCCGGCGAGTCGGGTGAGACAGTCTGGGAAACTTTTGCAAGAGGTTGCCAACTGCGAATGCAGCGGCAACCTGAACAGAATCTGTATGCAAGCATTCTTGAACTGTATTCGTATCATAAATCCAAATAAACTTTGCTTTAGACACTCATTTGTTCAAGTGAGATTCGAGAACACTTAGTAGATCTGGAGACTATTTTTATAGTACGATAAATTCCTAAACAACGAAGCATCAACTCGATAATCTCTAGGGTCAGCGGATGAAACCTCACAACATTGACATAAGTTTAACTTAAGTTAAACTTATGTCATGAATACAAAAACCCAAAAAACTATCGTAGGGCTCAAGGAGCTTCGCGAAAACATGGAGGTCTATATAGATCGTATTAATAAAGGCGAATCCATTACTGTCTTCCGTCGCTCAACTCCCCTTTTCCGTTTATCTCCAGTTAATGCAGATGAAGTAGTTTGGGAAACTGTTGTTGATTTTACAAAAATTGTTAAAAGTGGCGTAGACGCTAAGAAAGTCCTGGCTGTCTTAAAAAAAATGCATGGATAGAATAGAAAAGTTTCTAAAAAAACTTAGCAACAAAGAACTAGATATTGTCTATAAAGTTATTGAGCAATTACTCGCAGACCAAGTATCAACTTTCGATATCAAAAAATTAAAGGGTTTTGACGATATCTACAGGGTGAGAGTTGGAAAAATTCGCATCATTTACAGCCAGAAAAATAGAGACCTCAAGCTTATTGAAATCAGCAGAAGGAGTGAAAAAACCTACAAAGATTTTTAATTTTTAGCCAACGGCAGTTCTCCTGCAGCGCCCTAACCCTACATCTGCTCAGGAGCCTTAATTCCCAAAACCCACAAGCCGTTTTTCAGAGTATTTTTCACAGCCATAGCTACCGCAATTTTATACGGAGCATAAGTATCGGTTGGATCAGCAATTTTCTCAGCTGCATAGAAGGTATTAAAGGCACTGGCCAGCTCAGTAATGAAGCCGACGACTTTATGTGGCGCTCTTTCTGCCAAAGCTTTAGCCACCACTTCTGGAAATTGATAAATAAGTCGTTCAATTTCATAAGGAATTTCTGGAGCCAACTTTATACTACCAACCAAGCCAGCGGCCTCAGCCTTTTTTAGAACACTAACAATACGAGCGTGAGTATACTGCAAGTACGGACCAGAATCGCCCTCAAAGGACAAAGCTTGTTCTTTATCAAAGATAATGTTTGTACCAGAGGCTTGGCGTAATATCTGATACTTAAGTGCTGCTACAGCTACCTGCTCTGTTAGTTCATCTAAATTATCAGTTCTAGTTTCCGCTGCTTTAACTCTCGCCTCCTCTTCCATCTCTTCCAGAAGAGATTCGCCGGTTAAGACATTACCTTTACGTGATGACATCTTACCTGTCGTCAGAGTCAGGAAGCCAGTACCAATATGCTCAAGTTTTTTATCAAGGGGAATCTCAAATACTTCACGAAGCGCAGCGAAGAGCACCTTGAAATACTCATTCTGCTCATTAGCCGTAACAATTACTGACTTAGTCCAATCTGGGAATATTGTCTGCTTAATCTGAAAGTTACCCAGATCTTTGGCTTCATAGGTCGGCAAACCTTTACTATTTATAAACACCCGTGTATGTAGACCTACTTTTTCTCCGGAATAAACAACAGCTCCATCACTTTCTTCAAAAACTCGACCAGTATTTTCTTTAACAAGACTTAGCCCTTTTGGAGCTGCTTCACTTTCAAAGATAGCAGCATTAAAAATAGTCCCTAATTGTGCGCAAATTTTATCTAATTTAATTTTGGATGTTAAAACTCCCTTATCGCGAAGCAGATTTAAATAATCATCACTGCGAGAATACAGAGCTTGATTGATACTGACTATCTCTTCTTTTGCAATTTCGTCATTGTCATAGGCTTCGTTTCCAACGCGATAAGCTTCACCAAGTACTAGAATATCTGTAGCATCTCCACTAATCTTTTTTAGTCCCCAGACACCTTTTGCAACAGTAAGGCCAATATCTGAAGGATAATTAAGACGCTTCACTTCGGCTCCCCCAAACTCAAACAACCGCGTGAGTGACTCACCAATAATGTTTCCTACTAGATTGCCGATATGAAGTGGTTTAAAAAGATTTGGACTGGTGTACTCAACTAACACTACTTCCTCAGCCAAGGAATCATTACTTCCCCATCCCTCCTTGAGCTCATTGGCGCGATTAATTTCTGACGTAAAAAAATCTCGCCCCAGGTAAAAATTAATAAAGCCAGGACCAGCAATTTCCAAGCGATCAACATATTCAATTTTGTCAGCCAATGCCGCTAGTAATTGCTCAGCCACCGTTTTTGGCACTTGCCCTACTTGCTTAGCCAGTACCATCGCGACATTACAAGCATAATCACCATGGTCCAAATCAGCTGGATGATCAATCACAAAATCAACGGCCGGGAGACCGAGTTCAACTAAGGCTTGTGTTACAGCTTCAAAGATAACATCTTTCATAAGAACCCTACAATAACTAATTATTCCACAACTGTCACGAGGTCTTGGGGCGCAGTTTTAGTATCAACTGTAAAAGTCTTACGTCCCAAAACCTGCCCTCTCTCAGTCTCGACGCCACAACGCCATTTTCCATTTTGGATATTTTTGGTCTGGGTAAAACCACGATAGCCGTTTTTGTTTTCACCAGTAATCTGATAAGGGACGGTAAAGCGAGTGACCCAGCCTTGTTCAGCTTCATAATACTCCCAGCGGTGTACTACTTTTGTCTTGATAGTAGTCGGTGCATAAACCCTAGCAAAACAATAGGCCCCACCATCAGGTAACGGATGGAACTTCTCGGTCCACAAAAAGAAATCGAAAGGTGAGAAGTGATCTTCCTTAGTGATGCGGTAACCACCGGCGACCGTTCGCTCCACATGCTGGAAAATACTTAACTCTGTGAGCGAAAGGGGTATTGGTGGAATAATATTTAAAAAGTAAAAAGTGTTAAATAATACATATAAGCTAGCAATAGTAAAAACAATCATTTTTTTCTCTAACATCAAGAAATGCGGAATGATTTTACCTAAAGCAGTCAGTAGAAGGAACATCACCAATAGGGCCAGAAGACCACTACCGATAAAAATAACCGGTCCCATCTCCCCTACTAAAACTGGGACCACTAAGACCAAGTATGAGAAGACCGCAATAAAGTAAACACTGAGATTATAACGAAGGCGATCTGAACGTTTTTGGATTAACTCATTGGCAAATATAATACCTACTATCAAAAGTAAGTATGGGGCACTCACCCAAAAGTCGCCACTCCGACCATAAAAGATGAGCATACCTGAAAGCAAACCGCCAAACGAGTACTGCATCACCATCGGCATATAACGGTGTAAAATTGGAATCAGTCGCGCTGGTACTTTTTCGGACACTCCTGCGTAAAAAAGTATTAAGGAACTTGTGGCTAAAAAGAAGTAAAAGAGCAGGATTAAATTATCTACAGTATCGTCTACCCGATTGAGCAAAATAACGTCTGTCAAAAAACCCAGCACAAAAGACACCGTTAACCAGTGATGTTGTAAGTACCGATATAAGGCTGAAGTATTTATTTTTCGCATTGTGAGTAATTTATATGTAAAGTTGACTTTACATATAGCTACCGTTACTTTATACTATTCTGTATGAAGAAATTTATTTTCATTTTAACAATCACTATCATTGCTACGGCAGCTTTTGTCATCACTCGTAATGATAACAAAAATAATGTAAGTGCACCCATAATTACGCAAAACGATTTTACAGCCACCACGACTCTGCTTGAAGCAGTGAAGGTAGAGAGCAAGACCATGATGGTGGCAGGTGGATGTTTTTGGTGTGTCGAAGCTGATCTAGAAAAACTCCCGGGCGTGCTGAGTGCTACCTCTGGCTACGCTGAGGGTTCAACAGAAAATCCCACTTACCAGGATTATAGTAAAAATGGGCACCGTGAGGTGGTTGAAGTTACCTACAATCCGCAAGTGGTTACTTTTTTCGAGATTGCTATCTATACCATCAAGCACATGGACCCGACTGATGGTGGCGGTTCTTTCTTTGACCGAGGTAAATCTTACAGCCCGGCACTCTATTATGAAAACAAGGACGAGAAAAACATTTTAGAAAATATCGTGGCTGATATTGAAAAGAACGGTCCCTACCAAAAACCCTTAGCGGTCGACCTAGTCGCTAGACCAACATTCTGGCCGGCCGAAGACTACCACCAAGACTACTACAAAGGCAGCCTAAGCGGGATAAAGTACAAATATTATCGTTCTGGTTCTGGTCGCGACAAATTTATCAGTGATAACTGGGGCACAGACACTGGCCCAACCCTACAATGGCAAAATAATACTAATAATAAAACTAGTTCCACTACTATGACTAATAAAGATTCTTGGCTTGAGTACATTAAACCTAATCTGACTATTCTCAAAAATACACTTGAACCGTCAGCCTATAAAGTAACCCAGGAAGAAGGGACCGAAAGGGCCGGCAGCCACCCCTATGACAAACTCTACGATCGTGGTATCTACGTCGATATATTATCAGGTGAACCACTCTACTCTTCCAAAGATAAGTTTGACTCTGGGACTGGTTGGCCATCTTTTGTGGCGCCAATCTCAAAAACTGCGTTGACTGAGCATGTGGACAAGAAATTATTCAGCACAAGAACCGAGACCAGATCAGCTATCGCTGACAACCACCTAGGCCATGTCTTCAACGATGGTCCGATAGACCGTGGTGGCCTACGCTATTGTATGAATGGCGTGGCCCTAAAATTCATCGCTGAAGCCGAGATGGAAAAACTAGGCTATGGCGAATGGTTGGCCAGTCTGTAACTCCAAGACTTACCTCACCTAAAACAAAAGCCGGGCAGTCCTTACGGACTGCCCGGCTTTTGTATTGTTTCCTATCACTTATTAATAGTATTTTAATTCATCGTTTATGTATATCTACACAAACTTCTCTGGTACCGGAAAAGCTTCACACATGGTCTGCACTTCTGTTTGTAGCTCCTGCTTTTTAGCTGCATCATTTCGCGCCGCCATTGTCTCAATCATAATTTCAGCCAACCTTGATGCCTCTTTTTCTTTCATCAGTCTAGTGGTCATGGCTGGTGTACCAAAACGAATTCCTGAAGGATCCATGGCTGTTCGTGGCTCATCGGCGATCATGTTTTTATTTAGTGTAATTCCAACTTCATCAAGTACGGTCTCTGCTTCTTGCCCAGTCACACCAAGAGAGCCGTAGACGTCAGCCAAGAGTAAGTGGTTGTCGGTACCGCCACAAAGCAGTCTCACTCCTTTTTCCTTAAATACTGCTTCCATCGCTTTAGCGTTCTTGAGCACTTGCGCCGCGTAGTCTTTGAAAGACGGATGCAGCGCTTCTTTGAAAGCGACGCCTTTAGCCGCAATAATATGCATATGCGGTCCACCCTGCATGCCCGGAAAGACTGACTTGTTGATACGTTTGGCAATTGCTGCATCCTCCCTGACTAAGATCATGCCCCCTCGTGGACCACGCAGAGTTTTGTGAGTGGTGGTCGTCATGACGTCAAAACCATAATCAAACGGATTTTTAAGTGCTCCTCCGGCAATCAAGCCAGCGATATGCGCCACATCAGCGACCGTATACGCCCCCACTTCTTTCGCAATCTCTACAAACTTGGCGTAGTCTAGCTCACGACTGTAAGCTGAAAAGCCAGCCAAAATAATCTTTGGCCTTTCTCGCAAAGCCACTTCTCGAAGGGCGTCATAATCTATCTCCCCCGTTTCGACATTTTTCATTTTATACCGCACGAAGTTGAAGACTTTGTTGATGGCCGTAGTCGGGTGACCATGGGTCAAGTGACCGCCATGAGACAGATCCATGCCAAGCACAGTGTCGCCTGGTTCCATCAAAGCGAAGTACATCGCCAAGTTGGCAGCAGCTCCTCCCAGTGGTTGTACATTGGCGTAGCCAGCGTTAAATAATTTCTTCGCCCGCTCGATAGTGATAGATTCCATGATGTCAGTATATTCCTGACCACCGTAATAGCGCTTACCGGGATAGCCTTCAGAATACTTATTCGTAAAGACTGAGCCATTGGCTTCACGAACGGCCCGCGAGACATAGTTTTCGCTCGGGATTAGTTCAATCCCCTTTCTTTCTCTTTCCTCTTCTCCGACTAGTGTCGCATACATCTCCTCATCCTGATTTTTTATAAATTCGTATTCATTCATAGGTAAAACTAATTAGGTAAATAAACAACAAATAAAAAATCGGAAGCTAGATCATATGACAATATTTAATACCGCCATTTTAGCATTTTGGCCAGTCTTATGGCTAATTCTTATTCTCCAGCAAACACTTACTAAAGTCTGCCTTGTATGGCACCACATCAGTATCTTTGACAAACTTTCCCTCAACTATCTTCCCAGTACGTGAATTAATCTCTGTATATACCTCATCCATGACCTGCGACGGGCTGTAGCCACATTTTGTGATTGCGCCTGTTGCAAAAACAATGATGTCTGCAAAGGCATCCACAATCTCTTCTTTGGTCGGATTGGTTTCAGTCACTATTTCTGCGGCGTAATTACTAGCTTTTTCCCTAGCTGTCTCGCTATTGTAACTGCCAGTGCTTTCCAGTAACTCCTCCACTATAAACGACACTTCTTTCTCATGATTGAAAGGCTTGCTTAGTAAATTTCTCTCTTCGTTCCATTTTACAATTTTTTGGAAAAGATCCATATTTAAATTATTTTTTTAACCTCCTCATAAATCAGCACGTGTATCTCTTCTCTTGATTTAATTTTATTATCAGCTACACAATCAATCGCTATCCAATTATTTTTGTTGGCTACTATACTTCTGGCTCTCTCTTCAGTCCGCAATTGATGCTCCATGTCTTGCTCAGCCACATCTTTAGTCTTGGCGTCTAATTTCCCTTCACTGACCGCTTGTGATTTTAAATGATTCCTGACGGAGTTTGGTACAGCCAAATACAAAATCATATCCGGTCTTGGAATACCAAAGATATGATGCTCCATATGATCTAGCCAACTAAGGAAAGATTCTAGTACTGCCGGGTCACTAATCTTAGCTCCTTGATGCATCATGTTCGCACTGACATAACGATCCAAGATAACGACCTTATCTTCTTTAAGCCATTCCTCTAGTCGAGGCTTACTTTCAAATCGATCAGCAGCGTAAAGTGCTGAGGCAATACGTGGGTCCACTGCCATAAAATCACCCCGCTTGCCATCAAGACATTCTCGGATAAGTTCACCAAAAGTATTTTGGGCGTATTGTGGAAAATCTAAAGTTTCCACCTTCTGCCCTTCAGCCCGTAAGCGCTGCACCAGAAGTGACGCTTGAGTGGCCTTACCGGCACCATCACCCCCATCAATCACTATAAGTTTTCCTAACATTTCTTTATCATACCATTCCACTTATTTATAGGCACATCTGTACAAAAGCTAGGGATTATTGTAATAACCGAAAATATTTAGCCTTAGGGCGTATACCGCGCTAAAATAGCTCTATATGCAAAACCTTAACCATTTTAAAGCTGACTTGCCCGGAGGAGGCCAAATTGTCGTAATTGACCCTGGAGCAAGCCTAACAGCTGAAGCTCTCGCCATGTTGCAAGCACTCCACTCTCGTTCTATCGGTGGAATCGACAGTCACTTAGAAGTCTTAGCCGAAAGGGGCGCTGATAAATTTATGTCGACTTTTTATGTCGGATATGGGCATAAATCAATTGGTGACTGTGGTAACGCTGTTGTGTTTATTGAAGGAGTATCAATGCTCGCTGCCAAAGCAGTTCAAGATTACAAACTTTACAATGGACAAGAAGCTTCTACTCGCTACATTGATTTTGCCGAACAGCCATTTATAAATCCACTCGGTACTGAAGCTGGAACAAAAGTGCTAGAAACTTGGCGTACTTTCTACCTCAAGGCGGTCGAAGAAATGAAGGTCACTCTCAAAGTGCGCTACCCAATTCAATCAGGCGAAAAAGAGACTACTTACTCTAAAGCAATCAACGCTCGTGCTTTTGATATCTGCCGTGGTTTTCTACCGGCTGGAGCATCCACCAACCTCGCCTGGTCTGGTACTCTCCGTCAGTTTGCTGATCGTATCGCTTTACTTCGCCACCACCCCCTACGGGAAGTTCAAACTATTGCTGCTATATTAGAAGACGGATTGATTGCCCGTTATCCAAACTCATTTGATGCCTCTAAGAAGCGTTATGAAGACACTGAGGCTTACGTCGCCAAGACGATGGAGCACTATTACTATCACGATGTTAAGTGCCCAGAACTAAGTCTAATAAGAGAAAATATCGACAAAGATGCTCTCCTTCCCTATAAAACACTTCTGTCTACAAGACCTATCAAGACTGAGTTACCAAAGTGGCTTGGCTCATATGGCGAAGTAACATTTGCTTATCAGCTTGATTTTGGCTCATTCCGCGACATCCAACGCCACCGTGCTATAACACAACGTATGCCTCTTTTGACCACTGAGCTTGGTTTTAACACTTGGTACCTAACTGAACTTACCCCAAGCCTCCGTACTGAAGCAGAAGCAATCATCGCTAGTCAAAAAATCGCCACTGAGGCCTTGGCACAGAATCTAATCCAAAGTCAGTACTACCTACCTATGGGTTACAACATCAGTAACTACTTCAGTGGCGACTTACCAGCCTTGGTATACCTGGTCGAACTACGAGCAA
>Ga0163147_10001772_pt1 | contig 32062 bp, 36 predicted proteins | sample OliLakLV19MP6G1_FD_148597 | JGI IMG/M metagenome (GOLD analysis project Ga0163147, IMG submission 148597) | Freshwater microbial mat bacterial communities from Lake Vanda, McMurdo Dry Valleys, Antarctica- Oligotrophic Lake LV.19.MP6.G1 | ecosystem: Environmental > Aquatic > Freshwater > Lake >...
CTGGCAAAGGTTTGGGACTGCTTTAATAAGCCATCTACCAAGGTAGTCTTGCCATGGTCAACATGTGCGATGATTGCGATGTTGCGAATCTTAGTGGGGTCTTGGGTTGCTTGTGTCATATACCTAAAAATAAAAAGAGCGCCTATTACCTAAGCGCCAACGCTTAATATTAACACAATTATAGCATAACTACCTTAAATAATCAAAAGCATTTTGCACAACAAATACCTATCATTTGGCTTAAGTGTTAAAGCAAAAACTAAAGTAATATTGAGCTGACTGGTTCTAAAGGCACGGCTCGTGACAAAGTCTTGTTGAGCATATTTTGCATTTCATGCTGGTTTAATGAGCTGACCTGATTTTTAACAAGACCTAGTTTTAACCAGTGCCAGGGAGTTTGATTGGCTATTACTCTTCGTGACCTCAACCCCAAAGCGCTTCTTAATGCCGTCTTTTCTGCTTCAACTGTATATTGATGGCTACGTTCAGAAATTAATTTATCTTGCAATTTTGCTTGTAAACGTGTGACATTACTTTGTTTTATGTAGACTTCGGCAGAAGTAAGGTTAAGGACAACTCTCTCTGTGGCGGTAGCCACATATACTAAGGGATCTACCGCAAAAGCGCCCAGTAAAAGTTTGACTTGTTGTAGCTCGTCGAGAGAATCGTCTTTGCAGTCTAAATCCTCAATTTCTTCGGGCGTAACGTAGGTAATTGCTGGATTGGTGCGCAACTCCAATATCACGCCACCTGGTGCAATAATGTCGAATTTTTCCACGGCATCATCTAACCATTTGGTTGAGACAGGTCGGCCAATACCTACCGAAGGGCCTCGATAAACCCCACTCAAATGACTATTACTTTGCATTTCATAATATTCACATATTTATGAACTATTTGCAAGCTAGGTAAGCTTAGACCATGCTGACACAAATACAAAAATCGAGATAAAATGATTATACATTAGCATTTTATTGACGCGAGCGGTATAATAGTTGTTACGGGGCTGAATTTTAAGCTCGACGTTGGTCTTTATCGGTTTTGGTCGCAGGTCGCTTGTCAGCGCGAGGCCTATCACTTGTTGTTTTTTAATGGCGAGAGTGCTTAGTTTTGTAACGACAAACTGTAATCTGAGTGAACCATAGCAGCTGCTATGTTAAATGAAGAGACCAGTTTTGCAGTAGAAAATAAGTAGTCGCAGACCGGAAAATAGCAAGTGGTAGACCTCTAATAGGCAAAACTCAGTAATTGCAAAATTATCTGATCGCGTAGCTAGTGCTTGGAACAGTGTAAAAGCTGCTTTCACTCCACAGTTCGCAACAGTTTTAGTTTAATCTAAAGCCGTGTCTAGCGTGACACCAGATAGTGCTACGACACGCCATATTTCTGGATGCTCAGATTTTACGGTCCGTAAAATTTGTTAAGATTTAGGACAATCAGGAAACGACTTTTTGGTCATTTACCGGTAGTTTCTTGATAAATTTCAAATGACCTATGCCTGTAGAAGCCTAACCAAGATAAACTAGCGGACGTGGGGGCAGTACCCACCAGCTCCACCAAGAAAAGTGTCCAATCGCAAGATTGGGCTTTTTTCTTGGTCAAGTTTTGTAGAGGGTACTGTCCCGAGAGGGTGAGAATTGCCAGTGACAATTTGCAAGAGAGATTTCAGATACGAGCTGGCTCTTAATCCAGGAATCTCTGAACAAGCAGCGAAGCTGCGGGTACCCACCAGCTCCACCAATTTAAGTATAAATTTTACATTTTCTCAAATATCTGATTATGTTAATATTTCTACCGAGAGTATACTTAGATTTGTATGAAAAAATATTTTTATGTAGTACTTATCATTCTAATCGTGCTTGTTGCTTCTGGAACTGGTTATCATATTACTCGTCAAAATGATAATAAAACTGCCCCACAAAATAGTAATAACACTCCAGACGGTACAAGTAAGACCCTTGATTTAAGCGGACAGCAATTGACTACAATACCAGAGTCCGTATTAGACCAGATTGACATTACTTCGTTAAATTTATCCAACAACCAACTCGTGACTTTGCCACCGGGAATAGGGAAAATGACAAATCTTAAAGTATTGAATGTAGAAAATAATCGACTTGTAACTTTGCCTGTTGAGATAGGTCAGCTCAAAAACTTAACATCGGCAGATTTTTCTAATAATCGGCTGGCGAGTCTACCTCCTGAATTAGGCACTCTCACCCAACTTAAATCTTTAAACTTAGATGGTTATAAGTCTTCTCAGAGTGATATTGATGAACTCAAAGTCAAGCTCCCTAATACTGAAATTAGAACGTAGAACATTATGAATGATGCTAAGCTATCCTCACAAAAAGGCAAAATTGATTTAAAAATAATCCTGGTTGTTTTATTACTTGTTTTAATTGCTGGCCTGATTGGATGGCGACTGGGTCACTCCAATAAGGGAAGCGATAAAACTAGTGTTACTAATTCTAGTTCTTCTAGTGAATCAGCAGCAAGTACTGCGGATGTAAAATCGCTCGTTACCTACACCCTGCCAGAAGGATGGAAGGAAGCAACATGTACGAGCCAAGCAAATACGGTATTTATTGTTCCTAGTGGTGCCTCACTACATTGTGATACTGCCTCAATCGCGCCTATCAAATTATCTGTTGACTCGCAGAACACAACAGATTGCCAAGAACTTAGTAATGTGCACGATGTTCGTAAACATATATGTAAATCTCTATATATTGGTGGCCACAAAAGTTTACAAGCATTAACTGAATATCCAAAATCCCCAACTTATCCAGCAGACACAACTATTTCTGATTACTACATTGATACTGGTAAAGGAGCGATAAGAGTTCGCTACACTTACACTGCTAGTAATGATTATCAAATAGGCTTTGATGAGTTAGCTAACAGCGTGAAGGTTAATCCTTAAAGCAGGGCTTAGGGCACAGAATCAATCTTGCGACGATTCCACTGAGTAAGTAGTAGCTCCCTCCACCGCCCAGTTCTTGGTAGATTTGGTGCCAATTATTTTGTATTTGCTCCACCAAAAAAGCTTGAGAGAAATCTCTGGCTTTTTATCTATGGGTGGTGAAAGCCGTTTTGTTTATCTATACAAACCTGGTCATGCATGAGTGTCAAAATCTCAACCAATGATTCTTGCTGTTTGGTGCTTAAAGCCGCAAACGTGGGCGCATGGTAATTGTTCAGTACCCGCAGGGCTTGCTCGGTGAGGCGTTCGCCTTTGGGCGTAAGGCGGGTGATGTGCACACGCCGGTTTTCGGGATTGATTTTTGTACTTAACAAACCTTGTTTCTGCATCAGCTTGATTTGGCGACTGATGCTAGCCTCGGTCTGCCCCAGTTTGTCGGCAATCTGGCGTTGTTGAATACTGGGATTCCAGCCCAGTACCATCATGATTTTGAACTGAGAAAAGCCAATGCCAAGCTGCTCTTGTAGCACCTGATCCGATTGACGACCGAGCATAAAGGCCAAGTGGTTGAGGAGATAACCGATGTTGTTGGTGGGCTGCATAGTGGTTTTCCTTAAAATTAACTGTAGGAGTTAATACTTAACAAGTCAAGTATCTATGTTCTTTGTTAAAGAACCAAAGTCTGCCACTTTGTGCCGACAAAGTAGCACAAAACTCTTGGGCGGCTGTCTCGTCTTGATGCATTTGCTTGTACAAAACAGGCTTGCTGCGGAACTTGCCAAAAGTTTGCCCACTGGCAACCATTTTGGCTGCAAACAGTCCTCGCACCCAAGGGCGCCTCTTTTGTACAACATCTACTCAGGACTCAACAGATGCCCAAACCCTTACATTCTCAGGCTCGAGCAAAAAGTGAGAACGATTTGGTTCCTTGGAAAGGAACACTTATCCCAGGCCTATTTGTTTTCTGTATAAATTCGGTGCCAGTCATCTAAGCTTAGTTCTTGGGCACGGGCTGTTGGTTTTATACTGGCCCGTTGCAGCAGATCATTTGTTTCATCTTTACTGAGTTGCAATCCACCACTAAGCGAATTAAGCAGTGTTTTGCGACGATTACTAAAGCCGGCCTTGACCAAGCGAAAGAATTGCTTAGCATCTACGTCTGGGAAAAGTGGCTCTGGACGACGCTTGAGAATAAGTACTTGTGAGTCGACTTTGGGCGGTGGAACAAAGAGTTTTGCCAGTATAACTTGCCCTAACGATACGTGGTAATAAAGCTGCACAGCCACACTTACGAAGCTCGTCTTGCCCGGGGCGGCGGCCACCCGCTCGGCTACTTCCTTTTGGACAAGTAGAACTGCCTGCACAGGTTGGTGGCCCGTTTCTGTCAGCAATCGCAGCAAATATGCCGTCAGGTAATACGGGATGTTGGCCACAATCTTATAGTTTGAGGGTAGCTGCGATAGATCAAACTGGCGGATATCGCCCTGCAGTATCTGTAGCTTAGATTCATACTCAGGCAGGTTTTTATAGACACCAATGAGATTGGTGACCAAGGCTTGATCGAGCTCAATGGCAATAACTCTTTTAGCCTTGGGCACTAGGAGCATAGTCAATGTGCCCAAACCGGGTCCAATCTCTAGCACCACATCCCTAGATGTTAGCTGGGCCGCCTGCTCTATAGTTGACAGGCTAGCTGCATCCGTGAGCCAGTGTTGACCTAGCTGTTTGTTAGCTGGAGTGGAGTTAGACATGCTAGTTTATTACCAATAGGTATGGCCAATCCAAAAATTATATGCTGCGGCCCAGCTACCATACCTGCCAGTTGCATATCCAGAACACCAGCGTAGCTGAGTGACAGGGCTAGTACGCCAATCCGCACCCGCAGAGGCCATCTTGTTTGCTGGTGTCGATTGACAGACACCATACCCAACAGACGTGGAGCTTTCTGCTCCTGGGAATTTTTCGGCGTAGTAGGCTGGACAACTGGTTTGACCCTGCCAGCGTGTCGGGCACCATAGAGCATTCTCGCGACTGATAATGTAGTTGACATATGGGTAGTCAGATGAGGCAATGCCGGCGGCAGCCATAAGTGATGTCTTGTCTGCCGGAATAGAGATCGCCTTGCCCCTGGCAATAATATTTTCCACTGGATTCTGGGCAATTACCTCCTGGATTTTGACCCTGCCCACTTCCTGGCCATTCCTAAGCTCAATCTGATAGGTCACAATGCGTTTACCAGGGGTGCCCTGCTGCCGCAGGGCCGTTGTACCAAAAGATAATGTTTGATCTTCGATAACCTTGGTGGGCATAGGTATGGGCTCCTCAACCGTTGCAATCTGTATACCTATGCGGTTAACGAAGATTTGTGCATTGGGCGTTAGCGGCGTAGCAAGATCGGGTTGAACGGTGTCACTGGCGATGAGCTTGACGTTTTTTTCCTTCAGCACTTCGCCGACCGTTTTGGCATGGGTACGAACAACCACCGGCGTACCATAGAGGATTAGGTAAGCCGGTGTGGCCCGCCTAATAACAACTTCCTCGCCTATGGAACTATGGCGTAAAATGCTGCCTGGCAATTCTTTGCGGACATCGTCTTCTGGGTATACGACAATGCCGGCACGCCTGGCGATAGTGCGGCCGGTGGCTGCTGCGCTGAGGGTAAAGACTTTGCGGTCACCATCTATAACTGTCACTGGTCGGGCGCGATAAACATTGATCCGGAAGTTGTCCTCAACTATGGGAGTTTCTACGGCTGGTTCAACAACATCGCCCTCGCTTAGTGCAATATTGAGCCGATTTAATAGCTCGCCGACGTCCGCCGCACGGGTCGGTACGGTTTGCTTTTTTTTATCGTACGACACAATCACAACATGTGAATCAGCGGCGTCGGTCGTTTGGCCACCAAGACTAACAAGGCCAATTGCCGTTAATACAATAAGTACTATGAGGGTAGTAATAGGAACTACAGCCAGGTGATGCTTGAACTTAAGCAACCGTTTGCGCTTGGACCGAATATATTTGGGAGAAAGCTTGAGCATGAGTTTAGGCATGTGCGAATTGCCAGACCAAGTGTTTATACCCGACTTACGCAGAATCGTTCGTTCCCAGGGTAAAGCTGGGTGAGCGAAAACAGTTTTATCGGAAAGAGATGTATCCGTAGATACATCGAAAGAGGAAAAAATGTTTGTAGCCAGCCAGATTTGGTCTGGGCATGGAGGAGTTTTGCGTAAGTCGGGTATAGACAAATGTACATGAGTTTCACCTTAGAATGACATCTAGTAGTGTAGCAAATTTCCTTGGGGTGCTCAAAATTCACCGTGGTGCCAGCGCTCCAGAATTATTCGGGTGCTGTTAGTAATTCGCACTTTTTGCAATAAATCGGCGAGTGGCAGCCACTGAACACTCACGATCTCTCTACGCGATACAGTGGGAGCCAACGGTTGAGCTAGCGTAACAACAAAGCAATGTAATCTACAGCGAAAACCGTGGCTACGAGAATCTACTGGGCCAAGTAATCGAAGTTGCTTGGTATTAATGAAAAAACCCGTTTCTTCCTGTACTTCCCGTGCGGCGCTTTTGGCAAAATCTTCGCCCCGGCCGATGCCACCGCCAGGCAATTTCCACGAGCCGTCTCCCAACCAATCTTTCAAAACTAAAACTTGATCGCCACAGTGTATAACCACCCGCGTTCGTTCGCTGTCCCGCAGGTAAAAGTAGAGTACTGGCCAGCTCAGCCAAAATGCTGTATTACCAGTGATTTGCAAAAACTTGTTCACAGTTTCTCCAATAGGGCAAAAGACAGATTGAGTTTTTTGGTACCACGTTGTCTAAAGTGTACCAGAATATCATCGCCATGTATCTCTAGCACTGTGCCTAGGCCAAAATGTTTATGACGTACCCTATCGCCCTCGTTCAGCTCGGGGACATAATGCGGTTCTAGCACTGCCTGGGTTTCGGTTGGCAGAGCCGTAGTTGCGGTTTGAGCCTCAATATCGCTCAAAAAGCGACTGGGGGGATTATGCTGTACGCCGCCATAGAGCATACGGCTGCTAGCATACGCTAGGTAAAGCTCTTCTTTTGCCCTGGTCATGCCAACGTAGCATAAACGGCGTTCTTCTTCCATTTCGGCCGGGTCATACAGTGCCCGGCTATGCGGGAAAAGCGTTTCTTCCATGCCAATCATAAAGACAACTGGGAACTCTAAGCCTTTGGCCGAATGTAGGGTCATAAGTGTTACGGCACCAGCCTGTTTATCGGTGCTGTCAGTAGTTGTGTTAACGTCATCAAGGTCACTCACCAACGACACTTCTTCCAAAAAGCTACTAAGGTCTAGATCCCGATACTCCTGGGCAACACTAATAAGTTCACGGACGTTTTCTTGGCGGGATTCACCTTGCGGCGTGCCGTCGTCCAGATAATGATAGTAATCCAGCCGCCGAAGCAACGAATCAATGAGCTCCGGCACGGGCGCCTCGCCCATCACTTCACGTAAGCTAACCAATATGTCATTTAGCTCAACTAGCGCTTTGCGAGCCTTAGGAGTCAACCCTTCACACATTTCAACTTCCGTCAACGCTGTGTGAAAGGTTGAACCTCTCACAGTTTGCCAATTTAGAAAGGTTTGGAGCGACTTTGTGCCAAAGCCTCGGGTGGGCACATTAACAATGCGCTCAAAACTAATGCGATCCTCTGGCTGGTAGATGAGCCGCAGGTAGGCCACAATGTCTTTGATCTCCTTGCGATCATAAAACCGCTGGCCGCCAACAATACGGTATGGCAGCCCATGGTGAACAAATGCCTCCTCAATAGAACGGCTCTGGGCATTGGTCCGGTACAGCACTGCAAAATCAGCAAAGCGGCGCAGACCCATCTGTACTGCCGTATGAATACGCCGTACGATCGCCTCGCCTTCGGCACGCTCGCTTTGTACCGCTAGTAATTGTATCGGCAGCCCACCGGTAGCAGCGGTCCAGAGTTTTTTGTCGGAACGCTGGAGGTTTTTGGTGATAACAGCGTGAGCGGCATCGAGAATCGGCTTAGTACTACGATAATTTTGCTCTAGCTTAATGATAGTCACCTGGGGATAATCCTTTTCAAAGTTAAGAATATTGCGAAAATCAGCACCTCGCCAGCTATAGATGCTCTGCCAATCATCCCCGACTACGGCAATATTTTGATGCCCAGCGGTTAAGAGTTTTACTAGCTTGTACTGGGCAGCATTCGTATCCTGGTATTCATCGACCATGATATAGCGAAACTGGCGGCGCCATTTATCACGAAGTTCAGCCTGGTCCTCTAGCATCTTAACCGTCCGGTTAATTAAATCATCAAAATCCAGGCCCGAAGCGTCGTGTAGAATCTGTTCATAGATAGGGTAAACTTTGGCAGTGATACGCTCGGCTGGCCCGTTGATGGTAGCGGCATATTGGCTGGGGCTAATCATTTCGTTCTTGGCACTGCTGATGAAGCTAGCAATCAAGCGCGGTGGGAAGGCTTTTTCGTCTATCAGAAGTTGTTTGCTGGCCCGTTTGACTGCAACCAAGCGGTCAGATTCATCAAAAATAACAAATGAACGTGGTACACCAATGTGTTCGCCATCCTGCCGCAGCAACCTAACACAAATTGAGTGGAAGGTCCCCACAAATGGCAAAAATCCGCGGTTGCCAGCGTTTTCGCCCATAAGTTTGGCAACCCGTTCACGCATTTCGCGGGCGGCTTTGTTGGTAAACGTTACTGCCAAAATATTGTAGGCTGTGGCTTTTTGGGTGGCTATAAGATAGGCAATACGGTGGGTCAGTGTTTTGGTTTTGCCCGACCCAGCGCCAGCTAGAATCAGCAGCGGCCCCTCGGTTGTCTTGACCGCCCGTTGCTGCTCTGGATTGAGCCCCGTAAGTAAGTCTTCTAACACCTACCTATTCTAGCAAAACCTGCTGCTGTTTGTGTTAGAACATCGGATTAAAGGTTAAGCTCCACGCTCTTTACAATCTTTTCAATATCGGCTAAGTGACTTTCAAGGCCTTCGCGCTGTATGTAATTAATACCGAATTCTGGTGTGCTTTCAAATTTATAATAATACTCAGTATCGCCTGGTTGTGCTGTATCTGGGAGTGATTTGTTTGGGTGATTTTCGTACCTTGTAACTTTTACGCCACTAACCGTGCCGATGACAGTAGTAATGCCGGTTCGAGTGTAAGGGACGCGATCACCGACATAAAGCATTGCAGCAAACTGACAAATACAACCTCTTAATATTTCTTCCTTTACTATCGTCGGTTTTGTTCCATCTATGACTTTAAGGTCGTCTGTAAGTACTTGTACGTTATCATGTACAAACATATCATCCCTGACTTGACTTACGTTTATTGTCCAGCCATCTGGGATTAACAAACTAAATTTATTATTAAATGATGAAACCCTTGTCCATTTGGAGGAAGCATCAGCAACTGGGGTTGGTTTTGAAGTAGACGCAACTACGTTTGTTTGGCTACTTTTGTCCAGCGAGGTTTTGGTTGCTTTGTCTGACTTGTACACCCACCAGCCAACGAAACCGATGATACTCAGAATGAGAATAAGACCAATTACTTCTGCTGCTCCAAAGCCTTTTTGATTGAGTTTTTTCATAACCATTAGTATGACCCCCTAGTTATTTATCAAGTTGATGGGGGGTTTTATGTTCGTTTTTATCACGCCGGCGTCAATCAGTAGATCCACAGCTAGAACTGCACCGATTAACACCAGCACTAGTAGTAGCATAAGTCGGCGCATTGAGCGGCGCTTCTTTTTACCGATCTCCACAAAGTAGTTTTTCTCGGCAATAAGCTTCTCTAGAGATTGTTGTTTGGCAGCCGTTTCCTGCTGCTGTTTGTCGGCAATTTTTTGGGCTTCGGCCTGACCGACTGGGTTACTAATTGCAGCACTGGCATCAGTTCCATTCGATTGATCGGCTGACTTTTCCTCTGTAGGCTCGGCTTTTGGATCTTCTGACGATTGATCGGTGGTAGGAACCGATGGCTGGTTTGCTGTCGGGGCAGCTTCTTGGGCACTAGCCGGTTCGGCGGGTATGGTTTCGGTAGTCTTTAGAGGTTCGATCTTTACAGCCGAGGGAGATAGCAGCCGGCCCCTCGAAGACTTGCCATCAGCTGGTTTGTCTTCTTGGCTTATTAGGATCTTAGCCTTGGTTTTGTCGGCTAGGTCACGGGCACTTATGTCTTTTACCATAGGGTCTTGTAGCAAGGGTTTATGGCCAATTATTACCGGCCTGGCGCTGGCATTGGCTGCTGTTTTACCTGGTTTGGCAACGTCAAAGACCTTATTGGTATTGTCACTTTTACTATTTGCCATGTTTTACCATTTCTTTTTCATACCGCAACCGATAGGCAGCTGCCACAATGCCCGCAAACTTATGATAGTTCAGGCTAGCCGCTCCAATTAAGGCGCCGTCACAACCTTCAAGTTCCAGATAACCTCGCACAATCTGGTCATCAACGCTACCACCATATAATATGCGTACTTGGTTGGCTGCTTTGTCACCGTATAACTGGCTGATCTGCTGCCGAACAAAGTCCATTTCTCGTTTGACTTCATCTGGCTTAGCAAGGATACCGCCAAAGGTACTAATAGCCCAAACAGGTTCATAGGCAATCACCACGTTACTAATATCCTCGGAGGTAAGGTTACTAAGCGCCGTGGTAATTTGGTCGTGCAGTACTTGGCGGGTTTCGCCAGCTCGTCGCTCGGTCTGGGTCTCGCCCACGCAAAGAATTGGCATAATACCGTTGCGGATGGCAGCTGCTACTTTGTCGCGAACTGTCTCGAGATCTTCGTGGAAGTATAGACGCCGCTCGGAGTGGCCCACCATAACATAATGAACGAGGTCCTGAAGCATAGTAAACGACACTTCACCGGTGTAAGCCCCATCATCCTTATGAAAGGCGTTCTGGGCAGCTAAGCGAAACTTGCGACGGTCAATTTGTAAACTAAGCGGCTGCAGGGTCAAAAGACTGGACGCCAGCACTACCTCGATATCGCGGTGGATTTTGATCCGCTCTTGTAAACGGTGCACCAGCAAGCTGGCCTGAGCGGTATCCAGGTTCATCTTCCAATTAGCAACCAGTAGGGTCCTTCGCATATTTTTACTTAGAGCTTATGCTTATCATTTTACCTGAGGTTGGGATGATTGGCGATTTTTATTTAGTAGTGCTTCTACAGCTGGCAGCGCTTTGCCGCTCATAAGCTCCAAGCTTGCGCCTCCACCAGTCGATACATGATCAAAAAACTTTACTTCACCACGACTCTCTATGTAACCAACCGTGTCACCACCACCGACTAAAGTAAATGGTCGGTTTCCAAACTGTCCAGTCATAGCATCAACAATAAGTTCGGTACCATGGGCAAATGGACCGACTGGTCCAACCAGTGCTGGTGTCTCGGTTACGCCCATCGCACCATTCCAAATAACCGTATTGGCCAACTGCATACCACCGGCAATAAAGGCTCCCGAAAACGGCCCAATGTCCAAAATCATTTCATCCTGGTTAATTTTGCTTGCCGAACGTGGTGGCTGCTTGGGATAGTGTTCAACGTCAGCAATTACATGGGTGCTCCAATCTACAATGCGCGTCGGTGCAGTTTTATCAGACCGCTTTGCCACTACACCATCTTGCGGCAAATAAAAGATAAACTGTTGTTTCTTGGCTTTAGTTCGGGCTCGTTCTAAAATACGCTTGGCCAGAGGCACGTCATCTGGTTCGGTCAGGCTTTTACCTGTTTCAACGCCCTCTGCGAGCAAAAAAGTATTGGCCATAGCTCCGCCAACGGCCACAAAATCGGCTACGTCAATGAAGCGGTTTAGGACATCGAGCTTATCGGAGATCTTGGCTCCGCCAATAATGGCCATCAGAGGACGCTGCGGGTCTTGCATAACACTAGTTATGGCGTTGACTTCTTTTTCTAGTAGCAAGCCTGCGACCGCCGGTAACAAACCCGCCACGCCATCGGTTGAGGCGTGCTTGCGGTGGGCATTACCAAAGGCATCTTGCACAAATACATCAGCCCCAGCGGCCAGTTGTTTGGCAAACTCAGCATCGTTTGCCTCTTCGCCAGGGTGAAAGCGGGTGTTCTCAAGCAATAATATATCGCCCGATTGTAGGCGCTCTTTGGCGGCTTCGGCCAGCTTGCCAATACAGTCCTGTGCAAACGCAACATCACGCTTTATGAGATGCTCCAAGGCTATCGCCACTGGTTTGAGGCTGTACTGCGCCATAGCCCTGCCCTCTGGCCGACCCCGGTGACTGATAAGCACTATGCGGCAGTCGTTCTGCATCAAATACTTTATTGTTGGCACCGATGCTTGCAGACGATAGCTGTTAGTAATCTGACCCTGGGTATCACCTGGCACGTTATAATCGACGCTAACCAGCACTGTCTTGCCCGTTAGTCGAACGTCCCGAACCGTCTTTTTGCTGAAGCTCATTGAGACGAGTTGCCCACCTTTATGCACCTACTATAACAGACGGACTTTGATAGTATCGGTTGTGCCGACAACACCGGGGTATTGGCCCAAGGCCATCACCACCATATCACCCTTGCGCAAAATCTTGTTTTGTCGGAGCCAGTTCGTCAGCTTTGTAGCTGCGCGGGGATCAGCTGGACGGACATAGCTCTTTGTGCCATAGACAACTGCCAACTGATGGGCGGTACGATCATCGGACGTTACGGCAATGATTGGGATGTCGGGGCGGCGGGAAGCGATGTGCAGCGCTGTGGCACCAGATCTGGTTTCGGCCACAATCGCCCGAGCTCCAACGTTGTGAGCCAAATTTATAACCGCCAGAGAGATGGCTGTTTGGCGGCTGCGCTCCTTGGGTCCCTCTGGTAAACTGGTAGCAATAGGCATATTGGCTTCGGTGTATAAAATAACGCGTTTCATGACATGCACTGCTTCGATTGGATAGCGGCCATTGGCCGTCTCGTCACTGAGCATGAGGGCATCAGTGCCAAGCAGTACTGCTGTGGCAACATCCGATACCTCAGCACGAGTCGGTTCGGGGAATTCTGTCATGCTAGCCAGCATCTGGGTTGCCACAATGGTGGGCTTACCATACACCCTGCCCAGCTCAATAATTTGGCGCTGGACAATCGGCACAGCTTCGGGGGCAGTTTCTATAGCTAGATCGCCGCGGGCTACCATCACTGCGTCTGCTTCCTGCACAATGGCTTCAATATGCTCAACTGCAGCTTTGGTCTCGATCTTAGCAATAATCCGCGCTCTGCTGCCTGCGTTATGCAACAGGGTACGTAGCTTATCAATATCTTGGGCAGTCTGCACAAAGCTTAGAGCCACGTAGTCAATATCTTGTGTAGAGCCAAAGGCAATGTCCTTGCGATCTTTGGTGGTAATAATATCGCCCTGCAGATCCGTATCCGGCAGATTGATGCCTTTACGCTTGATGAGAATGCCATCGTTTTGTGCATGTACATGCACCACGCCATCCTTTACGCTGGTAACGGTAGTGCGGATTTTGCCATCGTACAGGTACAGCCGCTCGCCGCGTTTGACCTTTGTGCTCAAGTCATACTGGGTCGGGATAGTGCCCGAACGCTCGTAGTCGGCCTTATAGCCAAACGTCAAACTTTGGTCAGCCTGAATGTTGATAATACCGTCAAAATCGCCGAGGCGGATTTTGGGACCTTGCAAATCCTGAATAATCGCCACCGGCTTACCATAGGCTTTGCTGGCCTGGCGTATCCAGGTAATTTGTAGTTCTCGCTCGGCCTCGGTGCCGTGGCTAAAGTTCAGCCGAAGGCCATTGGCCCCGGCCTTAATCAATTCCAGAATTGCTTCATATGTATTGGTGGCAGGGCCAACTGTGGCTACAATCTTGGTTCGTTTGAACTTGTGCAGGGGCACGTTCGGTACGCGATTGGTGGTGTCCATCAGGCAATTCTCCGAATTGCAATTTTCAATTCACGATTTTCAATTTCCAAATGAAAAATGAAAAATGAAAAATTTCCAAGTATACGTCTAACGGGATCCATACTTTATGTTAGTTTACTTGCTAATGGTTTGTTTTACCAGGGTCGCTGGATTTCTACCCTACCTATAGCCCTAGAGATACTAAGATGGAATAACACACTCTTAGGCACTGAATTTGTGGTTGCATAAAGTTGCACCAAGTAGTAATATTTGATTGGAGGAAAAATTATGTCTACAACGCAAGGAATTAAATTGGATGATGAGACTAGTGCTCGTCTTAGGACCTTAGGGCAAAAACGCGAACGGTCACCGCATTGGCTTATGCGAACTGCTATTGAACGATTCCTGGACCAAGAAGAGAAATATGAAGCCGAGAAGGCTGAAGACATGGCAGAATACGAGGAGTATCTTCGTACTGGTAAAGCTATAAACAATGAAACTGTATTGGCTTGGTTGAATGATTTAGCTAACGGTAGAAAAGTGCCATGGCCCAAGTAAAATGGCGCCCTCGAGCCATTGCCGATACTGAACGTCTGCATACCTTTTTACACAAAAAAGACAATGATGCAGCTCGTAAAGCTGCGTATGTAATATTTCAGGCTGCGAAGCTCTTAGAGACTTCTCCACGGATTGGTCGTCCTTTACCAGATGAAACAAAACGACGAGAGCTATTTATTCCTTTTGGGTTAGGAGCTTATGTAATTAGGTACGTTTTAGAAGATGACAACACGGTTGTAATCATTCGAGTCTGGCATAGTAGAGAAAACAGACAATAACATGGTGATCCCAAGGAGAATCGAACTCCTATTGCCAGGATGAAAACCTGGTGTCCTAACCGTTAGACGATGGGACCATTATGTATACTAAAGTTTTACTGCCAATAACGGCGTAATTCTACCATAACAGATATAGGAATGAAAATCCCCGCGGTTTTACCCGGCGGGGATTTCTTGTAAGAGATGTTTGTTTAGAGCGGTCAGTCAGTGCTCAAAAACTAGCATTTATAGTAGCATAGTTTTGCTTCGCTGTCCAGCGAATTTGACCAGACGCTTTTCCACAAAGCCCTTTAGCGTTTGCTGCGCATTGTCCACTTGCGGTGCAAAAATGCACCAAGTAGTGAGGTACCAGTAAAGATACCTGCAATGTCACCAGGACCGGTATCGACCAGCGTGGTGGTGGTTGGAGGCGTAGTTGGCGGAGGAGTCGTCTTGATGTTAATGACTATTTTGCAAGTTTCACTGGTAGCATTTTTGGTCGTACCATTGACGTCAAACTGCGGCGTAACAACCGTCACAAAGTCGCCCTGTGCCGGGAAGGTGTGCTCAACCACGTTTTTATCGGTTACCAATGGTTGTGTCTGGTCACCAAAATCGTAGCTGTATTGCTTGACTTTGGCACCGCCCTGAGCGGTTGTGGCAACGGTAAATCGATAGGTACGTTTGTCGTTACCAATAGCTTGGGCCGTCAAAAGATCGCAGCGGAAGACGGGTACTGCTGGCTGGCAATTTGGTTTGGTAATGGTAACGTCAGCGCTGTCTTCACCCTTGCCGGTTTGGTCAGTGGTGTTATAGGCAATGTTGCGGAGCGTAACTTCACAGCCTGCAAAGTCATCTTTGGAGGTCGTTTCAAAGCGTACGTAGAACCCGCCATTCGGCTTCCAGGTACCAAAGTCTATACCGCCCGTGCCAAACAGTGGCGTATCACCCTGAACAACGTCCTGGGCAGCATCAATATAACGTACAGAGCCAGACGTAAGGTTTAGGTGAGGTGGTAGCTTGTCGCTGATGTTCACATCTGTCAAGTCAACTTGTCCTTTGTTAGAGAACGAGATCAACCATTTAATGCGATCACCTGGCTTCACGCTAACTTTCTCGCCCCACTCGGCTTGGCCAGGAACGGCAACTTGCTTGCTAAAGTCTATATTCGGGTTTTGCTTGGGGGTAATTTTGATGCGGATTTGCACGACCGCTTCGAACTCAAAACAGCCCGGCATATTGCCATCAAGCGCATTATAGCCAACTGGGGCACCTGTGGTCACAACACTGTCACTCAGCGCAGTACCGTTCTTGAACGGACCATTATTATATAGAGTAGCGGAACCAGGAATATACTCGACATTGAACTGTTCGCCAGCTGTCATGTCGACTGTGTCTTCTACCAATCCTGGGCTGGCGTTATCGGCAGAAATGTAGCCGCGGGCGCGGAGGGTTTGGCTGGTAGCGGTTGGCAAAGCAATCCGTACCTTGGTATTGCGCGCAATGCCGTTAGTCGCGTTAGTAGTCTGGTTAGCATTGTTGTGCACGTACATGCGGATGACAACTTCTTTGCTGCCATCGGTTACATTGGTCAGTACGTTCTTGAAGCTACCGGCAGCGGTTTGGTCACTGCGGCGAGCGTCCAAAAATGCCCGTTCGTCACCATAACTCGGTGTGTTAATGAACGAGTTAAAGACCGGGCCGGTCAATGAGCCACAACGGTCATAAGGATCATTGTCGCTAGAGTTACACGGTTTGCTGTAATCAAATGGAGTGCGGTTGGGGTAGAACTCGGCCTTCACAATTATCCCGCCGGCAATACTCAGCAAAGCAACCACAGTACCGGCGACTATATAAGTTTTGACGAGGCGTTTTGGTAGATTACTTAACATTTTGCGAATTGATTTCATAGCTTTCATCCTTCCTTATTTCCTTAGTTGCCCACTGGTGGCTTAGGCGGCGTTGTTGCGGTTGGTTGCGGAACGGTAGTACTGACGGGCACGGGTTCGGTTACGGGTTGCGTACCGGTTGTAGGTGTCGGCTCAGTAGATTTCACGGTGGTAGGTGTGCTCTTGACGGTGGTAGGAGGCACAGGAGGACGAGGTTCCTTCGGTAGGTAGCCGTCATCTTCTGGTTGCTGGCCGGCAGGACCTTCGCCTGGGATGTCAGGAGTACCACGATCTTGTGAAGCTTCAGTGCCATCACCAGGTAGTACACCATCATCATTTTTTGGTGGAACTACTGTAGAGCTTGGAGGAGTTGAAACAGGGGGTACATCATCGTCATTTTCTGGTGGGACTTCTGTAGGACCAGGAGGAATCGAAACAGGGGGCTTGCAAGTTTTGGTAACGACTATTTGGCCACAGCGGGCAAGGATGAATACAGTACAAGTACCGTCATCAGTTTCAAAACTAACTTCAAGTGCTTTTCTACTATTTTCATCACCGTACACACCTTCTTCTTCTGCAATAGTTACATTACCATTGCTGTCGGTACCTGTATTGATACCACCAGTAGGAGCTACGCCTGGACGCACATTAGCCATAGCTAAAGTGGCTTCAAGGTCAGCCAGTGCCTGCTCGGCTTCCGGGGTAGAACAATTTTTGCTATCAATAAGGTCTGCAGCCTTTAGCTCTGGCTTGTCGTTTTCAGTATTAAATAAGTTATAACCAGCTGCAAACAGCTGGGCATCGTGTTTAATGCCTGGATGTTTATCTGAACCATGCAACCAAACTACAATGGCATCTCGGGCCTGTTGTTCAGTAGTGGCTTCTTTAATCTCTATAATACCATCGCCAAACCAGCGATTGTTGTCACCATGATCAACTCCGCTTATTTCCCAGGATTCATTACAGACTTCCATATCGGTAGCAGCACTCTCTGCTTCGGGTGCAGTAGTTGCTGTAGCCTCCTTAGGGCGGTTTTCATTATCATCATTATTCAGCATGTATGCGCCTGTAGCTAAAGCAGTCACACCAATTCCTATGGCCACTAATCTGCGCCATCTGGGTTGATGATTTTCGGCACCCACAGGCTCAGGTTCGTGAGTCTGGATTATTGGTTGAGTAACTTCTGGATTTGAGTTATCTGACATAGTGCCTCCCTTGTCTCTAATTTCTCTAAATATTTTAGATTCACTTACTTGCCCACCTCTAATTACCAGCCAATTCTAACACAAGCACTAAGGCTTGTCAATACTTTTTACCATATTATATAAAAAGCACAAGCAGTAACCCGTGAATAAGACAAGCCTTTAACTATAGTGTATAATATGTTTATGAAATTATCCTGCATACGGCATGCCCAGCATATTCCTAGTGAGAAAGATGTGTTTCATGAGGGCATAGGACTAACGGATTCCGGTATAAGGGAGTCTTTGGAGATACGAGCTAAGCTTCTTGGCAATAATGAATTTACAGAAATTGCTACTTTTAATCATGTTAGGGCGCTTGGGACACTAGCTGTGGTTATTGGAGGTGATAAGGATATCCATTCTACTGACAATATTATAAGTGACACAAGGCTTAGTTATGACGAAAACCTAGACTATCTAGATCCTGGAGAAGGTGAATTTGGTAGCTTGTTGTTAGAATCCTATTTAGAAAATAGAAATTTTCCATTTCTAGTGAATATGTCAGATCTATATTACACAAGACAAAATCCAATAAGTAGTTTTACCTATATGGCATCTAACGTTGCTAAAGGTGTACTCGGAAGATACACAGAAGAAGATTTAAGCGAAAATGTACTACTATGTGCGAGAGAGTTTATATTACCGGTTCTAAGAGCCAAATTAGTGCTATTAAATAACGGATCCAAAGACATGAGTGAGTATGTCGATTGGTATACAGATACGCAAGAAGCGACTGACCATTCCAGGCTCACGGTCACCAGGATTGATAAAGTAAGCGCAGATACTATTCGATTTGTGGACGCTTTTACTGATAGCGTACACTCTATAGATGAGTTGCGTGATGTCGCAGACGAAATAGATATAGTTAATGAAAGTTCTTAGCCTAGATTGCTGGGGGACATTAATTGAAGCAAGGCCATCCTTCTGGCAAGAATACGCTTCAATAGTTAAAGAGGTAACTAGTAGCGGATTAACTACTGAAAAAATTTCCGGGATTTCAAAACAAGTAAACGCCTTTTACGACACCCTTTCAAAGGCCAATGGTGTTGCATACTCGCAAGTTGAAAGACTATATAGATTACTACTTTCTGTGGTTTCTTCTCCCAATAGTCAAGCACTAGATAAGATTATCCGAAGCATTATTGCTGGGCTAGATATAGCTATAGTGGATGGCAGTGAGAACTTTATTATATTAGATGACAAGATCGCTGAAACTTTAAAGGAATGCAAGAAAAATAAACAAGTAGTAGTGCTTTCGTCAAATACGGGATTTATTAGCGGAAATCAAACAACTCAAATATTAAGAGATCTCGGACTAGATTATTTTGACAGTAGATTCTATTCTGATGTAATTGGCTTCCCTAAACCATCAGCGATGTTCATCCAGGAAATACTTAACTATTATAGGGCCGATGGAGGAGTCGACAGAATTATCCATATTGGTGATGATAATTACTGAGCTTTCCGAGTTAAAGAATCCGAAATTCTTAGTTATTGCAAAAAGCATTCCATCATCAAGCAATTACTTGTCCGAAAAGGTTTACTCGAAATTCTATGGTAAAAATAAGGATTCAGATTCATTCGTATTTAAGGGTCGGCGAGATAAAGATGATCTACGAGGTTTTTCGACCATTCATTATAAGGAGAGAGCGAACTACTCTCCAAGTAGCATAAGCATAAGAGATGAGGACCTGAAGAGAATCCAGCCAAATGACGATATAGTTGTGATTGATGATGCATATGTCGCAGGGACCTTCACTAAGCTATTGGTTAAGAGCTTGTCATCCAAGAATCTTAAAAACTTGCATATATTTTATTATGTACGACTTGATTCTGAATTACTTAAACAGCGACCATATTATGAACATGAGCTGAATAGATCTAGTATTTCTAAAATATCGGATACGTTGGATTATATAAACTTAAATCAATTGAAGCCTACAAGAAAGTTGATCAAGCTAGTGCTGATGAGCAGTGAAGCTGAGCTACAAAAATTGTACAATAATTTGAGCCCAGAAGGGTTAGATTTTATGAAGAAAACTCTAGAATTAATTGATCTAGTAGACTTCGACGGCGAATTTCTAAGCAAGTACAAATATATTAAAAACAACTTAATGTAGTATGAATAATTAATTATGCACGATTTTAAATATAAAGACCTAGATAAATATGAACAGAGTGCCGAGCTGACTCTATTAATTCCTGGCATGTTGTATGATTCAGACGATCCACCTACAAAGTCAATTCTTCTGAACATAGAAAATTCGTTAGCAGGAGAAAATGCCGTATATTCTCATAGTAGTACCTACCTTAATAAATCAGGATACTATCAGCAAATTCCTTTCTCTGATCAAGTTGATATGATCCATAAAGACCTAGAGGCTCTACGTGATATCCGCGAGATCAGTAGATTATCGATCATTTCTCACTCTGTAGGCTCTATTGTGGCTGGAGGCTTGTGCAGTAGGCTTTCTGGGGCTATACGGGATTGTGCGGCTGTTTGTTTGTCTCCGCCCCCTGTATTTGGTGGCGAATTGGCGCCCCGTAAGATTAAGCAGGCAATAACAAGCCTTATTGGAGAACCACAAGACATACCAAATCAGAATGAAATAACAGAGTGTTTTATAGGGGATTCAGGAAAGCCGTTTTTTATTGGCCAAAGTGTTTGGACGAGTGTAGAAAGTTGCATGGATGAGTATGCTGATTATGTGGTTGACTCCACTATAGATATGCATTTGATAGTTGGACTACAAGACAGGGTATTTAACCCTGATGAAGTCGTGGAATCCTTTATAGGAGCGAAGATCCTGGTACTTAATGATACGCATTCGCTAAAAAAGCAAGGTTCAGTTAAAATAGTTACAGATAGCATTAAATCAATTATTGGGAAAAATAATGAAGTTTGATACAGAAGTTTGGTTCGATGGGCAGACCGAAGTGAGTTTTATCCCAGCAGAAAGAGACACAGAAGAATTGCCAGTAACAGCGGTCAAAATCTTTGACATCGCCAACGGAGAAGTGTTATTGGTTGAAGTTTCTGAAAAAGGTGGATGGGACATTCCTGGAGGACATGTTGAGGGCAGTGAGACCCCTCTAGAGGCTGCTGAAAGGGAGGTTAAAGAAGAAACGAACGGAAAAGTGAGTGATCTCTCACTATTTGGTTATTTGGATATGAAGAAAGTCATTGAGACTCCGCAAAATAAAGATTACCCTGATAGAAGTCTCATCGCTATGTTTACTGGCAAAGTTTCTGATGTTGCGACTAACAACAATAGCCTAACTTTTGAAGCTACCAGATTAGGTTACTATAAGCTGGAAGAAGTTTCTATGCATTCGCCTTTTTGGACAAAACTAAGCCAGCAGGTACTAGATTACGCTGCTAGTAGATAGCATTATTAAGTTAATTCTCCCGTTATCAAAAGCAGGCAGTTCAAGGGCCATGCCAACAGCGGCGCCAATTACGACGCCAGCATAGGGTATAATCTCGGGGTTATTAATGATTGACATCTAACAAAACTCTTTTTAACATATTAACGTTAGCATATTATTGACATTTTGGCAATAGGTTAAGATAGTACTAGATAGTGATTACAGGATTAAAGCAAGTTGGGGGCTTTGGAGGTTTCAGCTACTTTTTTGGGGTGCTCGCTCTGCTTACCAGCAGATTTGTCGGTTTTAACTTAGAGCTAGTCGTTCATTTTTTGGTAGAAAACTCTTTATCTACCAACCATCTTGCAAATTGATACCATATGTAATCTTTTGGATCGAACACAAACAAACCCTTATCTCGGCGCTCGCCAATTGTTTCCCCGTTAAACTCTGCAACCCGCTCTATAGAATTACCGTTGCCGCGTGGTTTGGTCGCAACTTCACCCCAATATTCCTGGCTAAAAAACTTGATGCCTCCGGCGTCCTTGTATGCAATCGTTTCAGTAACACTAATCTTTCTGGCACTTTTGTTCTGCATAAGAGAAATGAAATCTTCAGGCAAAAACCATTCTGCAACATCTTTCATGTAGCCACCCGGGAAACCTCTAAGCGAAGGAATATTCCAGGAAGCATCGTTAACTACGATTGGTTTTTTCGCAAACTTGTAAGCTTCATTAATTTTATGTTCGGTAATTTTCATTGGATCATGGTGCTGGATTTCATCAATTTCCAATCGTACTTGCTCAACCGTAATGCCGAAATCCGTACATGCCGCTTGGGCTTCATCTAACTTCCGTTTATTACCTGTCGCAAAAAGAATTTTCATAGTTCTATTCTACACAAAATAATGTGGCCAATATGTACGCATAGCAAGTTAACAATCAAATTATCTTAACTGAGCATACGAGTCTATGACCTTTTAAGGTAAAGATGAGACACATGGGACACAATAGCTATATTCAGAAGTGTCTCATTATGGGTAATCTAAACCTATTGGTACAGGTCCAAAGTCTAAGAAGACGATGTGGACATGTACAATCTCAAACAAATCCCTAGTGAAGTTAAGATAAAAAAGTATTTACGGTGGGCGGTAGGTTTTACGTAGTCACGCATCTCGCACTTTCTGGTTGATGCCAGGTTACTCCTGGCTAGAGCGAAAACACTTGAACTGATGGAGAGGTAGCCATAGCTACATCGACAGCGGATCGAGGGTTTACAGCCAGCCAGGTGTGATCTGGGGTAAGTGGAAAGTGCGAGATGCGTGGTAGTTAGCTAAACATCGTTTGCAATACTGCCGACAGACTGCTGCATTCGGCCGTAGTGAGATTCCCCAAAGCATCGCGGAGGCGAGCTTTATCGATAGCGCGTATCTGATCACAGGCCACACCAGAAACCCTGCCCAAAACTCTAACTTGGGGTCTAAACGACCATTTCTTTAGGGTTGTAGTTAGCGGCGCGATAATAACCGTGTTTAGCGCGTCGTTCAATTCGTCTGGAGACGCTATTATGCAGGGTCTGATCTTGCTCATCTCTGATCCGATGGTAGGATTTGGGTCAAATCAAAAGATCGAAAACTGTTTAACTGGACTTACGCAAAATCCCTCGTTTCCAGGGTACATCTGGGTTAGTGCCAATGGTTTTATCTGACAGAGATGTATCCGTAGATACATCGAGGGAAGAAAAACAGTTGGCAGTTGACCAGATTTGGTCTGGGGATGGGGGAGCTTTGCGTAAGTCCAGTTAACCTTCATTTCCATGTAGCCACTCTTGGTACGATGGACCATCCCATGGCAAGCCTTCGAGCCCGTCATAAACAACAGCTTCCATATCGGCAAATTCTGTAGTGGGTTTACTGTCTTTTATGGGCGCGTCTTTAATCTGAGCCGCCCAATCAGCGCGAGGATTAGCAACGCTTTTAATGGTTATCCGACCCTTGTTCGCCACTAGCTCCACATGCTGTGTCAGCCCGCTGATCATTAATAGCTGTTTGGGAAGACGCACCGCCTTGCTATTGCCAGACGTGGTAAGTTTGGTTTTGTAGGTCATAATACTTACATTGTACGTACAGAGTAAACCTATGCCAAGCACACCTACTCGTTGTTAGAGCAAGCTGTGGGCTTCGGCCGGTTCGCCCTTAGATACTGCTGATGTGGCTTTAATATGAGCCGGCACTTTTAACTTTTCTTTGCTAAAGCTAAAGCCAAAGGTACTGCCTTTGCCTTCTTCACTCCTAAAGATTATGGCTCCGCCTTGGGCGACAATGACCTTTTGGGCCATGAACAGGCCCAGGCCGGTACCATCGGGCCGGGCCTTTTTGGCATTGCCGGCCCGGTAAAATTTGCTAAACATGTGATGCTGTTCGGCCTTTGGCACACCTATGCCATCATCTACAACCGTGAATTCCACTGACTCGGGTTTCTCCACCAAGTTAACCGAAATGTGCCCGCCAGACGGGGTGTAATAAACGGCATTGTCAGCAAAGTTCATAATGACCTGGCGGATTTTGGTGTCGTCCAGCATAAGGTTCGGGAAGTCCTTGGGCTTGTTATACGTCATTTCCAGGTTGCGGGATTTAGCGGTCTCTTTTAGTTGCCGAATCTCCCCTTCGACTACATCAGCCAAGTTAGTTGGCGCCGTGTCAATTACAAACTTGCCAGTCCGCAGGCGGCTAACGTTTAGCAGATCGGCAATAAGGTAGACCATGCGCTGCGAACTGAGAAAAGCCTGATCCAGCAGCTTACGTTGTGGTTCCTGGACCTTACCGGCGTCACCCTCCAGTACCATACTGACGTAGCCTTTGACGGTAGTCAGTGGTGTACGCAGCTGGTGTGAGGCCATGCTAATGAATTCGTCCTTGGCTTCGTCTAGCTCACGGAGCTTCTGATTGGTCTTTTGCAACTGCCCCAGCACCCGCTGGTTTTCCTCAAACAACAGCTTGCTATCTACCGCCACACCGACCGCGTCGCTGAGACGCTCAATCAAGGCTTGGTCGTTGTCACGTAAACTGTCCAATTTGTCCAAAAAGCCAAACACCATCAGACCAACCTGTTTTTGCCGCACCATCAGCTTGGAGGCATACAGACTTTTGACAGGTAGGCTGGTTCGCAGCTCTGTTACTACTTCGGGAGTGGCACCGGTAGAGTGAGCCAGCTTGGCATCCGACATGGCGTCAAGATGTACAAAGCCGTGCTGATGTTCCACTTTGGCTTCTAGACTCTCTACCTCCAGGATCTTCTGCAATTCTTCGATGTCCTTGAGCACAAAATTATCTGACACACTCCAGCCGTGTAATGCCAACACGCTATGGCTCGATTCCTTTACAAAAATAGCCACCAGGGGATAGTCGGAATCCTTGATGATGGCTTGGCTAACCTGCCCACACAACACCTTGAGGGAATCGTGCGACTGCAGCACTAGGGTATCAATGGTACGCAGTAGCGACAGTGTACGGTTGGTAGAGGCCAGTTCGGCATTGCGCTTGTACATTTCCTGGCTGATATGCGCCAGGTCTTGCTCCAGCTTCTTTTTCTTGCCCAATACATGCAGGCGAGGTTTGTCCACCACTTTATTTTAACCTTTTTAGGCTAAAATGCTTAGGCTTATTTCGCTCCAATGTTTTGTGATACTATACTCGCATGAAGGACGACCAATTTGACGATTTGAAGCAATTTATTGATACAAGGATTTCACTGATCTGCAATCTAAAAATTCGTCTCCACCGGTATGGCGCATTAGTTTTGGAGTGTAGCCGGTCCATAATTTCAGCAATTAGTGTCTCAGAACCAACTACGGAACAGTTTTGTAAGCAGTAGAAGACTACATCTTTAGGCAACCCACCGTAAACTACCGCCGAATACCAGACATTAGCGTCAAGTACTATTCTTAAACTGGGCAATATTTTTCCGCCACGGTTCGCGCTGGCGGCGGTCTGCTGTAATTTCGTCAGCCACATCTTCCTCTGACTGGTAGGGTATTTTTTTACCGAGTTCTTTGCCATAATCCATAAGTTTCTTAAATTGTTCTACCTTTTCCTCATCTCGCAGATATTTAATTGCCGCGGTTCTTAGAAAGTCACTGCGGGTACCAAATTGGCTCCTAGCTACTTTGTCAATTTGGTCGGCCAATTCCTTGGGGAAAGATATATTAAATGTCTTGGTACTCATACTATTCTCATTATTAGCTTTGTACTGATATTGTATGTAAATTGTATATAGACTGTCAAGTTCAGGGCATAAGAGCCCTATGTTATTTGAGGGACTCGGGTTGCTTATCGGCTGGTAACTGTAAAACTAGTTTAGCGGCGGCTTCTTTGCATGTTTCTACGGCTATTTGGCCAAAGAGGGCCTGGATGGATTTATCCGTTTTTCAGCCCTGGGACACAAGCCGTATTTGTGGTAGCTTTTTAAAGTCTCCGTCTCGAGTTAGTAGTGGCAGGTCGTATTGGATGCAAAGCGCGCCAATCCAGATGTCATTTGCCGGTATTGGCGTTCCTCTTTTACGTAGGTATAGCCTTAGCTGCGCGTATTGTGTAGCTGTTTCTTGATCGACAGACAATGCGTGACAGCTTGGTTGACCCAAAAAGTCCTGCAAAAGTGCCAGGTTATGTCTCGATTTGCCCCCAGCGTAGGCACCGTAACTAAACTCACCAATAACGATTACTGGAACATACACTATTTCCGAAGACCGCAAACTGTTCGCTACTTGTTTGTCACCCAAAAAAAGATCAGATAATTTATTGGTATCTATCACGAAGTTCATATTGTGTGTTTATACCCAATCAGCCGAGTCAATCTGTCGTTGCTCGTGTAGCCGTTTGTCAAATTCCGAATCAGGCTGCATTTTCCCAAGCAAATGATCAAAATCTTTGTTAGTTTTAGGGCTACTGGCCGTAAGCTCGAGCGATCGTTCAAGTTGTTGAACAACAACAGCGTTGAGACTCAGCTTTTGACGCGTCGCTAAACTACGCAGTCGAGCATCAAGCTGGATAGGCAAATTACGAATTGTATATTGTGTGGTCTTCATGCTTCGAGTATAGCAAACTGCCTACAAAATGTCAAATTGCCTACACTCAGATTATTTAAGCGAACTGGGCTGCTTGTCGGCTGGTAACTGGGTAATTAATTTAGAGGCGGCTTCTTTGCATACCTCAACCGATATTTTCCCAAACAGCTCTTTGTACTGGGCATCCAATTTAGCCAAATACACTGGTGGGTGTATAATAAACTCATGAATAAAGTTGTTTATCAGTCAGTTGTTTACCAAGAAGGTAAGTACTTTGTTGCCCAGTGTCTTGATATTGATATATCTAGTTTTGGTGATACCGAGCAATTAGCTCTTAAAAATCTTCAAGAAGCACTAGAACTCTACCTGGAAGACGCCCCAACCTCTCACTCCACACCAAAAGTCAAACATCCGACCGTTCATAGCCTACATCTCCAACATGCCTAAACTGTTATCTTCGAGAGCCGTTATAAAAATTTTGCTGGCGTCGGTGAAGCATTTGATGACATCCACAAACAACTTTCTGAACGTGACAGCGAAGTTAATCAGCGGTTCACTAATCTCGAGCAAGCCGCCTAAGAAATAAACCCTAGGCAAGTTTACTTCAAAGAGCTGGGTTGTTTATCTGCGGGGAGTTGGGACATCAATTTACTGGCGGCTTCTTTGCAAACTTCTACAGAGATTTTGCCAAACAGCTCTTTGTATTGGTCAACCAGTTTGTCTATGGCTGCGGATTCATTGCCTGTTATCGAGACTTCGTGCTTATCCCAGTTAACTTTTAGGTCGCTAACCCGTTTGGCTTGCTCAATCGCCACGGGGCCAATAATGGTCTCTTGCTGGGCAATAATCTTCTCGGCTATCTGCGCGTAAATATCCATTGGTTATTCCTTATTTCTGTTAGAAATAGTTTGGTAGGCGGATCTGAAACGCAACAGAGCAATAGTCATTACGAAATATGCAAATAAGAACATAAGTTCGTTGAATCCACCCGTAACCCAAGTTTCTTGATGGACTTGGTATAAGAAGAAGAAATCGGCTAAATACTGCATGGCTAGAGCAAACAGCACCAACAGGATAACTGGCCTCATTATTCCACCGAGAAATTTACGGGAAAGCGTATAAACCAAAATAGTCAAAGATAGGTAGGCTGCTGGACCTAGCGGATACCCTAAATCAAGAAACACCGTCAACGGGTGTGTCCAGTCAGCTTCATAACCCTTCAGGAAGTAAAGATACGAAGCGGTCAATATCGCAATAGGCAGAACCGTAACTAAAGCTTTATTTGCGAAAGACTTTAGCGATGTCTTTATACTCACAGTTTTACCCAACTGCCAAACCCCGTATATATATAGAGGGATAGTACCAAAGTAACCTATATCGCCAATGGAGGGGTAAGGAACTTCTTTCTTTAGTATGAGAGTGTATAAAGAATATGATATTTGCCCGAATACTTGAGCAAACAATCCTAAAGAAAGCATAAGTATGGCGAGCCCAACAAAACTCTTTCGCCCTCCCCACGTCTTGGATATTTTTAAGCCTACAATAGCTCCGAACAACGCCATGGTACCGTAAACACCGCTAAATAATTCGCGCGAGGAGTCCGTTGGTTCTGATATAAACTGTAACAATAACCACCAGATAAAGAACACCGTAAATACGCCCATCGCTGATAGCTGTGTGTGTTTTCTAGCGAAACTCAACATAGATTATCATAACCCCTTTGTATATATTATACATACACTTTGCCCAAAAGTTATCAATAATCCAATTTGCTCAACTTGAAGCTGTGTAAGCCCGTACCCATTTCGAAAGAAGTTTTGGCTTTTAACTTTCCTTCGTTTTCTATTTGCTCTATGGGTATATATTTATTGCCGTTTACTGAATTTGTCGGTCCAAGTTTAATATTATTTGTTAGATTAACAATCCCTGAGAGTTTTAAAGAGTTTATTATTCCTTCTTTAATATCAGCAAACTCTACAATTTTTTTTACCTTTGGCTCAATCAACCCCTCTTGAAAATTGAAAACACCGAGGCTTACTGGTCCTGTTAAGTCTTGAGTTTTTAGTTTTGTCCAACCCTCGGCTTCTGCGGAATAGTTTGGCCAATCGTGCGCAGGAGACATTATTTTATAACCATAGTAACTGTTATCTAGCTCTACGAGTTGTAATCTCGTTTCATAACTTTGTGGTATTACTTTAGTACTTTGTCCTACAACACCTTTAGCCCTCAAACCGTTCATTACTTTTACCTGCATTTCTTCTAAAAGCCCTGTTTCAATGAGTTCTGCTATTACTACGTCAACATTTTGTGGTAAATCTACCTCTAAAGCATCACCGCTTAGAACTTCGATTACGTCTGTTAAATCGTTTGCCCTTATGCTCCGCTTTAGGTATTCGCTTAGCATTGGGTCAACTTCGACAGCATAGACTTTTTTAGCGCCAGCTTCTGCTGCAAAAAATGCTAAAATACCAGTACCCGACCCAACGTCTACGACAATGTCACCGTTTTTCACGGTTTCTTGGATAGCTTTTTTAAAAGCCATGGTTCTTTTTGGGTCTATAAGGCAAGCATACGTTAAATCCGAACCGGACCAGATTATACCTTCATCATTATTTTCTACCATGTATAGTATTAAGATATCATCTAAGTACAATAAATGATTAATAAATTTCCCCAATTTACTGAACTGGAGCTACAACACCGAAGTACTGTAGAGCTTATAACTACTAAATTTGAAGTTTATTCTGACTTTAATTTTACAAGTCTTTTTTGCTGGGGCACCGATGACGAGACAAAGATTGCTATACTAAACGGCAACCTAATAATTCAGTTGCCAGATTATCAAGATGGCCACTCTGTGTTTTCCATGCTTGGTATCTCCAAAGTCGATGAATCTATAAAGACACTTATGGACACCTTTGAAAGAATGACACTCGTGCCGGAAATTGTAATAGATAATATCCGACAAAAATCCAAATACATAATTTCAGAGGACAGAGACAATTTTGATTACATATATGATTTGGCTGATTTATCAAAACTTAGTGGTTACCGATATAAGAAATTAAGAAATAAAAAGAATGCTTTTTTGAAAGCTCACGAAAACCGTGACCTAAAGATTTCTACCCTAACTGAACTGGGTGCTTCTTCCCTAGATTCTTTCCGAAGCATAATGGATCTCTGGGCTAAAGAATCCGGAAAAAGTGAGGCAGATATAACATCCGAGCAAACCGCCCTGTTCAAGTTGCTTAAAAATCAAAACGAACTTGAATTGATTTTCACAGAGTTATATGTTGACGGACAGTTAGTTGCCTTTTCAATCAACGAAGTTATAGGAAGTAAAAATGCTATTTGCCACTTCGAAAAAGCCCTAAAGTCCCACCATGAATACATATATCCCTTCCTTATACATGAAGTAGCAAAGAATATGTTGGCTGCCGGGTGCAAATGGATGAACTGGGAACAAGACTTGGGGTTGGAAGGACTAAGAAAATCGAAACTTTCTTATCGTCCAGTACGTATGCTAAAAAAATACACGATTAGCCTGAAAAAATAGAATTTATATTGCGTTGGCGCAGTTTAAAAGCGTACAATAAAGTTCTATGAATGAGGATGAATTACGCGTGGCACTGAACAAGGAATTGGCTGGTTTTTTTGGAAAACTTCACCTGCGTATTGATACGGTAGAACAGAAGCTGGACAGCAAAGCTGACCGTGAACAGGTTAGCCGACTGCAAAATAGTATAGATGGTCTTGCCAAACGTATTGATACTGACGATGCCGAACGTGCGGTGGCAAATAGCCAGCTTAACCGCCATGACGGTTGGATAGGTCAGCTTACCGACTCTACGCAAACCAATTTGGTACCCGAGCAATAGTCAAAGGTTGGGGGTTAAAAGGTTCGTGTCATATGGAATGTTATCTGTTCGCAAGTTCTTTTTTTCAAGGGCTACCCTTGAAAAATGCTTCATCCCGCAAATTTCCTAAAAAAATACACCATTTCCCCCGCCCCCAAAAAGTAAGATTCCAGAGCTCAATCTTCAATTAGTATTTCACGTTTAAAAATCATTTCTTCTACTTCGTGTGTATAGTGCTCATTCCAGGGAGACACCCTGGATCAACACCCTGGATCACTGAATCAATGAAACAGATGTTGAAGGTATCGATATCCCTAAGATGTTAAGCCTGTTTAGAGCCGATTACAAGAAAGCCTTAAGCTTTTCGACTGGCACCACCAGGGCACGCGCAGGGTAGTAACGGTGGACGTTCGACCTGCCAAGATCGACCATGCCACTGCCACTAACGCCGACTTCAGAAACATAGTCGGCATGCGGAGCTTGGTCAAAGCGTCTAAAGTAGTTCTTGTCATAGCGAGTACTTGGGTCATTCAATTCACTAGTATCCTGTAAGTTGTTAATTTGAGCCATTGCTTCAGCATCAGTAGCAGTTTCAAGCTGGGTTACAGTTGTTTGTTTGTTTTTGGTTTTCATCCAAGTGGTTTGCTCGGTAGTAGTGCCTTCGGGTACGTTATAGTGCCGTGGAGCAAAGACGATACGGTAGCCCTTGCCAGTTATTTCTGGGGTACGTGGGTCATTGTGGACATCTGGTCGGATGTAAGGCTTATACTGGGTAGTAATCTTGGCTTGCAGGACTTTGGCTGTGGCTTGATCATCATCAGATGTCAGGCCTTCTGGGACAATCATCAGGTCAAAACCAGCTTCTGGGCTATCTGCCTCAGGATTGGCGGTAAAGTAGTCAACTTCCGTCTGTAGTTCAGCTATAAGGTCTTCATTGGCAAGCAGGGCTTCAACTTCAGCTTTGATGATGTTTTTGTTTGCCAGCTCAAGCTGCTGCGGTCGCTTTTCTTTACGGCCTACTTTGACAGCGGCACGACGCTCATTGGGAGTGTCTACCAAAAAACCGTAGGTCTTGTACGCAGTATCTAGTGTTTCTAGAAGAGATTCAGGAGTCAGAGTGGGAGCTTCGATGGTGGTAGTTTCGGAAACTGCGACAGTTCCGGTAGCCTCAGCTACAAGCCCAAATTGCGTAACCAACTCGGAACCAAGTACCTGTAATTCTTCAGCTGGTACTGTGCGACGTATTGCTTCGATAGCTTCAAAAGCACTCTTTGCATCCATAGCTTAACAAACTCCTTAATTTCAGTGTATTATACTACAAATTAGTTTGTGATGCAAATGTTTTGATAATCATAAAACCGCGGGGTTTCACGAGGTCACTTCTTTTTGTGGGTGTGCCTCAGCACTTTATTAAAGCGCTCTTTTCCTTGAGGGTGGTCTAGTTTGACCTTTTCGGCTTTGGCTCTGCTTTCAATTTTATCTTGCCAAGCTTTATCTTTCTTATTTTGTTTAAGTGGTTTCTTAGAACTCATACACCAAGTATATACTCCAATGAAGTAGAATTAACTACTATGGCTTAAGGGTATAATTGCCCTTGTATAGTAACTGCTCACACCCCCCCGGCCTACGCGAGCGCGGCAAGCGTAGAAAAGTAACTATAGCAACCCCAAAACAAAACATGTCTAAAACGAGTACTTATTTGTTTTGAGGTTGCTATAGGGATTGAGGGTCTCGGACACTCGAAAATGGCCAGCCACCCCGTCCACTTCATAAAAAAATACATCATTTCCCTCGCCCCAAAAACTACTTTTTGGGTACTTTTGCCAATATTAATGAAGTATATTCTTTTTTAATTAATATGCTCGTGCTTGCAATTTTCACGAGAGAGTGCAAGATTATCTTAATAAGGGAGAGTGATTAAGTGAAAGAGAGAGCAAATTGGATGGTGGTAGGTTCCGGTAACATAGGAACCGAGCTAGAACGAGA